>Ga0247688_1000420_pt1 | contig 12835 bp, 7 predicted proteins | sample CNK29_metaG_FD_182718 | JGI IMG/M metagenome (GOLD analysis project Ga0247688, IMG submission 182718) | Soil microbial communities from Purdue University Martell Research Forest, Indiana, United States - CNK29 | ecosystem: Environmental > Terrestrial > Soil > Temperate forest > Bulk soil | place...
ATAGGCCGATAGAGCGCCGATGCCGCGATCTGACTGATAGGTATCGTCCATCGCCCGCTTGTAAACAGTCGCTGCTTTACTGTGCAGTTTGATTGGGCCAGGCAGCACGTCGTCTTCAGGCATGCTGAGACCAGACTTCACTGTCGCCGTCATGGCATTGATGATCTTGTCGACGAAGGCAAAAACTTCTTCCTCAGTCCTGCCGGCGATCGACATCTCATTAGCCAGCATTACCTTCGCGATGGAGATCTTGTTGTTGTCAGCATGCGCTCGCAGCTCTTTCATCGTTGCGAACGGGTACTTCGGCGCGTTCTTCTTCGGCGGTGTATATCCTTTCCACTCTATGAAACCGCCGCCGACGGAGTAATACTCCTGCTCGAGCAGCACCTCGTCGCCGGCGAGGAGTTTCGCGGTCATCGTGTTCGGGTGCTTGAAGTCGCCCTTGGTGGCGTCGTAAATGATGTCCTTCAGGCTCACTGTTAATGTCTTGTCACCGAGTTTTACCGGGAACGTTTGGTCGGGCTTATCACGAAGGCTGTCAAGAAACAGAGGATCGACTGTCGCGGGCTCTTTCCCAACGAGTCCGGCAAGCGCGGCGCGCTCGGTGCCGTGACCTTTACCCGTGGCACTGAGGCTGCCGAACAGATGAACCTTGAGCGCCGTCGCTTTCGCCAGCTTGTCTGCCGGAAGTTTCGTCGCGCGCTGGTAGAAATCATACGTGATGCGCATCGGGCCGATCGTGTGTGAGCTGGAAGGACCCGGACCGACCTTGTAAAACTCGTCTATCGTCGTCAACACAGGACCCTTGGCCCTCTTGACCACGTCGAGATCGTTGGACAACGGAGGCGCCGCGGTCGGAGCCTGCGGGAGCGACTCGCTGAAGGCTTTCAGCGTTCTGGTTCGTGCGGAAACAACTTGACCCGTCATCACAGCGGCCGCGCCAACGACGGCGCTCCGCATCAGGAAGGAACGACGATCCACACCGGCTGGGATCGGCCGTGAGATCGCCTCACTGGCATCGAATACTGAATCTTCAGCAGATTTCTCATTTTCTTTATTAGACATAGCGCACCTCTCCCATGCAGGGTTATTTACCGACGGTACGAGTATCAATGCGCTTCGGAGAGCTTCACACTGTCAGAAGTACTAGGGGTTTAGTAGAATCCGTGTTTTCACTCACATGAAAGTCCTGCAGATATTGCCGCAAAGCATTCCTCTAATCTCGCGCCGCATTTTCCTGCAATCATTAAGCGGCGCCGCCGGCTTTATTTCGCTGGGTCGCAAGTTCACCACGCCACAAAATCCCGATCTCGAAAAGACATTCGCCGAAATTCGTACCAACCTGCTGGAGATGGTGAACGAGGAACGCGCGGTGGCAGGCGTTCCGCCAGTCGCCATCGACAAACTCGCCGAACAGGTCGCGACTCGGCACGCCGTCGACATGGCGAGCGGTGACTTTGCCAGTCACTGGGGACGCGACGGCCTGAAGCCATATCATCGTTACTCGTTCGCCGGCGGCACTCACGCAACTCAGGAGAACGTCTCGGCGGCTGACAACACGTGGTCCACCCGCGTGCCGGATCTGAGGCAGGACACGGCTTATCTGCATGTGCGTCTTTATAAGGAAGTCGCTCCCAATGATGGTCATCGCAAGACGATTCTCGAGCCGCAGCACACGCATGTTGGTTTCGGCCTCGCAGTCGAACAGTTGAGATTGCGGGTGGTGGAGTTGTTTGTCGCTAACTATGTGGAGATGAAGCCGGTCATTCGCGTCGCCAAACCCGGCGCACAGATTACGTTTGCGGGAAAAATGCTGAAGCGCGAATACCTGTTCCATAACATCGAGGTTTTTTATGAACCGTTGCCCCCGACGCCGGAGTTGAGCTGGCTACGCGAACCAAGATCGTATGCGTTGCCCGAGGAATCGCGGGTGCTGTGGCCGAAACTTCCGTCGCCGTTTACCTATACTGACAAGAGTGTGGGCACAGTGAAGGTGGAAATGGATGGCAGCTTCTCGACACGCGTGAAGCTCTATCGTGGCGAGCCAGGTATCTACACGATTGTGACGTGGATCAAAAGCCATCTTGGCGATAAGGCTTTTCGGGCTACGGAAGTCTGCGTCCGGGCTGAGTGAACAGGATCACTCCGTCACTGAATCGCATACAGCGATCCATCCGTGCTTCCGAAATAGACCACGCCTCTATCGACGATGGGTGAAGACCAGATTGCGCCCACGGAGAACACGCGATAGAACGCGAGCACCATGTCCTGGTAATCACCGAAATAGCGGGCGTAGATCGCCTCGTTGTTCAAGCTTCCGTCCGGCTTCAACATCTTCAACGGATCTTGCTTCGAGCCTTCAGTCTGAAAATCCCACATGAGTTTTCCGGACTTCGCGTCAACCGCGAGCAGCCGTCCATTCGAAACGCCGAAGTAAGCGACATCGCCGGCGAGTGCGGGCGAAGAGAACACGGCGCCTTTGGCGTCGAGCGTGAATTTCAACCTTCCTGTTTTCGCGTCGAGAGCAAAGAACCTGAAGCCATCCGATGTTCCTGCATAGACCACGCCGCCACGGATCGCCGGCGTGCTATTGACCCAACCTTTATTCGTTGGATAGTCCCACCGCTTGCGACCCGTCGCTGCGTCGACTGCATAAAGATGCCCGTCTCGACAACCGACATAGATCATTCCGTCGGCGATCGCCGGTGAAGATTGAAAGCCTTGTTGATTATGGATGTAGGTATCTTCGCCGGTTTTGAAGCGCCATTTTTCCTGGCCCGTTTCTGCATCGAGCGCGTAGAGATAGCTGTCCCAACTGCCGATGTAAACAGTATTGTTCGCGATTGCCGGCGAGGCATGCACGATGTCACCAGTGGCAAACTTCCATTGCAGAATTCCCGTCACCGCATCGACGCAGTAAACATTTCCGTCGCCGCTGCCGAGATAAATTCGTCCGTTGTAGATCGCCGGCGAAGATGTGTAGATGTCCCACGAATCGGGAATGGTTTGGAAACCTGACGGATAACCGTGCAATCGTTTGCCTTCGAAACGTCGTTCATACTCGGTTACAAAAGTCCATTTGACTGTGCCCGTTTGCGCATCGAGAGCGTAAAGAATTCCATCGAAGCCGCCAAAATAAACGAGGCCGTTGGCGATCGTCGGTGACGAAGTGACCTGTCGCGACGCGAATGTTTTGAACTTCCACTTCTGCTTTCCGGTCTCTTGATCTACTGCGTACAGATTGCCGTCAGTGCTGCCGATGTAGATTACGCCGTCAGCAATTGCGGGAGAGCCAATGATTGGCCCGTCAGTCTTGAAGGTCCACTTCGTTCCGTTTAGTTTCAGTGGCCCGGTTGTGGGATAGACTCCAGTGCGAGCTGCGTCACCGTGAAAGGTGGCTTGGGCCATCGTCGTGGGAACAATTAGCAGTAACAGAACAAATGTTCGGATCATGGTTTTGAAATTGTGGAGCAGCTTAGTAGAACGCTTTAGTCGAGGATAGTACGGCAGCGTTTTTGAGATGGTTTCATCGGCACGCGTGCGCAGAAACATTCTGAGTCGTACGTCCGTAGAGAAGCTATGCCGATCAAATCTAATCTTCTCTTCTTAAATGCGGTACGCCTAATCGTCTTTACCGCAATCAGCACCACATTCACTCTCATGGCCCAGGCGCAACCTGCGCAAGCGCAATCGATTCCGCCAGACTCATCACGCTGGCAATTGGAAGGACAAGCGAAAGTAACCGAATATCAGAACCGCAAGTCCCTCTTTCTGGATGGTGGCGCTGCAATCCTGAAAGATTCCCAAATGCGCGACGGCGTGATCGACGTTGACGTTGCGACACCGGCCAGCCGTGGGTTCTTCGGCATTCAGTTTCGCATCACTGACGATGGCGCAAATAGCGAATGGGTCTATCTTCGGCAACACAAATCTGGCCTGCCGGACGCGATCCAATACACGCCGGTTCTTAACACGGGCCTTAACTGGCAAATCTACAATGGGCCAGGGTTTACCGCTGCGGTCGACATTCCCAAGGACGACTGGTTCCATCTGCGCCTGGAAGTCGCGGGTGCGCAAGCCAAACTCTACGTCAAAGACATGGCGCAGCCTGCGCTGGTCATGAACGATCTAAAGAGCGGCGTTCAGCAGGGGAGCATAGCGCTCTACGTTCTTACCGGGGCCACATACTTTTCTAATTTTGAAGTGCGCCAGGCGCAGGCCGTCAGTTGGGAACGTCATCAGCCAGTGATGCCTGCGGGTACGCTGATCAAATGGAGTATCTCGCCGTCGTACGATGCAGCAGCGCGGGATTTGGAACGTCCTCTCACCAAGTCAGAAGTAAACGCGATTCACTGGCAGGACGTTGAGGCCGAACCACCTGGGTTTGTTGTTCTGTATCGGTATCGCGAGGCGCCACATCTGCGAGTGTCGTTTGCTAACGATTTTTCGAAGCGGTTGGAGCCTCAACCGGGCATGAAGGTTGTTTACGCTAAAACGATCATTGCGTCAGATCGCGATCAGGTAAAGAAGCTCTGCCTAGGTTACAGCGACGAAGTCAGCGTGTTCTTGAACGGAAGGATTTTATACCGCGGCCGAAGCGCCCAATACTTCCGCGATCCCGGATTCCTGGGGATCGTAAATCCCGAGAATGACACGGTCTATCTTCCGTTAAAGAAAGGCGAGAACGAACTGATCCTTGCGGTTAGTGAAATCGGTGGCGGGTGGGGCTACATCTGCCGCTTAACGGATTATGTATAATGCTTTGGACCAGCGTACTCCAATCGGCTCGTGAAGTTCAAAACATTTCTCGGAAGGGAATCTATGTTCGGTAAAATTGTATTGATCCTCGGAATACTCGGCGTTCTGCTCGGGAGCGCCGTACTTCTCATTTCGTGTTTGCTGCCTGTGTTGACTGATGGCCACACGAGTTGGGATGAGGCGATGTTCGGCATAATTCCCGGAGCGGTCGTGCTGGCAATCTCGTTCATTATTTTTCTCGCCGGGCTGATCATTGTTTTAGCGAAGAGAAAGAAGAAGCCGGTTACGGCTTAGTTGGCGTTCTCCACAAGCGTGGCGATCTGCACGAACTCGCAATAGCGGATTAACTTCCACGATGCGCAATGATTGTCATAAGTTTCGTAGGTTTAAGATTCTCGTTCGCGCGACAACATTCATAGTCATCACTCACGAGGTCGATTCAAGTATTAACTTTGTCACTCCCTCGGGATCGTCCCACATCGGCACGTGACCCCAGCCCGGCGGATTTTGCCAGTTCACGCCTTCGGGAATCTCGTGTCGCAAACGGGCGCGGGGCGGAAGTAACCAGTCGCGCTTTCCAAAAGCGATTGTGACGCGAGTGCTCTGCGAAATTGTCCGTCCACCCGTAAAAGCGTCTTTCATGCTGGCGCGAAATTTCTTGAAAGCAACTTTGGACGCAAAGACGGGAGCGGAAGCAAAGACATTTAGCAATTCATAAGCATCCTCTGCGGGCACATTGGTTGACGCGGGAATTGCCATGATGAGTTTGCGCGTGGACTGCCGGCGAAGCAAGATCCGGATCAGGCGCGGTAAGCGCCTGACGCCCAGGCGCGTGAGTTCAAGCGCGGCCCCGCTTTGCAGCGGATAATGTTTCTTCCATAAGCCGGCGGGCGAGATCGCAACGACGGCGTTGATACGAAAGCCGGCTAGCTTCCCGAGTTTCGCTGCTTCGAGAGCGAGATACCCTCCCAACGAGTTTCCCACGATGTCCAAACATTCATAATCTCTGCTCATCTGTTTCTCGGCATCGATTCGTTCGATTGTCTCGGCTAGCGAACCAGTGCCACTCACGAGATTTGCTGGTGTCGGTTGAATGTCATCCGGCAAAACCGGTGTCAGGCCAAAGCCGGCAATATCGAATGCCAGGACACGTCGTGTGGACGCAAGTTTGTGGATGACGTTTCTCCACGCGACGTGCGACATCCCAATCCCGTGGAGCAGAATCAGTGGGCGACCGTGGCCCACATCCTGGTAGTGCCAACCCAACTCATGGTGCGGACAAAACAGGCAACGGTTATCTGGAGACAATTCTCTACTCACCGCGAACAGCCAGGGAAACGAAATGCACCGATTCGGCTCGAGTAGTTTGCAGCGTTTTTCTTGAGATAGTCGCCGACGTACCAAATGGTGCAATCATCGCTCGGGTCGACGGCGGTCTGCGTATAGTCTTCCCAGCGCATGGCACTCTGCGCCGCTTCACCTTCCGCCAGAATAATCTCGCGCAACGTCAACTGGCCCAGCGGATCGTTCGCCAAGCGGCCGGCAAAACGTTGTCCGGCAAAATTGGGCGTGCCTCCGAATGAATACCCGATACCGATGTTGCCGAAACGGTCCATCGCGGGACTGGCCATCCAGCGATAGAACTTGTCCGGCGCATAAGTGCCTTGTTGATAAAACTTCGGTGCGCGGTTCTGGTCGAGCCGAAATTCGTACCAGCGAACGCCGCCACCGCCGGCACTGGTATTCACCGAGTGGACCGCAACTAACGACTCGTGGCCATTCAACTTTCGATAGACCACGCGCGCCATAATCTTGTCCCCCTGCGCATCCAGTTTTGTTTCTGAATCGGGTTGCGGAACACAGTTGGTCAACTGACCGCCGCATAGATATTGGTACGGCGCTACCGCGATCTTCGTTGGGCCGATCAGCTTCGTGTTCGCCGGGTTCTTCCAATCCACGTGAAAGTTCCAGGCATACACGCCATCGTCTTCGAGAATTTTGTTCAACTGCGTGCCGCCCGCCGCTAACACGATGTTTGGCGCGCCACGAGGAGGCAAGGCGAAACCGTCGAGGTCCGCATTATTTAAAAAGTTAACACCATCGACGACGAGGCACTGCTCAGTTGCCGGCAGGCCTTTCAGCATCTTGTCCCGTTCGACAACGCACGCGTGTTTCTGGATCACGTTGTCGCCGGTGCTTGTCGGCACGTAGTAACCATCGGGCCAAACGGCCGGACGCGGATAATCCGGGAAGAGCGGCCGGAGAAATTCGTAACGATAGTATTCGCCCAGCGGATCGTCGCTGGTGCTTACTGCATAACAAATCGAGAACGGACCCTGGCCCTGTGTTGCCGGCGCGGCGCGATTCGGGTTTATCGTCGGATTGGGAACAGGCGGCGGCACGAGCTTGAACGGAGCGCCCGGCTGGTTCGGCCGTCCGGGCGGACTCGATTGCGCCGCGTCACCAGACTTCCAGGCCGCCGGTTGATCGGGCCGGACCGGACCACGCGCAAAGATCGGCATTACTATGAGCCAGCGATGGGCCAATTGATCGTAGCGAACGACTGCATCACCGTTGTTGCGCGCTTCGCATTGACCGCCAAATCCAGCAAACACCGCATTGGTTACAACGGGGCCGTAGAGGATCTTTCCGGTTGCCTCAAACCGTTTGCCTTTCTTCGAAAACACCGCCATGCGCGAGTTCACGATCTGCACGATGTGATCGGGTCCGATCGCGATAGTGTTGTCTGAGGGATTGCGAAGATTAGCTTTGCCTTGCGGGCCTTCGAAGCCAAAACCGAGGCCGTCGAAACTCTCCACCAGTTGTGCTGCTGATCGTGCGCCGGGCGATGTCTGTTCGACGGCCACGTCGGCAGCACGGATCTGATCAAAAACCAGAAGACAAGCGAGGGTTGAGATGATCAGGACGGTAGCGGTGTGGCCACGCTGCTTGAGCAGCAACAACGCATGCAGCAATAGCATCACCACCGAAGCAATGATGACGGCAGTCAATCCTGTTCGCACATTCCCCGTATAGCCACCAACCGCGCTGGAGACATAACCGACCGCGGGCGGAATAACGAGTAGCCCGGCAAAGCCGACGCCCATCACCCAGCTCATCGCAGTGCCCGCGATCCTCGGATTCATTACTGACGCGAGGCCCACCGAAGTCGGAAAGATGGGGCCCATCCCAAAGCCCGCGGCGATGAGCCCGACTCTCACCGTTCCGGATGAATTCGCAGTAAAAGCAATCACCAGCGATACGGTCGTGAGCAGCGAGCCAACCGTCATCAACAAGACGCTGTTGACACGCAAAACGCCGAGCAGCAGACTCGACACCAGCCGTCCTATTAATAAGGCCAGTGCAAAAAGTGAGAGCGTGCGTAAAGCATAGCCCGCAATGCCGACGCCGACTGGATCAGCTTCAAAGAATTTGTTGAGAACGTCAGGAGACATGCGGCCCATTGCGTCCAGGTGCGCAGCCGAAACACCCTGGCTCGCAAGTATGTTCGCGTCGCGCTCCATAAAAGTGACGACCCATTTGCCGACCGACACCTCAGCGCCGACGTACATGAAGAGCGCCGCAGCAAGCAGCAGGAATGATGGATTGGTAAATAGTGAAACAGCCTCGCCAGTGCCGGCGGAATGTGATTGGGTTGGCGCGGGAAAGCGTGAGGTCACAATCAGGAGTAACAGAACTACGGTTAACGCACCGAGCGACCAGAAGATCAGTTCGAGTCCACCTTGTCTTTGGAGTGCTTGCACCACGAGTGGCAGGGAAGCGAGACCGAGACCAAAGCAAATATCGAGAAGATTCAGGACTGAGTTGCGCCAGGTGGCGGCGACTTCAGCGACCAGGGCATGCCCCGAAGCAACGATGGCGTTCGCGCCAAACCCCAGCACGAGAGAACAGCCGAAGATCAAAATCAGCGCCGAGGTCGCTGCGACTCTTGTTACTATCAACGCGAAACCGATCAGCGAACCGATTACGCAAACCGATCCAACCAGCAGCGCAACTTTGGTTCCGATTCGATCTATGATTGGCCCACTGACGGCGTAGGCCAGGACCGCACCGACAGCATTGATCAGAAGAAAGGTGCCGACGGCGCTATCGCTCGGGAGAAACTGGTTGCGTTCCAGCGTCGGTAGCACTGAGCCGGGAAGTGCGGCCAGCAATCCGTAAACAAAGATGCCGAAAAAAGCGATGATCATTAGTATGGTTGTACTGTTACGGGAGGTTCTGATCTGGTGTTCGGTCATCGACAGCATGTGAACACGGATAAATACAGATCACAAGCACGGATTTTGTTTTATCCGCTCGTGGTGCTTTTGTTTGTGTGGCCCGTATCCGCCCAAACGTCTGAGTGGCGCTACTATGGCGGCGATGAGGGCGGCTCGAGGTTTTCTCCACTCGCTCAAATCAACACCGCAAACGTTCAATCTCTCAAGCGCGCCTGGACCTATCACACCGGTGAACTGGATCTCGGCCTCGCCACCGCTTCTTTCCAGGCTTCCTTCTCCTGTACTCCGCTCGTCGTCGACGGCGTGATGTATCTATCAACGCCATCGAGCCGGGTGATTGCCCTCAACGCTGAGACTGGCCGAGAGCTCTGGAAGTTTGATCCGCAAGCAAACAAGTCCGAGCGCGAGTTCAATTCACATCGCGGGGTAGCTTATTGGGAAGACAAGAAAACAACGGAGCGCCGCATACTGTTCGGCACGGTGGATGGCCGATTGATCGAACTCAATGCTGATACAGGCAAACCGGTAACGCAGTTTGGCGTTGACGGTGTTGTCGATCTTCGTGCCGGTGGCGCTGACAAGTTCAAGCAGGAGCCTTCATGGGGAGCGCGCGTGACGTCGGCGCCGGTCGTGTACAAAGACCTCGTCATCATCGGCTGGGGACTTCCTGAATTTCCGGGCAAGGGACCAAGTGGTGACGTCCGCGCCTTCAGCGTCCGGACAGGCAGGCTAATCTGGACCTTCCACACCGTGCCGCATCCGGGTGAGTTTGGCAGCGACACCTGGAGCACCGATGCCTGGAAAGATCGAATGGGCGCGAATGTCTGGTCAACAATGAGCGTGGACGAGGATCGGGGCATCGTCTACTTGCCGGTCGGTTCGCCGGCTTACGATTTCTATGGTGGCGATCGAAAAGGGAAGAACTTGTTCGGTAACTCGTTGGTCGCGCTCAATGCCGCCACCGGCAAACTGAAATGGTACTTCCAGTTGGTGCATCACGATCTCTGGGACTACGACCTGCCGGCGCAACCGTCGTTGATCACAGTGCAACGTGAAGGTCGTTCGATTCCGGCAGTCGCCGTCGTTACGAAGATGGGTTTTGTTTTTGTATTCGATCGCGTAACTGGAAAACCGTTGTTCCCGATCGAAGAGCGACCTGTACCGCAGAGCAATGTTCCCGGTGAAGAGACCTGGCCCACGCAGCCATACCCAGTCAAACCTCCGGCAATAGCCCGGCAAACAATGACACGTGACGAAGTCAGTCGCGTTTCCGCTGAGTCGCAAAAGTATTGCACTGAACTATTCGACAAGCTGGTGAACAAAGGAATGTACACACCCGCCGGACTCGAACCAACGTTGATGTTTCCCGGCTATCACGGCGGCGGAAACTGGTCCAGCGCGTCGTTTGATTCGGCGTCAGGTTATCTCTTCGTCAACATGAATGAGGACGGTGCCGTTGGCCAGATGAACCCGCAGCCTCCGGGCTCACCAATTCCTTATGTGCGCCAGGGAAGATTCGAGGAGTATGCGTGGTTTCGCGATCGGAATGGCCGTCCGTGCCAGCAACCTCCGTGGGGAACGTTGACGGCGATTGATTTACAGAAGGGTGAAATCGCCTGGAGAGTTCCGCTCGGTATAGTCGAAGAACTGGAAGCCAAAGGCATTCATAACACGGGCACACAAAACCTGGGCGGCTCCATCGTCACGGCTGGCGGCTTGGTCTTTATCGCCGGCACTACCGATCATCGCTTTCGTGCGTTTGAGGCAAAGACCGGAAAGCAATTGTGGGAAGCGCAACTCGCGGCAAACGGTCACGCGACACCGATGACGTTTCAGGGAAGGACCACCGGAAAGCAGTTTGTAGTAATTACCGCGGGCGGTGGCGGATTTCTGAGAGCGCTCAGTAAAGTGTTGTCGGATGAAGTCGTGGCTTATGCGCTGCCATAAAATGTCGCACGAAGTAACTCGGCCACGCTCCACGCCTGGGCAATGCAACCGCGCGGTGTGTGCGGAACGTCTCCGTCGAAAATTTCAGAAACCTGGCCCAGGCCGGCCTCATGCAAATGCGGTTCGAAGTTCTCCAGCCACGTCGCTGCAAACCTCCGGCCTGCTTCCCGGCCGAACGTCTTGACGTAAGCGGTTATGTAAGGACCCATCAGCCAGGGCCACACGGTCCCTTGATGGTAAGCACCATCACGGCTGATTTGGCCACCTTCGTAACGGCCGATGTAATTTGGATCTGACGGCGAGAGTGTGCGGAGACCACGCGGGGTCAGCAATTCACGTTCGAGCACCTTGAGAATACTCACTGCGCGATCTTTGGCGACCATCGTGTTCGTCAGGCTGATTGCGATTACCTGATTGGGCCGGATCGATGCGTCACGAAGTTCGCCGTTTACAACATCGTAAAGACATTCGGCTTGCTCATTCCAAAACAGCGCCTTAAAATTCGCCCGCGCTTTGTTCGCCATTTCGCCGTAATTCTGTTTTGCGTTTGGCTCATTGAATCTCGCCGCAAGCTCTTCCATCACGCGCAACGCGTTGTACCAAAGCGCCTGAATCTCGACCGGTTTTCCCTGACGCGGCGTCACTACCCAGTCACCAACCTTTGCATCCATCCACGTCAGTTGCACACCCGCTTCGCCGGCGAACAGCAATCCGTCCTCGTCTACGTGGATTCCGTACCGCGTGCCTTTCGCGTGCCACTTAACAATGTCCTCGAGCACCGAATACAGACTCGTTCTGACGAATTCGTAATCACTTGTGTACTGCACGAACGAACGCACTGCTTCGAAGAACCACAGTGTTGCATCAACGGTATTGTATTCCGGCGCTTCTCCCGCATCGGGGAAACGGTTTGGCAACATGCCTTGATCGACGTGTTTGGCAAACTCCGCAAGGACGTCTCTCGCTATGTCGGAACGTCCATTGACGAGCGTCAAACCGGGTAAGGAAATCATTGTGTCGCGGCCCCAATCGGCAAACCAGTGGTAACCGGCGATCACTGTTGCACCATGTGCGCGCGCGACGATGAATTGATCGGCCGCGTTCGTCAACGACGTAACCAAATCCGTTTTATTCGGCGGCCGCCGCTGGAGTTCAGTTTGCCGATAAGTGTCAGCATTGTTGGCCTGACGTTGCTCAGTCGAAGCGATCACGCTCAACTTGTTCGTCTCATTCAGGTTGAATATCAACGTACACGGATTGAAAAGATCTTCCGCGAAGTCCAACCCGCGCTCCTGCTCAACCACGTATTGGAAGTTGCGATACCAGCATCCATTTGCATCTACCTCCGCGAGATCGTGCGCGAGATAGAGCGCCGGCAGATCTGCGTAAGGCTTGAAACTCGTCAACCCGGGTTCGGTTTCGACGTATGGATTGAGGGCGCTGTTCTCATGGGTCGTGCCGTGATAATCACGAAACGCAATCAGCGGGCGCACCTCCAGCTTGACATGACTTTGCTGGTTCCCCGCGCGCACGCGCTCAAGCTCATACTGTATGACGGTGGTGTTCTCGTCCTGGACCATGAAGACGGTTTTCGTTAAGCACAGATCGTCAATCTCGTAAGTAAAAGTCGGAAAAGGATCGAGGCGAAAACCTGCCTGATACTCAAAACCTCGCGGATGAACCACACCGGGATATTGATTGGCCGACAACTCATAACGCTGCCCGTCGATCACGAGCGTTTCTTCGAGCTTCGCTAACAACACGAATCGACCGACCGGCGGTCTCGTGGCTGCCGTTAGCAATCCGTGATACCGGCGAGTATTCAGGCCGATGATCGTGGAGGAAGAAAACCCGCCAATGCCGTTCGTCTCGAGCCATTCGCGGGAAGT
>Ga0247688_1000421_pt1 | contig 12814 bp, 5 predicted proteins | sample CNK29_metaG_FD_182718 | JGI IMG/M metagenome (GOLD analysis project Ga0247688, IMG submission 182718) | Soil microbial communities from Purdue University Martell Research Forest, Indiana, United States - CNK29 | ecosystem: Environmental > Terrestrial > Soil > Temperate forest > Bulk soil | place...
TCATTCCGAAAACCTCCAAAACGCGTATCCACGTCCGTGCTGACGTCCAGTACGAACAAACCGTGCGGGTCGATCTCCTCGATGCGATAGGTGCGCCCCAAGCAGAACTCAAAGACGCGCCGGCTCTCGTCGGGAAGCTGCGCTGCCCACTCTGGCATCCTCGCGAACCTGACTGTGCTGCCTGGTAGAATCATGGTCGACGTGTGCAGCGGCCTAACTATGAAGTATGCGTCGGAAATGTAGTCTATCTCGGTCCATGGGAACCGTTCTAAACCCTTTTATCTGGCGTGTCCAGTGGAATTTAGGCGGGAAACTCCCATCCATATTGAACTGGCAAATGCTTCACTGTCGCCAAACCCGAATTTCCCCGTTCAATAATATTCCGACCGGTGCTTGGCCACGGCTTCGAGCCGGCTGCGCACGTGCATCTTTTGGCAGATGTTTTTGACGTAGGTCCGCACGGTCTCGGTGCCGATGTTCAACTTGTCGCCAATTTCCTTGTAGATGAAACCCGAGGCCAGCAGTTCCAGCACCTCGCGTTCGCGCGGCGACAAGTTTTCCGCCTCACGCGGCGAATTGCCGACCAGATGAAAATGTTTCACCACCTTGCTCGCGATGTGACTCGACATCGGAGCGCCGCCGGTGGAGACGTCGCGGATGGCGGCCAGCAATTGTTCCGGCGGACTGGACTTGACCAGATAACCATTCGCCCCGGCTTTCAAGGCGCGGAAGATGCGTTCGCTGTCCTCGTAAATCGTGACCATGATGACCTGCATGGTCGGGGCGACCTTCTTGATCTCGGCGACACATTGGATCCCGGACATGCCCGGCAGCTTGATGTCCATGAGCACCACGTCCGGATTCTTTTCAAGAATCTGCGGCAACGCCGCCTCGGCGGAAACAAACGCCCCGAGAAATTTTATGTCCGAAGCGGATTCCAGGATTTGAATGAGCTGCTCACGCAATCCCTTGTCATCTTCAACGATCACCACTGTTTTTTTCATGCAAGTTAATCACCGAACCGGCTTAGGCGCCTTAAACTGACGGCCGGATCCGCAGACGCATGCGAACCGTTGTGCCCTGGCCGGGTTTGCTTTCGACAAAACAAGCGCCGCCGATATTCTGCAGTCTTTGCTTCATGTTGGACAGGCCATTGCCGGGAATATTTTCCGCCGGTTGAAAGCCGGTGCCGTCGTCCTGCACGGACACATCCAGGAAATGACCAGCCAACGCCATGCGGATGGTCACCTCGGAAGCCCTGGCGTGCTTGATGATATTATGCACCGCCTCTTTGACCGCCAGACTGATGTTGTGGCGCGTCTGGCTGGACACCTGGACTTCATGCGGCAAATCCTGCACATGGAACCGGCAACGCAGCGTGGTCTGCTCGCATAATTGTTTTGCCATCTGGCAAAGATAGTTTCCCAGCGCCTCCAGGTTGTCGTTCTCCGGATTGACCGCCCAGACGGTTTCGTAAAGCGCCGAGACCAGTTCGCGGGACATTTTGGAAACCTTGCCAAAGTCGGCGCGCGCCTTGTCCGGAAAACTCGTATTTTCCTGGGACATCGCGCTCAACAGGGATATCTGGGTGACCCGCGCGCCGAGGTCGTCATGGATGTCGTGCGCAATCCGCAACCGCTCCTGTTCCAGGGCGCGCTGTTGTTTCAGCCGGACCATCTCGCTTCGCATCCGGTGCCAGACGAAATAGCGGCTGATGCCGAGCATCAGCGCCGTGATGAGGATCACGGCCGCGCCCCAGAACCAGGAAGTTTTCCAGAAAGGCTGGGCCACAAAAACGCCGACCGAAGCTTCCGCGCCGTTCAGCGTGCCCACGACGTTCAGCCCGCGCACGCGGAAGGTGTAATGCCCGGCGGGCAGGCTGGCATAGATGGCTTCATGAAAATTGCCCGACCCCATGCTGTACATCTCGTTCCACTCCACCACCAGGCTGTCGCCGGGCGTCACCACCGGGGCCGACTCGAAAATATTATGCCATTCGCCGTGGCTGGCCTGGTCCTCGTCGAGAATGGCGAACGCCTTGGTTTGCGGCTCCTGGCCGAACTTCACGATCTTGGCCATGCTCGGCCGCGTGCCATCATGCATCCAGCCGGCGGGCGGATCATCCGCCGCATGACTGTTGTTATCATCTTCAAACGGCGATTGCAGCAACACGACATTGCCCAGATCGCCGGAGGATTTCGATACGACCAGATTGGCGACGACATAAATCCCGACCGTGTCCGGCGGGCCGGCCGAAGAGATCACCACCAGCAACCGGGTCGCCAGCGGCGGCACGACCAGGGTTTCCCGGCGATGGGTCAGCGAGGAACTTTTTAACGAGCCCGTCCAGCCCGTGCTCTCGCCGTTGATCCGATAGATGTTCTGGCTGATCTGGTCGCCCGCGCCATTGTAGAACCGCACCGTCAACGCCATCTCCGCGCCGCCCTCGTGCCAGGCATTTTCGTAACCTTCCAGCAGGTAACGCAAACGCAGCGGGGGCTGGCCGGCATTGGTGCCCTGTCCAAAACCGAAGACGACATTTTCCGGAAAGGGACCCAGATTGACGCTGTCCTTGCCCCGGAATGGCAGAGATTTTCCAGCCACATTGACAGATTGAATCTCCAGGGCGTTCGTGACCTCCGCTGCCCGCAACCTGAGCGCGGCGGCCGGCAGGAACAAACCCACAACCAGCCCGGTCGAAATCGATTTCAACGCGCCGGCTTGGAAACGGTCCCGGGCACGCATCAAGTGGAGACTGAATTTCATGATCTCAATTTTAAAAGCGGACAAACCACCCGGATTATCGGAACCGATGTTTTGCAGCCGGTCACTGGGATCGCAGCCGGTAAAAACGGCTGCCGCCGCCAATCATATCATTCACCGTCTGGATGGTGCCATCACCGGTAATCGCGCCACCCAGCGGAAGCCAGACACCATCGGTCAGATTGGTTTTGTATTCCACTTGATAACCGTAGCCGGATTGCGTGGGAAAGGAAATGCCCATGTTTCCGCCGCTGCTCAAAACCGTCAAGGCCATGCTCGCCGGCGGCGTGTAAACGGGGATCAATGCGTAAAAATTGGCGTTGTAGTTGCCGTTATCCGTGGTCACGCGCAAGGTTTTGCCAAAGCCGTCCGAGGCGAGCTGCACCAGATTGCCGCCACTGTCTTTCAACGGCACCCAGGTATAAACCTGCCAGTCGCCGGTCGTCGGCACAGCGAATGTCCCCAGCTGCACCACGGTTTGACTGGAGGTCATCCAGCCACTCGTCACCACGGACAGGCTGGCGCTGTCGCTCACTCCGTTGATGGCATTCGCCCCGCGCAGATAGAGATTGTAAGTTCCCGCCGGAAACGTCCGCGTGTAATTCCCCCAGTTGCCACCGCTGTTAAAGCCCACATCGTAATCCTGCACGCCGGGATTCGACGCCTGGCGCGGACGATCCGTGGCACCTTCCGTTTCCAAGCCCGGCGGATTCGGACGATAATCATGGCCGCCCTGCCCTGCATTCACGCTGTGAAAATCAATCCCGTCCACCGCGCTGCGCCCGGCGTAGGCGCCATGTTGCGGATTGTCGAAAAATAATCCGCTGCCATAATCGAAATCCTCCGCCTCAAACGTGTAGCTGTCCGGACTGAACGTATCAAAGCTAACAGTTTTGGAAATCGTGCGTCCATTGTTGTCGGTGAGGGTGATGACGGCCGTATGCGTTTTGTTGATGGTCAATCCCGGGAACGTCACGGTGCGGCTGGTGGACGGGCCGCTAAACGTCAGGTTGGTCCGAACGACTCCATCCATGGCCACACTGATGTTGCTGTTGGCAATGCCGGCGGAGGCCAGCGCCACAAAACTCAGCAGGCTCGTGGACTGATAAAGACTCGAACCATCCGGATAAAGATTGTAGATGACGGGCTGCAGCGGATCCAACACTGCATCAGTGGCCAGCGCGTAATCATTCCAGCAGTTCACCGGATTGTTGGCCGCAACGTTGACCAGACCGCAACCATTGTAGGCGTAGCAGCCAATGAAATCGTTCGTCCTGCCCGCAAGGCCGGCATTGGGACCAAAGGTGACGTTGTAAACCGGGTTGCCGCCCACGCTGGCGGAAGAATTGACCAGATGAAACACGCCGCCGTTGACGACACTGCCGATGGCGGAACCGTTGTCCGAATGAAACATCTCGATGCCCACATCGCCGCCGTTGATGTTAAAGTCCAGATAATTTCCGCCCCACTGAACCGAACTGCTGAACCGCGCCGTGCCCTGGAAATTCGTCGTGCTCAACACCGTCACCGTTTCCTGGGCCTGGTCGGCATAACCGCCAAAGTTGAACGCCGTGATCGGCGTGTTGACTGCATTGAGTGTGCTGCCGGGATCGGCCGCGTCCAGATTAAATCCCTGGATGCTCGCATCACAGTAGTTGTTGATGAGTGTCACGCGCGGTCCCCGGCCATTTTCGGCGATACATTTCACATAGGTTTTTTCAATGATGCTGAAATCTTTCACCATCAATTCCGTGCAGTCGCCCAGCACATACATCTCCAGATGGTGCGACACATAACTCAACACCGGCGCCTGGACGCTCTGCGGCAGGGTGCTTTGCGAATCGCCATTATCAATCCAGTAAGTCCAGTTGCAGTGGCAGTCCGTGATGGTTCCCGACGAGCCGCTGCCGATTTTGTAGCCGGTCCGCAAAGCCCAGCCGTCCACCATGTCGAGACAATGGTTGGTGCACGTGTAGCTGGCCAGATCAACGTAGTAATACGGATTCGGCGAACAGACGCCGATGACATGCACATTTGCGCCCCGCCCCTGGATGGCCGGTGGAAAGGGAATGCAGTTCGTGTTCTGGCTTTCGTAGCTGATCGTCACGCCACGCAATCCGCTGCCGGCTTCGAGGGCGATGGCCGCCGGACCATTGGTGGTTCCCTGCCCGCCGTAAGGTTGCAGAATCGTCCCCTTGGCTTTGCCATCGCTTCCCGACGACGTGCGATGCCGCGTCTCGAAGGAACCGCGCAATTCCACTCCGCCGGGAACGTCCAACGTGTCCGTCAGTTTATATTTTCCCGCCGGCAAATAGACGATGCCGCCTCCGTTGGCACCGGCCGCATTCAGCGCGCTTTGGATCGCCGCCGTGTCGCTGGCAACGCCGTCACCGTTCGCGCCCCAGGCCGCATCGGTCACCACATACAAATTGGTTTTGGTCGGGCGACGGGATGAAATGTCGCTGGCCACGTTGGTCCAATACATCATCGGGATTGCGTTCGAAATAGACTGGCGCGCATCCACCAGCAGATTGCTGGCGTTGCCAAAATTCACAAGCTTGGGCGTCGGACCGAACGTGCAGCCGGCGAACGCCGCCCGCGTGGCATTCGCCGCCATCACACATTGCGTGCTGCCGAGCAGGGTTGAATTCACCACGTTAAACACGCCCGGCCCGGTGAGTTGGAGCGCATTGGAGAAGGTGCAGCTTTGGAATTGCATCCAGGAATGCCAGTTGTTTCCGGTGGAGCTGACCGCCGGGCCGCTGCGCCCGATGATCTGGCAGTGATCAAACATCGCATTGGCATTATCCGAAGTGTTGGTGCGATTGATCGCGATGTCGCCGTCCAGGGTGAAATTGGCGAACATGAGTCCAAACGCGCCGGGCATGCTTTGCGCCAGCAACGCCGTGGCGCAATTGCTCACCGAGCCGCCATAAAATGCGGCACCGGGCTGGCCGTTGGTGGCCGCGTTCGCCTCGATGCCAACCTTGTATCCGCTGATGAATGTGTCCATGCACATCTCGCCATCCACGCGGAGCAGCCGCAGCGCTGTTCCATTGGCGCGCATCCAGGCGGCGTGCGCGCCGCCAATGGCGGGCGCATTGGACAAGCCCGACAAGGACCAGACATCGGGAGAAAACCGGACATCTTCGGCATGACCCACATCAAAGATCTGATCCAGATCAATCCCCTTGTAGAGCGGCGAACCAATCAGGGTGCGCAGGATGTGTTTGTCACCGCCGCCGACCACGCCCTGATACGAATTCACGAGCACGACATTCTGCACGACGGAATCACCACCGAGCCGGATGGAAAATGGATAGCCGACGATGGCCGCCGCATTCTGGCTCGGATACCAGATATTCACGCCGCGCAACGCCGTTGAGTTGTTCAGGGTGATGAATGGCGTGTCATTCGTCAGACCGGCTCCGTGATAAACTTTAAACGTCGTCCCCACCAGGCCGCCACCACTTTTCGTCCAATCCTTCCAATCGCCGTGCAGGATCACGCCCGTTGGAACAGAGATATTCTGGTAAAAGGCGTAGTTACCCGCCGGCACATAGACCACACCGCCCCCGTAGCCGCCCGAATTATAAACCGCATTCAGCGCCGCTTGAAAGGCGCCGCTATCGTCCGTGATGCCGTCGCCCACCGCGCCGTATTGTTGCGGCGTCGCGATGGCGACCACGATTTCATTCGTGTTGAGCGACGGAATGATCACGCGCGGCTGGTTTGGCGAAACGTAAACCAGCAGCAGGCGCTTGTTCGCCGCGTCATCCGTGATGGTCGCGCCCGACGGAATGCTGCCGGCCACAAAATTGCCAATGCCGCTGCGTGTCCCGCTGTATTGCAGCAGCACATTCGTGCCGGACTGGACCACGTTCTGCACATTCACAGGAATGTTGCCATTCATCACCAGATTTCCGCTATCGCTGATGATTGGCGCGGAAAAATTCCGGAAGCCGCCAAGATTGAATGCCAGCGTCGGCGTGCCGCTGCCGAGCGTCAAGCTTGTCATCGGCAACGAAGTCGTCGGGTTGGCGGCGGTCACGCTCAAAGTGCCGCCTGTTGTGTTCGTGTAAGCCATCGCGACATTCGCCGTGGTCTTCAAAGCGACCGTACCGTTGCTGACCGTCGTGCCGCCGGTGTATGAATTTGCGGCGCTCAAAGTCAAGGTGCCCGTGCCCGACTTGACCAAACCCAGCTTTGCGCCTGCGCCGCTGTTTTGCAGGGGGCCGTTGAATGTGGAAGTGCTGTTACCAACCGTCAGTGTGGCCGCGGTGCCCGCCGCCGTATTGTCCACCAGGCCGCCCGTGCCGGTGAGATTGCCAATGACTTCACTGTTGCCATTCAGATCAAGCGTTCCTCCTGAATTTAGCGTGACGGTTGCCGCATCATAAATCTGATCACCGCCCGTGCCGGTGATTTTCGCCAGCCCGCCGCTGTTCACCGTCAATCCCGGTCCGCCAATCGCATGAGTGCCGCCGCTGCTCGACTTGTTGAGATTTACGGCGCCTTGATTCACGAGGATGCCGGTGCTGCCGTTATCCCCATTGCCACTGGTCGTCCAAGTTCCAGCGCCAGTTTTGGTGACCGTGTAATTTCCGTTGTTCGGTGAATTGACCGCGCCGGAACGGCCCGCAGCTCCCGTCGTCAACACCCGCCCTGAAGCCACAGACCAGACTTGGTTTGCACCGAGATTGAGCGCGCTGCAATCCACCGTCAGGTTAACCGTTGCGTTGGCAAGACTGATGCCATTGCTCAAAGTCAGCGTCGTATTGCCGAAGATATAGACCGGCGCCGCAGGATTGCTGACGACGATACCGGCCCACGTCGCCGCGCCACCGAGAGTATTGGTGCAATTCGCCGGTGTCGCGACGCCAGGGTTCCAGACGGCAAAATCATTTCCAGCCGGCGCAACTCCACCCACCCAACTGCCGCCCAGTTCCAGATTGTTATTATTGTCGGCCTTGAACTGATCCGCCTGCGCCGCCAAGACGGACAGGCTGAAGAGCCAGCCGATCAGCCGGGTTCGTGGCCAACAGAATTGCGTGGCAACTATTTTTTCCATGATGTCATCAGCTTAATAAATGGATTACGGCGAATCCGGTTTTTTGGCGGCAAATTCCAACTTCGACAAGAAGCTGACATCCGAGCAGCTGAATTTCCCGGCAAATTTCCATTCCCCATTCAACTGGACTACTTTGACCACCAGCAGATTCCAGCCCAGCTTGAGCAACAGCGGATTCTGCGAAAACATTTCCGGATCCATCGGGCCGTGGCGCTCATGTGAGCCGAGCAATTCGCCATTCAACCACAGTTCACAGCCATCATCACTGCCGTAGGTGAAGGCCAGCTTCGGCAGATTCGGCTCGGAAAGCAAATCGTTCAGTGGCTTGGGCGACTTGATCCAAACCGCCAGATAGGCCAGGGCGTTGTCCGACGGGCCGGCGGGCAGAATGTTTTTGAAATCGAACACGGCGGTTTTATTCGCTTCAGACAAAGTCCATTTCCTGCCATCCAGCATGGCGCCGGGCAGCATGTCGCCGCCGGGCATTTGAACGGCATAAGCCATCCCCGGCTCAGAAAAAGCGAAGCCGCCACAGACGAGGCCTTTCACCAGCCTCCCGCCGAAATCAATGAAGTCGTTTTGCATCGCGATGCGCTCGATCGGGATGCCTTCATTGCGGAAGAGTTGCTCGACGACACGGGCCTTGGCAATCGAATCAATTTCCGGGCTGAGATTGCAGAGAATCACGCGACCTTGCTTCAGCGGACGGATCGCGATGGCCACGCGCGGCGCAGGGTTTTCAACTTCAGAACGGAACAAAGCCGCCGTCTTGACCGGCTCGCCTTGATAATTCCATTTGCGCCAGTCGGCGGGACAGGCTTCCAGCACGACCTGGGCGTCCTGCAAAAAGTTTCCGCCCAGCCCGAAAGCCATCTGCCGCCAGTCGTCGCCTTCCGAAAAATATAATCCCGCATTGTCCAGCCCGGCGAGCAATGCGTCATTTTGCTTCACCACGAACGAGGAGGCGATGCGCGGCGAAGCCACCAGTTCCCCGCCAAACCAACCGCTCAAAATTTTTGCGCCGGCGGGATTGATGTTCCAGATCCAAACCGTGCCGCCCTGCCCGAGTACTTTGTCCACCGCATTTTTCAGCTGGCTGGCTTGATGTTCATCCGCGATCTGGGACCCATCCAGCAACAAGAAATCCGGCTTCGCCCCGTCCGCATACGCCGCCAGCTTCACGCCTACCCGGGCAAATTTCTGCGCGAGGTGGCCGCCATTTTCCGGCAGATAGCCAAGGGTTTTGGTTCCCCCGTTGGTTGACGAGACCGATTTCGCGGCATCCCCAGCCGGAAGTTTTGCCCAGCGGGAATTGGTTTGATGCAAGTTGGCGTCGCGGATGGCATCAAACATCGGCCAGGCCAGATACAACGGCAACTTCGGGTCGTAACCAGGATTCAAGGTGGTGGTATAAGGCCCCAGCCGTTCGGGCTGCATGCCGGGAACGCCCTCGCGATATTTGCCGAAGAAAATTCCCTCGCCGGCGACGATCGGCCGGCTCAAGTCGCGCTTGCCCAGCGGCAGTGGCTGCACCGCATACCAGACGAGGTTGAAAACACTTTGATAAGCCGCGCCATATTTTTGCTGGCCGGACAACAGACCGTAGCATTCGTAGGCGAGACCTTCCATCCGGCCGGGATCCGAATCATAGGCTTGATTGCCATTGAACTTGGCGACCTGCCTGGGCGTGCCGTAATAAGCCATGCTCGTTTCGCCCACCGCCCACGGCTTGCCGGAGGCGGCGGCTTTTTTCATGTCCTCGTCGCCGCCGTAATGGATGTTGATGACCGGCAGCCGTCCGCTCGCGTCCCATTCGCCGTCGCCGGAAATCCAGGTGCGCGTGGGGTCGTTCGTGAGACAGATATTTTTCCAGGCGGTGATTTCGTCGAGGCAATGGTCAATCAGGTTCGTCGGCGTGTGCCAGACGTTGCGCAACACCGGGAGGATTTCATTGCAGACGCTCCAGCCAAAGACGGAAGGATGATTGCGGTCGCGCGTCACCAGTCCGGCCACATGCTCGCGGCAATTTTTCCAGAACACATCGCTGTCGGCTTTCGGCCCGCCGTCACTCAACCAGATCGCGCTTTCGTCGAGAATCATTATGCCGGTCTCATCGGCCAGGTCGTGGTAGAACGACGGATAAACCGACGCGTGCAAACGGACGGCGTTCGCGCCGGCGTCCTTGAGCAGGCGATACCAGGCATCGGCGTAGCGCCGGGTCATCTGCGGAACACCCATGAAATGCCAGGAGTCGCCATGCAAGACGATGGGCCGGCCATTGAGGAAAAGTTCGCCGCCGCTGGAAGTAAATTGCCGCCAGCCAAAGCGCTGATATTTGACATCCATCGTTTTTCCACCGGCCGACAAATTCAGCAACAGGCCGTAAAGATTGGGTGAATCGGGACTCCACGGTTTCAGTCGTCCCGCCACCTTGGCGGTGAGGACTACGGTTCGCGCTTCGCCGGGGCCAAGTTTGAGGGGTTGGCCGGCGAGTTCCAAAGTGGATTTGCCGGCGAGTTTCCATTTCACTTCGGGAGCCTCCAGCACCGACTGGCCGGCTTCGTTGAGCCATTCGCGGACACTGCCGGACAAGTTCGCGATCACGGTTTCCGGGCTGGCATTGGTGATGGTGGCTTCCACATGCAGTTCATCGCGGTCCAACCACGATTGCACAAAGACATCGCTGACGGCCAGCTTGGGTTCGGCCAGTAAAAAAACATCCTGCCAGATGCCGGCGATGTGCGTGCCCCAGAACGAGCCGGAAAGATATTCGCGGCGTCCGTAAGGCCCGGGCCGGTCAAACGCTTTTGCACCGACGACTTTCACGAGAATCTGGTTCTCCGCGCCGAATTTCACCCAATCGGTCACGTCAAATTCGCGGGCAAAAAAAATGTCAAAGCCGTCTCCCGCCCGCCGGCCGTTCACATAGACCACAAATTTGCCCGCCACCGCTCCAAAATGCAGCACCACGCGCTTGCCAAGCCAGTTGTCCGGCACGGTCACCGTCTTTTGCATCCACGCGGCGGGAAGTTTCTCCCACGATTTTGGATACGAAGGATACGTGAGAAAGTCGCCACCTTGTTCGCGCTGGTCCATGGAGAACGAATTGACGTTCCAAGGCGAAGGAATCTTGATGGGGGTTGTGTCCCAGGCGGGCAGTGGCGGCGCCGTCCCGCCGGGGATTTCAGTGTTCTGGTCTCCCAGGAAGCGCCAGGTGCCGTTCAAACATATTTCATCCCGCGCAGGTTTCTCATACTGACTGACCAATCCGCCTTGCGGCGCAAATGCCCGGTCAAATGACACACCTTGTGCGGCGGCGAGCACCAGACCGGCCTGAAGAACCAGAAAAATTGCCAGGGCAGGACGACACCACCTTTTCTGATCCGAATAAGGGATCAGACGTTTCGCGAGCCCGGCTGAATTTTTATCATTATACATGTTCATGGATACTCTGACTGGATAAACGGCTTTCGGTTATTTCTGATGAGGATCAAGTTGGAGTGTGCGCACGAGAAAATCCTCCAGAACTTTGTCAAAACCCGCGCCCCCAGGAAAGGCATGACCGCCTCCGGGCGTCATCCAATAGGTCGCATCCGCGCCAACCGCCTTAAGTTTTTCAGAGAGCGCCCTGCCGTGGAGCCCGGGCACGATGGGATCTTTTTCGCCATCACAGATCAACAGCGGTGGAACGCCCTGACGCACGTGACCGACGGGACTCATCTGATCGTAGAGAGCTTGATGAACTTGGGTATCAGGCGTAATTCCACGGAATAAAATCCGCAGTCGCGGATGCGAATCATAAGGAATTTTGTCGTCCGGCCCTTGATTCCAAAAGCGAACAAAGTCCGTGGGTGGAATATAACTGAAGCTGCCCGAGACCCGGGCACTGACACCTTCAAGGCCGGGGGCCGGCCCGCCGTCAGCGAAATCTTCAGGCACCATCGCCACCATCAGGCTCAAGTAGCCGCCGGCCGAACCACCGGTGACGTCGATCCGGTCAGGATCAATGTTAAACCGTCTGGCATTCTGGCGGATAAAACGGATGGCATTGCGACAATCACGGATGTTTTGCGGAAAAGCCCCCGCTTCACCCAGGCGATACTGGATGGAAAATATCGCCAATCCATGGCGCATGAAAAACTGCCAGCCACCCACGCCATCCACTTTTGTGGCCGCCTCTCCGCCGAACAACCAGCCACCATGGATTTCCACGATGGCGGGCACGGGGGCGTTGGTGTTTTCCGGCAAAAACGCGTTCAGCTTCAAGTCCCGATCCCCGGCCTGGGCATACACAATATTCAGTTCAGAATGGTAAGTCGGAAACGGCTGGCCGGCCGCAGCTTCAGCGATCGCGCCGAAGCACACGGCCAGACTCAAGCTGATCAAGATGAATACGGATAATTTCCTCATGCTCCCCAATGAAGAATCAAGGAAGCGGCGCGGCTGGATGTGCAGATTGTTACTAATCCCTATAGGTAACCCGTCCACTGTGATTGGGACATCCCCGTTTTAGGGGATATTGATTGGCAGAAGGCCTCTATAGCTTCTGCTTCAAATCATGGCATCCTTACCCACCGCGACAACTTCCTCCTCTTCCCCGAACAACGGCCAGACCTACCGCGGACCGTTTGCGATCATGACGGTGCTGTTTTTCATGTGGGGATTCATGACGGTGTTCAACGACATCCTGATCCCGCGCTTCAAGGAGGCGTTCACGCTGGACTTTTTTCATGCGATGCTGGTGCAACTCGCGTTTTTTGGCGCCTATTTCGTGGGCTCCCTGCTGTATTTCCTGATTTCGGCGGCGACGGGCGACCCCATCGCGCGCATCGGCTATAAAAACGGCGTGATCATCGGGCTGCTGATTTCCGCTTTCGGGAGCGCCATTTTCTGGCCGGCGGCGACGTTGGCGCCCCATTCGTCGGAAATAGCGCCCAGCGACCTGCCGAAGATTGAATCCTTGGCCACCGGATTGAGCGA
>Ga0247688_1000423_pt1 | contig 12776 bp, 10 predicted proteins | sample CNK29_metaG_FD_182718 | JGI IMG/M metagenome (GOLD analysis project Ga0247688, IMG submission 182718) | Soil microbial communities from Purdue University Martell Research Forest, Indiana, United States - CNK29 | ecosystem: Environmental > Terrestrial > Soil > Temperate forest > Bulk soil...
TGCGTGAGGGCGTGATTATCGATCGCTTGCGCGCGTCGACTCAGTGACGCGTCTTGCCGGCGAGCAGGTCGACCGCATGAGCCAAAACCGGCTTGATGACCGCGAAACTCTCGCGCACCGCTTTCGGCGAGCCGGGAAAATTAACAATCAAAGTCCCTGACGCTACGCCCGCAACGCCTCGCGAGATCATCGCCATCGGCGTCGCCTTCAACGACTCCGCCCGAATCGCTTCCGCAATTCCCGGCACTTCCCGTTCAATCACTTCGAGCGTTGCTTCCGGCGTGTTGTCACGTGGGCCAAGGCCAGTGCCACCAGTCGTGAGTATTAAATTAATATCGTCACGCCGTGCGAACTCTCCGAGTGTTTGAACCAGTGGCGCAAGGTCGTCGGAAAGAATCCTTTTCTCAACAACCTCCGCACCGGACGCTACCAGCAACTCCACCAACGCCGCGCCTGAACTGTCCTCACGCTCACCACGCGAGCAAGCATCACTAGCAGTGATCACAGCCGCACGGATTGAAACACTCATGATCGACGCCCGTGTCTCATGTGCTCTTTCAACCAGCAGCGATCCATCACCACCAACAAGCCCGCGTCCAGTGCGCGTTGCGCCGCCGCTGAATCGATCACGCCTTCCTGCAACCAAACCGCTTTCGCACCGGCAGCGATCGCTTCGTCAACCGCCTTTCCCGCTTCTTCCGATCGGCGAAACACATCAACCAGATCGACCTTAACCGGCACTGACGCGAGATCCGCATATGCCTTCTCACCAAAAACTTCGGTCTCGTTCGGATTAACGGGAATCACCGTGTAGCCGTTGCGCCGCATGTAAGCCGACACGCTATTCGACGGCCGCCACGGATCTGACGAAAGGCCAATCACCGCGATCGTGCGGCACTCCTCGAGAATGCGACTGATTGTTTCTTCTGAATTGATCATTGAACCGACGAAACCGCATCCGCCGACGCACTCATCGCGTGCAACTCCTGCAACGAATGCACGCTCGGCGTCGCACTCGCACCACTCGCGGCAATCGCTTCGACGAGCGCCTGCGCGCCCGTGATCGTCGTCACGCACGGCACGTTGTACTGCAGCGCCGCGCGCCGGATCGCCTGTTCGTCGAAACGCGAAACACGGCCCAGCGGCGTGTTGATGATCAGCGAGATGTCGCCGCTGCGAATGTGGTCGGCGATGTTCGGCCGGCCTTCGTTAACTTTGAAAACGTTCTCAACCTCGATCCCGACTTCGCGCAAACGCGCGGCAGTGCCGAGCGTGGCGACCAACTCGAATCCGGCGCGGCTCAACTTGCGCGCGAGCAACACAGCGGCGCCTTTGTCCGCATCATTCACGCTCATGAACGCCTTGCCGCGACTCGGCAATTTCACACCCGCGGCGACCATCGCTTTGCCGTAAGCCTCACCGAACGTTTCGCCGATGCCCATCACTTCGCCGGTTGAGTGCATCTCCGGGCTCAGAATCGGATCGACGCCAGGAAACTTCGCAAACGGAAACACCGGCGACTTGATGAAGAACCGTTGCACCGTCAACTCTTCCGGCAACTTGAAATCCGCCAGTTTCTGTCCGGCCATCACGAGCGCTGCGATCCGCGCGATCGGAACGCCCGTCGCTTTCGAAACAAACGGCACCGTGCGCGACGCGCGTGGATTCACTTCGAGCACGTAAACGCGATGGTCCTTGATCGCATATTGAATGTTCATCAAGCCACGCACCGACAACGCGCTCGCCAGTTTCTTCGTGTAATGACGCATCGTCTCGAGATGCTCGGGATCGATGCGCACCGGCGGCAACACGCACGACGAATCGCCCGAGTGAATGCCGGCCTCTTCGATGTGCTCCTGAATTCCGGCAATCACGCACGTTGCTTCGTCTGCCAAAGCATCGACGTCAAATTCCGCCGCCTGCTCGAGAAACTTGTCGATGAGCACCGGTCGATCGGGCGTGAAACCGACCGCGGTCAGAACGTACTGTTCGAGCGCTTCCTGATCGTAAACGATGGCCATCGCGCGCCCGCCGAGCACGTAGCTGGGCCGCACGAGCACCGGGTAACCGATGCGCGCCGCAACTTCGCGCGCTTCCTCGACCGACGCAGCCATGCCGTTGTCCGGCTGGGGAATGCCGAGTTCCTTGAGCAGCGATCCGAAGCGTTTGCGATCTTCAGCCAGGTCGATCGAATCGGGTGACGTGCCGATGATTCGCACTCCGGCTTTGTGCAAACGCATCGCGAGATTCAAAGGCGTCTGGCCGCCAAACTGCACGATCACGCCTTCCGGCTTCTCGACGTCGACGATGTTCATCACGTCTTCAAACGTGAGCGGCTCGAAGTAGAGGCGATCGGATGTGTCGTAGTCAGTCGAAACCGTCTCGGGATTGCAGTTGACCATGATCGTTTCGAAACCCGCTTCATGCAGCGCAAACGACGCGTGGCAACAGCAGTAATCAAACTCGATTCCCTGCCCGATGCGATTTGGGCCGGAACCGAGAATCATGATCTTGCGTCGATCGGTTGGCGCTGCTTCGTCTTCGCGCTCGTAAGTCGAGTAAAGATAGGGCGTGTGCGATTCAAACTCGGCGCCGCACGTGTCGACACGTTTATAAACCGGCACGATGCCCAACTCTTTCCGGTGCTCGCGTATTTCTTCTTCCGATCGCTCCGTCAGATACGCCAGGCGCCGATCCGACAATGCGACTGCCTTGAAGTCACGCAGCTCTTCCGAGGAAATCTCGTCGAGCTTCTTGCCTTCGATTCCGCGCTGAATGTCCATCACTTCCTGCAACTGGCTGAGAAACCACGGATCGATGCGCGACAGGCGATAGATCTCCGCGATGGGCCAATCGTGTTGCAGGGCGTAAGAGATGTAAGAGAAGCGGTGCGAATTTGGCCGCGCGAGTTTGCGTTGCAACTCGTCGTCCGAAATGTCTTCGAGCCGCAGCGGCTTCACTGCTTCCAAAGAACGCAAGCCTTTGAAGAGCGCTTCCTTGAATGTGCGCCCGATCGCCATTACTTCGCCGACCGACTTCATCTGCGTGCCGAGTTCGTCTTTCGCTTCGCGAAACTTTTCGAAGTCCCACTTCGGAATTTTGGCCACGACGTAATCGATCGTCGGTTCAAACGACGCCGGCGTCTTGCGCGTGATGTCGTTCGGAATCTCGTCGAGCGTGTAACCGACTGCCAGCTTCGCCGCGATCTTCGCGATCGGAAAACCAGTCGCTTTCGAAGCCAACGCCGACGAACGCGACACGCGCGGATTCATCTCGATGATGCGAATGTCGCCGTTTTCGGGATTCACGCCAAACTGAATGTTCGAACCGCCCGTCTCAACTCCGACTTTCCTGATCACGCGAATCGCCATGTCGCGTAGCACTTGATACTCGCGATCGGTCAACGTTTGCGCGGGCGCCACGGTGATTGAGTCGCCCGTGTGAACGCCCATCGGATCGAAGTTCTCGATCGAACAGATGATGACGACGTTGTCTGCGAGGTCGCGCATCACTTCCAGCTCAAACTCTTTCCAACCCAGAATCGACTCTTCGATCAGCACTTCATGAATCGGTGACGCTGCCAAACCACCGCGCACGATCTCTTCAAACTCTTCGGGGTTGTAAGCAATACCGCCGCCCGTGCCGCCGAGCGTGAACGACGGGCGAATGATCGCGGGATAACCGGTAGCGGTAACCAGCTCGCGCGCTTCATCCCACGATTTCGCAAAGCCACCGCGCGGCATTTCCAGCCCGGCTTCATCCATCGCTTGCTTGAACAGCAGACGATCTTCCGCGACGCGGATCGCATCGCGATTCGCGCCAATCATCTCGACGCCAAACTCTTCGAGCACGCCAGCGTCTGACAACGCGATCGCGAGGTTCAGTGCCGTTTGCCCGCCGACTGTGGGCAACAGCGCATCCGGCCGTTCGCGACGGATGATTTCGGCAACGGCAGCGACAGTAAGTGGTTCGATGTAAGTAATGTCCGCGGTTTCCGGATCGGTCATGATCGTGGCTGGATTCGAGTTGACCAACACGATTTCATAACCTTCCTGCCGCAGCGCCTTGCATGCTTGCGTGCCGGAATAGTCAAACTCACAGGCCTGCCCGATAACGATGGGACCAGAACCGATAATTAGAATTTTGTGAATGTCAGTGCGTTTGGGCATCTATTGGAAGTCGGGCCTGCGTCGCCGCCGATAGTCCTCTCCGTCCATCACTACGTTCGTACACATCTCATAAAGCCGGCTGCGCAAGCGCGAGGTGATTCGCTCCTCGAGTGCCTCCGTCTTGTTTTGGGTTTTGTCGAGATAGTTGGTAGTGAAGATTGTTAGCTTCTTGTCGTTGTAGCGCTTGTTAATGATCTGATACATCGTGTCGCGCACCCATTCGGTGGGGACGGTGGCTCCGAGTTCATCGAGGATGAGCACGTCAGCTTGATAAACCGGCGCGAGCACTTTAAGTTCTGACGATTTGGAAATCGGGTTGTAGGAATCCTGGATCTCTTTGAGCAACGAACCAAACTCGCAAAACAGGCCGGCAAAGCCTTTCTCGATCAAGTCTTTGATAATCGAGACGGCGAGATGCGTTTTGCCGACGCCGGCGGGCCCCATGAACAACAGCCCGCGATCGACGGCCGGGTACTCGTTGGCGAATTTATGGGCGTGACGGAGCGCGTGATCCTGCGACGTGCCGGGATCGCTGATAAAGTTAGCAAACGAACATTTTTCGTAACGACGCGGAATGCGCGCCGCGCCGATCAGCCGGCGCGAACGATCGCGGCGGCGACAAGGGCAAGGAATGGCGCCTTTTACCGGGTCGATTTTGGTCCCGGTACCGAAGCATTCTTCGCAAACCTCGGTGCTCTCCTTTTTGGGAAGCGCGCTTTCGTCGATCACTATTCACCTAATGGAACTGCGGCTGACTCGATAACGTGTGATGATACCTTATAATGCCTTCGAGACAGCAACACAGGTAAGTTTTACGAGGAGCTGCTCAGAACTTGAATGAATTTGTTGCAGTCTATACTCACTAAGCTCGGGCTTACCCACGTCCGCGCTGAACGCCACCCGATCCGAGTCTTCCTGCTGGATGACGACGTGCGTCGCCATCGCTGGTTTACCAGTCGCTTCAAGGGTGACTATCTCGACATCGCCCACAACGTCTCCGAAGCGCAAAAGCTCTTGAGTTCCGGCTCGTACGACGCGATCTTTCTCGATCACGATCTGCATCCCGAGCATTACCATGCGGATTCGACCGACGACGAACGCACCGGTTACGCGATCGCACGCTGGCTCTGTTCGAATCCCGATCTGCAACGCGCCTCGACGATACTCGTCCACACCCGTAACGCCGACGGCGCCATGCGCATGGTTGGCGAGCTTCGCGCCGCCGGCCGCAGTGCCGACTATGTTCCGTTTCCATTATTGGCGGATAAGATCAGGAGCTATTGGCAGCGGTAGGGAATGTCAGAACCTGATCATCACTTCGTTTCTTTCACCGCAATGAAACTCACGGTAGTCCCAAACGTCGTGGCCGTTTGAAACGGCAATGGCGTTGAGGGCCTGTCGCAGGGTGCCGCCCTTAAACTGCACTGAGAATTCGGTTGGGCTGGGCGAGTAGGTGATGATTGCCAGCGCCCCCTTCAACTCGGCGTTCGCCATCGCTGCTTTCATTTCGGCACGTTGCTGCAGTTGGTTAAGCGCATCGAGGGACGACTTGGTTTTGACCGTGAATTCACTGATGTGAGTTTGCAATAACGGCGGCTCACCGCCCACGGGCAGCAGGTTTATGGCGCCCTCCTGAATTTCCCACGTGTAACTCCGGTCCGCTGCAACGAGTTCATTGAGAACTTGGGCCAGCGCGTGTCCTTGCGGGTTCCAGGCTTTCGCCGGCGGGTCCTCGCGACAGCCACTGAGGATGACCATTCCTCCCGGCACGCGCGTGCGATTAAGGCTCGCATGAAAAGCTTCAGGCGTGGTGAATGAGCGCTCGCCGTCAGTGAAAACTGGCCGCACCAAAGCGTCCTGAACAGAAGGTGCCGCGATCGGTTTTGACTGGGCAAACAGAACGCCTGCTAGCAAAAGGTTGAGACTGCAAACGATGAGAAGCCTCAATTGCTTCCTTCGATCACGCATCGTGTTGCCCATAACAGTTTTCTGGTCCAGTCCTTAATGTGTCAACTTAAAGTTATAGGACCACCTTCTTCAGGGCTGCAAATAATAACAAGAACCAAGCGCTAAAAAAGTTGACATTCGGGTCGTTCATACTATTATGCGCCCATGCAAACGAAGAAACTCACCTCAGCGTGCATAATCGGCCTCGTTCTCCTTACCGTTCTCGGATTTAATTCGTGTGACCGCGGGAAGTCTTTAGATTCACTCGAAAGCATCAAGAGCGATCGAAAAATCAAAGTTGGTTATATTTCATATTCTGATATCACTTCGCAAGATACTCAGACAGGTCAAATCAAGGGATTTCTGGTTGACGTGCTATATGAGGCGTTAGCTGACTTAAAGATTCCGAAGGAGAATGTTGAGTTTGTAGAAACAGACTGGCAGAACTTTAGTCTCGGCCTCGATAGCCAAAAGTACAACCTTAGCATCGCCGGCACATTCAATACTCCGGTACGTGCGCAGGCTGTTGATTTTAGCAGGCCAATTTTTTATCTGGGCAATGGCGCCGTCGTTAAGAAGGACGATAATAGGTTTCACAGCATACAAGACTTCAACGTGCCCGGTATTACTATTGCGGTGGTCCAGGGTGAACAAGGTTACGAATACGCGAAGAAGAACTTGACGAAGGTCAAGCTGGTTTCTTTGTCTGGCTCAGACCTGTCGCTTGCTCCGCTACAGGTAAAAATGGGGAAGGCAGATGCCGCGCTTTCCGATCAATATATTCTTCGCAAATACGTCATTGGTAATCCGGAAGTAAAAGACGCGCTGGCTGACAATCCTTATGATGTCTTGCCCATATGCTGGGCAGTCAGGAAGAACTCACAAGACGCGAGTTTGTTGAATTACATAAACGCTCAAGTAGATAAGCTCGAAAGCTCAGGAAGACTTAGCGAAATCATGGCCCGATATCCAATGATTCCCTTCGCTAAGAAGCCCGCGAAGTGATCTGGCCCGATAGCGAGCCTTACTGACAGCCATCTTATTTCAGGTGGTCGCCATCCTCTTATTTGATTATGGATTCGCTTCATACATTCTTAAACCTCATATTGATAATTCTTGAAGCCGTCGGAATATTTTTCGGTGTTTCGCATATCCTGTCTGAGAGAAAAAAACACCGGCTCAATCCGAACAGGCCAAAATTAGATCGGCCCGCCTTCCGAACCACCATCGTTAGCATGCTCTTATTGATCGGGATCGCACTTTTTCTGATAAACATCCTGAATCCTCGACCCTTTGAAATAATAAGAAAGTATTGGTCCCTGATTGAGACCGGGGTCATCCTTACGATCCTGGTTTCAGTTCTCTCTATAATCTTAGGCACCGTGGCGGGTATAGGCATAGCCCTGATAATCGCCTGGAAAAAGAGCGTGCTTATCTCGACCCTGCTTGACTCGCCCATGATGTCGTCAGTCTATATACTTCTGGGAGTACCCGCGCTGATCTTGCTTTACCTCACATACTATCTGGGAATTCAATCTATTTTCTGGGCCGCGGTGATCGCTCTTAGCATAAATCTGACTCCGTTTGTGGCTAAGATCGTTGCCGAAAGCATTCGTAACATCTCTAAAGAGCAAATCGATTCGGCCACTGCATTTGGATATTCCCCATTACAGATTGCTTTGTATTTCAAGATTGGATTCGTAATCAGGCACTCTTTACAGCCTTTGCTGGTCGAGTACTACACGACGATCAAACTCTCGTCGTTTGCCGGCTTAATTGGATTGACCGAGATTTATCATGCGTCTCAAGAAATCATAAAAGAAACTCAAGATCCGGTAACGTCATACATTGTCCTGGCAAGTGCTTACGTAATAATCGTTACGCCCCTGGCCATCATCGCTGATTATCTTGAACGCAAATGGAAGAAAGCGACCGCGTGACAGCATGCCGATAAGCATTTCAAACCTGTTCATGAAATGGGGACCTAAGAAAGCCTTAGTCGATATTACGCACTCTTTCCCGTCTGAAGACATCACTGTAGTCATCGGTACAAACGGCAGCGGAAAATCGACTCTGCTGAATTGCGTCGTGGGCCTGTTGGAATTTGACGGGGGAAAAATAGACGTCAACCTCGGGGACGTACAATACGAATTAAGCACAGACAATCCCAAGAGTATTCCCGCGAATACGAGAAAACACATCGGATATATTTTTCAACAAAAAGCATTATGGCAACATTTAACTGTCGTCGAGAACCTCGTTCACCCTCTCGTCAAGGTTCATAAGCTTCCCCACAAAGCCGCATTGCAAAGGGCTCAAGAATATTTTGAACTAATCGAACTCAAGAAGGATTACTACAACAAATATCCGAATGAACTATCCGGAGGAGAGCAGCGAAAGGTTGCTATCGCCAGAACACTCTCGATAGAGCCAGAGTTGCTTCTGATAGATGAGCTGGAAGCTAATCTTGACCAAACGGCGCGAAAGCTGACCCTGAAAATAATTCAAGACAAGTTCATCAACCGAAGCAAAACGGTACTGATCGTCTCTCATAGTATTGAGCTTCTGGAACAATTTACTCCCCATATTCTCGTCCTTCATGACGGTCAGGTAATCGAGAGTGCCAAGGGCATTAGCGAATTGCTGATTAAGAATGACCTGAGCTTGCGGGCCAGCAAGATCATCAAGGACTCTGTGGACTCCTCGAGCAGCAGGTGGTTTCTGGCGAACCAAAGCCTGGAAGCAGCTATCAAGATCTCGGAAATTAACGTAACAGAAAAAGACCTGAGTAAGATTCTTACTGAGATTGGCAAAGAGATCTCTCAGCTTATCGCCAGATTTGATCCTGAAGGTGAGCACTTGTTGATGATTGCCACCAGGGGCTCGGATTCAGCCGTGCAAATAAGATGCGCGGAAAAAACAGATAACTTTATCCTCGACGGCAGGGAAGTACGAAAACTATCCAAGATAATCACGACTGGAGGTGTCCTCACCAATAGTACCGGAAAAGTGACTCACCAATTCAAACCTGACTACCGAGATTATTTTCTAACTGATCAAGGCATAACGTTGGAAAGAAAAAGTGATTTCGTTGACTCGGCACATGACAGCTTAATTGACATGATGTTTGATACAAATGGCCAGGGCCTTTCCTACCAGGAAACACCCAGGCATCCGCACATATTCGGCGCAAACAACACCAGTGTTCCGATACCGGCGGATCGTGATGCTGAGAGACGCTCATACTATGAGTTTTCAGGTCAGACCAGAAATGTTTATCTCATTGGCTGTAGTGTTGATGACAGAGTCAAGGGAATAATCAGTATCGATACCTATTCAGAGGAGAAATGGTCTAATTTTATTGTTCAGCAGTTAATCCTGGTTGGGAATATGGTTGCGATAGCAATCAAGAACCATGAGGGCGATGCTAAACCCGGCAAGGTCCCAGGTTCTGGTGTGCGATTCGGAGGATCTGCGGGTCACATCGTTCGTGAGGCAAGCCCGCCGCAGTTCCCCAAGGGATTTTTTACTGAAATCGACAGTATTCATGTTCATGTTGATGGGGGAGTCGCAGCTACTCTGGTAGAAAAGGTGGTCGAGTCGCTGAATGGCAAGGGCTATTCGAGCAAGTTGACCTCGATTCAGGATGCCATCATGGGTCCTCAGCGGAAAGATTTATCCTCAACATACAAGAGTCATACGCCGGGATCCGAGGATCAAGAAAAGTTGGAGTACTTCTCTACCACTCGATTCAAGAATCTCGATGAAGCAAAGCATCAGCTAAGCTGGCTGCTGGGAGAACTCCGCGCCGAAGACGGAATTGTCATAGAGGCGGAACAGGTAATTGGCAAAATCGGTGAAGACCTGACATGGTCGAAAATCGAGCCACTAAAAGTACCAATGGTTCACTCCGATGACGTCGGCTTCGACAGATCCAACACTCTTCCTATTGAGATCCACTACGGGTGTGATATTCCCCAGGAACGTGATTGGATAACTACTCCGCCTCTAAAGCTCAAAACCCTGTTGGACGTTTGCGCTGAACTAGAGATTCAGGTCGGCGGTTGGTTCCTATTCAAGGAGAATGGCACTTGGTGTTATCGAGCAAACATGTTCGAACATGAGGTGCTGCCTCAGCGCATCAAGAAACATCGCGACGACTTGGCTGAGCACTTGAACAGGATAGGTGACAAGCTCAAATTCAGTTGTCAGGTTACCGCCTTGGTCGAACGTGCTTTGGGTGTTTGGAAAACGCCATTGACTCCGTGGCCTCCCGCGCCCGGACAGAGTAAGCCAAACGGCAAAACTGAATGAAATTTCCGTTTCGAAAGACCGATCCCGGTCGCCCTTGCTTCAAGTTCGTCACACCGTCCCCACAGAACTAAGTTCACTTTTTCCCCACAAGCAAGTTTCGCTAACGAACAGCAAGAACCGCCAAGCATTAACGCTTGTCGCTAGAAAAATGAAGAGCGTAGTCTTCCCCGTTCAGCACCCATAACTAAAGTTCTGGACCATCACTAGGTTTCGAACAAGCAAACTGGCGTAACTCAACTATTCCAGTAAAGTCCTCGCCTTTCAAACTGATCACTTTGGGGAAGTTCGATCAGGATTCGGAAACGTAACCACGCTCTTCGAGTAAGAGTCATTTATCACCAACCAGCGATTTAATTTCGAGGCCAAACTCAAACGGCTGAAAGGAGATTCTATGCCTAAGGAAAAGGCGAAAAACCGGCCGGGAGAAAAGAGGGAAGGCACAATCAGTCGACGCAGTGTGCTCAAGATAGGCGCAGCAGCGGGGGCCGCTAGCGTAATTGCCCCCAACATGTTGACTTCCAAAGAGGCACTGGGTTTTCAGACGATCGCCGAGCCGGTAATTTGCGCTACACCAACCAACAGTCCACCACATCATCCGTTCGTTGATAATTTTACGGCTCCGACTCCAGCGGTGGATCAACCGCTGAGTCCAGCACCAACCGAGTTTCCGAATCTCGCAGCGGGTGAAGCTGATCGAGCGCCGCATCCGCGCTGGCTACAGTTCACGCCGGCATACTTTACTTACGACATATCGGCCCAGGCCGGACTCCATCAATTCCATTCCGACTTCGCTCAAACATACATCTGGGGTTTCAATGGCCAGTATCCTGGCCCAACCCTGCTCGGGCAATACGGCAAGTCCGGAATCGTTCGCTTCAGAAATAACCTGCCAACAGTCACCACTACATTTGGCAGGAACGAAATGACGATCCACCTGCACAACGGCCATCACGGTTCGGAGAGCGATGGTTTCGCCGGCGACTTCTTCGGCACCGGCTTCTGGAAAGACAATCTCTACCCCAACGTCTACGCCGGTATCGACGCTTTTGGCGGAAACACGGGTGGCGATGGCGTCGGCGATCCGCACGAAAAGATGGGCACCTTCTGGTACCACGATCACCGTGCAGAGTTCACGCTTCCCAACAACGTGATGGGCCTGAACGGCATGTACATCGTGTATGACTCAACCGATCCCGGGAATGAATCAGCCAGTGCGGGTTCCCTCCGGTTACCCGGAATTTACGGCGTCACCGATTTTCCGTTGATACTTGTCGACCATACTTTCTGCCCCACTTCAGGCGGGCGCACTGAGTTGGTCAATGCCGCCGGTGGCGACAAGTTCATCGTTAACGGAAAGATTCAGCCGAAGCTGACCGTGAGACGGCGCAAGTATCGGTTCCGCATTCTCAACACTGGACCGACGCAGACTTACGATCTGACATTGATCAAGCCAGACGGTTCAGTCGGAACGATGACCGTGGTCGCTACTGACGCCAACTTCCTCGAGCATCCGCTGCCAGTGGACGCGGGCGCCAACGCCGGCAACAGCAACAGCACGACGGCGCCGATCGTTCCGGGCGGCCTTCGAGTCAGCGTGGCCGAACGTTACGACGTCATCATTGACTTCGGCGCGTTCAACGCGGGCGACAAACTCTACCTCAAAGAAAACCGCACGATGTTTGTCGGCAACCCATCGCCGGATCCGCTGCCGCCAGGCTTGAACATCGGCAACGTTCTCATGCAATTCAACGTGGTGAATACGGAAATCGATTTTCCGCCTGACACGCCACCAATACCGGCAACGCTCTGCACGTATCCGACGTTGCCGCCGACTGACAATACCTGGGAGTGGCAGTTTGTACTAAAGCATGGCCAGTTCAGGGTGAAGAGACCAGACGATAAATTTGGCTGCACGTTCGATCCAGACCACTCGTCTCACTGCATCCTGCAGGGAACCACTGAAGAGTGGCTCATCAATAACAACATCTCTTCAGCCTGGACGCACCCCGTTCACATTCACTTCGAGGAGTTCCGTACTTTGAAGCGCTTTGTGAACGGCGTCGAAGTTCCAGTGCCGCCACTTCTCTCGGGCAGAAAAGACGTCAGCCGCATGGAGGCCGGACAAGGTGCGTTGATCAAGATGCAGTTCAGAGACTACAGCGGCAGGTATCTGATTCACTGCCACAACATGGCCCACGAGGACAACTTCATGATGGTCCGCTGGGACATCGTTCCCGACCAGGCTGCACTCGATGCCTGCATCGCGGATCAGCAAGTCTGTGAATTGGAAATGAGAGCGAAAGATAATTACCGCGAGGAGGTGGCGTAATGGATAGAAGAGAACTG
>Ga0247688_1000429_pt1 | contig 12586 bp, 9 predicted proteins | sample CNK29_metaG_FD_182718 | JGI IMG/M metagenome (GOLD analysis project Ga0247688, IMG submission 182718) | Soil microbial communities from Purdue University Martell Research Forest, Indiana, United States - CNK29 | ecosystem: Environmental > Terrestrial > Soil > Temperate forest > Bulk soil | place...
ATCCCGGATGAATTCCCAGAGCTTCTGAAGGACATCAAAACACCCACGTGGATTGATTATCAGAGCCCGGCCATCAATCTATGGTTTGGATCCGCCGAGAACGTCACGCCGCTTCACTACGATCATACGCATAACTTCTTTGTGCAGGTCTATGGCCGTAAACGTTTGACCTTGTTTGATCCCATGCAGACAGACCTCTTGTATCCTTATCCCGTTGAGGCATCGGCGGGCCATGTCAGTTTTATTGATCTTGAGCAGCCGGATTTTGGAAAGTATCCCAGATTCCGCCAGGCTCATGCGCTTACGGGTGTGATCGAGCCGGGTGAGCTTTTATACCTGCCGGCTTATTGGTGGCACCACGTCCGTTCGCTGCGAATTTCTATCTCCGTCAATTTCTGGTGGCCTGCGGGCTTTGAACAGAACTTTTTGCCCAACGCACTGCGAACTCTTCCGCTGCTTTATCAGGAAGACCGTTTGAGAGGTGTGAAGGCAGAAGTGCTCGCTGAAGTCGGACTCGAATTTATAGAGGTTGCAAGTCTTCTTCAGAGCAAAGGTCAAAGATGGGCCGCGATACTGCTGGCGGGCGCTGCGCTTGAGGATTGGGTGCGATCTGTCTGCCAAAAACATGGCCTGCCGGATAGAGAAGGGAAAACACTCATGCCCCTTCACCTCGTCAATTCTTCTCTTCTTCAAAAGCACCTCATCTCTGAAGAGACGGCATTAAGAATATTCGTCTGGAATAAAATAATCATACGGGCGCTTGCCGCATCCAATGAACAATTCAGCGATGACGAAGTTGATTCGATGATTAAAGCAATTCACTCCTTTATCATTCAGAACGGCATTCACCTCGATGCGACGTTGTAGCCGCAGTGCTCGAACCCGACCGGAGATGCGGATATAGACGCGCGCTGTCGGCCCACACTTGGCACCGCGGCTCGATTCACGCTGCCAGCTATCTTTGGATGGTCCGATATTCGGATAGCGATGCGTTGCACGCATGCGATGGAAGATGCAAAGCGCAGAGCGGTCGAAGCAATCGCAGTCGGAGCAACCAGAGCCACACGTGAAAATGCGGCGACGCAAATTTCACCTGACAGGAGCGTGACAAACGAAAAACGGCAAGCTGTCGGCTCGCCGTAAGTCGTTGATTTAATCAGTAGCGGGGGTCGGACTCGAACCGACGACCTTGGAGTTATGAATCATGAATCCGGTACTGCATATTCCGCCTTCCAAAGAATCAATCACCATTTTCCGCGGAAAAGCAGTCGTTTGAGCAGAACATAAAGCACTCCGGCGCATACAGCGCAGAGAAGATTACAGCAAGTTTACAACAAGAACTTCGAGGTAGTTTGGCTCTGCATCTCCAAACTCAGCGGTATTCGATCGGCAGTACCCTCAATATAGATCGCACAACCAGAAGCCTTCCCGCAAGATCGTTTCGCCAAGTGCAAACCCCACCGGTTGAGTAAAGTTTGGGCCGTCATAAACAAAAGTGTGAAACTCTCCGTTCTCGCCACAAGGGTCAACATTCGCCGGAAGCGACGAGATAAACTCTTCATCGATGGTCTTCCCCGCAAATGATCGATCGAGAGTCTTCGAATCCACGCAGCTCACAACGGCTTTAAATCCGAGCTTAATGAACTCCTTGATAAGCTCAGTTGTATTTCGCTGCCAAACTGGATAAAGACCTTTCATCTCATGCCTGGCAAGAAATTGGTCACGATACGCTTTGATCTCCTGGAGGAAGAGGTCTCCAAATACTACAGAGTCAATACCATTCTGCTGATATAGACTAAATGCCTGGGCCATCTCCATCTCATACTCTTCATTATTTGCGCCCTTCGAAATCAACACCTGATGAAGCGGTAAACCCAAACTAGCGGCCTGTCTTTCCAGCAGTACTCGGCGCACACCATGCATGCTGATGCGGTCATATCCTTGCGTTATCGTTGTCAACAATGCCGCTACCCGATAGTTAGACGATTTCTGAATCTCATAGAGTGCGAGGCAACTGTCTTTGCCGCCACTCCAAGACAGCAAAACTGGCTTCTCGTCGTTACTTCCTATGAAATTTCCATTGGTTACTATGTTCATCAGTGAATATTCAACAGTCACATGCATCATGATCCGGGCGATTAGGCATAATAACTCATTAGCGATTCGTCAGCTTGACGTCATGGCAGGACAGGTTATAGAGTGCCGTCATTCGCGTTAGTGCAATATTAGATAGCGCGTATTGTTCTTTGGAACTTCAATAGATAGATCGCTTTTTCAACCTGGTATCCGAGAGGATCCGGGTTGACCATCACAGGTGCCCATAGAGGGTGACAAGGGAAGCGGGTGTGAAGCCCGCACGGTTCCCGCCACTGTGTACCGGCAATTGCGTAGCTTCCATCAATCAAGGCCACTGGTCTCATTCGGAGACTGGGAAGGCCGCGAAGTTACGCGTTCGAGCCGGAAGTCAGGAAACCTTGCCTGCTGTTAGATGGAAGCGACCACTTACGCTCCGGGAAAGGGCGAGTGGCGTCGAGCGCTAAAATCAGTGTAAGGGCTCCGCCAAAGTTCGGTAGTCCACAATTACCTGATCACGCAAACAGTGAACTCTACGACGCCTTCGATCTTCTGCACAGGAGATCGAGGGCGTTTGTATTTTTGCTGTCCAGTTCACCGCCTCTACCCATTCCGGCAATTCCCGCCGCGTAAACTAATCCAACCTGTTGAAGTCCGGCTACTTGACAGGGGGAAAGATTGCAAGAGCGCAGAGCGCTCTCTGCATCTCCCTCTTTTTAAAACGATGCGCTAGAGGTGAGCGGGAAGAGCGGTGCAAAACCGCCACTGCCCTCGCAACTGTGAACGGCAACGAAATCCGCGACAAGAAGCCACTGTCCCACAGGATGGGAAGGCGCGGAGAGTAGGTCAGTATGTAGGCCGTGAGTCAGGAGACCGGCCTCGAAGGCGTGTCTTTGCCACTCTTCCGAAGGGGAGGAGAAGGAGACATGAAATTATGAAGAAAATTAGCAGCCGAGGACTTATTGGGATCGCATTTGGGCTCTTGTTAGTGCTGACGCAGTCAGTGTTGGCGCAGAGTGGCACCACCGCCGTTACCGGCCACGTAAAAGATCCGCAAGGCGCGCACCTGCCCGGTGCGACGGTAACGCTCTATGGGCGTGAACGCACTTTCAGTCTTACGACTACTACAGATTCAACCGGCACCTATCGCTTCGATAGACTCGCGCCTGGAGAGTACCTCGTCGAAGCGGAGGCGGAAGGATTCGCATCAGCAAGTGCTAAGCAAGTATCAGTCGAGCGAGGGCAACAGGCGACGCTCGACATTCCGTTAGAGTTGTCAGGTGTGCGGAGCACTGTTGTCGTAACGGCATCCGACACTCCGCAATCAGTGGATGAAGTTTCGAAAGCCGTAACGGTCGTGGATCGGCAGGAAATTGATGAACGCGATGAGTCGGCGATTGCCGAGTCCTTGCGCACAGTGCCGGGTTTGCGAGTGCAGCAGCTTGGTGGCCCTGGCTCTTTCACGTCGATCAAAACACGAGGGCTGCGCAACGAGGACACAGCCGTGTTGATTGATGGTCTTCGTTTTCGCGACGCCGCCTCCCCGCAGGGTGACGCCTCAGGATTCCTGGAAGATCTAATCGTTACGGATGTAAGCCGGGTTGAAGTTCTGCGCGGCTCGGGCTCGTCTCTCTACGGTACGAATGCCATTGGCGGGGTAATCAATCTTGTAACTGATGAGGGGGGCGGTCCATTCCATGGCAACGTACTGGGCGAAGGTGGCGGACTGGGAATGTTTCGTGGTCGAGGTCAGTTTGCTGGCGGCTCCCGCGAAAACACCATTGTTTACAGCGCCGGCTTTTCACACCTGAATGTCACCCGTGGTGTCGATGGTCAGGATGAAGCGCGCAATACGAGCGGGCAGGGTCGTGTCCTCTTTCGCCTGTCACCGACGACGACGCTATCAGGCCGCATCTACGCCGCCAACTCGCGGCTACAACTGAATAACAGTCCAGAAGGGATCGGCACCTTACCTGCCACTGGAATTATCGAAGCGATCCCGCTTTCGCCTACAGAGTTGCAGCGCTTCGAAGCGGGTGTACCAACCTCGCAGTTGAATGTTGGCGCGGCCACCTTCATTCCTGCAGCGAACGATCCCGATAACGTCCGCAAGGCAGATTTCTTCTCCGGCGCCGTCATTTTTACGCAGCGGCCGACTGAGACTTTCGGTTACACCATCAGCTATCAGGGCCTCGCCACCAACCGCAGCAGCATTAACGGACCACTGGGAGTTGGCTTCCAACCTTTTGGGGGTACCGAGCGATCGGATTTCGACGGTCGCATCCATACATTCAATGCGAGATTCGATTTGCGGGCCGGACGCGCCAACCTCATCAGCGGTGGTTACGAGTTCGAAAGCGAGAACTTCAAGAATCCGTCATTCCCCGTCGATCCCGCTGGCAATTCCAATGTTGATGTTACGCAGAGGAGCCACACGCTCTTTGTCCAGGATCAATTGCGGTTCATCGATGACCGGCTGCAAATCTCGGGAGCCTTTCGTACCCAATTCTTTCGACTCCGACAGCCCGTGTTCACACCCTCAGCCTCTTCTCCTTACGCGGGCCTTACTTTCCTCTCACCGCCCACAGCCTACACGGGCGATGGGTCCGTCGCCTATATGTTCCGGTCGTCGGGCACCAAATTGCGGGCGCACGTTGGTAATGGCTATCGAGCGCCGTCGCTTTTTGAACGGTTTGGCACATTCTTCGACAGTTTCTTTGGTTACTCCGCCTTTGGCGATCCGCGCCTGAAACCGGACCGTTCAATTGCCTTTGACGCAGGGGTTGATCAGACACTCTATAAGAACCGTTTGCGTGCCTCAGCGACTTACTTCTACACAGAGCTGCAGAAGGTGATCATCTTCGACTTCACGGGTCTGATCGACCCGGCTACTGACCCGTTTGGACGCTTCGGCGGTTATGTAAATACGAATGGAGGAATTGCTCGCGGTGCGGAGTTGAGCATGACGGCCACGCCCACGCGCACGCTGAATCTCTTAGCCGCTTACACTTATACGAAAACACTCCAGCGGACTCCGCAGGTTCCGGGCACTCTTCGGTCTGTCGTGATCCCCGATCATCAATTCTCGTTGGTTGCAACGCAACGCTTCGGTCGCCGCGTCCTGATTAATTTTGATCTCTCCGCCTCGAGCGATTACATCGGAGCAGTTTTTGACCCGGTGACGTTCGGAAGCCGGGCTTATCGCTTCGGTGGAATAGCCAAAGCCGATCTCGGCGCAAGTTACACCTTGCCGCTGGCTGGCGAATCACGTTCTCTTCGCTTCTTCGGTTATGTAGACAATCTATTCGACCGCGAATATTTCGAGAGCGGCTTTCGAACGCCGGGACGGGTCGGGCGCGCTGGCGCAACGTTTGTCTTTTGATCTATGCGGCAAGACGGCAGCACAGGTGAAGTGGTCCAACTCGTCGAAAACGAGGACTACTATCTCAATGATGGGCTAATGGTGCTTACTGCCCGTTATCACCTGCGTCGCGGTTATTGCTGCGAGCTAGGCCTGCCGTCATTGTCCATACGCGGAGGTACCAACCCGAAACGGCCAAAGAAATGCTGATAGCTATGAAGAGTCGAAGTAGAGCGGCGGTTCTCGTTGTACTTATAGTAGGACTGGATCTGTTTGCCGGTTGTGGCAGGCAAGTTCAACCGCAGAAAACGAATGTCGAGCCACGACCGCAACGCATCGTATCGCTTAGCCCGAGCGTGACTGAGATTCTCTACGGCGTTGGTGCATGGCCACAAGTCATTGCCGTTTCCCAGTTCTGTACGTACCCGGAGGACGTGAAGAACAAGCCTCGGGTTAACGGTTGGGACAAGACCAATCTTGAGCAGGTGATGGCGCTTAAGCCGGACTTTGTAATTGGGGTTGATGCGCAAGAGCCGTTTCTGAAAGATAAGCTGACCGGACTGGGAGTTCGATCTCTGTTTGTGAAGAGCCAAACTCTGGCGGACATCATGACATCAATGGGGGAGATCGGGCGTGGAACCGGCCATGAACAGGAAGCCACGAATCTAGTCCTTAAAACACAGGCTGAGATCGAGGCAGTCCGGAAGGCCGTTGGCGATCGCCCGCATCCACGTGTGCTGTGCGTAGTCGACCGCGTGCCGGGTACAATCCGCGATCTTTACACCGCCACTAAGGGCAGTTATCTCGACGAGTTAATTAGTATAGCCGGAGGTGAATCAATCGCGCCGGTGGCCGAACATGGCTATGGCAAGATAAACAAGGAGGCAGTGTTAACCCTAGATCCTGAAGTGATCATTGATATGGTCCAGAGCTCGAAGGGAAATTTCGGTGAAGACCCGGTAGCCGTATGGAATGAACTTGGGGAAGTACGCGCGGTTCGCGACAAGCGTATCTATTCGATGACCGATCCTTCAGTGATTCATCCCAGCCAGTTCGTTGGACACACGGCGCAAGTGTTCGCGCGGGCGCTTCACCCGGAGAGTTTCACTAATGCCAAGTGATCCGTCTTCAGCGAAGACGACTAGTATCGCTGGGCCAGATGCGTTAACTAATGGCCCGCTTATTCAAACGCGCAATCTCAGCTTCGCTTATTCCTCCTTGCCCGCAGTCGTCGATGTCTCGCTGGCGTTGCCACGAGGGGCGATGGCAGCACTTATCGGCGCGAACGGGTCAGGCAAGTCGACGCTGATCCGGTTACTAGCCGGACTACTGGAACCCGCCAAAGGTGAGATCGTCTTCAATGGTGCTCCACTCAAAAACTTTCACCCGCGTGATCGAGCAAAACGAATCGCGTACGTTCCTCAATCGACTTCCACCGTTTTCCCTTTCACGGCGCTGGAGGTGGTCTTAACGGGTCGCAGCCCGTACAGCGGGCGGTTTCGTTTTGAGAGCGCACACGATGAACAGATCGCGTTGGCGGCGCTGGCCGCGCTTGACGCGGCACATCTCTCGGCGCGTCAAATTACTGAATTGTCGGGCGGCGAGCGCCAACTGGTAACGGTCGCCCGCGCATTGGCCCAGGAGCCGGAGGTGATGTTGTTGGATGAGCCGGCCAGCGCGCTTGATTTGAAGCATCGAACGCAACTCGCCCGGGCGTTGCGCCGGTTGAGAGATGAGCGAGGCATAACAGTGCTAATGATTACGCACGATTTGATGCTGCTCGATTCTGCTGCCGATCTTATCTTCGCGATGAAGTGTGGACATGTTGCCGCAAGTGGTACGCCCGACGCGGTACTTACCGACGGCATTCTTGGTGCAGTCTATGATGCGCCCGTGAGGACGATGCGCAGCGATGGGCGCACCTTTGTGTGGTCGGAATTGTGATGTCTTCCAGGGAAACATAGAGTTGAACCAAGCTGAGCTGACAAAGTCACGGACCATAATCGATACCCGGCGCGCGACGAAACGTGCACGCGTCGGTGCCCGGTTGCGTATTGCGCTTCCTCTCTTGATTCTTGGTCTTGTCGTCGCATTTTTGGTTGGTCTTTATGTGGGCTATCAGCCACTCGATTTGGCAGCACTCAAGACTGATCCGATCGCCCGGGCAGTCTTTTTTCGCTTACGAATACCGCGCGTGTTAATGGCAGGCATAGTAGGCGCGTCGCTGGCGATGGTGGGAGCCGCACTGCAAGCGCTCTTTCGCAACCCGCTCGCCGATCCTTTTACGCTCGGCGTATCGGGCGGGGCGTCTTTAGGCGCCAGCGTCGCGATTGCTTTCGGCCTCGGGCTGAACCTGGTAGGCGTGCCTTTTATTTTCATCGCCGCGTTTGTCGGCGCGTCCGTGTCGGTGTTGTTGGTCTATCGACTGGCGCGATCGGGAGGTGGGACGATGCTGCCGGGAGCATTGTTGCTGGCGGGTGTCGTTCTTAATCTCAGCGCTTCGGCTGGCGTGCTGGTGATTCAGTATCTCGCTTCGTATGGACGGGCTTTGCAAATTCTGCGGTGGTTGATCGGCAGTCTTGATGTTGTCGGTTTCGATCTGATTTGGAAGATGCTGGTCTTCCTCATACCCGGCTGGTTGGTTCTCATCGCACATGCGCGAGATCTGCATCTCTTGGCGACGGGTGAATCAGATTCAGCGGCGAGTCTTGGCGTCGATGTTAGGCGGACGGAACGTATGGTCTTCCTGGCTAGTTCATTGATTGTGGCGGTAACAGTTTCGGTCGGTGGTGCGATTGGTTTTGTTGGCCTGATTGTGCCGCACGCGGCGCGACTCGTTTTTGGTCAGGATGTTCGAGTTTTGTTACCGGCGTCGTTTTTGTTAGGCGCAGCCTTCTTGATACTCGCCGACACGCTAGCGCGCGTGGCGATTTCACCCGGCGAACTTCCGGTCGGAGCAATAACAGCCTTACTGGGTGGCCCAGTGTTTCTGCTCTTGTTAAAGAGACAGCAACGCTACTCGGCAATGTAACGGAGAACAGTTTTTTGGCAAAGGCGTTAATGGTATTAGGTACAGCTTCCGACGCGGGCAAGTCGCTCACGGTTGGAGCGTTGTGCCGCATCCTGCGGCAGGATGGTTTCGATGTCGCGCCTTTCAAAGCCCAAAACATGGCCCTCAACTCCTTCGCCACCCGTGAAGGTCACGAGATAGGGCGGGCGCAGGCAATGCAGGCTGAGGCTGCACGTGTCGAGCCGCATGTTGACATGAATCCGATCTTACTCAAACCAACTTCCGACATCGGCTCGCAAGTGATCATCAACGGAAAGGTTTTAGGGAACTATAGCGGCGTTGACTATTACCGTCTCAAACCGCAATTGCTGGAAGCGGTCAGTTTGGCCTACCGGCGTCTCGCGGCCCGCTACGAAGTCGTCGTGCTGGAAGGTGCGGGCTCGCCGGTCGAAATGAATCTCAAAGACCGGGATGTAGTGAACATGAAGATGGCAGAAATCGCTGACGCCTCGTGCCTTTTGGTAACCGACATCGATCGCGGTGGCGTGTTCGCTTCGCTGGTTGGTACTTATGCGCTACTTGAGCCGCACGAGCGGCGTCGCTTCTGCGGATTTGTCATCAATAAGTTTCGTGGCGACGTGAACCTCTTCACACCAGGCATCGGTTATCTGGAGGAACGGCTTTCGCAGCCCTGTCTCGGCGTTATTCCTTACCTGCACAATCACGGTATCGACGAGGAGGACAGCGTTTCGCTCGAACGCCGCGCCGTGCGGCCTCCGTTCGACCGCAAAGATTGTTTATGCGTATGTGTGGTCGGGCTTCCTTACCTTTCCAACTTCACAGATTTTACTGCACTCGAGAATGTGCCAGGTGTGGTTGTCTATTACACGCGGCGGCCTGAAGAAGCGCGCGCCGCTGATGTACTGATTCTGCCCGGTAGCAAGAACACGATCCCTGATCTGCTTTGGCTTAGAAAGAATGGATGGGAGCTGGCAATCGAGTCGCACGCAGTTGCCGGCAAGCCACTTGTAGGAATATGCGGCGGCTCCCAGATGCTGGGAAGTGAGATACGCGATCCACATCACACGGAGAGCGACATTGAATTTGTGCCGGGCTTGAACCTCCTGGATTTCACCACCGTGCTTGAGCGCGAGAAGGTCACCCGACAAGCTACGGCGCGTTTCGCCAAACCGGATTGTCTTGGCTCTAACGCCGGCAATCATGCCGACGCTCTATTCAGTGGCTACGAGATTCATCTTGGAGAAACGCTGTTGGGAAATGGCACTCAGCCGTTGTTTGAAATGCAACGTTTGGGCGATGACAAAGGCCATCAAGACGGAGCGATCAGCGCTGATGGTCGAGTGCTTGGCACCTACTTGCATGGCCTATTCGACGCGGCCGAAGGGTTAGGCTTGCTCCTCAACCACTGGCGAAAGATTTGTGGCAAGGAGAACTCATCGTCGGGTGTCACTGATCCCTTGGCTGAACGCGAGCGACGCTATGATGCTTTAGCGGAGCACTTCCGGAGCAATTTAAGGATGGATGTTATTTACCGTGCACTCGATGAGCAAAGATGATCTCACCTGCATCGTTCGCGCTGGCTTACGCGTTGGATTGGTTGATTGGCGACCCGACGTGGCTGCCGCATCCAGTGCGATGGATGGGGCGCACGATAAGCGGCGGGGAATGGCTTTTGAGGAAATTCACCCGCACGCCAGGCGGCGAATTGGTCGCCGGGCTGGTGTTGACTGTGTTCGTGGTCGGCACGTTTGGAATCGGCAGTTGGATCGTGTTGCTTTGGTCAAGAGGTGTGAATCCCGCGCTGGCATTCGTTGTATCGGTTTACCTCGCGGCATCGACGCTCGCTACGCGTTCGCTGCTTGACGAAGCGCGAACGGTGAGACGCGTTCTTGTAAACGGCGATCTGCTTTCAGCGCGTCACCAAGTCGCGCGCATCGTCGGTCGCGACACGCAGGAACTGGACGACCAGGAAGTAACCCGCGCGGTGATTGAAACCCTTGCGGAGAGCGCATCGGATGGCATTGTGGCTCCAATGTTCTACCTGGCAATCGGTGGCGTGCCGGCAGCGCTGGCTTACAAAGCCGTAAACACACTCGATTCGATGATCGGACATCGAGACAAACATTATGAGTTCTTTGGGAAGTGCGCTGCGCGATTAGACGATGTTGCGAGTTTCATTCCCGCGCGGGTAACCGCTCTACTGTTGGTGTGCGCAGCCTGGACGCTTCATCTGGATTGGCGCGGAGCCTGGCGGATTATGCGGCGCGATGGCGGGAAGCATAGAAGCCCTAACGCGGGGCGACCCGAAGCGGCGATGGCTGGCGCACTCGGCGTACGAGTCGGCGGCACTAACTTTTACGATGGTGAAAGACACGATGGTCAATACCTGGGCGATGGGCATAATCCTCTCGACGACCAGGCTTTGAGCAATGCGTTGCGATTGACGGGCTACGTTTCACTATTAATGTTTGCGCTGTGTCTATCAGTGCGATTGCTGATCAACTCGTAGAAGTCAACCTGTTGGATTCCTGAACTTATGAACAATAAACAGGGCAGCGTAGATCTTCCTTCATTGCCACCGCGATTGCCGCAGAACGAAGCGGAACTTAAGCGGACTATTATCCTGCTGGGGAATCGTAAGCAGGTTGAACTCAAAACGGAGGCGCAGCGTCAACTGGAGAACTTGATTGGAGTTTACCCAACCATAAAAGAGGCTGCTCTGTGGAAGCGCGTGATACGTCGAGCATGCAAAGGGAAGTTTCTAACCGCCAAATGAGTTACGCCGAAATGAAAGACAACTCAAGGGTGCATCCGATTCACGTCGAGCACGGCGGAAAAGTGTACGAAGCGGCCCGGCGTTGGGGAATCGAACCCCACCAGGTTCTGGATTTCAGCGCGAACATAAACCCTCTTGGGCCGCCGCAAACAGTTCTCTCCGCAATTGAAAATGCGCTTACGCCGACTAGCCTTCGAGTCTATCCGGACACTAACGCTTTTCTCAGTGCCATAGTACACAAACACCTACTAATGCCAGATGAGATCGTCGTTGGCAGCGGAGCGGCTTCTCTGATTTTCGCGGTCATTCATGCCCTCTGGCCCAAAAGGGTGCTCATGCTGGAGCCCGCGTTCGTTGAATACTTGCAAGCCTCGGCCGCAGTAAACGCACAAGTAACAACTGCACTCCTGACCGAAGCGAGTGGCTTCACACCCGATTTTGCGAGTTTGGTACATGCTGTTAAGGCACGGCAATTCGATTTAGTGATCGTGAACTCCCCTCACAATCCCACGGGAGCTTTGTATCCGAGAGATGCGGTACTCTCGTTAATTGACGCGGCGGAAGAGCACAACACTGCGGTGTTGCTTGATGAAGCCTTCATCGACTATGCCGCGCAAGAAAGCTTGGTTTCCCTGGCGCCGACAAAATCTCATTTAATCGTGCTGCGGTCACTCACGAAGTTCTATGCGACGCCAGGGATTCGCATTGGCTACGCAGTAACCAATGCGAAATTGGCCGCAAAGATCAAAGGCCAAATCGATCCATGGTCGGTCTCTACAGTTGCGCTCGAAGTTGGATGCGCTGCGTTGGGCGAAGTTGAGTTCAGCATGGAATCTTGTCGCCTCAATACCATCGCCCGTGAAGAGTTTGCGAACGCACTGCGTGGTATCGGCTTAGAGGTTTTACCTTCAGCCGCCAACTTCCTATTGGCAAAACTGCCTCACGGTTCAGGCGGAGATTTACAAAGCTGGCTCGACTCAGAACGGATTCTGATCAGAAAGTGCGATTCATTTCACGGACTGTCAGATGAGTTCGTACGGCTGGCTGTACGTTTCGCCTCCGACAATAACCGCCTCGTCTCTCTGATTGAAAAGTGGCTCAAAGGATGAAACTACTTAAGCAAATCGGACTTGCGTTGCCTGTATTGCGAAAGTCTCAGGCGTGTGAAGCATGCGGGGAGACATTCGCCTGCGAGATTTCGTTAGGCACGGGTTGCTGGTGCGGCGAAATCAAGTTGAGTGATGAAACTCGGCAGGAATTGCGCGCGAAGTACAAAAACTGCCTATGCCGCGCGTGTCTGGAGAAAGCAGCAGCCCAACTCGACATCGGAGCCCAAAGCGAACGC
>Ga0247688_1000430_pt1 | contig 12558 bp, 12 predicted proteins | sample CNK29_metaG_FD_182718 | JGI IMG/M metagenome (GOLD analysis project Ga0247688, IMG submission 182718) | Soil microbial communities from Purdue University Martell Research Forest, Indiana, United States - CNK29 | ecosystem: Environmental > Terrestrial > Soil > Temperate forest > Bulk soil...
GACAGCCTCTATTCTTTCACCATGGTTGGCCCTTGTCCGGCGACGACTGGGACGGCCAGATGATGTTCTTTCTTGCCAAGGGATTTCGCGTCATCGCTCATGATCGGCGTGGACATGGACGCTCAACTCAAACAGACACCGGCAACGAGATGGACACCTACGCGCAAGATGTAAATGAGTTAGTTGAGAAGCTTGACCTGCGCGACACCATTCACATTGGCCATTCAACTGGCGGTGGAGAAGTCGCCCGCTATGTGGCTCGATATGGCAAAGGACGAGTCGCTAAAGCGGTGCTGGTCAGTGCTGTTCCACCAATCATGGTTAAGTCTGACAAGAATCCAGGCGGCACTCCACTCGAAGTTTTCGATCAGATTCGCGAGGGCACAGCCAAAAACCGTCCCCAGTATTACCAGGATTTTACGGTTGCCTTTTATGGTTACAACCGGCCGGGCGCCGACATCAAGCAAGGAGTCAGAGATAACTGGTGGCGGCAGGGCATGATGGGCGGGATCAAAGCCCAATATGATTGCATCAAGGCCTTCTCGGAAACCGACTTCAGTGAGGATCTCAAGCAGATCGAGGTGCCGGCACTGGTGATGCACGGCGAGGACGATCAGATCGTGCCCTTCGCGAATGCTGGTCCTCTTTCCGCCAAGCTGCTCAAAAATGCCACGACAAAGTTTTATCCCGGTTTCCCGCATGGCATGCCGACCACGCACGCAGATCAAATCAACGCCGACCTGCTTGCCTTTATTAAGGGCGAGCAGGCTGCAACAGCATAAGCGTGGTTCGCTCCGATCTTGCGAGGCACAATTCAGGTCTACATGAGTTGCTTGCGCTCGCGCCATTTTTTGCGACCCTGTTCTTTAGGGCCTTTCGAAACTTGCCTGCTGAGCACTGGCAGATTTATCGCGGCTGTGCCATTCAAACGATGTGATGACACTCTCCGCCTGGAGGCGTGAATCATTGCTGTTCGACACTCGGGAACAGACACACTTGTGGTGTTAGACTACTGGAGAACGGTGAATGGCGGCGGGACGTTTCAAGAGTATGTCGGCATAGGCATGGATGTCACCGAACAAGAGCAATTAGCAAAGGAACTACGACGGAGCGAGCATGATCTGCGAGAACGAGAGAGCGAACTCCTGCAGATTCTGGATCTCACGCCGCAGCACCTCGGTGTACTTGGACCTGATGGGACCCCCCTTTACGCCAATCGCGTAGCGCTCGATTACTTCGGTGTCAGCATCGACCAATGGCGAGCGGACTCCCGAATTCATCTCGTTCATCCGGATGATCGTGAACACTTTCTGGACGAACGAAATACCCGATTTATCGAGGGGGCGCCTCATGAATTCGAAGCTCGGTTGCTGAGGTACGACGGGATGTTTCGCTGGTTTCTCTTCCGGTTAATTCCCCTCAAGGACCAGCGTGGACAGATAACACGTTGGTATGGCACAGCGACCGATATTGAAGACCGCAAGCAGACAGAAGACAGGCTTCAGCAAGAAAACGCGGCTCTCCGGGAAGAAATCGACGAAACCTCCATGTTTGAAGAAATCGTCGGAACCTCCCACGCTTTGCAGACTGTACTTTCAAGCATCTCCAAAGTTGCGCCAACTGATTCCACAGTTTTGATCACAGGTGAAACGGGAACAGGCAAAGAGCTTGTTGCGCGAGCCATCCACCGGCGATCGGGTCGCAGTTCCCGCGCGTTCATTAGCGTGAACTGCGCAGCAATCCCCCGTGACCTGATCGCCTCGGAGTTGTTTGGTCATGAGAAGGGAGCCTTTACGGGAGCTACCCAAAGGCGGCTTGGCCGTTTCGAACTCGCCCACGGCGGAACGATTTTTCTGGACGAGGTCGGCGAACTCTCGCCCGACATTCAGGTCGCGTTGCTGAGGGTGCTACAGGAACGGGAATTTGAGCGAGTGGGCGGAGTGCAACATATCCATGTCGATGTTCGCGTCATTGCTGCCACAAATCGTGATCTGAAGGCCGCTGTCGCTAATGTAACCTTTCGCCAGGATCTATTTTATCGGCTGAATGTATTCCCTATCGAGGTGCCACCGCTGCGAGAACGGAAAGACGACCTTCTCATGCTGGTCGAGTATTTCGTGCAACGCTACGCGAAGCGGGCGAACAAGAACATACGGTCGATCGACAAGAAGACGCTGGGCCTGTTGCGATCTTACGACTGGCCTGGAAACATCCGTGAGTTACAGAACATCATCGAGAGGTCCGTGATTCTAAGTTCCGGCGGAGAGTTTTCAGTTGACGAATCGTGGCTTTCAAAAGAAACGTTCCCACCGGCATTTAGGATTGAAGCCTCGATAGATTCAAAGAATGGCATTGAGCCTCGCAGCGAGCGAGAAATTATTGAAGCGGCGCTGCTCGATACTAGAGGACGGATCTGGGGACCATCTGGCGCGGCCGCTAAGCTTGGAATTCCGCCATCAACTCTGGATCATAGGATCAAGGCACTCGGGATCAATAAAAAGCAGTTCAAGTATCAACTGAAAGCTCAAAACCACCAAGCCCCCTAAAACCACCACATTTCACCAAATCCACAACTCTTCTCCGGTTCAAATCTCTAGCTTAGTTAGTCTTATCCGCCTGTTTCAGGGCAATTGATGAGTGGCAGAGAGCTTGCCAAGAAGATTTCCGTGCCTGGGGGCGGATTGAGGAGATAAATATGAAAATCGGTGTAAGCGGTGCGAGCGGTCATTTGGGCAGAGCCGTCGTTTCGGAACTGCTGGAGCGTGCGGACGGGCACGAGATCGTGGCGATCTCGCGCACGCCAGAGACTATCACTGCGCCGGCCCAGGGCCGGTTTGGAGACTATAACCAGGCAGAAAGTCTTGCGAAGGCCTATGCGGATCTCGATCGTCTGCTCATCATTCCGAGCCTCGATGCCGGTAAGCGTGGGGCGCAGAACGTCGCTGCGATCGACGCGGCCGTGAAGGCGGGCGTCAAGCACATCGTCTTCATGTCGGCCGCCGGTGCGCGCCACGCGGAGCAGCCGGTGCTCGGAACTCCCTACTGGTGGGGCGAGCAGCGTCTCATGGCCACTGCGCCGGCATGGACCATCCTGCGCATGAACTTTTATGCCGAAAGTTTCGCGCAGCAGGCACAGATGTCGCTGGCCCAGGGCGTGCTGACCGGGCTCGCCGAGAACCGGGTTGCATTCGTTGCGCGCGGTGACGTAGCGGCCGCTGCTGCCGGAATTCTGATCGGCGACGGCCATGCAGGCGCGACCTACAACGCTACCGGCCTCGAGCGCCTGTCTGGTGCGGAACGAGCGTCGCTCATCGCGGAAATCACCGGCCGCCCACTCGGGTTCCTTGTCATCACGGAAGAGCAACTGCGCGCCGGACTGATGCACGGGAATCTACCGGCGCAGGTCGTCAACACCGTCATCAGCATCCAGATGAGCTTCGCGGAGGGTGCGTTCGACGTTGTGACCGGAGACGTCGAGCGCCTGGCCGGCCGGCGGCCCAAGCCTCTCCGCGACGTGCTTGTGAGCGCGCTGAAATCTCCTTCGGCTTAAAGGTTGAAGATTACCGTCGGGGGCGCACGGGCGCGATTGAATTTTGAATCATGAAGATGAAAAGAAAGGATCAAGATGGTATCGAACGATAAAAAACTGATCGCTGTAGTCGGTGCAACGGGACAGCAGGGGGGAGGAGTCTTGCGTGCCCTGCAAGCTAGCGGACAATTCAAGGTGCGAGCACTGACTCGCAATCCAGACAAGCATCGGGAACTTGCAGAAGAAGTCGTCGCTGCAGATTTAGGCAAACCGGAGACACTCAAAGCTGCGTTTGAAGGGGCACACGGAGTTTTCCTCGTCACTAGTTTTCAGGAAGCAGGAACGGAAGAGTTTAGGCAGGCGACGGCGGCCATACGCTCGGCGAAGGAGGCCGGCGTCAGACACTTTATTTGGTCAACCCTGCCTGATGTAGAAAAGATCAGCGGTGGCAAGTTCAACGTTCCCCACTTTACCGGCAAGACGAAAATCGATCGGCTGGTCAAGGATGCCGGGTTTCCGAATTACACCTTCGTAATCGCCCCTTTCTACTACCAGAATCTGTCGGGCGCCATTGCTGCGCACAAGCAGGCGGACGGGTCCATGGGCTGGGCGCTTCCTCTCGATCCGACACTGCGTGTCATTCACATGGGCGACATCACCGAACTCGGTAATATCGTGGCCGGCGCATTCGCTCAACCCGATGAAGCAGGCAATGGTCAGTATCTGCCACTCGTCGGTGATTTCATGAGCTTCAATGAAATCGTTGAGAGCCTAAATCGACAGGGGCATAACTTTTCATACCAGCAGGTCCCCAAAGAAATCTTCGTTGGTTTCTTTCCCGGAGCACACGAAATTGCCGAGATGTTCAGTTATTGGGAAGCCCATACTTATCTGGGTTCGGATTCGTCCGATCAAATTGCGCTCGCAAACAAAGTAGCTGGCCGGGAACCGACGCGGTTTACGATCTGGGCTCAGGAGAATTTTCCCAAACAGCTCAACGCCACTGACGGAGCATGACACCTAGATTGGGAAAGCTTTTTTTGAAACTAACAAGAGGAGCCCGAAAATGAAAACTCTACCCTTGGTCCGATGCATTTTACTGGTCACCTTTGTGGTATTCGGGCTCAATGGTTTATGGCAGACCAAAGCACAGAGGAAACAAGCCATGTCCTTTAGTATAGCGACCTTGCTGACCCGCAATCTTCAGGACGTCTTCGGTGAAAATAATCCTGTTCGTCGGCGCGCGGCGATCGACGAGATCTTCACCGAAGACTGCGTGTTCTACGAACCCAGCGGGCACGTCTACCATGGGCGCGACGAGATCGATCGCGTCGCGGGCTCGATCCGGGCTACTCACGCAGACTTTCGATATCAGCCAATTGGCGAGCCCGAGGAACTCGGCAATGCCGGGCGAATCCGCTGGGTAGAGGGCCGCATTGGTGAGCAGCCGGCGATCGCCGGCACTGATTTCATTATCGCCCGAGACGGCCGGATCGCAGCCGTTTACCTCTTCTTCGATAAGCTGCCGTGAGACGGACTTTCTTAGCAGACCGGGAACCGACCCGATTCTTTCGAACTGGGATCGAGAGAATTTTCGGAAACAGCTCAACACCAATGACGGAGCAATACACTGAAGCTTTTTGAAACGACCGAAAGGATACGCGAATGAAAATAGTCACCTTGATTGCACGCATTCTACTGGGGCTGGTCTCTCTTGTGTTTGGCCTCAATGGTTTTTTGAATTTTCTCAACATGGGGCCAATGCCGACAGGACTGGCCGGGCAGTTCATGGGCGCGCTGTTTATCTCTCACTACTATTGGGTGGTGGCTGCGCTCCAAATCGCAGGCGGCTTGCTCTTGCTGGTGAACCGTTTCGTGCCGCTGGCGCTGGTGCTGCTTGGGCCGGTGATTGTGAATATCCTCTGTTACCACGTGTTCCTAAATCACGCTGGCGCGGCCCCCGCAGTCGTTGTAACGATCCTGTGGTTCATCGTCTTCTACGCGAATCGACAACACTTCTCCGGAATATTTGTGCAGCGGGCGTGATAACCAACGGAAGTTACGAATCTGGGAGTTCAAAATGATCAACGACTCGAATGCCGAGAGGCGATACGACTACATCGTGGTGGGAGCAGGTGCGGCCGGTTCGGTCCTCGCGGCCGAATTATCGGCGTCCGGCGCGCAAGTGCTCGTCATCGAATCCGGAGGAACTGATGACGCACCGACCATCATGGAACCAAGCATCTGGTTTTACAACGTTGCTGGCCCGCTTGATTACCACTTGCCTATCGTCCCCTCGCCACGATTGAACAACCGCAATTTCAACATGGCCCTCGGTCATGTACTTGGCGGCGGCACCAGCATCAATGCCATGGTATGGATACGCGGCACGAAAGCGGACTACGACGGGTGGGCGGAGAACGGAGCGAAGGGTTGGTCCTTCGCCGACGTGCTTCCGGTCTTCAAGAGTCAGGAGGACTGGGAAGGCGGCGCAAATGAATGGCGGGGTTCCGGTGGACCAATCCACATCCGTCGCCCAAAAGATCCTCATCCGACCGCGCCTGCCTTCATCGAAGCTGCTCGCGAGATGGGCATGCCCATTCTGGATGATGTGAATGGACCAATGCGCGCTGGCGCCGGCTACATCAACATGAACATCGCCGCGGATGGTACGAGGGTGAGCGCTGCTCGTGCCTTCCTGCATCCGGCGTTGTCGAGGCCGAACCTCACTCTTCTGCTCAACACCAACGTCGTCAAACTGAATTTCAAAAGCACTCGTTGCGTGGGCGTGAAGGTAGTGACAGGCGGCGCGGTAAAAGATATCGCTGCCGACAAGGAAGTGATTCTTGCCGCAGGCACCATTCATAGCCCCAAGCTGCTGATGCTCTCAGGTGTCGGCGAAGCAAAGGCGCTGCGCGGCCTCGGAATCGACGTCGTCGAGAACCTGCCTGGCGTTGGCGAGAATCTGCAGGACCACGTGCTCGTGTCCGGCGTCGTGTTCAAGTACAACGGCAAGATGCCGGATCGCCCGGCCGGCAGCAACGCCGTCGAGGCAGAGGCGTACTTGTCGAGCGGCCTTTCGGGTGACACGGACATTAGTCTGGTGCTTCATCAACTGGCGGTGGTTACGCCCGAGGTAGCTTCGCGCTTTGGGACTCCTCCACCGGACGTGTTCACGATCGCTCCGGCCCTGGTCCAGCCGACGAGCAAAGGCACCGTTCGTTTGGCGAGCAACAACTTTGAGGATGCCGCCGTAATCGATGGCAACTATCTGGGAACGGATCACGACTTTGCGGCCGTCGTGCGAGCTATCGAACTTGCGCGCGAGCTCGGAAGTCAACACGCCTTCGACAATTTGCGCGAGGGCGAACTCATTCCAGGGCACAACGCGAGCGCTGACGAGATCCGAGAACTTGCCAGACTTGCCTCGGCAAGTTTTGGCCATGCAGTTGGCACGTGCAAAATCGGTGTGGACCAGCTCGCCGTCGTCGACCCAGAGCTTCGCGTGCACGGCATTACTGGTTTGCGAGTAACGGACGCCTCGGTGATGCCTCAGATCATTACCGGGCCGGGGACAAACGCGTCGACCCACATGATTGCTGGTCGCGCCGCTAAGCTGATTCTCGGCTGACAAGGAGCTGGGACACGCGATGACGTGCAAAATTGAACGGGTTCTTACTCCGCTTGGTTTGGCTGTGTTTCGTGTGAATGGACGAATCGACTGTGCATTCGTCGCGGTATTGCTTGAATTGATAGAGAACGAGAAGAGATCAAAGGGAAGCCTGGCGTTAGATCTCCAGGAGCTTACGTTGGTGAGCCTTGAAGCCGTCAGGGCCCTTAGCACTGCGGAAGCCAACGGAATCGAACTTCGGAACTGCCCGGCCTACGTACGCGAATGGATTTCGCAAGTGAGGGAACGGGAACTGGCCTAGTGAACCACTCGAACTAAAAGGCTGGTTGGAACGCGGGTATCCCCGTATCGACGAGCGCGCATTGACGGGTCCTTCACTCACGCTTAATGATGAAGACGGTTTTGTCGTCAATCCGGTTCTCTTCTCCAATCTGCCGCAGATGGTCGTCGTCTTTTGTAGCGTGTTCCAGCAGCGCATTGCAGATGTCTCGAGCTGATTTCGAATAGTGCTCCCGCATCACAACTTCGAGGTGTCGCCGTTCTTCCTCATCGATTCCGTCATAGACGCCGTCGGTATAGAGAAAAAGAATGTCGCCCGGGCTCATTAACGTAATTTCGGCAACATCGGAGGAGTTAGCCGGCCTGCTCCGAAGTCGCATTGAGAAATACCGCTTACGATCCGGATGATCTGAGGGGATCTGCAGGCCCAACGGCAGGAACTGGACCATTCGATCTTTGTCCAGCTCCACAAATTTTCGATACTCAGCAGAGAACACCAGCGGGGGCGGGTGTCCAAAATTTACAAATCGAAAATGGCCGTACGGATGCACTTCCCCATAAAGCATAGTCGCAATCTCGCGCGCATTTTCTTCACTTACACCAAGTGCGTTACGAGCTGTAACCGAATGCGCCAAACGCAGGTTCATGTTTTCAAAAAGCTCCGGCGTCGTAGTTCCGTGATGATCGAGTTCGGAGAGCATGAAGGCATGAAACGTATCGTGGACAGTTGACGCAATCTTCGCCGAAATCAGTCCGTGTCCCTGTGCGTCAACTACCAGGACCCCTGCCGTACTCTGGAGATCGTTGAGGGCTTCCGCCACCCGTACTTGCTCCGAGCTTCGTGCAGATCTGTATTCGACTTCCATTTCGGACCGATAGTCTGGCCTGGACCTCATCCACTGCACATGATCGTCGACTGAATTACGCGGTGTGGCGCCTGGCGGCAGTGGATCGAGAAATTCCTTCGATAAATTTAGCGCCTGCTGAATGCGTGCGTCGATGTCATAGCGTTGCTGGAAATTTATGTATTCGAACAGATCCCCGCCCACACTTTCGACAGGAACAGAATTCCCGTACATCTCGATTCCGGATATACGAGGAATCGAGCCTTCCACCGGCATGAGCCGTTCACGGAGATATTCATCGATACTCAGATCTGTGGGCTGTGTAGTCACTGAACCCTTATGAAGCACCCTCCGCCAATAGCTAATGCTTGTGTTCGCTCTCGATTGGTAACCCTGCTTCGACCCAGTCAGACTTTCCCTCAGCATAGTCGCGGACGTTTGTATATCCCATCGCTGCCAATTCACGGGCAGCCTTCTCCGACGCATGTCAAGTCGGACTGGCGCAATAGACGACGATGTCGGCATTTTTATCAGGCAGGAGTTGGGCCGCGAGCTTATCTATTTGGTCCGGTGGCAGATTGATCGCGCCAGGTAAATGCGCGTGATGATAAGCGGTGGCAGGCAGGGTTTCGACCAGAAGAAAATGATCCTTGAGATCGATCTTCCGCTTCAACTCGTCTCGAGTAATTGTTGGCGCCATCGTAGTTTTCTCCAAAAGGCAGAGTATCGTTGCTTTGATTTGATCTCAAGCTAATATCCAGCGAGACACAATCGCGTCGTTGTCTTTCAGTCGCTGGTGTCGCGTGATGTCGCCGACGGAATGGAGCGTCTTCCCGCCGATCTTTCGAGTCCGCTCGGCAATCTCGTCCGTCATCGCAAAGATTTGCGACGCGTGTTCGTCCAGTAACAGATGGTAATCACGGAAGTGTGGGCCGCTCATGTGCCAATGGAAGTTTTTCGTCTTAACATCCGCCAGCAGTTGCCGGAGGCCACCGGAATATCTCTGTGACTGCATCGTGGCCGCGTCCGGAAGGCGTTTCTACCTTGTTTGTCTCCTGTTTCTGCAATTGAGTGACTCACTCTCTTTCTCATCTACAACGTATCCCTGAAACCCTTTGGCGTCGTCCAGACCAGCCGGCGAAAAGTAGTAGTGAAATGACTCTGGCTGGCAAAGCCGGTCCGCAGCGCGATGTCCGCGATTGGCAGGTCTGTTTCCGATAACAACTTCTTTGCCCGCTCGATCCGCTGTTCAGTCATGTAGCCGTTAGGGGTGACCCCCATGGATTGTTTGAACGCGCGCGAGAAGTGCGAGTAGCTCATTTGGACCACGTCAGCGATCACAGCCAATGCGACAGTCTCCTCGTTGTCGAGGTTCTCTTTGATAAACTCGATTGCCTTGCGCAGTTTTCGAGGAGCCATTCCGCCACGATTCATTTGCAAATCGTTCAAATAGCTATAACGCCTGACAAGCTGCATCGCGAGAACCTTAGCCAGGGAATCGGCATAAAGTCGTCCCACCACGTTCATGTCCTTCAACTCGTAGTGTAAAGACAGGCCGATGTGATGTATGTGCTCATCTCTGATTCCAAACTGAGGAGCGATCGAAATCTGACTGTAATCAACATCTATGGATTCGGCGGTCGTACGCAAAAAATGTGGGCCAAGATAGAGATGAAGCATGTGGTTTGGCGCGGTATCCCGCTGCCTCCACTGCATAGACAGACCGGCTGGAACGATGGTGATGTCTCCCGGCTCCAAAGTTCGTTCAAAGCTCTCATCACCGATCTGGGCCGTTACCTCGACCGAAGGTCCCAATTGAATCATGATGCAATGATTCTCAAGCGCCGGCATGGTCCATTCGGGTATTGCCTGCCGCATCTCAAGCGCAAGCAGGTTCTGCCATCCCAGTAGTTCACTTGATGCCACCACGGCGTCGGGATAAATGAGCGACAGATCACCCACCGCTGTTGATGCCGGCTGCGAACTCTGACTGCCAAATTCGACCATGCGCTTCGTCGCCGGACGTACCGTAGCCGATTGCACTAAGTAACCGGGCGTCTGTAATTGAACGCTTGTAACGCTATTCATCTCTCTCCCTTTCAGTCACGCGCAGCTAGCCGCGTTGCCTTGCATCGTGACTCGATAGCTCTGTGCGAGTCTGTCGCAAAGTCTCAAATCGGCGAGCTATCCGTTGCCTCCGCCGCGAGAGCATTTTCCTTGCTATTTTTCTTCTTCTAGTCATTTCTTTTTCTGAACTTTCTAATTGCTCTAGGCTGTGGCCCTGGCTTGTTGGGTTTGTTGCACAGCGCCGAGAAACGCAGTAAATTCTGCCGGAGCTGCAGCACCATCCGAATCACCAATTGGTATCTCACCGGAACGTTTCGAGAACTCAACGGCGCTACCACTATCGTTCAAATCCACATGGACCGAATCGCCAAAACATACCTGCCCGGTAGCAACGAGGTTCGAGAATGGAAGTACGAGAAGCCGGTTGATCGAACGCTTCAAGTGGCGCGCTCCGTATCGGTAATCCACTCCCTCTCGCAACAACATCTCTTTGACCGCATCCGAGCAGGAAAAGAGAAACTTCGTGCTGGCGGAAAACATTATGCGGTCCTGTAAAGCGCGCAGTTCCAAATCGAGAATCTGACGCAGCTGTCGCTCGTCGAGCGAGTTGAAGACCACTACTTTGTCGATCCGATTCATGAACTCGGGAGAAAAGTTACGGCGGGCTGCTTGAACAGCAGTGCGGTGAATTTTTTTCTCGATGTCATTCTCGCTATCACTCAAACTATTTGACAGTGGACCAGCGGTAAAACCGATGCTGCCGTTCTGCAACTCAGAGATCTCTCGAGCTCCGAGATTGGATGTCATTACAATTACGGATTTGGAAAAATCGACGCGACGATTGTCACCCAGGGTCAATGTGGCTTTATCAAGAATGCCAAGCAACAGTTGCCACAAAGAATCCGAGGCTTTCTCAATCTCGTCAAAAAGGACCAACGAGAAGGGATTTTCTTCCGTTTGGAATCGATCGATGTTTTCTTGAGCGAGCCGCGGGGAAGTTTCACGATGGCCCAGGTATCCCGGCGGCGAGCCAACCAGTTTGGCGATCTCGTGCGAATGCTGAAACTCTCCGCAATCGATCTTGATAACCGCATTAGGGTCGTTAAAGAGAACTTCGGCCGTCGCTTCAACCACGCGTGTTTTGCCGGATCCGGTAGGACCAAGAAATAGCAACGTGCCAAGCGGACGATTCGTCTGGTTGAGTCCGGCGAGAAAAAGCTGAAAGAGGCCGCTCATACCGCACACGGCGTCGTCCTGCCCGATAATGCGAGCGGCAAGATTCTCGTGAAACTCCTGAGCACGCTGACTCTTGACTCGAGGGTCTAAAAAGAAAGGGGGGTTCGACAACGGTTGCTCTGTGCGTACTTCCGCAAACATGATGTCTCTCCTTTGTCAGTAACTACCAATGAACTACCTTCCGTCTCTTTGTCGTGCAATCCACTCGCAGACGTACGGCGGGCAATTTCGGAGCGTGATGCCATCGGAATCGCATTCCTTTAGAAATCCAACAGCCTCGTGATCCACTAGCGTTAGCTCTCGCAGATCCAAAATCATGCGCCGGCCCCTACCTTCCGAGTCGATTAGCTTTTTCAATTCGCCTAAGTTCTCTCCAGCCAAGCGACCGCTGATCCTCAGAACAACTTTTCCGTTCGCTTCTCGCTGGATTCTTAACATCTGGTCTCGTTTGAAATCTCGCATCGGACACAGTGCAATTACTTTGCCGTTTGCAAGTCATTGAAAATGAAGCAAAGAGAACGGAGAAGAGTGCCGAAGTCTCGGGCAATTGACGAAACTTCGGTCAATGATCATCCGTTCCTGGACTGCGTGCAGCTTGACCACCACTCCTTTCTTGCTGTGCGTCTTCTGTAAAGACGATGTGTTGCTGGCGATGCCTTTCATCGTGTTGCTCTTTTCACGTCGCTCGTTTCAACTAACCGCTTGTCAAACTGTTTCCGATGCTGGACGCATTTTGTTCTTCTGAGTTTTTTCGCGACACCCTAGATGGGGCGAGGCGGGTGTACCTAAATTGAGTGAGCCACAAGTTACCCCGACTGAGCACAATTAGCGCGGAGCATTTGCGTAGGATTGTCGCGATTAGAATCGGGCGTTAGTGCGAGGCAAATGCAGGTTAGATCGAGTGGGTGTTTTTGCGCGGAGGGACGACGGTTACGCGTAGTCCGAACAGTTTCGCATCCACCGAATATGCG
>Ga0247688_1000432_pt1 | contig 12517 bp, 15 predicted proteins | sample CNK29_metaG_FD_182718 | JGI IMG/M metagenome (GOLD analysis project Ga0247688, IMG submission 182718) | Soil microbial communities from Purdue University Martell Research Forest, Indiana, United States - CNK29 | ecosystem: Environmental > Terrestrial > Soil > Temperate forest > Bulk soil...
CAGTCGCCGAACGATCCACAGCCGTTGAATCCGATGATCGGGATCACGGTGGCGCACGTCGCCTGTGGCGCGCTGGTGTTTGCGACTACGATCGTGTTGACGTTGAGAACGTATCGCGTTTTGCCGTCTCAGGCTTCGGCTTGGGAGACCGGAAGCAGCCTGAAGGCTGAACTCAGAACCTAGGTGAGTACCCTCTGTGTCTCTGTGTCTCTGTGGTTTTCCTGGAGGCAGCTGAACACAGAGACACAGAGACACAGAGATACTGAATGGAAGAGTTTGCTATCGATCTAAGAACGCCGGCGGTTGAAGTAATCGAGCGTTCCCGTCTCTCTTTACGTGAACGCGTGGCGGCTTACGCCGAGCTGACCAAACCGCGCATCACGTTCCTGATCGTGTTGACCTCGGCGGCGGGGTTTGCACTCGGGTCGCGTGGCCCAATCGATTACGTGGCGATGCTGAGCGCATTGTTCGGCATCGGCCTGTTGTCATCCGGCATCGCGACGCTCAATCAATACGCCGAGCGCGATCTCGATGGCTTGATGCGCCGCACGGCCACTCGTCCTTTGCCCGCCGGCAAGCTGGCGCCGTGGGAAGCGCTGGCATTCGGCGCGGCGATCACGATTCTGGCTGAAGTTTACCTGCTGGTCTTTGTAAATCCGTTGTCCGCACTGCTCGGGCTGACGGTTATCGCCGGTTATCTCTTCGCTTACACGCCACTCAAAACACGCACTTCGCTTTCAACGCTCGTGGGCGCGTTTCCCGGCGCGGTGCCGCCGTTGATCGGCTGGACCGCGGCGCGCGGATCGCTGAGCCTCGAAGGCTGGGTGCTGTTTGCGATCCTGTTTCTCTGGCAGTTTCCACACTTCCTGGCGATTGCCTGGATGTATCGCGAAGACTACGGCCGGGCGGGCATCCTGATGTTGCCCGTCGTCGAACCTGACGGCCGCGTGACCGCGCAACAAATCGTCGTTTACACGCTGATGTTGTTGCCGGTGAGTTTACTTCCGGTAGCGCTCGGCATGTCCGGCCGGATCTATTTTTATGGCGCTATCGTGCTCGGGCTGCTTTTTCTCTACAGCAGCTTGCGCGCTGCATTCTCCATGTCGCGGCAACATGCGCGACGCTTGCTTTTGGCTTCAGTTCTCTATTTGCCACTCCTGTTTATCTTGATGGTTTTGAATCAGTAATGTCTCGGCCGGTCGACGGCCGAACATACCAAAAGGAGATGTAACCGATGGGACGAGTTCTTGCGGTTATTATCTGGATAGTAACCCTGCTGTCAGTGCTCCTGTTTCTCAGTGGGAAATGGTGGCTGCCCGCAGCGATCTCCACGCACGCTCCAGCTCTCGACCGTCAATTCATGATCACGATCATCGTGGTCGGCATTTCTTTTACTGCCGCGCAGGTTGGCCTCGGTTGGGTAGTCTGGAAATACCGCGACACGGGCAAGCCGGGCGATCGTGCGCTCTATTCGCACGGCAGTAATAAGCTCGAAGTGTTGTGGACGGTGATCACGGCGGTCGTCTTTATCTCGCTGGGCGTGATGGGCCAGAGCGTTTGGGCGTCGTTGCGCTTGCACGATGCGCCGGCTGGATCCTACACGGTCGAGGTCGTCGCGCAGCAGTTTCAGTGGAACTTCCACTACCCGGGCAAGGACCTCAAGTTTGGGCACACCGACCCGAGCTTGATTGACGACGGCGCGCTCAACTTCGTCGGTCTCGACAGCGCCGACAAGAACTCCGCCGACGATTCGGTGAGTTCCATACTCGCTATTCCGGTCAATCGCCCGGTCGAGTTGCGGCTGCGTTCAAAGGACGTCATTCACAACTTCTGGGTACCGCAACTGCGCTTCAAGCAGGACCTGGTTCCGGGCATGGAGATCAAGGTCCACTTCACCGCGGACAAAGTCGGCAAGTATGAACTCGCCTGCGCCGAGTTGTGCGGGCAGCTTCACTTCAAGATGGGAAGCTTCATGCTCGTGCTGCCGGAAGACGAATTGAACCAGTTGCTGGCGTTGCCGCAGGATCAGTTTACGACGCGCATCATTCAGCTACGCGACAAGTATCAGTTGCCGAAATACCAGTAAAACGACAACGACGAGGAGACGAGAGATGTCAGAAGCTCACGAGGGCGTGCACCGTCACCCAGCACCAACGGGTTTCATTCGCAAGTACATCTTTAGCCTGGATCACAAGGTCATCGGCATCCAGTACATCATGCTCGCGCTGGCGGCCGTGCTGGTCGGCATGATCATGTCGCTGTTGATGCGCTTGAACCTTGAGTGGCCGGGAACCAGTTGGCCGATTCTGGGAACGCTATTTCCGACCGGTGCGCCCAACGGCGTGATGAATCCGGAATTCTATCTCTCGCTGGTGACGATGCACGGCACGATCATGGTCTTCTTCGTGCTCACCACCGCACCGCAGGGCGGCTTCGGCAACTACTTCCTGCCGATTCAGATTGGTGCCGAAGACATGGCGTTTCCGGTGCTGAACATGATGTCGTTCTGGGTGACGCTGGTCGGTTTCATCGTCATCCTGCTGGCCATCTTCGTCGAAGGCAATCACACGATTGGTGAATGGTTCGCGGCGCTGGGACCGTCATTCGCCGGCGGCAGCGGCACGGTCGGACCCATAGGCGGGTGGACGGGATATGCGCCGCTGAGTGCGCTGGGCAAGATCGCCGGACCGGGCCAGGGCGGCGGCATGAATCTCTGGGTGATCAGTATCGCGATCTTCTGCGTCGGCTCTTTGCTCGGCGCACTCAACTTCATCACCACGCTGCTGAACATGCGCACGAAAGGCATGTCGCTGATGCGCATGCCGCTGACTTGCTGGGCGTGGTTCACGACCGCGGTGCTGGCGTTGTTGTCGTTCCCGGTGTTGCTTGGCGGCGGCATTCTGTTGCTGCTCGATCGCATCGCCGGCACGAGCTTCTTCATCCCCGGCGGTCTTTACGTCAGCGGCTTGTTGTCGGGCAGCAATCCAAACTTCCCGCTGCACACCGGCGGTTCACCGATTCTGTGGCAACACTTGTTCTGGTTCTTCGGCCATCCGGAAGTCTACATCGCAATCCTTCCGGGCATGGGCGCGACGTCGCACATTCTCGCGACGTTCGCCCGCAAGCCGGTGTTTGGTTATCGCGCGATGGTGTTTGCGATCTTCGCGATCGGCTTGCTCGGCTTCTTCGTGTGGGGCCACCACATGTTCATCAGCGGCATGAGCCCCTACTCGGCGATCGCGTTTTCAGTGTTGACGCTTTCGATCGGCGTGCCCTCCGCGGTGAAGACCTTCAACTGGCTCGGCACGTTGTGGGGCGGGCGCATTCGCTTCACGACCGCGATGCTGTTTGCCATCGGCTTCGTTTCACTGTTCGTCGCCGGCGGCATCACGGGATTGATCCTCGGCCAAAGCTCGCTCGACCTGCCGATGCACGACACTTACATCGTGCCCGCGCACTTCCACCTGGTGATGGGCGTGGCTTCGATCTTCGGCATGTTTGCGGCGACCTATTTCTGGTTCCCGAAGATGTTCGGCCGCTTCATGAACGAAAAGATCGGACAGATTCACTTCTGGATCACGTTCCTCGGCGTCTACGCGATCTTCGTGCCGATGCACGTGATGGGCTTGCAGGGCATGCCGCGACGATACGCGCAGTTTACGGAGTACCACTTCCTCGAGACTCTGGGACCGCTGGTCAAGTTCGTTACGATCGCCGCGATCATCACGATCACCGTACAGGCTCTCTTCTACTTCAACGTGTTCTGGAGCATGTTCAAAGGCAAGAAGGCCAGCGAGAACCCGTGGGATGCGACGACGCTCGAGTGGAACACCACGTCGCCGCCGCCGCACGACAACTTCGCCGGCGTGCTGCCGGTTGTTCATCATGGTCCGTACGAATTTGCGGTGCCGGGCGCGCCCCGGGATTTTGTTATGCAGACTGACGTAGACGTAGAGGTGCCAAGCGGTAATGGCCACAATGGTCAGCACTAAACCAGGAAGAAAAACGAGCCCGGGCAGTGGTCCTAAAGTTCCCGGACCGAACGGTAACGGCTCGAGGCCGCACGATCACTTTCGCGATTCCGAATTTCGCTGGAATCGCTATCGCATCGGGATGTGGGTGGCGCTCGCGTCGGTGGCGATGCTGTTTACGTCGCTGAGCAGCGCTTACATCGTGCGTTCGGCGTCGTCAAACGATTGGGTGCAGTTGCCGCTGCCGCGCATCCTGCTGGCCAGCACGGTGTTGATCGTCGCGAGCAGCGCCACGCTCGAAGCGGCGCGGCGAAAGTTGAAGGCCGCATTGAATGCACTGTATTCGCGCTGGCTCTTCGCGACGTTGTTGCTGGGGATTGCTTTCATCGTCGCGCAGCTCATCGCCTGGCGGCAGCTCGTGCGGCAGGGAATTTATCTCGCGAGCAATCCGCACAGTTCTTTCTTCTACTTGCTGACCGGCGCGCATGCCGTCCACCTCGTGGGCGGAATGATGGGTTTGATTTTTCTGTGGCTGGGCTCGCGGCGCCCGGTGATCGAAACGGAATTGATCGCCAAGCGCAAAGCAGCCACCGACGCAGTAACGATCTACTGGCATTTCATGGACGCACTTTGGATCTACCTATTTCTACTCCTATTCCTTTGGAGGTGACAGGTGAGCACTGAAGCACGGGCGGAAACTTTTCCGGCAGTTGACTGGCAGGGCGGCGCTTTTCCGTATCGCGTGGGCCATCGCAAGTTGGGGATGTGGTTGTTCATCGTTTCCGACTCGCTGACGTTCTCCGCGCTGCTCATTGGCTATAGCTATCTACGCGCGTCGAACGTCTGGCCGACACCGTTTCCGTTCTATCCGAGCATTGTCTTTTCTTCGGTGATGACGTTCTGCCTGTTGTCGTCGAGCTTGACGATGGTGTTTGGCGTGTCGGCTTCGGGTCGCGGCGATAAGGCTGGCGCGCGAAAGTGGATCCTGGCGACGATCTTTTTCGGCGTCGCGTTTATTGTGCTGCACATGATTGAGTGGAGACACCTGATTCACGAAGGCTTGCGGCCGTTCTACCTGCCCGAACACTGGGTGCAGGTGTTTACGACAACGGACGGCGTGCCGCCTTCGCCGCTCTTCGGCGCGACGTTCTTCGCGATCACGGGCTTGCACATGTTCCACGTCGCGTCGGGCGCGGTCTACCTGCTGATCGTCGCGCTGCGCGTCAAGAAGCTGAAGCACGAAGACATCGAGATCAGCGGCTTGTACTGGCACTTCGTCGATCTCGTCTGGATGTTTGTGTTCCCGCTGATCTACATCATGTCAGTGGACGTCGGTGGCCATTTGGCTCGCTAGGAGGAATGCTGGAATGAGTGAACACGCACACGCTGAAGAGCATTTTGCCGGCACTAACAAGCTGTTTGTTTCGATCTGGGTTTGGCTGCTGATCCTGACGCTGATCGAAATTTTTCTGGCGTACCGGCCAATGCCCATTCACTTCATGCTGACGATTCTGCTGGGCCTTTCCATCATCAAGGCCGCGCTGATCGTGGCTTACTTCATGCACTTGAAGTTTGAGCGCCTGAGCTTGATCATTACGCTGGTACCGGCGCTCGTTATCTGTATCTGCTTGTTGTTTGTGTTTTTCCCGGACAGTTTTCGCTCGCAGGGCCTGCGCTATAAATTCAAGGAAGCGCCGCCCGTCGCGCCGGCCCCGGTGGAGGAGTAACAATGCATTCACGTAAGTGGCAAACAGTTCTAAGCCTCGTGGTGGTGGCGGCAGTTGTGTTGCTGCTGGCCGTTCCCGCGGACGCGCAATGCGCGATGTGCAAGGCCGCATTGAGCGGCTCGGGCAACACGCGGTTCATTCATTATTTCAACATCGGCGTGCTGGTGATGTTGCTGCCGCCGGTATCGATCTTCGTAACGATCTTTATTCTGCTGCGGAAGTACCGGACCACATAATCAGGCCTGATGGCTGACGATAATCCACTGGCGGTCGACGTCGAGAAAAACACCACGCGCGGTCGTTTCTGCCCGCGTTGTGGCGGTAAGATCATTCCGTCAAACCGCGCGGTTTACCAGTCAGGCGCAGACCCGACGGGATCGTTTCCGGTTTGGCAGTGCGAGCGGTGTGGTTATGAAGAAGTTGCGGAACGAAAGAAGCCGGCCGGCAAGGCCAAGCATTAATAGCCACTAGACAATTAAAGTGGAGACTGTAACTCTGACTCTGATGCGCAAAGAACTCGGACTCCTGAACTTGATCTGCATCCTCATCGCGCTGGCCTTTGTGGCGTTGGCGGTCGTCAGCGTTCTCAGCTCGGGCGATTTTCTGACCATCGACAACCTGTTCATCATCACGGTGAGTTTGGTGATGGCGTTGATGTTTGGCTTGCCGGTGCTGTTTGAGATGTATTCGCGTGGCAAGTTGCCGATTCCGTTCGTCAAGCGCCCGGACGTGCCGGCGCAGGCGGCGATATCCGGTGCCGCGCCTTCGCGTGGTGCGAAAAGTGCTCCCCAGGTTAAGGCGCCAACTACGCCGCCGTTGCTTGACGCAAAAGGCCGCGCGGTTCCACCGGACGTGAAAGCGATGATGAATCGCATGACTCCGACCGAAGCCAAGGATGCGTAGTACGCTAGTTTTAGTCGTCTATCCACCGATTACGCAGATTTGTTTCAGGGAAATCTGTGTAATCCGTGGATGAAGAATTTTGTGCCTGATTACATCTCGTATTTACCCCATCTCAATGCTTGCCTGAACGGCACTAGCGCGATCCTCTTATTCTCCGGTTACTCGTTTATTCGCGCGCGCAACGTGGTGGCCCATCGTGCGTGCCAGATCGCGGCGCTGGTTGTTTCGCTGCTGTTCCTGACCTCGTACCTGACCTATCACTATTATCACGGCACCACGCGTTTCCTGGGCACCGGCCTGGCGCGCCCGATCTATTTCACGATCCTGACGTCGCACACGATTCTCGCGATCGTGATCGTGCCGCTGGTCGCGCTGACTTTTTATCGCGCCTTTCGCCGTGACTTCGTGCGCCACCGGCGCATCGCGCGCATCACGTTGCCGTTGTGGTTGTACGTTTCGGTCACCGGCGTCATTGTTTACCTGATGCTTTATCAAATCTATCCGCATGGGTGAGAACGGCAATCATCCGGGTGTGCGAGCGGTGGAAGTGCGGAAGCGCGCGCCCGGCACTGTCCCGATCCTGATTCTCGCCGGTCTCTTCCTCGTCGCGACGTTTCTCGCCTGGTACTTCAGTTGGTTTGGCCGCGAACTCTCTGACGCCGACGTCTCGCAATATCTGGCGGACGTAAACAATCCGCGGCACGTCCAGCACGCGCTGCTTCAAATTCAGCAACGAATGGACCGTGGCGACGCCACGGCCAGGAACTGGTATCCGCAAATCGTCGCCCTGAGCGGCAGTCCGGAAACAGAATTTCGTCTCACGGTCGCGTGGCTGATGGGCTTCGATAACAAGGCGCCTCGATTTCATGAGGCCTTGGCGAAGTTACTGAAAGACTCCGAACCGATCGTGCGGCGCAACGCAGCGTTGGCGCTGGTGCGCTTCAACGACGCGAGCGGCCACGACGAACTGATCTCGATTCTGAAGCCTTACGTCGTAACGGCGCCCGCGAGCGGCACGGTTGAGAGCAGTTTGCAGGAAGGGAACACGGTCGGGCGCACTACGTTGCTGGCGCGCATCAAGCAACCGGATGGAACAGTGCTCGGATTGCGTTCGCCTTTGCCGGGCCGGATTGATAAATTGCTCAAGACCAACGGCGCGCAGGTTTCGACGGGCGATGAACTCTTAAGCCTTAACTCAGACGAAAACAGCGTTTGGGAAGCATTGCGCGGGCTATCGATTATGGGAACCGCTGAAGACGCTCCGCTGATCGAGAGTTATGCGAACTCAAATGAAGTATCCGCAAAAATCCGTGAACAAAGCGGCCTCACGCTAAAGGCTATTCGAACACGAATGAAATCGAATTAGGCCGGCGGTGCGGGCGGTAAGTCAGGCAGCACGATGCCGTGGACCGCTTCCCAATCGTCTGTCGGCACCATCTCGATCGCGTCCCACGGGCAGCCGTCAAGAAACGCGCCGTCAGGACCTTTGCTGGTGCACTTCTGGCAACCGATGCAGAGGTAAGGATCGACTTCGATGCGGCCAAACGGCGGATGATCTTCATCCGGCACCCAGAACATGCAGGCTTCAATCGGGCAGTACTCAACGCATGCCGGTGAGCCGGAACAGCCGGTGCAACAGTCAGTAGTGATCGCGAGTATGCGTGGGCGCTTTTTGCGTTGCGCTTTGCCGTCACCCTGTGACATCGGCCAGTGCTTGTCAACGATGTCGTACATCCGCTTTTGAGTCCTCTATTTTTTATGCCATTTGAGAAAGCGTACTCGGACTCTAACATAGCTTTGCGGATTTCCTCAACGATTTGTGTCGACAGGGTTTGTTGCTTGCCGCCGGAACGCCGCTGGCATATCAAAGCGCATCAGTTGGCGTAGAAGTCGGACAATACGAACTCCGGAGGAAACGAACAATGGAAGCTGTATCGGGTGTATTTCAAGATCGCAAAGACGCAGAAGGCGCAATCGGCCAGTTAAGAAAAGCCGGCGTACCGGAACAGAAAATAGGTCTACTGACTCCAGGCAGTGATGGCCATCAACTCGAAAGAGGTTTACCGATCACCGACACTGAACAGCCGGGCATGGGCCGCGCGATGGGAGCGGCTGTGGGCGGCGCAATGGGCGCGGCGGGTGGCGCGACGGTGGGGCTTGCAGTCGCCACTTTGGCGGTCCCGGGAATTGGGCCAGTGCTCGCGTTTGGGATGGTAGGCGCGGCGTTGCTCGGCATCGTCGGCGCAACGGCGGGCGCCGCGGTCGGCAATACGATCGAAGAAGAGCTCGGCGAGGGCGTGCCGCACGAAGACATTTATCTTTACGAAGACGCGTTGCGTCATGGGCATTCGATTCTGCTGGTTTACACTGACAATGATAGCCAGACAGAGGTGGCGGAAGCTGTTCTCAACGACGCGGGCGCGATGGATCTCGACGAGTTGCGTGAGAACTGGTGGGACGAACTGAAAGAAGGCGAGCGCGCGCATTATCACCACGACGGCCGCGACTTCGATCGCGACGAGGAGAATTATCGCAGTGGTTTCGAAGCGGCGTTTCATCCGCAGCGAAGAGGTAAGGCGTATTCCGAAGTTGAGGACGACTTAAGAAGCGCGCACGACGAGGAACAGCTTGACACTGCGTTCCGGGCAGGGTATGAACGCGGTCAGGCTCATCACAGTAAAGTTTCGGAAACGCGTAACAGTTGAAGGATTTCCTTTTGAACGCTGCCGTCCTGATCGCAATTCTGGGCGGCAGTGCGATCATCACCGGTTGGTTCACGCGAACCATGTACATTCGTTGCCTTGCCTGCGGCACACTCAACGCGCGCCGTCGCGTCGAGTGCCGCTCGTGCAAGACGCAGCTCCGCTAGCCTGGAACTTCTCTCTGTGTCTCTGTGCCTCTGTGGTTTGTTTGACTACCGCAAAGCAGAACCACAGAGATACAGAGTTAAATATGCAAACACACGCTGAGAAAACTAACTACCGTGAAACACCAAGTTACACGGATACAATCGATTTTGCGCTGCAGATCGCAGCCGCTTCGCCCGCGATCGAATACCGTGGCTTCGGCTACAGCGGCCAGGGCCGTGAGCTCCCGCTGCTAATCGCGTCAGAAACACAAACGTTTACGCCCGCAGCCGCTCGCGCCCAGGGCAAAGCCGTGGTCCTGATCCAGGCCTGCATTCACTCCGGCGAACCTGACGGCAAAGACGCCGGCTTCGCGTTGCTGCGCGACATCGCTATCACGAAAACAGCCGCCGGCATCCTGGAAAACGTCGTGCTGCTGTTCATTCCCATCTACAACACTGACGGTCACGAGCGTTCCACGCCATACAATCGCATCAACCAGAACGGCCCTGAGTCGATGGGCTGGCGCACCACCAGCACTTACCAGAACCTGAACCGCGATTACATGAAGGCCGACACGCCGGAGACGCGCGCGTGGCTGGCCTTGTGGAACGAGTGGCAACCGGATCTTTTCATCGACTGTCACGTTACCGACGGCGCCGATTATCGCTGCAACATCACCTATCACCACGAACACCACGCCGGTATCGACCAGGGCGTGCTCGAATGGGAACGCGACGTCTTCGACGACAAGGTGCGTAACGCAACAGCCGCCGCGGGCAACGTGATCTCGTGGTATCTCGAGTTCATCGACAATCGCGATCTGACGCTCGGCACGCGCGACTTCAACGGCTCGCCGCGTTTCTCAACCGGTTACGTGCCGTTGCGCAATCGTCCCGGCATCCTGATCGAAACGCACATGATCAAGGACTACCACTCGCGCGTGATCGGCACCTACGACTTTCTTCGCGCGGCGTTGACCGAAGTAAACAAAGATGCCGAGCGCCTGATTCGCCTCGGACGTGCAGCCGACGAGCACACAATTGACGCGGCGCACGAATATAATCCGTCGCATCTCTATCCGCTCGATTTCGAGCTCACCGACGCAGCGTCGCCATTCGAACTAAAAGCATTCAAGTACGAGACTGAACAGAGCGACGTGTCAGGCGATCTGCGCGTGATCTACGGCACCGAACCGCTCGACCTGGCGATTCCGATGTACGACACGTTTCGCGTCACGGCTGCAGTCGCGCCGCCGCTTTATTACATCGTGCCGGTGCAATGGACTAACGTGATCGAGGTCGTGCAAGCGCACGGCATCGAGTTCCAGACGCTCAAGCAAGCAGCAACGATCGAAGTCGAGAGTTATCGGTTTGTAAACGTGACGTGGCCGGCGGCGCCTTTCGAAGGACGACACATGCCGCGATTTGAAGTAGAGCGCACGAAAGAGACGCGAGAGTTTCCCGCAGGTTCGATCGTCATGCCGACGGCCCAACCGCTCGGCAAGCTCGTGCTGAACCTGTTAGAACCACAAGCACCTGACTCCTTCGTGAAGTGGGGTTTCTTCAACGCCATCTTCGAAGAGAAGGAGTATGCGGAGCATTACGTTCTTGAAGTGCTTGCGCGCGATATGTTAGCCGCGGATCCGAAACTCAAACGCGAGTTTGAAGATCTCGTCGCCGGCGATCCGGAATTTGCCGCTAGTCCTGCGGCGCGCTTGCGCTTCTTTTATAAACGTTCGCCCTACTGGGATCCCCAAATGAATCTTTATCCAGCAGGGCGAATCACTAGTGTGCTTGATCTATCACTCGCCTGATAGTACAGACGCCCGACGATGCTGCCGCTTCTCTGGCGGTGATGGTCGGGCGTCGAGCAGGGCAAAGCGTGTGCATGTTTGCCTAAACGACTGTACGACGTCCACCGATTATGTTGATAAGTAGCACCACCAGCGCCAACACGAGCAGAATGTGAATGAACCCACCGACCGTGTAGCTGCTGACCACACCCAGTAACCAAAGCACTAACAGAATTACAAAAATCGTCCAAAGCATTTCGTTCTCCTCCTTTTGTCAACCGCGCCTTCGTTGATACAAAAGCAATCGAGGGTGACTTGAGCAACGTCCATGCCGCTTCGGTTTTCAGGCTTTTTGTGGCAGAACGAGAGATGTGCGTATGGAAACGCGGCACTCACGCCGGCTTCGTGGCCGTTTTTTATTCTTCTGCTGGACTTAACGCAATCTTGACTGGTAAAGTGACGGAAGCGTTCGCAAGCAAGCGAACGGACCGTTAAGAGCACTGCCTACTAAAGCGATGCTCAGTCGCGCAGGTCCTTCCTTCGAAGTTCCGACGCTCTTCTAAACCCGATTCTTTGTGCTGCAGGAATTTAACCGGCCACCCGAGTTTCTTCGGGAGGTCGCTTTGGAGGTTTTTTATGCCCACCCCCAGCCCCCGCGTAAAGGTGCGAACTCGGAGAGTCGCTTTGGCTAGTCTCGCGGTCGTAACGTTCTCCCTGGTGATCGCCGCTTCAATCGTTACCTATCAACGCCGGCAACCGCAGATCCAACGCATTAACTATTCGCAATTATATTCACTGGCTGAAGCCGGTGGCGTGACGGCCTTGCAGATCGAAGGCGAGACTATGACGGTCACGCGAGCAGACGGCTCGCTGGTCGAAGCAACTGTTACCGGTGAAGGGCCGCAAAACGACGTCGTGCAGCTCTTCCGCAAGAACAACGTCGCCGTGGAGTTCAAGCCGCTCAGGCCCGGACTGCTGGAGAGCGTGTTGAACTGGGGACTGCCGTTCTTGATGCTCGGATTGATCGCCGTCGCGGCGTGGAGGATCTTTGCGAGTCTCAGTGGCCGCGGCTCGTTTGAGTTAACGGATCATAACGGCCAGCAGACCGTCGGCTTCGGCGACGTCGCCGGTGTTGATGAAGCCAGGGCCGAACTCACGGAGACGATCGAGTTTCTGCGCAATCCGGCCCGGTTCAGCCGCCTTGGCGGGCGCGTGCCGCGCGGGATTTTGCTTTACGGGCCGCCGGGAACCGGAAAGACGTTGCTCGCGCGAGCC
>Ga0247688_1000433_pt1 | contig 12452 bp, 14 predicted proteins | sample CNK29_metaG_FD_182718 | JGI IMG/M metagenome (GOLD analysis project Ga0247688, IMG submission 182718) | Soil microbial communities from Purdue University Martell Research Forest, Indiana, United States - CNK29 | ecosystem: Environmental > Terrestrial > Soil > Temperate forest > Bulk soil...
CCGCCTAATCCCGAAAAGCTCGAAATGCGCACGAAGGTGCTGCACGCGATCGAAGAAGGCGACAATCGCCTCGCCGAGCTAGCCGACTACGTCGCGACGCGCAACGTCGAGTGCATTCTCAACACGATGGAACGTCTCGGCATTCGTTACGACCTGCTCGCGCGCGAATCGGAAATTCTTCATCTGCACTTTTGGGAACGTGCGTTTGAGTTGATGAAGAGCACGGGCGTGATTCGCCTCGAAACTGAAGGACGTCACGCCGGTTGCTGGGTCATGCCTTTCGAGTCGCACACGGGCACGGACGAACACGAGTCAGACAAGATCATCGTGCGTTCGAACGGCACCGTCACTTACACCGGCAAAGACATCGCGTATCAGTTGTGGAAACTCGGCAAGCTCGGACTCGATTTCCACTACCAGATCTTTCGCAGTTATAACGACAATCACGTCACGTGGGTCACGACGACAGATGCCAAAGCGGAAGAGAAAGCCGGCGTCGCGCGGCCGCATTTCGGCGGCGGCGTGAAGGTCTATAACGTGATCGACTCGCGGCAGTCGTATCCGCAGGAGATCGTCGCTCGCGGCGTCGCCGCGATCGTGCCGGAGATTGGCGACGACGCGAGCGTGCACTTCAGTTACGAGATGGTGGCGCTCTCGCCGGCAGCGTGTGAAGAGCTCGGCATTCAGTTGAGCGAAGAAGATCGCGCGCGGCCTTACATCGAGATGAGCGGCCGCAAAGGCCTCGGCGTGAAGGCCGACGATCTGATCAACCAGCTCGAAGCCGGCGCACTCGTCGAAGTCGAGAAAAGAAACCCGGAGCTTTCGGACGAAGACAAGCGAGCGACCGCGCATGAAGTCGCCGTCGCGGCGTTGCGCTATTTCCTGTTGAAGTTTACGCGCAACACGGTGATCGCTTTCGACTTCAAAGAAGCACTCTCGTTTGAAGGTGAAACCGGTCCCTACTGCCAGTACGCCGCGGTCCGCACCAACTCCATCTTCCGCAAGCTCGGCGACGCAACTCTCCGCGACGCGGACGCCTTCTTAAAAACGGCTGCCGCTGACCCGGATCTGCAAGCACGGATTTCAGAAATTCTGTCCGGCGAGACTGGCACTGAAATTTGGTCACTGGTAATGTTGACGCAGCAGTTGGACGAAGTGATTGCGCAGTGTCGCAAATCTGCGGAACCCGCGAACCTCGCGAAGTACACCTTCTCAGTCGCGCGGGCGTTCAGTCGCTTCTATCACGATCACCGGATCATGGGTGAACCCGACGACGTACGGCGTGCGGTGTTGATCGCGGTCACGAAGATTGTGCGGACGCAGTTGACCGCGGCACTTTCGATCCTGGGCATTCGCGTTCCCGACCAGATGTAACGACTAAATTTTCCCGAAGGCTGGGAGTAAGAAACACCATGTTAATCGTCATGAAAGCCGACGCCACTGACAGCCAGGTTGAGGCTGTCCTGAGCGTGATCGAAGCGTTGGGATTCAAAGGTCACCCGATGCCGGGCGCCACGCGCACGGCGATTGGCATCACCGGCAACCAGGGCGCGGTCGATCCATCGCACTTCGCCAATCTCGCCGGCGTCGCCGAAGCAATTCGCGTCAGCAAGCCTTACAAGCTGATCACGCTGGATTTGCGACCCGAAAAGACTGTCGTGCGCGTGGGAGATGCGACGATCGGCGGCGACGAGCTGGCGATCATCGCTGGGCCATGCGCGATCGAGAGCCGCGCGCAGGCGTTTGCCGTCGCCGAGTCAGTGCGACGCAGCGGCGCGCGTTTCTTCCGCGGCGGCGCTTACAAACCGCGTACATCGCCTTACGCCTTTCAGGGACTCGGTGAAGAAGGGCTCAAGATACTCGCGGAAATACGCGAGGTTTACGGCCTGAAGATCGTTACTGAAGCGCTCGACGAAGCGGGCGTTGATCTCGTCGAACGTTACGGCGACATGATTCAAATCGGCGCGCGCAACATGCAAAACTTCTCGCTGCTGCGGCGCGCGGGCAAAGCAAAGCTGCCGGTGCTGTTGAAACGCGGGCTGTCGGCAACGCTCGATGAGTGGCTGCTCGCGGCTGAGTATGTGATGGCCGAAGGCAATTACCAGGTCGTGCTTTGCGAACGCGGCATTCGCACCTTCGCGCAACACACGCGCAACACGCTCGATCTCGCGGCGATTCCGGCGGTGCGGCGCATTTCGCACTTGCCGGTGGTCGTCGATCCGTCGCATGGAACCGGAAAGAATTTCATGGTGACGCCGCTCGCACGTGCGGGTGTCGCGGTCGGCGCAGATGGATTGATCATTGAGGTTCACGATCAACCGGAGCACGCGCTTTCCGACGGCGCGCAGGCGTTGACGCTGGAACAGTATGAGGATTTGGTGAGTGAGGTCCGCTCGATCTACGACGTGATCACGCCCGCCACGGTTATTTAGACAGGATCTGTGCCAAATCGCGGGCGAAGACGGATCTTGGAATCACCTTCTGATACCCGGCGGCGAGCGCGTTACGTTGCAATTCGACTTCGACGTGTGAAAAGAACCCGAGCAGTTGCACCGGCCCGAGTTCTGCCGGCAAGCTCAGCGGATCGAATTTTTCACTTTGCAGATCGACTATTACCAGCTCGGCTAGTCGCGCCTTTTCCAGCAGCGCTTCCTTTGTCCGTGGAAAACTGATCTCAACTCCAACCGCCTCCGCCACGGCGCGAATCTTCGCCTTGAAGAACATGTCGTCAACCACTGCCACCACTGACATCGCAATCCCCCCGCTTAAAGACGACGAGAAACTCGAGTTCGGCCCACGGGACAATCATCAAGCAACCGCGACCACGCCTCGTCGTTTGGTGATCGCATCATACAACATCCGTTACGCGCGCGGGCCTTATCTCATCTGGGGCGGCGTGCGACGCAAGCTCGGGCTCATGAGCCTCAACACGCGGCCGCAACACGTGGGCCAACTCATCGCGGATGCCGCGCGTGCTTTTACCGAAGAGAAATTGCTGCCGCACGTCGACGTGCTCGCGATTCAGGAAGCGGATAAACGAACGCGTCGCACGGGCGGCCATCACGTCGCACAGGAACTCGCCGCCCAACTGCACATGAACTGGGTCCACGCGCCGGCCGGAATCCCACGCGGGATCAAACCCGCGCAACGCCAATGGTGGCTCGACTTCGAAGAGCCGATCGATCTGTATGACGCGGGTGATACCGGCGTGGCGTTGTTGAGTCGTTTGCCGTTGAGCGACGTGACGCGGATCGATCTTCCGTGGCACGAGTGCCCGTGGCGGCCGCGGCTCGCGATGGCGGCGACGGTTGCCGGTATTCGCATTTTCAACGCGCACGTCGATCCGCACGCCGCGAGTGGCGGGCAACTGGCCCAACTCGAAGTGATCGCGGCCCAAGCCGGCAAGATTCCCGGACCGGTGATCATCATGGGCGACTTCAATACGCTGTCGCGCGAGAAATGTCTCGAGACGCGGAAGTTTCTCGAGTCGCACAATTACACGACGCCGATCCCGACCGGCACGGCAACGTGGCGCGGCGCTGGTTTGCGCATGCACGCCGACTGGATCTTTTCGCGCGGATTGAACATCGTTCGCTGGGGCGTGGCGCGACCGCTACACGTTTCCGATCATTGGCCCATCTGGGCGGAAGTTGAAGTTTGACTGCTTGTCTTCTCTCTGTGTCTCCGTAGTTTATTTCCGTCGGAGGCAGTTAACCACAGAGACACAGAGACACAGAGATCCTGAGAATGCACATAACGAGCCGCGACAATTCCCTGCTCCAGCAAGCGCGTGCGGTGCGCGACGGCAAAGTCGACGAGTTGATCTACGTCGAGGGCTTGCGGTTGTGCGTTGAGGCGCTGAAGTCGAAGCTCACGATCGAGGCCGTGATTGCTTCCGAGGAGTTGGTTCGCAAAGAGAAAGCCGCGGACGCCTTCGCGGAACTCTCGAAAGCATCGCGTCGCGTCGGCACGGTCAGCGAGAAACTGCTCGAATCGATCTCTTACACGAAAACGCCCCAAGGCATCGTCGTGTTGGCCCAGCGGCCGGAAGCGTCGGAACAACGGCTCGACGCGAGCTTGACGCCGCGATCGCTCGTCGTCGTGCTGCACCAGATAAACAATCCCGTAAACGTCGGTGCGATCCTGCGCACGGGCGAAGCCGCGGGCGCGACCGGAATCATTACCACGAAAAGAACCAGCGATCCGTTTTCACCGAAGTCTTTGCGCGGCGCGATGGGTTCGGCGTTTCGCCTGCCAATCTGGCGCAGCGCGGATCTCGCACAAGTCGTAGCTTGGTGCGGGCAAAGAAAGATCAGTTTGGTTGGGACGGCCGCGGACGCGACTATGTCACACACCGATTACGATTGGACGCGAGCAACGGCGCTCTTGCTTGGGCCAGAGTCGAGCGGATTGACGGCTGACGAATTGAAGGCCACGGATCAGGCGGTGAGCATCCCGATGCAGGGCAAGGTTGAGAGTTTGAATGTATCGGTGGCCGCGGGAATACTTTTGTACGAAGCCGCGCGCCAGCGATCAACGTGATCTGCGACGGCGAACGCGCCAGATCACCAGTGAACAGAGCACGGCCAGCAACCACACCGCGCGCAGCGCCTTTTCGGAAACACCTCCCGCGACAACAGAAATGCCGGCACCCTGGCTCCCCGCCGCCGGCAATAATGAGAGGGCGCCCGTAAGCAACACCGCGAGCAACACGACCGAAACGACGGCCACGAGCAACACGACCGTGATGCGAAACAGCTTCGCCATGATCACTTCAGCAGCTTGAGCGCGTTTTGATAAGCGGCCTTTAGCCCGGTGGCATTGTCGACCGTGATTCCCAGATCGCGCAAGAGCCCGTCCTGCAAGCCGTAGATCCAACCATGAACCGCGATCTCCTGGCCTCGTTGCCAGGCGGATTGCAAAATCGTCGTGCGGCTGGCGTTCACGACCTGCTCGATCACGTTCAGCTCGCACAGCCGATCCAGCCGTTCTGATTCGTCTTCGATCTCCGCCAGCATGCGTTCATGAATGAGCCTCACGTCCTGCACGTGCCGCAGCCAGTTATCGATCAATCCGAGTTGCGGGTTTTCCAGCGCGGCTTTGACGCCGCCGCAGCCGTCGTGGCCGCAGACGATGAGGTGATCGACTTTGAGCACGTCAACCGCGTATTGCATTACCGACAGGCAGTTGAAATCCGTATGGACCACGACGTTGGCGACGTTGCGATGCACGAACATCTCGCCCGCGCCGAGACCTACCAACTGCGTCGCCGGCACGCGGCTGTCGGAACAGCCGATCCAGAGAAACGTCGGTGTCTGTTGTTTTGCGAGGGTGGGAAAAAACGCCGGGTCGCTGGCCTTGATACCCTCCGCCCATGCCTTGTTCTGATCGAGTAACCGGTTGAGGTCTTTCATTTTTGATTATAACCGCCGCGGCCGTTGCTTTGCCGAGATCGACTTCACAATGGTGTAACCGCGTCCGCGCTTTGGCAATGGCGGTTCTGCGAACCGCTCCGCGGCGTCAATTAACGCCTTGACGCCCGGCTGGCCCAACACAGACAAATCAACCAGCCGCACGAACGCGCCCTGGGTTCCGTTGCCTTGCAGCAGCTTATCCGGATCGGGCAGCGAGCGCCCGTACATGAAATAGAGATTCACGCCCCGAGCATAAACCGCCAGCGAAAAGAGCACGTCAGACGTGCGTTCGCTGCTGCTGTAACCGATCGCCAGCGCGTTGTAATTGTCGTAAACGAGTTCGATCGCGGTGGGAAATCGCTTGCGCAGCGCGACGCGCGCGGCCCGCGTCAGCTTCGCTATCGCCGGATCAAACTTGGCAATGAAACCCGCCACCTGCTTCGCCGGCGACTCGACTGATTTCGTTTTCGCTGCTAACTGTCTCACTACCCTAAAGCGGAAACCGCCCGCGCCGAAGCCTGCGGCACAAACTCCGCCGGCATGTCGCCGTTATCCGCGCGCAGATACTGCCAGTCTTTCGGTTTCAATGACGCAATCAGCTCGGCGCGATTCTTCGTCTTCATCGGCTTGCCGGGGTAGATCTTGCCCATCCGCTGCAGGTTCTTTTCGGAAATCGCGCCGGAAAACATGAGCAACGGCCAGGTAAAGTTTGGCCCGTTGAGGCCGCGCAATTTGTAGAGCCACATGCCGAGCGAGCCGATGCGCCACGCCATCGGTCCCCACCAACTGTACTGGCCCGGCCGCAGATTCATCTTCCAGCACTTCATCATCAACTGCCATTGCAACGGCGTCAGTTGCCGCGTTTGCGTCACGCCCCTTTCCTTCTCCATCCGCGTGTCGTGCAACGGCGTGAAGATCGAAGGCACGAGGAAGGCAAACAAGCCACGGCGTTCTATTTCGTAAATGAGATCGATCGTCTCCATCACGTCTTCGTCGGTCTCGCCCGGGTTGCCAATGATGAGCGTCATCGCGGGAAACCAGTTGTTCTCGTTCAGCACGCGCAGTCCTTCGAGAATCACGCTGGGCCAATCCTCGATCGAAAACGGCACGCCCTTGCTCGCCATGATCTTTTTCGCCATGCGCACCGATCCGGTTTCCAAACCGATCAACGGCGCGAGTGCTTTCTTCTGCGGATGACTGCTGAGCAGCGGAAAATGGATCGGGCTCTTCGGCAGCAACAGATCCGAAAGCTGCTTGATGAGCAACGGGTCAACCACAGCGGGCGCGATCGTGCAGTGGCTCAACACGTGCTGCTCGACGCCCGGCGTGTTCACGATGTCCGAATAAAGATCGACCAGCGCTTCGCGGTTCGGAAAATAGAATGGCGTATCGGTATGTACCTGGCCCCAGATGAACATGTCTTCCGTGGCCAGCGAGATCTGCTTGTTGCCGTTGCGCACGTTCGCGCGCACGGCGCCCATGATCTTGTCTTTCGGCAGATCGATTTGCGGATTGAGATCGGGCACGCAGAACTTGCAACGGCGGCCGCAGCCGGTCGTCATCTCGACGACGCCGAACGTCGTGCGCGCATCGGGAAACAAGATGCCTTCCCGGTCGACGGGATGATTGACCTCGACGCGCCGTGGCAGTTCTTCGCCCTCGATTGCTTTGCGAAACAGCTCGAGCGTCTCGACCGACTCGCTGCGGCCTTCCACAACGCAATCGACGCTCAACTCTTCGTAAGTGTCCGTTTGAATGATCTGCCAGCCACCGGAACCGCCGACGATGACTTTGAAGTTTTCTCGATACGGGCTCGCTTTCAGTTGCGAAAACAACAGCCGCGCATAATGCGAGTTGATCGGCATCCGCGACGAGCCGAAGATCGACGTATAAACGCCGGCCGCAAACGTGACGCCGAGCGGATTGTGCGTCGACACGGCCACCACGCGAGTTCGTGGCCCAACAAACTTCGGCAGATCGTCCGGATAACACGCGACGATGTCGTCGTTGCGATATTCTCGTTGCAGCGACTTCTCCACCAGGCGCACGCCGGCGGGCATGTAACGCGCCGAGCCGTCTTCGTTCAGCTCGACGTCGCGCCACTTCGGATACTTGCGATTGATCACGCCCTCCATCCAAATCGGTAACGAAGCCAGCGCCATTTGAATAAAATAACCGGCGTGGTCGATCGACTCGGTCAGGGGAGCAGTTAGAACGATCAGGCGGCCGCCATCGGCGGGGGGGTCGATCGTAAACCCAGGGGTAGGGGTACTCATTTGGGTGCTTACACTAATGAAGTTCGAATGCCTTTACAAGAATTATTCCTAATCCGTGGCCGCCACCGCGTCGATTTCAATGAGAAATCCGTAGTGCAGCGCCCCGGTCGGAATCACGGCGCGCGCCGGACGATGCTCGCCGAGCACGCGCCCGTAAACTTTGTTCACGGCTTCCCACAAATTGATGTCCGCAACGTAGACCGTCATTTTGAGCACGCGGCTCCAATCGCTGCCCGCAGCCTGCAGAATCGCGAGCACGTTGTTCAGCGCCTGCTCGGTTTGCTCTTCGATACTGCCGAGCTTGCGCTCGCCGGTCGCCGGATCGATCGATAGCTGGCCCGCCACGAAGACGAGACCGTTATAAACAGTGGCTTGCGAATAATGGCCGCCGGCTCTCGGCGCGTTCTCAGTGTTAATTCGTTTGATGTCCATGTGCCTTCTGTGCCTTCTTATGATTTAAGCTGTGGGCAAACATCTCCAGGCCCACGCGATCGATGTTCACCACGGATTCAATTTCCGGTGCCGCTAGCCCGGCGCGCGTCGCCTCGCCGCGCGGATCGGCAAGAAACCTCGCGCGCGCGTCAGCGTCAACGTAAATCGTCGCCAGAAAACTCTCGAGACGCGAACTGCTCATGCTGCCTCCTCGCGTGCGGGCAAGAGCGCTCGGCTATCTGCTCGACCGCGCGCAACTGCTTCACGAGCGCGATCCACTTGCGCCAGCAGCGACGCGATCGACGGAAAGTTTCCGTCGCGTTCGAGAATGACGGTCAACGCTTGCGGCGCGCGAGCAGCGACCGCCGCGAGCAGTTCGTAAACCGGATCCGGCACGTCGTGCAGATGATCGTCGAGCAAACGCTGCGTGCCTTGTGGGCCGATCCACTTGCCACCGGCGAGATGAATCGTCGCGACCCGTTCGATCGGAATGCGCGCAATGAACTCGGGTGCGTCAAAACCAAAGTTCAAGGCGTTCGCGTGCAGGTTGTGCAAATCGAGCAACAGATCGCTTTCCGAGTTGCGAATGATCGCGGAGAGCCACGCAGCTTCGTCACGGTCGCTTCCCGGCGGCTCGATCAACGTCGCGACGTTTTCGACCTGCGGTGCGACCCCGACGATTCGTTTCGCGCGCGCGAGATTCGCGAGTGCGCCTTCGATCGTGGCTTCAGTTCGTGGCGGCGCTGCGAGATGACCGATCTCGATTCCGCCACCGCGCACGAAAGCAAGATGCTCGGACCAGAACGTCGGTTTCACTTCCTCACACAGACGAACCATCTGGCCCAAACGCTTAGCTTCAACCGGCACGGTCGAGGCCATGCCGAGCGACACGCCATGAAGCGTAATCGGTACTTGCGCCGCGAGCGTTCGCAACGCCCGGCGTTGATCGCGCGCTGCGTGAAAGTAGTCGTCGGCGATCACCTCGACGACGTCGAGTCGATCGAGATGGGAGAGAATTCCGGCGGCGAGCCGTGGCCGCCAGCCGATGCCAAAACGATCCGCGTTCATCTCAACTCCCGCAGCCACCGCAACCTCCGCCACAACCGCCGCCGCAGCCGCTGCCACACGAACTGCCGCATGAAGACCCGCACGACGAACCGTTACTCGCACCCAGCCCCGACGCGGATTTCGCGCGCGGAAATAATGAGTGCGCAAATGCAAAACCCGAACCCTCCAAGGCGCCCACGCCGAAGACCGCCGCCAGCAACATCGGTTCGATCGTCGCGCCGCCGGGTTGCAGAAAGTACGCGCGGTCTTTCAGTCCCGAATAGAGGCTTTGCAAGTCAGCAATCATCGCCTTCCCGCTTTGCGTCAGGCGCGGAAAGGAAACCTTCACCGCGATGAAGATCGCGACCACCATCAACACGATCAAAAAGCCAACGTTCGACCGGCCGCGCGCGAACGCCACCAGCAATTTCACGACGCCGAATCCGGCCAGGACAAAACACGCGATCAGCAAACGCGACCAACGCGCGCGCTCGATCGTTTCATTGGGCAACAGTCCGGCGTTCTGCAACGCCTGCTCGTAAGGTTTGCACGCCGCATTCAAATGCGCGTCAGCAAATATCGAAGTCGCGTCACCGGGCCGCGCGAACTTTTGCAGCAACGCCTTTTCGATCGGCCGGCGCGCTATTTCCGCCGCTGTGTTGTTCGCGCGTTCGAGTTGCGTGCCGGTGGCGGTGAGCAAGCCGCGATCGATCAGCGAAACCGTCGCCACGCGCAACAACTCCGGCTCACTCCCGCGCAAGTAAGCGATCAAATACGGATCGGAAAGATCAAGCTTCGGCGCGGACGACGATTCCAGCGCACGTCTTGCGAGGACCAGGGCCACGATCACCAGCACGGCCAACCCGAGGTAGAAAACGAGAAACTGCGGACCGTTGAGATCGAAAGGATTCATCGGTGTTTTCTCATTTCAGTTCCGCGGCGCGCAGCGACATCGTCTCGGCCAGCCGGATCATATTGAACAGCACTGGCGCCGCCGCGCCGGGCGGCAATATGTGCCGTTGCCGCGCTTCGGAGATGAGCTGCACGTCCTTCGCCAGTTCTGGCACCGATTCAGCCATTCGTTCGAGCGCCTGTTTCGGCGTTGCAGCGGGACTGCCCTCCAGTTCGAGCAACGTCAACGCGCACGAACGCAAGGGGCCGGCAGTGTCGGCGATCAGCGCCGCGGCTTGTTCTTCGCGCAGGCTCGACGCGACGTAAGCCTCGCGCAGTCGCAACGCGAGGTTCAGCGACGTTTGTCGCAGGCGAAAGATCGCGTCCGCGCGCGAAACTCGCAACGACTTGAACGGATCGTCACCATAAAGCACCAACCGTCGCCGCGCGACGTCGCCAAACTTCACGGCAAACGCGCTCGACGCTGGTCCGAGTTCGCTTTGCAAAAGAAACATGACGCGCAGCTTGATCGCGGCCTGGGCCAAACGAAAAGATTCGCGCAGCATGTCGGCTTGCGGGCGCGCGAACGCGGCGAGCACGAGAATCAGGTTGACGTCGGAAGTCGGGCGGAGTTTTCCTTCAGCGCCGCTGCCGTAAAGCACGACCGACAGCAGATCATCGCCAAACACTTTCTTCGCGCTGGCAATGAACGTGCTCAAGCACGTGCTTACGTTTGTCGGCAGCGTAATGGTGTCTTCGCTTTGCATGATCTGTTGGGCGGCACTCCCGATCTGTAGGGGCGGCACTCCGTGGCCGCCCTGCTTTGGCTTCAGGCCGGACTCGATGTCTTCACTGTTGGGGCGGCCACGGAGTGCCGCCCCTACGGATCGAGTTGTTCGCGGCTGATGGCGCCGGCGCGAACTACGCGCGGCGGCGAAACGGTCGCGTCCAAGACCGTCGACGGCTCAGTGGCTGTTACCTCGCCTCCGTCAATAATCAGATCCAATCCGTGTGAAAAATAACTCGCAACTTCAGCCGCCGAACGGCCCGGCTCGCGTCCCGAGGGATTCGCGCTTGTGGCGGTCAACACGCCGCCACACTCGCGGACCAACTCGCGCACGTTCTCATCAGCCGGAAGCCTGACGCCTGCCGTTCCCGTTCCGGCCGTGATCGCCGGCGCCAACCCACTCACTGCGCGCCCGATGATCGTGAGTGGTCCAGGCCAGAACTTCTCAGCCGCGCGCACAAACGATTCCGAGCGCTCGGCAATCAAGCGCTCGACTTGCTCCAGGTCCGAAATCAAAAGCAGTATCGGCTTGTTCTCCTCCCGCCCTTTTAATTCCCTGATTCGCTCGACCGCCGCGGCATTGAAAGGATCGGCGCCGAGCCCGTAGAACGTATCGGTGCGAAAAGCGATCACGCCGCCGTTCGCGATGACTTGTGCAGCCCTCAACGCGTTTGCTCGCTCCAGTTGGTGTCGAGCCGCGTGCGTTTCAGCGAAGGCGCGTCGAGCACGTTCAGATCGAAACCGGAAACATAAGGCTTCACGAGCGAGTAAGACGTCGCGAAGTAGATGGGCATCGCCTTCATCTCTTTCAAAGCCTGCGCTTCTGTTTCGGTCAACGAGGGCACGGGATCAGGCGTCGCTGCATGGGCCAACGCGTCGGGGACGTTCGGTTGCGGCGGAGTCGGGCGCGACTCGCGCGCAAACAACATCGCAATGTTTGTCGGCTCGCTCGTCGTCTGCATGACGAGGCCGCGGCGCACCACATCGTAGTCGCCGGCCTTGATCGTGGCTTCGTAGTCTTCCCAGGGCTTCATCACGATCTCGGTCTGAATGTTGAGCGCGGTGCGCCACATCGCCGCGATCGACTGCGCGACGACGCGTTGCTGCTCGTTGCGATTGATCAGCAAGCGCACGACGGGAAAGCCTTCGCCGTTGTGATAGCCCGCCGCGGCAAGCAACTCGCGCGCCTTGTTAACGTCGTGATCGAGCAGCTCGGCCTGATCGATCACGGGCTTCTCGCCCGACATCGCGTCGGGCAGAAACCTGCCGGCGGGTTCGGTCGCGCCGCCGAGATCCACGCGACTGATGCGTTCGCGATCGATCGCGAGCGCGAGTGCTTCGCGCACACGAACGTCGTCGAAGGGTTGGTGAGCGGCGTTAAAGGCGTAGTAAGTCAACGCGCCAAAAGTCGAACGGCGGAAGTCCTTGTAAGGCGTCAACAGCTTGAGCGCGAGCGGTTCGAACGCCGCGTTCGTGACGGCGTCCACATCGCCGGCGTGATAGGCGGAGAGTGCGTCTTCCGCGTTTGGCGCGTTCACAAACGTGACTCGATCGAGTGGAACGGCGTCGCCGTCCCAGTAAGTGCGCGCGCGTTCGAGGCTCACG
>Ga0247688_1000434_pt1 | contig 12432 bp, 13 predicted proteins | sample CNK29_metaG_FD_182718 | JGI IMG/M metagenome (GOLD analysis project Ga0247688, IMG submission 182718) | Soil microbial communities from Purdue University Martell Research Forest, Indiana, United States - CNK29 | ecosystem: Environmental > Terrestrial > Soil > Temperate forest > Bulk soil...
CACCAACTCCCAAATTCGAAAGCCTGCTTTGGATGGGACCACCGGGAGAACAGCTACCTTTTGCTCGGGTGCTTGTATTGAGCTCATCAGAAACCTCGCTTAGTCGTGTTTTTCGAACACTGCAAGCGCTTAGTTGAGCGCCATCTCTTCCATCTTCTTTCTCAAACTCAATGGCCGCATGTCGGTCCATACTTCTTTAATGTAAGCAAGACACTCCGCTTTCGGACCACTCTTGCCGGCATCGCGCCAGCCCAGTGCGTTTTCTCTATCCGCCGGCCAGATTGAATATTGCTCTTCGTGATTCATAACCACTTTGTAGATCGTCGTGTCCTCGGTCTCATCTCGGTTCATTGCTTTTTCCTTTCGACTGATTGGTGAAATTTGCAGGAATGTCCTGTTGGAGCCAAAGCTACCGCATGTCGCGCCAGCAACGTTCTTTTCGTTATTTAACTGGAAGGCCGATCAGATTTCGTTATCAGAGTGCGCCGACACACCAGGACAGGACAGCCATCGCGCCAAACAATTTATATTCGGCCTGCACAAAGGCGCGGCTTTGATTCCCATCCAAGACTTCATCGGTGACGTCATCGCCGCGCACTGCGGGCAGATCGTGCAGAAACACGGTACCGGACGGTTTCGAAACTCGTTTCATCAGAGCCGCGTCGACGGTGTAAGGCTTAAACTTAGCCTTCCAATCGGGATCTGATTTCGGTACTCCCATCGTCTGCCAGCGCGTTGTGTAAACGACGTCAACATTTCTCGGCAGCTCGTCAATGTTGTGCTGTTGCTGGATCGCGGATCCGTTTCTTACCGCATTCATCTGCGCCATCTCGAGAACGTTACCGGGCAATCCGTAGCCGTTTGGAGTAACGATCGTGAGACGCATGCCGCGAATCAATGAAATGGCCAGGGCCAGCGCTGCGACAGTATTGTTGCCTTCACCAACATAGAGTACGTGGACGCCGCTGAGCCGGCCCACCGACTCGCGGATCGTCAGTAAGTCTGCGATCGCCTGAGTTGGATGCTCACAGTCACTCATGGCATTGATAATCGCCATTCCCTGTTGGGACGCAAAGCGCTTCATTTCCGCTAGCGATTGATTTGTTCGAATAACGAGTGCGTCCAAAAAGCCTGACAATACTCTGGCTGTATCCTCGATGGTCTCTCCGGAATTGATTTGCAGGTCTTCGGGACCATAATGAATAGTTTGGGCGCCCAGGCGATGAGCGGCGACGGTAAACGAAGTGCGCGTGCGCGTTGAGAGGCAGCGGAAATAGATTCCGATCGTGCGTCCTTTCAGCGGTGAGAAATCTCTTATCTCTCCAGCCTTGAACGCGGCGGCATTCTCGACAATGTTCAGAATGTCCTGGGGAGTGAAGTCCAGCGTGGATAGAACATGCCTGACTCTCGTTGACATTTTCGCTACCATAGTGCTCCTGTCAAAACCAGCAATCAGTGAGCTGCTTTTCGAATCGAGTTCTTCTCGACGATTATGTGTCCCTGGTAGTTGATCGTCTGCAACAGAATCATTACGCGGTCCGAGTCGTTCATTTCACATTCAAAGATGCCGGTCAGATTGTTGAGCATGCCGCCTTGCATCACGACCTTATCGCCGGGTTTGAGTTGCTCACCGAGTTTGACAAAACCATCTTTGTCAGCGCGCTGTTGCACAAACTCGATGACGGCGTCTTCGACGGGACTGGGAACGCCACCGAAACTCACCACGCTGTGAACACCTCTCGTGAACCAGACTTTGTGCAGCAACAGGTCTAATTCAAATCTGGCGAAGAGGTAACGTTGAAAGAAGGGTTTGGTGATGTAGCTAATCGCACCGCTAAACTCGTTGCGACGCTCTTCCCTCACCTTTGGATAAAAAGTCTCGACGTGCCAGGCTCTCAGGTTAGCTTCAGCCCTGGTCTCCTGATGCAGATGGGTATGAATTGCATACCAACGTGAGTTGTCTGTTCTGCTGGTGTCAAGCATCCCTGCCTCCTGTAGCGCATTGCTAGTACCAGCTTGCCGGCGGCAGCTGGTGAATTGAATTGCGTTTCCCGGAAATCAATTCCGCTGGGCACATAAGCCGACTAGATGGCTTAAGTTACCCGAGGTGGAGTTCTCCACTGGCAGAAGCGGAAATGGTGGCAGGTTAGGGGAAGAATTAAGTCTGAGAGGAACGCGCATTTTGGTAAAATCTCCATAATCCAGTTGAGCGTTTACCGTATTTTGCGCTAAGATGCGTGCGTCCGACAGGCAATCTCTGCTAAATACGGTAGGGGTTATCTTGTCAACACGGCCCCATGTTATCTCGCAGGTAACGTGGGGCTTTACTTTATACGACCGTTCTACACTGCTAACATCGGAGTCACTTGTTGCGAGTAATTACCTCCAGCAAGTTTTTTAAGAAGGGTTATGAGTCGTCCCCCTGTGGAACTCCTCGCTCGACGATGGTGCGATCGTTCTGGACGACTCGCGTCAGCTTACACACTAAATTTTTTGTGTCAAGCTTCCTCAGTCGCTATTGAGCACAGCGCTTACGTTGTGTTGATATGAAAACAGTTTTGCATAAGCAACGCAACAATAATGTAAATGATCGTGTCAAATATCGTTTGAGATCGGTGCCAGTTAAATACACATATTAACGCGAAATTAACTATACACTTCGGGTCATTGGGAGGTTCTTGAATTCCTGGGCAGGATTCAACGGACGAGAGCTCATTACTCATCCGTGTTTATTGCGGCAGGGGTAATACTAGATTCGCAACGCAAAGCTGTCAAGGACGAATTTCCCCACATGTAGATCGGCCAGAATAAGAGTTGCGTGCGAAGCCGGACGGGTGCCCTAAAATGCCACACTTCATATTACGACGGTTTCAAAACTCGTAATCGATCTCACCTTCGAATCAAAGATCTCTACGTCAAAAAAACTTCTTGGTAGTAGCCGTTGTAAACGCCACGATTACAAACAGCATTAAGAGCGCGAAAAATCTGGACATGCCCACTGCTTGTCGATTAAAGAGCTATTAGCTTTGCGGTTGATTATTTCCTCCAACTACGTCGCCGCGAAATCCCGATCAAGGCCGCCAATCCTGACGCCGCCAAGAGCAACGTACCGGGCTCGGGCACCGGTTCGAACTGATACTCGATATTGGCGATCACGTAATGTGGGTGGGAAAGATCATGACTGATTTCGAAGAAGATGAAATGCGCAAACCCATGACCGTTGAGCGTTGCCGTGAAAATCGGAGTTCCTCCGCCCGGCAGCTCGCCAGTGAGATCTCCTGACATCGAAAATGGAATTGTCACCTCGCCTATTCCACCTCCGAAATCCGGCAGCACAATCGGTTGACTCACGAAATTAAGCGAGCCCGTGAGCGTGACAGGCGGATACGTCACACCGTTGACTGTCGCAATTACGTCTTGAGGCGCGCCGATAATGCCGGAAAAACTGCTGTTGGTTCCGAGCATCGTGCCCGGCCCGCAGAATGTGTTCAGGCAGGTGTCACGTGCCTGAACATTGCCCACGTCGCCACCACTGAAGACGGTTCCGAGCGTTGCAACAGTTAATCCCGATCCGGAAAAGACAAACGTTGGTGTGCGCAGGAGAGTGGGCGGTCCACTACCACTAAAAGTGCTGATATTTAGAAAGCCACTGACATTGTCAATGACGAGAGGGTCGGCGCGTGCCTCAACATGAACTATTGCCAGTAAGGCGATCAAAGCGAACAGAAGCTTCGTTCGATTAAACATGACGACCCTCCTTGAATCAGCAATCGAGCATGTGCCTTATTTCAACCGAAAGCTCCGAACGATCGAGTCCATCTGCTCACGAAGAGCTGGAAGTCGGTCTCGTGCGGCCGTGAAGCGAAGCGCATAAAACACTCGGGGATCAATCTGCAGGTAATAGATCCGGCCGGCCATCACCTTACCGGCCTCAGTGTATTCATAAGAAAAAGTCGCTCCCCTAAAATGGCCGCCGACAAACTCGCCCTTACAATCGTCACAAGCGACGTAACCCGGTAAACGTTGCAGACTGAACTTCTCTTCCGCTTGAAAGAGATCTGCCGGCCGGGTGCTGGAAGCAACTAGAGTTTTGCTCAAACGCAGATAGCCATCTCGCTCGTTGGTTCCGTAAATAAAGTCTGGATGCTGATGAACGTCGACTCGTGAAACGGCACTCCAGGTCGCGGAGGGAAACTCGATCACGAATTCGATATCCGCTTTGGAGAAGGTCCAGCTTTGCCCTGATGCCGTAAGAGCACCGAAACAAATGAACAGCAACGCGATAACAACCTGGCGCATGACATGGTCCTTTGTTAAATCTCTGGCCAGCCACCGCATCCACCATCTGCGGCAGAGCCGCTCAGCATTTTGTTTGCGTGGCAAACTACTGCGCTGCTGGCGACCGCACGATTTCAACCGAGCACTTAGCGTAATGAACCACACCGCTCGAAACCGAACCCAACAACAGGCGATTCCAGGCGCTTAAGCCACGAGAACCCATGACAATCAAATCCGCATGCCAGTTTTCGGCCTCGTCTACGATCACCGGTCTGGGCGGGCCCTGGATAATCTCTGTGCTGATCTTCAGAGTCTTGTCATCATTAGTATTGAGTTTCGACATGGCTCGGTTGATTACATCTTGCGCCGCCTCTCGCAGGCTCTTTTCCATTTGTTCAAAATAATCAGGCGAAACGGCCCAGGGCTCGATACCGGTCACCACCTGCATTTCCATTGCTGTAATCACCTTTACTTCACTTCCGGGCGGCCACGGTCTTTTAATGATCTCTTCGATCGCCGCGTCGCTATCCGGCGATCCGTCAACTGCTAATAGGATTTTCATGTGAACCTCCTTCGTTTTGCAGAAGCGAGCGCAGAGCTCCGATCAGATCCTTCGAGCTGAATGGCTTGGTGACATATCCCTGTGCGCCGGCCCCAACGGCCTCTTGCCTGTCTGCTTGATTGATAACCCCCGAGCAAATCAATATCGGGGTTGCTTGATCAAATGCCCGAATGCGGCGGCAGAGCTCGAAACCTGTTAGTTGCGGCATCCAATAGTCCAGCAACATAACGTCAAAACGTTCTGCCGCCGCCAGCTCTAGAACGCCAGTCGTTGTATCAGTCGTAGTCACGCGGAAGCCGGCCGCTTGCAATACCGCTTGGACCAGCTCGCGGATGTCGCGGTCGTCGTCAGCAAACAGTATGTGCGGCTGAATCTGCATAGCGATCAATTCCTGCGCGAAACTTAACCAACAGCGTGCTTATGACTCGCCTGGCGCAGAACCCAATGAAAGAAAAACAGAAATGCCGGCGAGGCAAAGATTACAAACGCCCAACCGCCAATGTGGTATCGCATCAGATAGCCATAGACGAAGTAGAAAGCGAGCAAACTTCCTAAGGTAATCGAAACACCCAACCCTTCTCTCCACCAGGCGACCGCCAGCCCGACGATCACGCCGACCGGAAAGAAAACCAGCGCGAACCACTCTCTGGGTGAAACCTGCGATGGATGCAGAGCTTCGGGCTGAAAGAGCATCAACAGCAGGGCTATGCTGATTGCGCTGGCGATTCTTGCCAGAAATTCAACAAAGGCCATCGGGTAACCCAAATCAATTCTGTTGCTGTACATAAGGCCTCCTTATTGGCCACAGATAAAACGGATTCTCGCAAAAAGCGAGCAGGTACAAGCAAAGTGTTTTGAGCTAACGGATTGATCTCACCACCTCGACTGAGCAACGCGCACGGCTCGAAACTGCGGCGGAAACGCTGCCCAGCAACAAACGATCGATGCCTCTCGTCCCTTTTGCCCCGACAAAGATACAGTCCGCGCCCCAACTGTTCGCTTCCTCGAGAATTTCATCTGCCGGATTACCGCGCCTAATTAAAACTTCGGCATGCAATCCCACTCTCCGAATTTTTTGTGCAGCCGGCGCAAAGATCTCCCGCACCTGGTTCCAGTTGCTTTCATCGGCAACTTCGATCCATTTCATCGCTGACGGTTCCGACGGGTTGGAACTGAACGGCATTACGGTATCTAGGACCGCCAACAGGCCAACTTCAGTTCCTCTGGGCCAGTGACGATTGCAAACGGCCTCGACCGCGGCGTTTGAATCTGTCGAACTATCGACGCCAATCAGGACCCGAACCGGCTCGTCAGAATTCCTGGCCGCAGCACGTGCGATACGAACGGAACAGCGTGCCTCGTAGAGCACGCGCTGTGAGATGCTGCCGAGTATCAACCGCCCACCAAAAACCGAATGGCCACGAGCCCCCATCAGGATGAGATCGGGTTTCCAGTGATCGGCTTTTCTGATCAGCGCCCAGGCCGGAGAATCCGCTTCTGCTTCAGAGCTGATATGCCAAGCTGGAAAGAGCGATCTGATCTGTTCACTCACCTGCTTTGCCAGATCCCTCGCCTTCTCCAGCTTGTGTTCCGCACGCTCGTGCGCACGCTTGAGAGCCGGCGGGAGATACATCGCGACCTCATTCTCAATCTCTTCATTGACTGGCGTTGGGACAAAGACGTCTGCCACGGTCATGACTAACGCCTCAGCCTCCGTGCCCAGTCCGGCACGCCGTAAATCCTCGAGTGCCGCATCAGCAGATTCGGACCCGTCGTAAGCGATGAGTATCTTCATCATTTCAACCCTCAGGCCATCAAGGCCGAATCGCAACCTTCATCACGCCGTCGAGTCGTTCTCCAAACAGGTCGTAAGCTTCACCGATGTTGTCGAGCGCGAAAGTGTGCGTAAGTAAAGGCGTGAGATCCACGCGTCGGTAACGAACAACTTCCATCAGCCGGCGCATGCGTTCCTTTCCACCCGGACAGAGTGTCGTCACGATGCGATGATCTCCAATGCCTGCCGCGAAGGCTTCATAAGGAATCTGAAGCTTGCCTGAGTAAACACCCAGGCTGGACAGCGTTCCTGCCGGACGCAGGCTGCGCAACGCGCTCTCAAATGTTTGCTGTGTTCCCAATGCCTCGATCGCTACGTCGGCGCCACTGCCCGTCAAACGTTTTACTTCGGCGACGACGTCGACGTCGCGATAGTCGAGCGTGATGTCTGCGCCCATGCGTTTCGACATCGCCAGGCGGTGCTCGTCGCCATCGACGCCGATGATGAGCGACGCGCCCATTAGTTTCGCGCCGGCCGTGGCGCACAGTCCGATTGGTCCCTGCGCGAACACAACCACTGAATCGCCGATCTTAATGTGGGCGGATTCAGCACCGCTGAAACCCGTAGACGCTATGTCAGCGAGCAGGACCACCTGTTCGTCCGTGAGTTCATCAGGAATCTTCGCTAGGTTCGCCTGCGCGTATGGAACTTTCATGTACTCAGCCTGGGCGCCGTTGATCGTGTTGCCGAAGCGCCATCCGCCGAGTGCCTCATAGCCTTCGCCGTGGCCACATTGTGATGAGTGACCGGACAAACAGGCGCGGCACTGACCGCAAGGTGTAATCGCGCCAACCAGCACACGATCGCCAACGTTGTATCCGGCAACGCCTTCGCCCAGTTCTTCGATCACGCCAACCGGCTCGTGTCCGATGATCAAACCAGGCGCAACCGGATATTCGCCTCTCACGATGTGCAGGTCGGTGCCGCAAATCGTCGTCAGCGTCACGCGAATGACTGCTTCACCTGCTCCAGCGCGTGGTTTATCTATCTCCTCGATCCCTATCTTGTTCTTGCCTCGGAAAATATTTGCCTTCATTTCGACCTTCCTTGCCGGACTGCCTAGGCAATCGATTCGTGCCGTGCCGCGGAGATACTTTCCGGCAATTCCGCCGCCGCATTGTGTTTCACCTCAACTGATTTGACTGGTGAGGTGAGAAAAATGTTTTCGTTCACCCACATTTCCAAGCGACCTCCCACGGCGATTGCGCCTCCGTTGAAATCAGAGCCCGGACGTGCTGAACCTTTAATGAGACCTTCACTCGGTTCGGGAAGATAACTGCCGCCCTCGACAAGGGCGCGTCCCGTCTTTGGATCGAGCAGCAGGATGCGATAGTCGCTGTTTTCGGTTCGCAACAAGATAGTGTCAAACGGGCTTAGGCTTTCCAACATGACATCCGTGCTTGAGCTCGTTTTGGTGTTCGCACAGAGAGATTCCAGTTCCTTCGCTGAACAGTCGAGACACAGCGACGTAGCCGGATCTTTCTCCAGTTTTATCTTGTTAATTGGCCGACCGCACTGAGAGCAAATGCCGTAAGACGCAGACATCAACCGATCGAGAGCATCATCAAGCTTCCGCAGGCGTGCTTGCAGCAACTCACGGTAAACAGCGGAACCGGGCCCAAAAGTTTTGAGCAGCGTGTCGCAAACCTCTTCACGTTCTTCGTGCAAACGGTTCCAGACGGTTCCTTCCCTTCCTCCGATCGGTATTTCCACTAACTGAATTGTGCGATTGTCGTTCATCATCACTCCTCCCAAGTACAAACTCTCCAACCTCTTGTGCACGACCTGTACCATTAGGGTTGACTGCGTTTTCGACCAAAACGGTGAAGCAGTTGCGAGGTATTTCGCACGGGTTTTGCAATTTCGCGCAGCATTGTTCATTCGGGCCTCTGACCCAAACGCCTTTTTCGACGGCACAAACGTTGCACGAAGAAATAGTCATGAACGATCAAATACCGGCAATCGAATTCCGCAACGTTGTGCTGAGCTTTGGTGACGCCACCGCGCTGAATAACGTCAGCTTCACTCTTGATCAGGGCGAGATGATTCTCGTGACTGGCGTGTCAGGTTCGGGGAAATCTTGCCTGCTGCGGTTGGCTATGGGCCTGGTGAAACCGGACTCCGGCCAGATCCTCATCGAAGGCAAAGAAGTTCAGGAGTTCGATGAACCGGAACTTGTAGCGTTGCGTGGCAAGCTAATGGGCATGGTGTTTCAAGAGGACTCGCTCTTCACCGGACTCCCGGTTTATGAGAACGCGGCCTTTCGCCTTGAAGAGCACGGTTGGGCTGAGGAAGACGTTGAAAGAGCGGTCGCGGAGGTCCTGCGTTTTGTCGGACTCGAAGGAGAGGAAAGCAAGTTTCCGGAAGAGCTTTCAGGCGGGATGAAGCGACGGCTCGAGATTGCGCGAGCATTGATTGGCTGGCCGCGAATTATGTTGTTTGACGAGCCAACTATGAGTCTCGATCCAATCGCCGCTCTCAAAGTCCTCGATCTAGTCATTCGCGCGCGGGACATCAATCGGATCTCATCGTTGTACGTCACCAAGAAAATTCATGAGATCCCTTACCTGGCAAGCTATCGCGCTGAGGCTCAGGTTGACGGCGAGATCAGAATTATCGAAGCTCCTGCTCCGAATCTGCCCAAAGTGAAAGTAATCGTGCTGGAGGCCGGCAAGATCGTTTTCGAGGGATCGGCAGCGGAATTTGCCACCAGTGAACTCAAAGCGATCCAGGACTTATCCACACTGGACCGTCACGACCACTCGCACGAGCCACACTTCACCGATCCCTGGGACAGGAGAAGGCGTCCGAGCGAAGCGATTCTCTAGCTCAAAACTTCGAGGATGCGGTAGCGATTGTCATCCGCATTGTTCCCGCCTCCCCGAAGTTATCATGTTGTTCCCTGCGTTAGCGCGGCGTGAACTTTTGCATTTGCATCGTTCCCATGCCGGTATGCGCCGGTTTCGCAGGAACCGGCGTGGCCGACCCGGCTACTTTGACAGACCGGTTCACTTTGGTCCCGCGAGTGCGCCCCTTGCTTGCGACGGCTGCTGCTGACACTGCCACCATCTTCATCGGCCGCATCATGTCGTTGTCTTCGTGATCGAGAATGTGACAATGCCAGACGTAACCCGGGCCCGCTGTCGGATCGAACGGGAACGGATTGTGTCCGGGCACCAGTTGCGATTGCTTCGAGTATTGTGGCGCGAAGCGGATCTGGACTCTAGTGACCTTTCCGGGTGGCGCAACGAAGGTGTCTTTCCAGCCACTCTCGCGAGGCGACGGTGGCTCCGATGGACCAGTCAGAAAATCGTGCGTCGTCCCAGTCGCCGGATCGAAAACCGCATCCTCTACGTTGGCTCTCACTGTTGGGTGATTGAGCGGCAGTGTCGAACCATTAAGGCTCTCCCAGTATGCCTTAAAGCGATCAACGTCAATGTTCTGTCGATCCTCCAACTTGAATTCGACAAGGTGAAGATGAATCGGGTGCGCATCCTCTGTAAGGTTCTGGAAGTACCATGCTTCCGTCGTGCCCACATTTGGCGTCTCGGTGATATCAGCATCAAAATGCTGCCCATCAATCAACACTGCTACGGGCTCGCCCACATCGCTTTCCTGCTCGTTGAGCGTGAAGAGCTTCGGATTCCCGATCCCGTCGGTCTCAACAAATGTGGGCATAGTGATTAGCGTAGAGGGCAACGCCTGCGGATGCACCGGCGTGGTGTTCAGCACTTCAAACTGCATCACCTGGCCGGTTGTGTTTGGATCATTCGGATCACCACTCGGGAACGGCTGGTTGGCCGTGTTCTGGAGAATGATTTTTGTTCCAGGCGCGAGGTTTGAGAAGTCGATCAAAATGTCGGCACGTTCGGCGGGAGCGATCAACGCTTCCGTCAACGTCGCCGGCGCGGGCAGATAGCTGCCATCGCCGCCGATTTGAATGAACGACATTCCATTCGACAGTTTCAAGTTATAGAAACGAGCATTCGATCCGTTGACGATCCGGAACCGGTACTGGTGCCGCTCTACTTTCATGTTGGGCCATGTTTGGCCGTTGACAAGAATCGTGTCGCCAAAGTATTCCGGGTCCCAATACGGATGAATGCCGGGATTGTCGCCGACTTGCGTGAAGTGAACGGAGCCATCTGAGTTGAAGGCGCGATCTGTGATCATCAGCGGCATCTCATACTTCCCGGAAGGAAGCTTCGGCGCAATCGGATCCTTCTGCTCACGGATGATGTAAGTGCCCGCGAGTCCCGCCGCCACGAGCAGGCGCGTCATTCCCAACGTATGGTCGTGGTACCAAAGCGTGGTGGCCAGTTGAGCGTTGTAGTATTCGAAAGTCGAAGACGTAAAAGCCGGGCCCTTCTGTGCTTCATTCATGGTGAACCATGACTCTGGAAAGCCGTCTGACGCAGAAGGTGTGACGCCTCCATGTAAGTGAGCTACGGTCGGTATCGGACTCTGAAAGTCCTGATAGCCGGGAGGAAATTTTTTGAACGGGGGATCAGGTATTGGCGCATTGTTGACGTTGGCGCCCATGATGGTGGGATCGTTCGGAAACATCAGATCACCGTCGAGTTGATTGATGTAGTGAACGAAGAAGCGTTGATCGCGAACTGCTTCGAAGGTTGGGCCAGGCATCGTGAAGGCGGTTCTAACATCATCGTCTGCGGGCTGGCCGGTCGCGTTGAAGTTTACCAACCCGCCGTAAGCATAGACCTTCGTAGTCGGGAATCCCGGCGGCAAGAGCTGCGCTTGAATCACTTTTTCCGTGACTTCGTAGAGCGGGATTTTTTTGCCGGTTTCCGGATCGGTCTGCGTTCCTACAGGGACGTGCATCGGTGGTTTGGTCAACTGCGTCACGTACTTCGGAATGCTGGCGGGATCTACGGGGGTCACACCGTTGATTCCGGTGGGTTCCAGCAACCAGTTTTTCATGTGCATATGTTTGCGGTCCCGGTGCGTCGTGTGCTGGCTCTGCGCCGAGACACCTGTGTTCGCTCGCGGTATCCACAAGGCCATGCAGAGTGCACTTGCAAACAGTAATAGGCCAAGAATCCTGATACCTCTCTTCATCTGATTTTCCTCCTTTCGGAAAACTCTGTAAGGATTTTGAAGATTGCGAGGCTACAACACTGCACCCGATAGCTCGATCTTCTGGGATTAGGGAGGAAGCTAGAAAAACCTGAGAATGGCCGGGAGTTGAATGACCCGCAGCCTACTCCCAAGGTGCGCCCGCGTCAAGCAGATTTGTGAGGTACTGCATGAGTTTATAAGTGGTTTCACGTGTGTTTGGGTCGCAGGATGTTCCAGGCCAGATACCCTCCTAACATCAGGGCGCAAGCAAGCCCGAAAGCGAATACAGCCCAACCCCAACGTTCCCAACCAGGAGGCCTGTAGACTAGTACGAGTACCGCCAGCCCGTTGATGAATGCGGCAGCAATCACACCGAGCACGATTCGATTCGCGATTCTTTCAAGCCGATCGATAACCGGATCAAAGCCCTCCGGCCGCATGCCGATTTGCAAGTTTCCAGCTTCAGTTGCAGTCGCGATCCGGCGAAGATGTTGCGGCATTTCCATCGCCAGTCGGGCCAACTCTAAACTCGAACGCCCAAAATTTCGGGCCAATCTGAACGGAGAATACTGGCGCAGCACAAGGCGTTGAGTGTAAGGCGTGAGGACCTTCGGCAAGTGAAAATCGGGATCGAGAGTAACTCCAAGTCCTTCGATCATGATCACTGTCTTGAGGAGCA
>Ga0247688_1000435_pt1 | contig 12423 bp, 8 predicted proteins | sample CNK29_metaG_FD_182718 | JGI IMG/M metagenome (GOLD analysis project Ga0247688, IMG submission 182718) | Soil microbial communities from Purdue University Martell Research Forest, Indiana, United States - CNK29 | ecosystem: Environmental > Terrestrial > Soil > Temperate forest > Bulk soil | place...
AAACGAGACCGTGTAAGCGCCCGAGGCATTCAATCCCGGCCGCAGCAACGGCACGCGACTGCTGCCGTCAGTATCCTGGACCGGCTTCACCGGCTGGCCTTCAACTTCCGCGGAAAGAAGTTGCACGCCTTGCGGTAGTTCGACCTTTACGAACTGCTGCGCGTGATTGCGAACACGCAGTGTGATTTCGGTCAGCGATCTTCCTTCGACCGTCAGCAACGTCGTTACTGTCGCGCGATCGGCGACTGCCGAAAGCACGTCGGCATCCGAAAACTGCCGCCACTCGAGCTGCAGCTTCATGGCGTCCGTTGCGCGGCGGTTGTAACGAAACGCAGCCTGCAAGGGAAAGTGCGAAAGCGATCGCGTGATGGCGTTGGTTTCGCGTACGTCCATGCGACGCAGCGCGCCGGATTCAGTCGCGACCAGGTCCATCGCACCCGATCCCTCAACCAGCAACTCGCCCGTTTCGCGTTGCGCGCCGGCAAACGTTAACAGCGGTGGCTCGATCTTTGTTTGCGGCTCGGAACGTTCGATGGCGATCAAAAACTGATGATTTCGTTTCGCGGGATCGTGAACTCGCAACGTCAACATGCCGTTCGCCAACTCACTCGATTCCAGCGAGCTGCCCGATGCATCGGCGAGATCAAAACCGGCGGGTATCGGCAGGTTGAATTCCGCCGCTTCGCCCTGGATCACGTTCACGTCGCACAAGGCCGTGAGTCGCAGTTGCGAATCGCCCACGGAGATCACGGTCTTGATGTCGGAAAGAAAACGGACTTCGCGTTGCGCGACCGGCGCTGCAACTTCACGAGTGGTCCACCAAATGCGCGTCGGCTTGCCGGGTTCGAGCGCCGCCTCGATCACCGTCTGGCCGTTCGCGGTGTTGCGGCTCGTAATCAATCCGGGTTCGACGTGGACGTTGGCGTGACTTCCCGGCAACTCCAAACTCAACAACGAACTGCCGGCCGCGGGCACGGGCAACACAAACGAAGCGCGGCCCGCATCGATCGCCAGCGGCGAAGCGACGTCGAGCGAAACAGCGAATGGGCCAGGCCCGTTCAGAATCGCCGCGTGACTCGATCCTTCGAGCAGCAGCGGCAAGGGATTGCCGGCTTGATCCGCTTGCAGGATTGTCAGTCCGTCCGTCAACGGAGCCTTCACCGGTCCGATGGCGAGCGACGTGCCGCTGATATTCACGGTGCCGCGCAATGTTTGATCTTCGAGCCGCAGCTTGAAAGCAGCGCGAGTCAAAACAAACGGCAGCGGCGCCGCGTCGGGAGATTTCGCTTTGCTTGTCGACAGTTCAACGAGACGGTTGTATTCGGCCAGCGAAAGCGTGACTGTTCCGGCTGTGCTCGCAGGCGGAAACGGCACGTCAGTAGTTGAGTTGCGATGCTGGCCGTAAGTCGTGACGGCCAGGAAGAAGATCAGCGTCAGGGATGTCTTAACTCTCATTGGTCACGCTCACTTTCTATCACGTTGAAAATCAAACTCGATGGCCGGCGCCTGATTTTCGCTCGTCAGTTCCGCCACCAAAAATATCGACGGCCCGAAGTGCGGGAAGACGACGCGCAACGGCAGGTTGCGCGCGGGCTGCGCGCCCTTTTTCGCCTCGCGCACTTTTGCGACCAGTTGCTTGGCCTCGGCCTGGTCCATCGAGATCTCGCCTTCTGCCTGTTGCTGTTCGCTTGGGGAGACGGTTGGTTCGGTCGTCAGTGCCGTCGAGTCGGACGGCGCGTACGGCGCGACGCGGAAGTTTCCCGACAAGCCGGCGAGCGGCGTCACACGAAACAGCGGCGGATGATGAAGCAGCAGGTGCGACTTGGAGATCGGCAAATCGACGGCGACGAGCGAAACGCGCGCGTGTCCTCGGTCAGCCCACGGCGTAACGCGATCGAGATACGAAACCTCGACGATGAAAGCAGGAGCTTCATTGCCGGACTTCGTCTTTTCGAGTGGCAAGAGCAGCGAACCGTCGGGCGCGCGTCCGGGCCTGATCGGACGGCCCGCCACCGACGCACTCCACAAAACCGCGGTGGGTGGCAAAGTCAGTTTCAGAAAGTTGCGTTGATTGTTGCGCACCGCGAAGCGCGACTGCACGAGAACTTTTCCGTCGATCGCTACGAGTGCGTTGTATTCGGCTTCTTCGATGTTGGCCGTGAGCACGGCTTGCGGCGTGTAACGAGCGACGTTGAGCGACAGCGCTCGATTTGATTTTGCGTCGCCGGGCTGGAAGCGAAAGGCAAGCAACGACGGCGATTGCCGGCTGGAAATGAGTTGGCCCAACTCCGAAGCTTCCGCCTCGTCCATTCCACTCGGCTTTCGTTCCTTGATCTCACCAGCGCCGAGCACTTCGACGGCGATGCCGCCCGTTTCGCGCTCAACGCCCGGCAAACGGATCAACGGCACATCCAACTGGCCCGAGCGCGCGATGCGCAACTCGCCGGTCAGCGTGAATCGCACGTCAGCCTGCACGGGTTCGATAAATGAAACTTGCAGATCGTGATTCTTCACGTCCCAGTCAGCCACGATCGCTCCCGACACTTGGTTGACCGTCAACTGCTCGGGCAGTTGCACGTGAACTTCCTGCGCGAGTCCCTGCAGAACTTCGAGCCGCACTTCGGCGCTGACCTGTGTTGCGTCTTCGCCGAGGCCGACAAGCTGCGTGATCGCGCCGCGAAGCTTCAGCGGTTGTTTGCTGCGCGCGTCGTCAACTTTGCGGCGCCACGCAAACGAGAGTGGCTCGTTTCCTTTTCCGTTCGCGACCCAGCGACTGCCCGTTGCTGATTCGGAATGTTCGAGCAGCAAGCCGCCGGTAATGCGCACGTCGACGCCTTGCCTGAGCAGTTCGATCGTGGCGTGTGAAACCGCGGAGTTACTGACCGGCAGATGAAGCACGTCTGTGCCCGCAACCGTTGTCACCGGCGCGACGATCTTCAGCGTCAACACCGCGCGGCCGGTCTTCGACAACAGCAGGTCCATGCCGCCCGGTCCTTGATCCGCCGGCCGCGTCACGAGATTGACCGGATGACCGTCGAGTTGTGCATCGCGTACCATCAATCCTCCCGGCAACGGCACGCGCACCCAACCGTTCTTGATCACGTCGACGGTCAAGCGCGCGTCGCCTGACGCGAGGTCGCCGTCGATCTTGAGGTCGTAATCAATGCGGCTCAGAGTTGCTTCAACCGGCGGTGGCTCGGGCTCGGGTACGACCGGCGATGCGGCGCGCTTGAGAGTGATGTATTCGGTCACGGGAAGAACAACCCAGCCTTCGGGTGTCGCGGCGCTGCTTTGGGCAAACGAACGCACTCCGCTGGCGAGTGCGACGGCCAGCAAGACGCACGGCCACACAAATAGACGCAGACGGTCCATTGTCTTTCTCCTTTGCAGAACTGTGTTTCGTTTTTTGGGAGACTATGGCGAGAAAACTGAATGCCGCGAGTATGATGCGATGAAATTCGAGAAAGGTGTCTGGCGAGATGCGGGAGACGTTAACGCCACGAATCAAAGTCTGTTGTATTGCGAGTGTTGAGGAAGCCTGGATGGCGATCGAAATGGGCGCTGCGGCGGTCGGGCTTGTGTCGGCCATGCCGAGTGGGCCAGGGCCGATTCCGGAAGAACTCATCGCCGAGATCGCGGCGACGATTCCGCCGGGCGTGAGTTCGTTTCTGTTGACGTGCCAACAAGACGCCGACGCGATCATCGATCAGCAACGGCGAACACGCGTGAACACGATCCAGATCTGCGATCGTTTGCCCGCCGGAAGTTATGCGCGTTTGCGTGCGGCGTTGCCCGGCGTGTCGCTGGTCCAGGTCGTACATGTCACTGGCCCGGAAGCCGTCGCTGAAGCGATCGCGATCGCGCCCCGCGTTGATGCGATCCTGTTGGACTCAGGAAATCAGTCGCTGCCGATCAAAGAACTCGGCGGCACTGGACGAACTCACGATTGGCGTTTGAGCCGGGCGATTCGGGAAGCGATCGACGTGCCGTTGTTTCTTGCGGGTGGATTAAAACCGGAGAACGTGGCGGAGGCGATTCTGGCAGTCCGGCCGTTTGGCCTTGATCTGTGCAGTGGTCTGCGGATCGAGGGACGACTCGATCCGCAGAAGCTCGCCGCGTTTTTTGCAGCCACAAAATCGGTGGCTTAAAACGTCAACTTCACTGCCAACTGCAACTGCCGTGGATCACCCACGCCCTGCCGCAGGAACCCGTCGAAATTGAACAGGCCCGGCGTCACCAGCGGGTTCACGTTGTTGGCGTTGTTGAAGGTATTGAACATCTCGACGACGGGAATGATCGCGAAACGTTCGTTGAGATTGAACGGGCGTTGAATGCGCCAGTCAAACGAGAAGTACGCGTTGTCCTTGCGCGCCGTGTTCCGATTCGTGGCCGTGCGTGCGCCCGGCGTGATTGGCTGAGCCGTGCGGCCCTGCACGCGGAAGTTTCCTTGCAGGCCCCAAACCATTTCGATAAACGTAAAGAAGTTGAACTTGTGGCGAATGTCGCGATCGGAGTATGCGTAGTCGAGTTGCAGGTTGTTGATATCAAACGCGCGATCGGTAAACGGATCGCGTTCGTTTGAATCGTCGTCCTTGTCCTTCGCGTAGGTGTAGTTCCACTCGAGTTGATAGCGACGGCTGAAACGTTTCCTCATGCCGACCGTGAAACCGTCGTAAGCTGACTTGCCCACGGCGCTCGTCACCATTGTCTCACCCAAAAACGGCGTGAAGAAGTTGTTGCGGTTGACGTTGAGGAAGCGAGTCAGGTGGACGCCCTTCGAATGCGTGTAATCGAGATAGAGTGACCAATCCTGGTAGAACTCATGTTCGAAGCCGACGTTCGTCGTGTAGACACGCGGGTTGGCGTAGTCGCGACTGAAGACGCGCACGCCGCTGCCGCACGGGAACGGATTGCTGATGCCGCCTGAGACGCACGGCACCACGGTCGACGGTGGCGCGATGACGCCGGGCCAAACTGGACCAGGTGCGATGCCGGCCGCGATGAGTGGCGTCAAGCTAACGAGCGTTTGTTGTTGCACGCCGTTAGTCGTGATCGAGCCCACTTGCGAAAGCATGTTTTGCCGGGCGAAGTAAACTCCCGAACTCGCACGCAGCACGCTCTTGCCTTGCCCCGAGATGTCCCACGCGAAACCGACGCGCGGTTGAAATTCCTTCTTCGGGCTCGGCAACGTGCCGTCTGACGGAAAGCGCGGATCCTTCAGAAAGATGCCGTACGCGGTTGCGCTTGGCGGCACTACCGGTTCCGGAAAGATCTGAGCTTCCCAACGCAGGCCGTAGTTGAGCGTGAAGTTGGGCCGGATTCTCCACGAGTCCTGCGCGAACAGCGCGAGGTCTTCGTTGGTGATGTTGGAAGCGCCCGCGGCGTCTGTTGCCGGTCCAGTCAGTCCGGCGCCCTGCAAATACAGCAGCAGTGGGCCACCACCCGGATCCGCGCCACTCGCGCAAACTGTCGGAGCAGTTACATACGATCCATTGGCGCAGCGAACGGTATTTGGGCCAAAGCCTCCGGCCGCGGCCGGCGAAGCGTAACGCAGGAATCCGGCTGGGGTGTCGAAGATGTAACGGCCCTCGAAGAAACCGCGGAACACCTGATCGTTCAGCGTATGCAACCATTCACCGCCAAACTTCATGGTGTGATTGCCGCTGACGATCGACAAGTTGTCTTTCACGTCTGTGCGCCACAGCAACTCGTCGACGGTCGGCCCGAGAAAGAACGGGTTGCCGAATCTGAACGTCGTGACGAAACCCATCGCGGTGTCGGCGGGTATGTTCGAGTCGACTGCCGCGCGCGGGCGCAACTCACGGCTGTAAGAGAAGTGTGCCTCGTTGATTTTCGTCGGCGAAAAAGTCGTAAAGAGGTTTGCGCGAATCACGTTGATCTTCGATGGGCCTTCGATACCGTTAGCTGAATTGCCGTAGGTCGCAACGTCGAAGGTTTGGTTGGGATTCCTTGAGTAGTCGAAGTTGTACGAGATTCCCAACTGATTTGACTTGTTGAGGTCGAAATCGACCTTGGCGAAGAACGCCTGGTTGTTGATCGTGTGCGCGACCGGCAAGCCTTCTTCCTGATTACGCGTGGTGCGCATGAAGTTGATCAATGCGAGGCGGGCGCAATCATCGTTGCTATTGATTAAGGCTTCGTTCGCGATGATGGTCGGCGCGTTGACGGGACACGGCGTGCCGATCGGGTCGCTCAGGTTCGCGCGCGTCAGGTTTTCGTTGATGCCTTCAAACGCGAAAAAGTAAAACGCTTTGTCTTTCTTGATTGGGCCACCGATGGTCGCGCCGTATTGCTCGCGATGAAAATCTTTGAGCGGCTTTCCGTCGGAAGTGTTGGCCGTCAATCCTTCGAGTCGTTGAAAATAGAAGCCGCTGCCGTGAACGTCGTTCGTGCCGGACTTCGTGATGACGTTGATCACGCCGCCGGCTGTGCGGCCAAACTCGGCACTCGCGCCCGTCGCGACCACTTGAAATTCCTTCACAGCTTCGAGCGTGATATCGATGGCGGCGCGCTGGCCGCCGAGTTGTTCACCGAAGAAGCCGTTGTTGTAGTCACCGCCGTCGAGGCTGACGTTGTTGAAGATGCCGCGTTGGCCGGCGAAATTGATTTCGTCGCCGTCTGGTCCTTGCGTGATGCTGACGCCGGGGGTCAACGTCAACAGGTCTTCAAACTTGCGGCCGAGAATCGGCGTCGTGCTGACTGCGGTCTCGTTCAAAGTTGTACTGACTTGCGTTTTCTGCGTGTCGACAACTGCTGTTTCGGTGACGGTTACGCTGCCGGCAACGTCGCCGACGGCGAGAATTACTCGTAACGGGAGGTTGGCGCCGACTGTCAGCGCGGTTTCTTTGAACGTCGCCGGCGCGAAGCCTTGCTTCGTGATCGTTACTGTATATCTACCTGGCTGCAACGCGAGGGCAACGAAGCGGCCATTTTCATCTGTTATCTCTGTACGTGTGAAATTCGTGTCAAGATTTTTGATCTCAACGGTAGCGCCGGGAACGACGGCGCCGTTTGGATCGCTGACGAGCACTTCAATCGTGCCGGTAGTGCTTTGCGTTTGCGCGAAGATCGCCGGCGCGAGCAGCAGCATTAAAATCAGCGTGGCTACGGAAGTTGGAAACCTGGGGATGCTGCGAAATGCAGGGGTTCGCATATTTTTCTCCTATATAGTGGGTCCTGTGGCATTGCGAATCTGAGAGGTGTTCAAACGTTTTATGGACCGAGGCTAGATTAGTGAGAGGTTGTTGAAGTGTCAACGAAACTTTCTTGATATTTAACATCATCGAACTCAAAAAACTGAGGCGTATCTATGAGCATTTGGTTAGCTATGTTGGTTTGGCAGGATTCGGCGAGCGTTTTTGCGCAAATCTGGGATTTGCTGAATCGCTCGGTGACTCTCGGCAGGATCACAGTTTCGATCTCGAGCGCGATTATCGGCCTCCTTGTGCTTACGTTGACGATTCTGATCGCGCGTTATTCGAGTGGCTTTGTTGAAGGACGCCTCAAGCGGCGCCAGCATATTGATCCCGGGCTTCGTTACACGATTTGCCGGCTGATCAGGTACGTAGTGATTACTGTCGGTACGCTGGTAGCGATCAAGCAGGCGTTTAATGTCGACCTCACGTCACTGGCCGTGATCTTTACGGCGCTTTCCGTGGGCATCGGTTTCGGGCTTCAGTATCTTGCCGCGGACATTGCTTCGGGTTTCATCTTGTTGTTTGAAAGGCCCATCCGCATCGGAGATCGCATCACGATCGGCGAAGACGAAGGCGACGTCGAAAGCATCAATCTGCGGACGACGGTAGTCAGCACTAACGATCGCATCGCCATCATCGTCCCGAATTCGAAGCTCGTCAGCCAGCGCGTGATCAACTGGTCGTACGGCGATCCACGTGCGCGCATCGCGATCCAGGTTGGTGTCGCGGACGATTCGGATATCGAACTCGTTACTAAAACATTGATCGAGGCCGCGCAGGGTGTGGACCACGTGTTAACGGATCCGCCGCCGCGGGTGCAGTTCATGAAGTTTGGCGACTACTCGCTCGATTTCCGGTTGCTGGTCTGGAGCAAGCAGCCGCGCCGGCACGTGCAGATCCGCAGCGACATCAACTACCGCATTGCGAAATTATTCCGCGAGCGTTCTATTCGCATTCCTTATCCGACACAGGAATTTCTGTTGAGGGGAATGTCGTTGCCGAAGGAGCTGGAGCCGAGTTTGATGGCCAACGACGACGGCCCCGCCATGCAGGATTGATGTCGCAGGAGCTTCTTGAAAATCGAAAAGCGAGCGCTGGAAACTATGCGTCGCGATTTTGAGATTGGATCTGGCTCTTTTTAGTAACGCGAATGAGAAAGCGCAGCGCCTCATTCACTGCATCCGCGTTTGGAAATACGCCAGCGACGTCGGGATCGAGCTTAATCACAGGTCTTTGATGATGGGTGCCTTTTGCGCCCGTTTGTGGCACACTGAGTGAGCGCTCATTCAGCGCGGATAAAGACTGATGCGTTCTGCTCGTACCTTAACCAACAACGTCCGCGTCGCCGGCGGCGATAAGCGCGAAGCGATCTTGCGCGCGGCGACCAGCGTCTTCGCGCACAACGGTTATTTCAACTCCAAAGTCGCCGACATCGCGCGGGAAGCCGGCGTTGCCGACGGCACCGTCTACCTCTATTTCAAAAGCAAAGAAGAGATTCTGCACTCGATCTTCGATCGCAGCGTCGGCGAAGCACTCACAGAGGCGCGCGAAGAACTCGCGACGATCTCCGATCCGCGTGAGAAGCTGCGCCGGATCGCGTCGCTGCATCTGGAACGACTGGGCGCCGATCGCGATCTCGCCGTCGTGTTCCAAGTGGAACTGCGTGGCTCGACCAAGTTTATGGAAGAGTTTTCTGCTGCGGGCCTCGCCGAGTATCTCTCGCTAATTCGATCCGCTTTTGAAGAAGGCCAGCGCGCGGGCGTGTTTCGCTCCGAACTGAATGCCACCGTCGTCGCGAAAATCCTCTTCGGCGCACTCGATGAAATGGCCACCAACTGGATCCTCTCCGCGCGCCGCTACAAACTCGCCCCGATGGCCGATCAAGTGCTCGACATTTTTCTCAACGGAGTAGAGGCATCGTGAAGCAACTGGCCGCCGATATTGACGTGGCGCGGCCGCGCTCAACAGCTCGCCAACCGTCAGCACCTGGCGAACCCTCGACCCTGATCGATCTCTTCACGCGCGCAGCTCGCGTGCACAATCGCCCTGACGCATTGAACTACAAGCACGACGGCCGCTGGGTTTCAGTCTCTTCGGACGAATTGCTCGTGCGCGCGCAGCACATCGCCGCCGGGCTCTACGCGATCGGAATTCGTCACGGCGATCGCGTCGCCTTGCTTTCCGACAGCCGCGTTGAATGGACCTTGACCGACGCCGGTTGCCTTTTTGCGGGCGCAGTCGACGTTCCGATCTATCCGACGCTGACGCCGCCGCAAGTGCATTACATTCTGCAAGACTCCGGCAGCAGCGCGCTGTTTCTCGCGAACCACGAAAAGTTTGTCGAATTAAAAGAGACACTGAGCGATTGCCCACAAATCAAGCAGGTCGTCTTTTTCGACGCGCAAGACGTCACGCCGGCAGATGGCTTGACGCTGGCGCAGCTTGAAGAACTCGGCCGTGATTTGGAACAACGCGAACCTGGCTTGATCGATCGGCTCGTGGCCCAAACAACGCCGCACGATCTCGCGACACTCATCTACACGTCGGGCACAACCGGCGAACCGAAAGGCGTGATGCTCACGCACGCGAATCTCATCTCAAACCTGATCGACTCGTCGGGCCATCTCGAGGTTGGCGAACAGGACAGCGTGCTGTCGGTGTTGCCGCTGTCGCACGTTTATGAACGCCAGGCCATGTACATGTATTTGCATCACGGCATGGCGGTCTATTTTGCAGAGTCGTTGCAGGCGATTGCTGCGAACATGAAAGAAGTGCGGCCGACGATACTGGTCGGCGTGCCGCGTTTGTTCGAAAAGATCTACGCGCGCATTCGCGAACGGGCTGATGAAGCCGGCAAGTTAAGTGCGACGTTGTTGTCGTGGTCCGTCGCGGTGGCGCGTGAGTATTCGCGGTATTTCAATCGGCCCGAGTCGATTCCCGCGGGGCTGAAGTTCAAGCACTGGATCGCGTCGAAGCTGGTGTTTGAAAAGTGGCGAGACGCGTTTGGCGGCAAGATTCGTTTGCTGTTGTCGGGCGGCGCGGCGTTGTCGGAAGAGCTGGCGTGCATCTACATCGGCGCGGGAATTCCGATCATCCAGGGTTACGGATTGACTGAAACGTCGCCGGTGATCACTGCGAGCACGTTGGCGGACTATCGCGTCGGGACTGTCGGGCGCGTGATTCCGCACGTTGAGATACGCATCGCCCCGGATGGCGAGATCGAGGTGCGTGGCCCAAACGTGATGCACGGTTATTTCAACAAGCCTGAAGAGACGCGAGCGGCGTTCACGGAAGACGGATGGTTCAAGACCGGCGACATCGGAATGATTGATGCGGACGGCTATTTGCGGATCACCGAGCGGAAGAAGGAGTTGTTCAAGACTTCCGGCGGGAAGTACATCGCGCCGCAACCGATCGAGCAGGCGATCAAGGCATCGCGTTTTGTGAGCCAGGTGGTGTTGGTCGGCGCGGAGCGGAAGTTTCCGGCGGCGTTGATCGTGCCGGAATGGGAGCAGGTGGAATCGTACTGCAAGTTAAAAGGGATTGTAGTAAAGAGCCGCAGCGAGCTTTGCCATCATCCGCGGATCATCGATCTATTGGAACGACAGATCGCGGCGCTGACGCCAGACCTCGCGCGTTTTGAACGGATCAAGAAGATCGCGTTGCTGGAGCATGAGTTCACTATCGAAGGCGGCGAACTTACGCCGACGTTGAAAGTAAAGCGGCGGGTGATTGATGAGAAGTATCGCGACGTGATCGAGAAGCTGTATGAAGAGTAAAAAGTCAGTGCATTACCGGCACGTTTAGCTGGAGTTTGTCGAGGATTCGGTTCGCGGCGTCTTCACCGGCGCGGCTCAGCATCTGTTCACGATACATCGCTCCGCCCGTCGAGCCGCGTGGGCCGACAATGATCGGTCCTTTGCGATTCGCGCCCAGGTAGCCGCTGAAAGAGGTCACGACCTTTCCCGTTTGTGGCGCAAACACCGTGAACTGGAGTTCCATATCATCGAGCGACTGCGCCGACTGGTCGAGTGCGAATTTCAGATTTACGACGTAATCCTTCGTCTCTGCTTTCGCTTTCTTGATCGCGTCCGCCCGGTTCATCGAATCCTGTGCAACACTGACGTGCGCTGACGACCCTTTACGCAAGCCATCGGCGCAACCTTGCAGCGCGGCGTCGTAGTAACTCGTGGGAAAAGATTGGAAACCGCCGAAGGTATCAGCGCCGAGAATGAAACCAAGGTCGTCCGACTCTTTTCGCTGCGGAGTTGGTGTTGGCGTTGGTTCCGGAGTCGGAGTTTCAACGGGCGTCGCCGGTGGCGGATTAGGTTTTCTTCTGCCTGATTGCGACTGCACCGCGATCGCGCACACAGCCAACAACGCGAAGCAAAAAACCAGAAGCTGAGTTTTACCGGGTCTGAGGTTCATTCAGGCTGAATGATTGTAGCACCACCTGCTACACTGCAAAACAGATGAAAACCATCGAACTGCCGCTCGTCATCACCAGGGTACGCGAACAGGCTCCCCTCATCCGTTCATTCGATCTGCGCGTTGACGGTGCTGAGCACGAGCGCGTCGAGTTTGTGCCGGGCCAGGTTGCGGTGTTGCGCGTCGGCGATCAGCATCCCGCATATTTTGCTTTTGCCGGTGCGCCGGAAGATCCGGATCTGGAAGTGCTGGTAAAGCAGAAGGCCGGCGCGAGCCACGTGATCTACGGAATGAAACCCGGCGAAACGATCGATTTGATGGGCATCGCCGGGCACGGGTTCGCGCTCGATTCGCACCAGCATCGAGATCTGGTTTTCGTCGCGATGGGCACGGGCGTCGCGCCGTTGCGCTCGGCTTTGCGTCACGTGATGAAACGCAGGAAAGAATTTGGCGAACTGGTCGTGTTGTATGGCGCGCGCACGCCTGACGATTTTTGTTATCGACATGAGACTGAGATGTGGCGCGACGCGGGCGTGGAGATGCGGCAAGTGATCTCGCGTCCTGGCGGACACGATTGGTCTGGGCCGACTGGCTACGTGCAGTCGCTGCTCGATAACGTGTTGCCGAAGTTGAAATCACCGGTGGCTTTGATCTGCGGTTCGAAAGAGATGATCGATCAGACTCGCGAACGTCTTGGGAAGATGGGCTTCAAGCCGGAAGAAATCCTCACGAACTACTAGGTTGGCTCTCAGTATCCCACCAACTTAGTAGTTCGTGA
>Ga0247688_1000436_pt1 | contig 12314 bp, 7 predicted proteins | sample CNK29_metaG_FD_182718 | JGI IMG/M metagenome (GOLD analysis project Ga0247688, IMG submission 182718) | Soil microbial communities from Purdue University Martell Research Forest, Indiana, United States - CNK29 | ecosystem: Environmental > Terrestrial > Soil > Temperate forest > Bulk soil | place...
TTCGAGTTCGCGGCTGCGTTGTTCGAGCGCGTTGGCGATCTCGGGCGCGTGTTGGGCGGCAGTCGCGTAGAGCGGCGCCGCGATTTTCTTCAGTTCACCGTCGAGCGGATCGAGCAGGATCAAGCCGTAGCGGCCCAGGAGCGAAGTCATCATCGCCGCGAAGGCGTCGACGTATGAGCGTCCGGGTTGCCACGCCTGTTGCACGAGCGACTTCACATCGGTCGAAAATTCCGACACGGGCAACAGTTCGAAAAGCTCTTCGATCACCGCGTTGATCGACTCGTCGAGCACGACACAGCCGACCGGTTGGCCCTCGCGATGCACATCGGTTTTGACGTCGACCTGCTTGAGCTGGCAATCGCGCCCAATGAATTGCGCGAAAGCGACTTCCGCGAAATCGTGATCTTCGGCCGCAATCCAAAAGACCGGCACCGCTTTGGTCTTGCGTTGTTGCAGGCAGCCGGCGAGTTTCACGGCGGAGAGCGCTTTGTAAATCGTGTAGAGCGGACCGGTGAGCAGTCCGGCCTGTTGGCCCGAGACGACGGCGATACAGTCTGCGTCGCGCAGCAAGTTGATGTTGGCTAACGTCTCCTGCCCCGCGCCCCAGCGCTGATTCATCGCAGCGAGCGCGTCGGCGACTCTGTTGCGATCGACCGAATGGGCCGCGAGCACTTCCGGCACGCGCGCCGGCAATTCGTGATGAAACCGCACCGCGCCCGGATAGAACCGGCGCAGCGCCAAAGGATCGTTCACGTAGTCGAGAAACAGCCGCGACTGATGAGGAACGCGGTCAAACGGAAGAGTCTCGATGCGCAAGCCAGACTCTTCAGGGGTGCTGTAACAGGCAGGTTCGACTGTACTCAAGCGTTAAGGCTCCTGTGCGGCACATTCTACGCAGGAACCGGATGATGCACCAGCGCACGGCATTTCCGCCACCGTCCATCTGTAGGGGCGGCACTCGGTGGCCGCCCCTTTTCGCGAGAGGCGTCATGCCACCGACGCGGGGCGGCCACGGAGTGCCGCCCCTACAACTCAATCGTGAACGGTTTTAAGAAGCGAAGCGATCTCGTCGCGCGCGGCTTGATTGGGAGCGCGCAACGGCGCGCGCACGTCGCCGCCCTGATAACCGGCGAGATCGAGTGCGGCTTTGAGTCCGCCGATGCCGTAGCCCGTCGTGACTGCGGCCGCGAGCGGAGTGAGTTTCGCTTGCAACGCACTCGCGCGTTCTTCGTCACCACGATTGAACGCATTGAAGACTTCGACACACATCTCCGGCACGACACAACCAACCGCGAGAATCGCGCCGGTCGCACCGGCACGCAGCGCATCGAATAGAACTGTTCCGTTCCCTGTCATCACCGCGAAATCTTGCGGGCACGATTTCACGGTCGCAGCGAATCCGGCGACGTCGTTCGAACTATCCTTCACGCCTTTAATGTTCTGATGTTGGCTGAGCCGTGCGATCGTTTCCGGTTCGATCTTGATGCCCGTCAACGCGGGCATGCTGTAGAGCAACACCGGAACCGGCGCAGCGTCGGCGACAGCGGTGTAGAAAGTGACGAGTGTTTCCTGAGTGATGGCGGTGCGGTAATAGTGCGGCGTGATCACGAGCACGGCATCGGCGCCGCGCTCGGCAGCTTTTTGAATCTCGCGGATCGTGCCGGCGACGCTGTGCTGCCCGGCGCCGACGATGAAAGCCTGCGAACTCGGCACGGCCCGGCGCGCAGTTTCAATCACGTCCAGATATTCGCGCTCATCGAGATGAACGCGTTCGCCGGTGGAACCAAGCACGACAAAACCGCCGCTGCCTGTGCTGGCCCACCGGTCGAGATTAGCGCGAAGCGCTGCGTGATCGACGAGGTCGGAACGAAACGGCGTCGTGATCGGCAGGAGAATACTGTGCAAGTTGTTCAAGGCCACAGTGTACCTAAATCTTCGTAATCTGGGGACACTGATCGCCCGCTAGCTGATCACGCTCTTGCCGATATTGAACGCTTGCGTAAACGCATCGAGGCCGTGACTCCCGCCGTTCACCGCTTTTCGCGCCGCGGCCATATTGTTTGCCGCCAGCGCGTTGCGAATCCGCGTCTCCTGGCTCTTGAGAAAACTCGCGAGCAGCTTCGCGGCGATGTCCGGCTGGTTGGCCAACGACGGATTGGTGATGAGTTGCGTACCAAGCCCGATCGCCTGGCCATGAACCAGGTAATTCGAGCGACCCGTCAACTGGATGTAGCCGCGGCCTTTGAAATTCGCGCCGTCGGGTGGTCCCTGATTGCCGAGGTCTTTGCGATTGTCGTAGAGCGAGAAGGGCGGGCCTCCCGGCGGAGTATTGAACTTCGATTGAAACTCGCTCAGCGGCGTAAAGTTTCCCGTCTCCGCCCGAATCGTCGCGAGCGCCATCAGCACCATGTTCTTGTCGCCGAGGCCGGCTGCGTTCAGCGCGTCCATGACGAACGGGAGGTTTGTATCGATGTTGCTAATCGGCACGCCGGGAAACATCTTCGAAACTTGTGCCGGCGTGACGTTGAGTGTTCCGCTCGGTCCCGCGGGCGCCGGAGCCGCCGCAGCGCTGGCTGAAGCAGCGGCGCTTGCGGCACTGACGTTTACACCGCCACCCGCTGCACCGGATTGCAACGCCGCCATCGTGTTTGGCCCAACCATGCCGTCGGGCGTTAATCCTTTGCTTTGCTGAAAAGCTTTGACCGCTGCTTCGGTCCCTGGCCCAAAATTTCCATCGGTGCCGTTGGGATCGAAACCGAGTTGCTTAAGAGTTGTTTGCAAAGTGAGGACGTCCGGTCCGGATGAACCTCGTTTTAGTACCGGCATAATTATCTCCTTTTCTGTTATTCGTCACTGTTTTGTTTGGCCCGTGCCGCTCTGTGTCTCGATATTCTGGGTCGCACTCTTCTGCCGCAACAGGTTCTTGATGCAGAAGAGTGATTCGAGCGTGTCTTGCCAGAACGGCGCGCCGACGCTGAGTAACATTACCATTATGGCCCAGCCGATGAGATTCAAAATGTCGTTGCGACGACTCGCCCACCATTCTTCCTGCGTTTGCACACGCCAGGCAGCGGTACACGTACCCACCGGCAAAACCTGCTTGCCGTCTTTATCTTTTTCCTGGCAATCGATCGCGATCGGTTTATTGGCGCGATTGACGACGACGCCTTTGTCATTTCGGGCGAGCGTGAAGCCCCACACTCCGGTGCCGAAATTTCCCGCTTCGTCCATTTCCAGCGCGGTCCAAAATCCGAGGCTTTGCGAGAACGATTTGATTTGCTGCCAGCTTAGCGGCGTAAAGCCGAAACCCTCGTACGTGCTCGTGAGCACCGCGATGTCCTGCCTGGTTTGTTCGATCTCCTTTTTTACATCCGGCGTCGGCGTTGGGCTCGCTGCTGGAGTTGCCGATGGCGCCGGTTTCGGCGTTGGTGCGGGCGCGGGCGACACTGCCGGCTCCGCTTTCTTCGCCAGGCCCAGTACTGCCGGGCCACTCTCCAGAATCAGATTTTGCTGCACCTGATTCTGCGAGATGTTCTTGTAGACGCGGAAGAAATTCGCGTTCAGCACGATTACCACGACGACGCTGATCAGGATCGACGCCGTTTTCATGTGACGCGTGTAGCGTTCTTCAAAACCATGCGTCACCGTGTCAAACCAGAGTTCGACTTGTTGCAGCTTGCTGCGCAACGGTGAAACTGCGTCGTCAAACTTCTGCCCGAGATCGCCGATGATCTTCGCGATCTGGGCCAGGTCGGCCGACAACGCCTGCAACTGTGCGACTTCTCCCGCCGCGTTGGCCTTCGTCGCCGCATCTTTTTCCTGTGTGATTGCCTGTTGCGCTTCGTCAAGAATGTTGAGCACGCCGCGAATGTCGAGTTGGGAAAGCCGCAACAGATCTCCGAAAAGAACTCTTGGCTTAACTTGCGTTCCCTGGCTGATGGCTTCGACGTCGTTGAAGATCGGCGCGAGTATGTTACGAATCGCGGCAATCTTTGAACTCGCCACACCGCGCAAAGTGGGATTGGCCGTCAGCGCCTCGATGGCGTTGCGCAAGTCGACGATCTGCGTGCACAGGAGCTGAAACTTGGCAACGTAGTCGGGGAAGAAGTTTTCCGACTCCATTTTCCCCATGACCTTGAAGAGGTCTTCTTTCGACAACGAATCAAGCACGACGTTGCCAAACATCGTGACGCGGCCGATCTTCTTGAATTCGTCGAGCACTTTCGTGGTGAACTCATTCGCCGCCGGCGAGGGCATTGTTCCAGCAGCGGGCGCGGCCGCGCCGGGAGCGGGAGCGGCGGCCGCGCCGTCCGGACCGGCAGCAGGAGCCGGTGGCGTTGCGCCGGCGATGGCCTGGTCGTACAGGTCTTTCAACGAATTCTCGATCTGGTGCGACTTGAGTTTGAGTAGCTTCTTGAGCAGCGTCTGCACTGACTGAACGAGCAGACTTAGAACCAGCAGCACGATCACAACTGCAATGAGGGTGTTCAAGATTCCCAAATTCATGGGTTCTCCTTCCAGGAAATGGTGCGAAAGAGCGAGGAACGCGTGGAAACTGAAGGATCGCTTAAGAGCGTGGGCACAATATTAGATTTGCCGGCTTTCTTCAATAGCAAGGCTCAACTGGTAATGCCGAAATCCCGAAAAACGTTTTCTTTATCCACAGATTACACAGATTGCAGGTATTGACTTTCTCCGAGGTCCTCAAATATGGTGCGCGCTCCCAAACCAAATGGAGGTACTGATGACTGCCGCTTCCCCTCAGCCCGAATACACCAAAGAGATTCGTTTCGCCATCGTCATGTACGGCGGAGTTTCGCTTGCCATCTACATCAACGGCATCACGCAGGAGTTGCTGCGGATGGTGCGGTCCACGTCCAAAGCCGGCCGCGATAAAAACGGCGACCCAATCTGCCTCACGGGCGCGAGCAACAACCTGCCCGAGCAGGAACGCCGAAAAGTCGAGCTCGATGGAACCGAACGCGTCTACCGGCTGCTCAGTCATCTCTTGTCTGACAGGCGCTTGCTCGCTGAATGCAGCGAACTCGCGCGGCAGAACAAAGACGACGACGCCCCTAACCCGCTGACGAAAAAACTGGACGAACTGCTCGCCGATAACGACCGTCCCATTAACACGCGCTTCATCGTCGACATCCTGTCAGGCACTTCAGCCGGCGGCATCAATGCGATCTATCTCGCGAAAGCTCTCGCCAACGATCAAAGCATCGACCAACTGAAGCAGTTATGGATCAACGAGGGCGACATCGGCGTCTTGATCAACGACAAGCGATCGGTTTCCGGTTTGCAACTGCAGAATCAAAAGCCGCCGCAGTCGCTGCTCAACAGCCGGCGCATGTATTTGAAGCTGCTGAAGTCGTTCAACGACATGGAAGCGTTGAATCCCAGCAGCAAGAAGCCGTGTTCGCCTTACGTCGACGAGATCGATCTCTACATCACGGCGACCGACCTGACGGGCATCCCGTTGCCGATTCGCTTGTCTGACACCGTCGTCTATGAACGGCGGCATCGCAACGTCTTTCATTTCAAGTACGCCGGCGCTGAATCGGGCGACGAGCGCAATGATTTCGTCGGCGAGAACAATCCTTTTCTCGCGTTTGCCGCGCGCTGCACGTCTTCGTTTCCGTTTGCCTTCGAGCCGATGCGACTGTGTGACATCGACGAAGTGCTGGACACGTTCAGGGAATACCGCGGCGCCGACAAGGACGAGATGAAGGAGAAGTGGCAGCGGTTTTTCAAAGAAAAGATCAGTTCCGATTCAGCAAAGGGTGTTGAGTTTGGGAACAGGGCCTTTGGCGACGGTGGTTACCTCGACAACAAGCCGTTCACCTATGCGACCGAAACGCTCGCGCGCCGCTACGCTTCGTTGCCCGTCGATCGCAAGCTGATCTACATCGAACCGTCGCCCGAACATCCGGAAGACACGCTGCTCAATCAACCAAAACCCGACGCGTTCCAAAACGTCAAAGCCGCGCTGATCGATCTGCCGGCGTACGAAACGATCAGGGAAGATCTCGAACGCCTGATTCAGCGCAACGTGCTGATCAAGCGTCTCAATCGCATCACGATCGCCGTCGACCGAGATCACGATCACGCCAACGCGGCCAACAAGCGGCCGGAGTTGAAAGCGGGCGAGTGGGAACAGATGGACCTCGCGCAGATGGTCGACAAGTTTGGCATCTACTATCTGCCTTATCGCCGGCTGCGAATCGCCGCGGTCACCGACGCGCTCGCGAAACTGATCGCCCGCATCCTGAAGATGGAAGAAGATTCGGCGACGTTTTTCGCCGTGCGGGTTTTGATCCGCGCTTGGCGCGAAAAGCATTACCCCGACTATCACCGCACCGATCTGCCGGAGTTGCCGGAAGGAACCAAGCTCACCGACGAACAGAAAGAACAACGCTACACCGCGAACCAGTTGTTGATCCATTACGACTTCGCCTACTGGTTGCGCCGGCTTAATTTCATTCGCCGCAAAGTCGACCTGCTTTACAAGCTCAAAGATCTGCCGGCGGCCGATGAAGGCGGCAACGGCATTAACGAAGCGGAGTTGAGCGAAGAGGAGAAAGCGCTGCTCCGGCGGTTCACCTTGCTTCGTTACAATCCGTTCGATTACGCGAAGCTGACCGCGGCGCAGAAGAATTCAATTCACGAGTTGCTCAACTTCATTCGTTGCCAGCTCAAAGTGATCTACAGCGATCTGCGCGCGGCCGGGCGCAAGCTGCAGCGCCCGTATCAGGCGGACAGAGACAACGATCAGACGCTCGCGGGCAAGATCAAAAACATTCTGTTGACGGCCGGGCAGATCCGTTTGTTGTTGGGACTGCCGGCGAAGCCTTCCGATACCGAACCGGATTTCAGCCCGCTCGACGAAGACCAGTGCCTGCAACGCGCCAAAGCGCTCTTTGAAGATCCGAACTTCGCCGAGCGTTTTCAAATTGCCGCGCGCGCTTTGAAGGATGAGATGGAGGCGAACGTCGTCAATCCGACCTGGGATCGTTGCCGTGCGCTGTTCAAAGCGACAGAGCCGATACCGGAGGCACTCGAGGAATGCGTGAAACCTGAGGCGGCTGAAGAGAACGAGCGGCTATGGAACGGCGTCCGCGAATACTTGTGGCGCTACTTCAGCCAGTTTGACGATTTCGATCAGATCGGTTTTCCGATCATGTACGGCGTTGAGGAAGGCGAATCGGACGTCGTCGAAGTGATCCGCATCAGCCCGGAAGATGCGACGACACTCATCAACGAAAGAAAAGAACAGAAAGATAGTCCTGATGGAACCGGCCGGCGGAAACTGGCGGGCGTCGCGTTGCACCACTTCGGCGCGTTTCTCGATCGCACGTGGCGCCAGAACGACATCATGTGGGGCCGGCTCGACGGCGCGGAACGACTCGTCACCGCGCTGTTGTCCGAACCGGAAAACAAGGATCTGCGCGATGAGTTGATCAAGCAGGCGCACACTTCGATCCTGATCGACGAGATGCCGCCCGCAAACCGGCGCGAGCTCGGCATCATCATGAGCGACGCGTTGGTGCGCGCCAGCGCGGGCGAGCCGATCGAGGCCGCGGTGTCGAAGGTGCTCGCTGATCTTGATGCCGGTTCGTCAGTGCGCACGCGCCTGGAAAAAGTGATGAGCAGCAGTCTCGAAGACGGCCAACTGCTGCGGTTCATCGCCAGTGGTTATGAAGTCAATCGCAAGCTCGATTCGAAGATGATGCTGCGCGCCATCTCGCGGTCGACAACGGTGATCGGCAACGTGTTTGAAGACATCGCCAACCAGAATTCGCTCGACGGCAAGAGTCTCGCGTGGATCGCGCGGTTGGGCCAGATCTTCTGGGGGCTCGTGGAAGTGGCCGTGCCGGGCAGCATTCTGAACATGCTGGTGTTTCACTGGCTGCGCGTGCTTTACGTTTTTGAGTTGGTGCTGCTGATCGTCGCGTTTCTGTTTTCGGCTCCGGAGTTTCAGACGTTTGCGCTGAAGCTCTTCGCGGTGACGGCCGTGATCAATCTCACCGTGCTGTTGTTGCGCGACAAGATGCGGAGCAAACGAGGCTGGCTCTTCGGCGTTGTCCTGGCGGGAGTGCTGCTTGTGTTTGCGTTCGCGGGAATCGGTGTTGCCGACTTGCTTGGCTACCAAACATCAAACAAAATCATGGCCTGGTTAACGTACATCAAAGCGAAATTCTAAAACCGTGGCACAACATCATTTTCTGCAACTCGACGTTTTCACCGATCGCCCGTTCTGCGGAAATCCGCTCGCCGTCTTTCCTGAAGCCGAAGGAATCAGCGACGAGCGCATGATGCAGATCGCGCGCGAGATGAATCTTTCCGAAACCGTTTTCGTGCTTCCTTCGCAGGAAGAGAAGGTGTTGCGGCGTTTGCGCATCTTCACGCCGATGCGCGAGATTCCGTTTGCGGGCCATCCGATAGTCGGCACATGGACGGCACTCGCGCAGGGCGGCGTGGCCCAACCACCCGAAAGCGGCAGCGGCTGGCAACGCATCTTTCACGAAGTCGGCATCGGCGTGTTGCCGGTTGATATTGAATACAAGGACGGCAAGCCGGTCCAGGTCGTGATGACGCAAGGCAAGTTTGAGATCATCGACGAGATCGACGATGCGCACGAGCAGGCAGAACTCGCTCACGCGCTCGGACTCGCGCGCGAGGATCTCGACGAGAGTTTGCCAATCCAGGTGATTACGACCGGGCTGTCGTGTCTCGCGGTGCCGATTCGTTCGCTGGCTGACTTGCGCGACACGAAGATCAACACGAGTTTGCTGGCGGAGATCTACATGCGTCACGGTGGAACGGGTTGTCATGCGTTCACTCGCGAGACGTTGGAAGTCGGCGCGGCGCGCGCGCACGCGCGTTTCTTTGCGCCGGCTGACAACATTCCGGAAGATCCGGCAACGGGAAGCGCGTGCGGCGCGCTCGGCGGTTACCTGATTCATCACGGCGGCTTGAGTGACGATCCAGTCGACGGGCGTTATAAGTTTGTGATTGAGCAGGGTGATTTTATTAATCGCCCGAGCCGCATCAATCTTGACGTGAAGGGCACGGCGGGAAATGTCGAAGAAGTGAAAGTCGGCGGTGCGGCAGTGTTGGTGGCGCGGGGCGAGGTTTTCTTTTAGATGTACGATCTGCTCATCATCGGCGCTGGGCCGGCGGGGCTTTCGGCTGCGGAGGTCGCCGCGCGCGAAGGTCTCGAATATCTCGTGATCGAGAAAGGCACGATTGCGAACACGATCCGGCAGTATCCGGTTGGGCGCACGATGTTTTCGACGACGAATGAGCTGGAGATGCATCCGGGAGAGTTGCAGCCGTTGCGCGAGAAACCGACGCGCGAGGAGTTGCTGTCGTACTACATTCATTTCGTGCTCGATCTCGATCTGAAAATCAACACCGGCGAACGCGTGGTGGACGTCAGCGGCGACGCCGAACAGGGCTTTTACATCACGACTGACAAGGCCGAGTATCACGCCGCGCGCGTGCTGTTTGCGATTGGCGCGATGGATATTCCGCGGCGGCTGGGGGTCCCCGGTGAAGATTTGCCGAAGGTGCATCATTTGTTCGTTGAGCCGTATGCATTCGTTCGCAAAGACGCGCTCGTAGTTGGCGGCGGCAATAGTGCGGCGGAAGCGGCGTTGTTTTTGTCGGAAGAAGGCGCGCGCACGACGATGGCGATCTGGCGCGAGGATTGGGAGAACCGCGATCCGAAAGCGGGCGCAATGAAGCATTGGGTGCGTACGCCGCTCGAAGCGGAGATTGAGGCGGGGCGGTTGAAGGTCGTGCTTTATAAAGACGTGGTTGAGATCCGTGAACGCGATGTGACGCTGACGACGGAAACCGGCGAGTCGCTGACGATTCCGAACGACGTCGTGTTTGTGCTGGTCGGCAGTGAAGCTGATCTGACGATGTTGAAGAGTCTTGGGGTGAAGACGGAGCCGGGGAAGTTGGGTGAAGTTCCGGTTTATGATCCGGAGACGTTCGAAACGAACGTGCGCGGCGTTTATGTTGCGGGTCACTTCACTCACGCACGCCACATCAAAGCCGCCATCGAAGCGCCGCGAAAGATCGTGCCGGTGATTGCGCACGAGCTACGCGAAACGCCGGCCTAAATTCAACGGTTTTTCTCTGTGTCTCTGTGCCTCTGTGGTTCAATTTCGTCACGCATCAAATAACCACAGAGATACAGAGGCACAGAGTTAACTCACTCTTCAATTACTTGTCAGGGCTCCGATCGCGATCGCGACGCGCCACGCCGGTCTTGTACGCAGCCGCTTCGACTTCCGCCGCAACCGCCTCCGCCACGCGCTTATCAAAAACAGACGGCACGATGTATTCGGGATGAAGCTCCGCGTCGCTGATGATGCCGGCGATCGCGTTGGCGGCCGCGAGTTTCATCTCTTCGTTGATGCGCACGGCGCGGCAAGCGAGCGCGCCGCGAAAGATGCCGGGAAAACAGAGCACGTTATTGATCTGGTTCGGATAATCCGACCGGCCGGTGGCCATCACCGCGACATACGGCGCGGCATCTTCCGGCATGATTTCCGGCGTTGGATTCGCCATCGCAAAAACGATCGGTTTCTCCGCCATGTTCTGCACGTCTTTTTCGTCGATCACGCCGGGCACTGACAATCCGAGAAACACGTCCGCGCCTTTGATGACTTCGTGAACCGTTCCCTGCACGTTGCTGGGATTTGTGTTTTGCGCGTACCAGTCTTTGAGCCAGTTCATGTTTTGCTTGCGGCCGCGATAGATCGCGCCGCTCTGATCGCAACCGACGATGTTCGTCACGCCGGCAGCCATGATGATCTTCGAACAAGCCACGCCCGCGGCGCCGACTCCATTCACCACGACCTTGATCTGGTCCATCTGCTTGCCGACGATCTTCAGCGCGTTAATCAATGCGGCCAGTACGACCACGGCGGTCCCGTGCTGGTCGTCGTGAAAGACTGGGATGTCGAGTTCTTCCTTGAGCCGTTCTTCGATCTCGAAACAACGCGGCGCGGAAATGTCTTCGAGATTAATGCCGCCAAACGCGGTTGAGATCGCCTTCACGGTGCGCACGATCTCGTCCGGGTCTTTGGTGTTCAGGCAGATGGGAAACGCGTCGACGCCGCCAAATTCCTTGAACAACATCGCCTTGCCTTCCATCACCGGCATCGCCGCCGCGGGGCCAATGTCACCGAGACCGAGCACCGCGGTGCCGTCAGTTACAACCGCGACGGTGTTCTTTTTGATTGTCAGCGTGAAAGCCTTTTCCGGGTCTTTGTGGATCGCGTCGCAGATGCGCGCAACGCCGGGCGTATAGGCCATCGAGAGATCGGCGCGTGTTTTCAACGGCACCTTGGAAACGACTTCGATCTTGCCGCCGAGATGCATGAGAAACGTCGGATCGGAAACTTGCAGCAGTTCGACACCGTCGATGTCTTTGACGGCTTGCACGATCTGTTCGCCGTGTTTGCTCGAAGCTGAAGCGACGGTAATGTCGCGAACGATGTAGTTGTTGCCAACCGTAACGATGTCGATGGCGCCGATGTCTCCGCCGGCGCGGCCGATGGCAGTCGTCAACTCGCCGAGTGAGCCTGCGCGAGATGAAAGCTTAACGCGCAAGGTCAGGCTGTAACTTGCGGTTGGGGTTGGTTGCATATTCTAAACTTTATCATCCGTTCAAAATGCGTGTAATGCGCGGATGCTTCTTCGTCAGTTTTAAGGAACGTTTGCCGAGCAGGCGATAGAGTTCGAGCGCGTCAGTCAAGCCACTCTGCTTCAGCGCCGCGAGATGGCGCTTGACGGTTTCGACGTCGCCACGCGAGAAGGTGCCGGTTAACGCCTGGGCCGGATCTTTCGTTTCGAGATTTTGGACCGTGCTGGTGAGCAGCGGCTGCAAAATGCGTCGCGCGGTTTTGCGCGTCAGGCCGGACGCGACGAGCATCTCGAGTGCGACGTCGAAGAGCGCCGTCACGCTTCCGGAAGTCATGACCGCGGCTGCGTGATACAACGGTTTCTCCGCTGAACGAATAGAAAAGCTCTCGCCTTCGAGGTCGCGCACGATTGCTTTTGCCGTTCGCAGTGCGCGCGCATCACCTTCGACCCCCCAGAACGCGCCGCGAATTGATGCGCGCCCTTCACTTACTGAGATCAGCGGGTGAAGCGAACCCGTGCGCCATCCTTTCTTTTGCAGCGGCGCGAGCACGGCTGACGAAAGTGCGCCGCTCGTGTGCAGAGCGATGGGCGGACGAGCGAACTTCAGGCGGCTGAGTTCAGTTGCGACACTCGCGATTTGATCATCG
>Ga0247688_1000439_pt1 | contig 12198 bp, 10 predicted proteins | sample CNK29_metaG_FD_182718 | JGI IMG/M metagenome (GOLD analysis project Ga0247688, IMG submission 182718) | Soil microbial communities from Purdue University Martell Research Forest, Indiana, United States - CNK29 | ecosystem: Environmental > Terrestrial > Soil > Temperate forest > Bulk soil...
CTCTCAACATCCACATCCCTCGTATTCGCGAACACATCATCATAAGTCGCGTTTTGTTGTCTCTAATCGCCGCTGACCGATGTGTCAGCAATGCCTTCCTCTTGTTTTCCCATACGAGCCCGTGTATAGTCCTATGGCTAAGCCATAGGAGGAAACCCCGGTGTCGGCCAAGACTGAAATCTGGCAGGGAACGCTTGCCTTAATGATCCTCAAAACCCTCGCTACGCTCGGGCCGTTGCACGGGTATGGAATCGCGCGGCGGATCGAGCAGACCAGCGGCGATCGGCTCGCGCTCAATTACGGCACGCTTTATCCAGCGCTGCTCAAACTCGAGCAGGAAGGCTGGATCGTCGCGGAATGGGGCGTCTCGGAAAACAACCGCAAGGCCAAGTACTACAAGCTCACGCGCGCGGGCCGCAAGCAACTCGAAAGAGAAACCAAAGAATGGAACCAGACCACGGCCATAGTCGCGCGGTTTCTCGAACCGGCGGAGGATCCGTCATGAGGCAACTGCGCGCCTGGCTCATCAGATTCAAGGGCTTGTTTCTCAAAGACGCTCGCGAACGCGAACTCGCGGACGAACTCGAAAGTCATCTGCAAATGCACGTCGACGACAACATCCGCGCGGGCATGTCGCCGCCAGAAGCGAGGCGCGTTGCGGTAATGAAGCTCGGCGGCGTCGAACAAGCCAAGGAAGCGTACCGCGATCGCGGGACGATTCCACTGCTCGAAAGCATGGCCCACGATCTGCGCTTCACGCTGCGACAACTCCGAAAGAATCCGGCTTTCAGCGTTACGGCCGTCGCGATGGTGGCGCTCGGAATCGGCGCCAGCGTGGCGATCTTTGCTTTCGTTGACGCCGCGCTCATCAAGCCGTTGCCCTATCAAAATCCCTCGCGCCTCCTTTTTGTGACGGAGGCAACGCCCTTCATTCCGCGCGCCGCGATCTCTTACGCCGACTATATCGACTGGAAGAAGCTCAACACGGTCTTCGAGTCGCTGGACGTTTATAGCCACCGCGGTTACGTGCTCAACACGCCAACCGGCACAGAACTGGTCGACGGCGCGCGCGTGAGCGACGGCCTCTTTCACACACTCGGTGTTGTGCCGGCGTTGGGACGCGATTTCTATCACGGCGAGGATCTCGCCGGTGCGCCGCGCACGGTGATTCTCAGTTACGCGTCGTGGCAAAAACGTTTTGCCGGCCAGCCGGAAATTGTCGGCCAGCAGTTAACCTTGAATGAGACGCCTTACACCGTCGTCGGCGTGCTGCCGGAGAACTTTCATTTCGCGCCCGTCGAGAATGCTGAATTCTGGACCACTCTCCACCCGGCCGGTTTCTGTGATGAGCGACGCAGTTGCCACTATTTACAAGGAGTTGCACGCCTCAAAGAAGGTGTCACACAAGCAGCCGCGCTCGCGGAGGTCACGCGCATCGCGAAAGATCTCGAAGCGCATTATCCGGATTCAAATCGGAACCAGGGTGCAACGGTTGCGCCGCTGTCAGAAGTAATCGTCGGCGACGTGAAACCGATCCTGTTGCTGTTGCTCGGCGGCGTGGGATTGTTATTGCTGATCGCGTGCAGCAACGTCGCGAGCCTTTTACTAGTGCGTTCGGAGACGCGGCGGCGCGAGTTGGCTGTGCGCCGCGCGCTCGGCGCAACGAGAGCGCGTTTGATCCGCCAGTTTGTGATAGAAGGCCTGGTGATCGTGGTCATCGGAACCACAGCGGGTCTGCTCAGTTCTCATTGGACCATGCAGATCCTGGCCGGGCTCATCCCCAAAAACATGATGGCCGGCATGCCTTACCTCAACGGTCTGGCATTGAATTCCCGCGTGCTGATCTTTGCGCTTACTGTCGCCGCATTTGCGGCCGCGTTGTTTTCATTGACTCCGGCATTTCGCCTATCGACGCTCGAAATGAGAGAGGCGGATAATTCTCGTGGCGCCGCGGGAAGAGTCTGGACTCGCATAGGTTCCAAACTCGTGATTCTGGAATTAACAACCGCGATGGTTTTGCTTGTTGGAGCAGGGCTGCTCGGCAAGAGTTTCTATCGCTTGATGCAAGTAGACGCGGGCTTTGAAACAGCTCATCTGATCACGATGACTGTCAGGGCGCCGATGTCGGCGTATGAGAAAGACGAACAAGCCTTGGCGCTTGGGCGAGACGTGGTGGACCAGATCAAGAGCCTGCCCGGTGTGACGTCAGTGGCGTTGGCTGACGTTCTGCCTCTGAGTTTCAACGGCAACACTGACTGGATCAGGTTTGTGGGCCGTGCTTACAACGGCGAACACAACGAAGTAAATCAACGATTAGCCAGCTCCGGCTATTTCGCGACCCTGCAAGCGAGACTCTTGCGTGGCCGAACATTTAAAGATTCGGACGATGCGACTAAACCGAACGTCGTCGTTATCAACCAAACTCTGGCCAAGAAGTACTTTCCTGGCGAAGATCCGATTGGCCAGCGATTCGGTGACACGGATCTGCATCCCGACACGCTGAGGGAGATCATCGGCGTCGTCGACGATATCAAAGAAGGACCGTTGGATTCAGAGATTTGGCCGGCCTACTACGCTCCCTTCAATCAACATCCTCGTGTCGATTTCTCTGTCGTGGTGCGAACTACGCAGCTCGAGCAGTCGCTCATGCCTGCGGTCGCCGATGTCATCTCTCGCCTCAACTCGAAGATCACCATTTCAAATCAGACAACGATGATGGCGCGAGTCAACAATGCGCCGACAGTTTATTTACGCCGTTCTTCAACGTGGCTCGTTGGCGGCTTCGCGTTGGTGGCGTTGCTGCTCGGAGTGGTTGGTCTTTACGGCGTAATTGCTTACTCGGTGAGCCAACGCACGCGCGAGATCGGAGTACGCATCGCCCTCGGCGCGCAACGCGGTTCTGTTTACCGCCTCATCTTGAAAGAAGCGGGCGTGTTGGCACTGGCCGGAATCGTGATCGGCACCGGATGCGCGATTCTCGTCGCTTCAGTGATGCGCAAGTTGCTCTTCGGCACGCCGCCGTGGGACATCGCGACGCTAATTTCTGTGGCTGCGGTGTTGGGAGCATCAGCGTTGCTGGCGAGTTTCCTGCCGGCGCGGCGCGCGGCTTCAGTCAATCCGATTTCGGCACTGCGCGCGGAGTAGGGCTTGCTAAAACCGCGGTTAAGTAGTGGAATTAGCCATGCCCGGTTTTTGGACCAAACAGATCGAGCGAGCGGATCAACTCGCCGAGGAGTCGAGCGGATCGAAAGAGTTGCTGGCGTTCTACGCGCAACTTTTGCGTGCGCAGGAACAGATTTACGAATCCTTTCGCAGCCGTAAAGATTGGCTGCCGTCCGGCGACCTTGAAGAAGATCTGCCCGTGATTCTGTCGTTGAAGAATGGGTTGTTGGAGACCGTTGCTCGTTATGGGCCGGAGTCACTAGCCGCCGAAGCGCAAGCTCTTCTCAAAACAGACTCCGAGGCCATCGCGAACCTGCTGCTCGGTTATTGGCGCAGTCCTTCAGACACGCAGTTCTTCGCGAAATCGATCCTGCAACCTTACGCTTATTGGCTGGTGGAAACGCAAACGACTCCGATCGGGCGCGAACTTGCGGGCGGTGAACGTACCTGTACTTTTTGCGGTGGCCTGCCGCAACTCAGTTTTCTGCAATCCAAAGAGCCGAACGCCGAAAGCGGCAGTCGTGATCTTCTGTGCGCGACTTGTCTTTCCTCCTGGCAATTTCGCCGCATCGTTTGCGCGAACTGCGGCGAAGAGCGACCCGCAAAACTCGGCTACTTTCACTCACCTGTGTTCGATCACGTACGGATCGAAGCTTGCGACTCGTGCAAACATTACCTCAAAGCAATAGATCTCACTCGCTTCGGTCACGCTGTGCCGTTAGTGGATGAGGTCTACTCCGCGGCGTTAGACCTTTGGGCGCGCGAACACGGTTACGAAAAAATTGAATTGAATTTGGTTGGGGTATAAACCAAAATTCTATATTGACTTTTGTTGCCGATGGGCCTAGGCTTCGGTCGTAAACCCCTTATTGAGCCCCCTAAAAGTAACGTTCGAACTGGAGGTGCGTTTCAATGGATGTCTCCAGAAGGACCTTCATCAAGACAACCTTGGTGGGAGGCGCGGGGGTTAGTGTCTTTGGCTTTAGCCTGGCTCCCGTTTACGCGCAGACACAAGGACTGAAGATCGCGCGCACCAGCGAGACGCGCAGCATCTGTCCTTACTGTTCAGTGAGCTGCGGCGTCATCATTCATACCCTCGGCGACAAAGCGAAAAACGCCATACCGCAAGTGGTCCACGTCGAAGGCGATCCCGATGCGCCAATCAATCGCGGCACTCTTTGCCCTAAAGGTGCTTCACTCGAACAGGACATCGTCAACAATCGCCGCTTGCTGAAACCGCAGGTGCGACGTCCGGGTTCTGATCATTGGGACGACATCTCATGGGATCAGGCGGTTGACGAGATTGCTCGCTGGACCAAGAAGACCCGCGACAATACGTTCATCGAGAAAGATAAGGACGGCTACACCGTCAACCGTTTGGAAACAATCGGCTGGATCGGCGGCTGCACTGACACGAATGAACTGAATTTTCTCGCCGTGAAGGCAATGCGCAGCCTGGGGGTCTGCTATTTCGAAACGCAGGCCCGGGTTTGACACGGTCCGACGGTCTCCAGTTTGGGGCCCACCTTCGGACGCGGCGCAATGACCAATGGCTGGATCGACATCAAGAACACCGACATGATGTTGATCATGGGTGGCAATCCGGCGGAAAACCATCCGTGTGGTTTCAAGTGGGCGGTTGAAGCGAAGCTGCATCGCAACGCAAAGGTGATCGTGGTCGATCCGCGCTTCACGCGCACCGCTACTCAGGCGGATCTCTTCCTGCAGATTCGCGTCGCCACTGACATCGCCTTTCTCGGCGGCGTAATCAATTACGCGCTCCAGAACAACCGTTTCGCCAAAGACTACCTGATCAACTACACGAACGCCGCTTTCATCGTGAAAGACGGATTCAAGCTTCCTGAAGACGGACTGTTTTCCGGTTTCGACGGGCACACCTACGCCAAGGACACCTGGAATTACGAGCAGGGCGGTAACGTTGGGCCACAGGCGCAAGCCACAACCGCGGGCGCCGCGGCGGGCACGGCTGCAGCGACGACCGGTGCGAAGACTTCGAGTGAACCCACCAGCGAGCAACAAAAGGCCGGTCAAGAGCCGGCAAAAAACTTCGAGCGCAAGAGCGAACCGGTTAGTTCCCAGCCGTCGACGCCCCAAAAGGGCGGAGAAGCGATGGGCCAGGGTTACCAGGCCGGAGGTCCCGTCGGCGCAGCAGCGCAAGGTGGACCAAAACCTCCACCGATGCTGCCGCCAAACGTCTCTTACGATCTTTCGCTGCAGCATCCGCGTTGTGTCTTCCAGTTACTGAAAAAACAGTATTCGCGTTACACGCCGGAAATGGTTGAGCGCATTACGGGCATTCCGCAAGCGCAGTTTCTGAAAGCCGCCGATCTGTTCACGTCTATTCGCACGAACGGCGACATGAAGAAAGCCGGAACGATCATCTACGCGGTCGGTTGGACGCAACACACTTCCGGCACGCAGACGATTCGCACGGCAGCGATTCTTCAGTTGCTGCTGGGCAACGTCGGGCGTGCAGGTGGCGGAGTTAATGCTCTACGCGGTCACTCAAATATTCAAGGCGCGACCGACATGGGCGGCGTCTTCGACATCTTTCCCGGTTATCTCAAGATTCCGCAGCCAACAGATACCGATCTCGCGATTTTCCTGAAGCGCACCACGCCGACTTCTTCGAAGCCGAATGAGTGGGACTCGTATAACTACTGGTCCAACACGCCGAAGTTCATGGCGTCGTTCCTGAAGTCGATGTACGGCGATTCAGCGAAGAAGGAGAACGACTTCAATTATCAATATCTGCCGAAGATCGATCGTCACTTCTCGTGGGTTGAGTTGTGGGACGAGATGTACGCCGGCAAGGTCAAAGGCCTGTTTGCTTTTGGCATGAACGGCGTGGCCATCGGCCCAAACTCGCAGAAAAACATCGCGGCGTTGAAGAAGGCTGACTTCCTCGTGGTTTGCGAACTCTATCCGGAAGAAACCGCCGAGTTTTGGCAATCTCCGGGCATCACGAAAGACGACATGAAGAATATCAACACGACCGTCTATCGTTTGCCCGGCGCCGGTTTCGCTGAGAAGGATGGCACGTTCGTCAACTCCGCGCGCTGGCTGCAATGGAAGTACGTGGCCGTGCCGCCGCCGGGTGAAGCGAGGGTCGATCAGGAATGGCTTGCGCGTATCTTTCTGAAAATCCGTGAGCTTTATCAAAAGGAAGGCGGCAAGTTTCCGGATCCGATTCTCAACGCCACCTGGTCCTACACGACTCCGGAGAATCCATCGCTTTCGGAAGTCGCGAAAGAGATCAACGGCAAAGCGCTTGCCGATCTCACGCTGGACACACAGCCCGGCGTCACGATCAAAGCGGGCCAGCAGCTTCCGGGTTTCGCCTGGCTGAAAGACGACGGCACGACCGCGTGCGGCAATTGGCTGTACTCCGGTTCCTGGACCGAAGCCGGCGCACAAATGCAACGACGCGGGCTGGAAGATCCCTCGGGTCTCGGCATCTATGCGAACTGGGGCTATTCGTGGCCCGCCAATCGCCGCGTGTTGTACAACCGCGCCTCGTGCGATCTCAACGGCAAGCCGTGGGACAGCGAGCGGCGGCAAGTTTGGTGGAACGACGCGCAACAGAAGTGGGTCGGCAACGACGTGCCGGATTTCAAAGTCGACTCGAAGCCTTCGGATCACATGGGACCATTCATCATGAATCCCGAAGGTGTCGGCCGTATCTTCGGGCCACTCGCGGCTTTTGCCGATGGCCCATTCCCGGAACACTACGAGCCGATGGAGAGTCCCGTCGCGAATCCGCTGCATCCACAACAATCGAACAATCCGATCGCGAAGAAGTTCACTTCCGACCTGGACAAGTACGGCACGCCGGACCAGGGATACAACGTGGTCTGCACTACCTACCGGCTGACCGAGCACTACCACTATTGGACCAAGAACAATCCGATGAACGTGCAGCTTGTTCCTGAACCATTCGTCGAGATACCGGCTCAACTGGCGGATGAAATGGGAATCACGGGAGGTGAAAAACTGAAGATCAGCAGTGCGCGCGGCCATTACATCGGGAAGGCGATGGTCACCAAGCGAATCAAGGCGATGACGATCGACGGCAAGAAGACTTACCAGATCGGCATTCCGATTCACTGGGGTTATCGCGGCATTGCTGAAGATGACGGCAAGACGGGATTGACGCCCGCGAATCTGCTTTCACCCGCGGCGACCGATCCGAACGCGTATACGCCGGAGTTCAAAGGCTTCCTCGTGAAGATTGAAAAGGCATAAGACGATGGCTAACCCACGCACACTTCAGATTCAGGAGATCTCGGCTCATCCTGGTCCCATACCCGGACGTGGCGCACGCCGTGAAGAGGAAGTATGTAAATACATAGACGTGTCGACGTGCATCGGCTGCAAGGCGTGCGAGGTCGCTTGCGTTGAATGGAACGATCATCCGTTTCGCGAGACGACCTTCAACGACACTTACCAGACGATGCCCACGACCGAGTGGAACTACTACAACCTCATCCGCTTTGCTGAAGACGAGCGCGACGGCAATTTGATGTGGCTGCTGCGGAAAGATCAGTGCATGCACTGTGAAGATCCCGGCTGCTTGCGAGCGTGCCCGGCCGATGGCGCAATCATCAAGTACGAAAACGGCATCGTCGATTTCCAGCAGGAGAACTGCATCGGCTGCGGCTACTGCATCTCGGGATGTCCTTTCGACATTCCGAAGTTCAACCCGACGACGAACAAGGTTTACAAGTGCACGCTCTGTTCCGATCGCGTCGGGCAAGGCCTCGAACCTGCTTGCATCAAATCGTGCCCGACCGGCTGCCTGAAGTTTGGCACTAAGTCAGACATGGTCCAGATCGCCGGCTTGCGTGCGAAGCAACTGCGTGAGGTTTCGGGTTTTGCGAATGCGGGTGTTTACGATCCGCCGTCAATCAACGGCACGCACGTGATCTACGTGCTGCACGACCTCAAGGCTCCCGAGCGCTATGGCCTCCCGGCGAATCCCGTCATTCCTCCCAGCTACACCTATTGGAAATGGATCGCCAAGCCGATCGGTCTATGGGCGGGCATACTCGGCATCGGCGCCATCTTCTTCCATCGAATTCTTTACGGGCCAAAACTTCCACAACCTGAAGGACCGTCATACGAAACTGGCCCGCGCGATGAAATCGAGGCCGGCAGAGAGGAGAGGCCGTGAGTGCAAGAGCAAAAAACTTTGACGAAAAAGCTCGTGGCGCTTTTGCGCGGCATGATGTTACGCGGGTTCATCGCGGCGAACTGCTGCGTCACCCTGCTTACACGCGTTTCCTGCACTGGATGGTGGCCATCTTCTTCATTCTCGCGCTGCTGAGCGGCTTCGCCATCTACACGCCGTGGCTGTTTCGCTGGATTTCACCACTCTTCGGCGGTGGGCCACGAACACGTTTGCTTCATCCCTGGTTTGGTGTGCTCTTCGAGGTCTTCTTCCTCTTTCAATTCATCAATTGGTTTGCGCCGATGACGTGGACAGAAGCGGACCGCCGCTGGATGAAGCGATTTCGGAGTTACGCCACCAATGAAGAACGGCTCGAGGCGGAAGACGTTGGATTTTTCAACGCCGGGCAGAAGCTTTACTTCTGGACCATCTTTGTCGCCGCGATTTTGTTTCTGATCACCGGCGTGTTGATGTGGTTCGACAATCTCGTGGGTCGTTGGATCGTCGCCGTTAGTTATGTGATTCACGATCTCGCCGCGCTGGTGATGTTCGCCGGCTTCGTCATTCACATCTATGAAAGCACGGCGCAACAGCCGGGCACGTTTGATTCGATGATCGACGGCACAGTCACGGACAGATGGGCCTGGACACATCATCCCGCCTGGTATCGCACGGTGACGGGTCGCGATCCTCGCGAGTCGTATGAACGCGAGCAGCGACGAATAGAAGAACGCTAGCCACAAAGAGGCACAAAAAGCACAAGAGCAGTTTGGGATGGTTTTGGTGCCCTTTGTGCTTTTTGTGCCTTTTTGCGAGAAAGGATCTGACTATGTATAGGTTCCTGCTTTTTACTTTGCTTGTTTTGGGAACTGCGCTTCCCGTTTTTTCGCAAAGCGCTAACGCGAGTGATCCTCTGGTCCAGGTGCTGCAGGCCAAAGGCATTTTGACCGAGGCTGAAGCACGCGCGATCACTGTTAACGCCTCGCCCGCGCAACAGCGAGATCGATTGGCGCTGCTGTTGCGCGACAAAGGCGTGATCTCCGCCGCGGAGTTTGAGACGTTGCGCCAGCCGGCCGCTCCGGCGGAGATGACGATGGCCACTGCCGATTACAAAACCAGTTCGCCACCACCGGCTGCGGCGCCCCCGACTTCGCCGCAGCCGACGCCCGTTCCCGTGATCGCCGCCGTCGCGCCGGTTCGCTTGATCGGCATTGACGCACCGAAACGCGAAGGTTTGATCCCCGACATAAAATTAGGTACCGGTGCGCGGTTGAAGTTATATGGGTTCTTCAAGACCAGCGTCATTCACGATTCATCATCCCCGCAGGGAAATGATTTTCCGTTGCCGTTGCTCGCGCAGGATACCGGTCCAAACGAGTCGTCGGAGTTTCACGTGCGCGCGCGCGCGTTGCGGCTGGGAGCAAATTTTGAGTGGGTCGACATTTCGCCGAAGACGACCCTCACGGGAAAGTTTGAGTTTGATTTCGAGGGCGACTTCCCGCGCGCTAACAATCGCAACATCACTTCGATTCGATCCAGTCAACCGTCGTTACGGCTCGCGTGGGTCAGGCTCGATCGACGCTTCAGCGATCGCAACAGCGCCTTTGTTGAGTTTGGCCAGGATTGGTCACCGTTTGTTTCGTCGACGTTGCCGAACACGATCGAGAACACAAACTTCGGCGGCGTAGGTTATGGTGCGTCCTACACGCGCATTCCGCAGGTCAAGACTGGTTGGAATCATAAGTTTGGCGCGTGGCGCGATCTGCAATTCCAGCCGGAGTTCGCGATCGTGTTGCCGGCGTTCGGCAATCTGCCGTCTGACGTTGCCAATCAACTCGCCTTCGGTGAAAGGCAAGGCGTTGATTCAGAACAGCCGGGCGTTCAAGGCCGCGCCGTACTGCAATGGCAACTCGATAAATCTGCGAACGTCGCTCCCGCGCAGTTGATCTTCAGTTTCGAACATCAGCAGCGCACGGCGATCGTGACAGCCGCTGCCGTGCCGGTGTCATTCAGGTCGGCTTTTCCGAACGGCGTGGAAGTCAGCAGCGACAGCGACGGCTACTCAGCCGAGCTTCAATTGCCGACGCATTTCGTAACGCTGGTTGGGAAGTATTACGGCGGGTCCGATCTGCGCTTCTTTCTCGCGGGTCAATTGCTGTCGAACTTTAATGACGTTGCCGGCCTGACGAACACCGCCAGCGCGGCGTCGATCGACGGTTCGTCGACCGTTGTTTTCGGGCTCGACAACGGCAATCCCGTCGTTGCGCCACAACGACCCGTGCGTGCTGAAGGCGGATTCATTCAACTCGGCTTTCCGTTATCGCGAATCTTCGATGCGGATCCGAAAGGACGCAACGCTGGTTGGACCGCTTTCATTTATTACGGCGGCGATCAAGCGGTGTCGCGTGATGCGCGGCGGCTTGGCGTGCGTGGTGGACGTAGCGATCTCTTCTCGGGCAATATTCAGTACAAATGGAACCAGTGGGTGACGTTTGGTTACGAGCAGGGTTACTACCGCACGCGCGCAGATTCTCGAGTCGGAGCGCTGCCGCTGTTTCGCGGCATACCCAGCTTCACCACGCACAACGTCCGATCCGAGTTTGCAGCAATCTTTAGCTTCTAAACTTGCGAGGAGTTTGAAAATGCCCCTTAGCTTTGCCAGCGATATTCGACCGCTGTTTCGTGATTCCCCCGACGTCGACACGATGAAGAGCATCGGTCTGGACCTCTCGTCTTACGACGACGTCAAGCAGAACGCTGCCGCGATTCATGCGCGCCTGGCCGACGGCAGCATGCCGTGCGATGAGCCATGGCCGGACGATCGCGTCGATTTATTCAAGCGTTGGATCGATGAAGGCACGGCGCCTTGAACGCATCATGCAATACGAAGATGTCGCAATTACAGACGCTGAGGTTCCGCAGGCTTCGAACCGCATTTTTCAACATCTCGTGAAAACGTATGCGAGCGAAGTGAACAAGCTCAACTCCGTCTGGCACGAATTCGCGGAAGAGGATCTCGCTTTTAAGCCACATCCGCGTTCGAGTTCTGTGGCCCAGATCATCGAGCACGAACTGCTGTCGGAGCGCCGGTTCTTTGGCGAGTTTCTGGGTTTGCCGGAAGTGCCGGCGAAGGAAGTACTGCCGGAGCAACGAACCCCGCAGGCGTTTGCGGCCCGAATGATCGAACTGTCTCGCCCGCGGTTGGACTTTCTGGCGAAACAGAACGAAGACTGGTGGTTGACGGTTGTTCCCTTCTTTGACGTCGAACGCGAACGAATCTGGGTTCTCTGGCGCCGCGTCTTGCACACCGCGCATCATCGTGCTCAACTCGGTGTGTATTTGCGCATGTTGGACAAGAAGGTGCCGTCGATCTATGGCCCGACTGCCGACGTGCGTTGGGAAGGAGCGGATCCGACGAGCAGCGTAGCCGCCGCCAGCCGGAAATGAACTGAATGAAGCCTCGACCGACCATCATTGCCGTCAGCGGTTTCTCATCAAATGTTGGGAAAACGACGTTGGTGTGCGAACTGTTGCGGCAGTTGCCGGGTTGGGAAGCGATCAAGCTGACGCGCGGTCACTATCGATCGTGCGGCCGCGATCCGGCCGCGTGTTGCGTCAGCGATCTGCTGCGCAGCGAGCCGGTGATCCGTTCCGGTCGCGAAGGGAATTACGAGACCGGCAAAGACACGGCGCGTTTTTGGGACGCCGGCGCTGCGAATGTTCACTGGGTGATCGTGACAGACGATCAGGTCGAGCAGGGGATTGATGACGCAATCTCGCGCGTGGAAGCAGGCGGAGTCGTGATTGAAGGAAACAGTTTCCTCGAATACGTCACTGCGGACCTG
>Ga0247688_1000440_pt1 | contig 12197 bp, 13 predicted proteins | sample CNK29_metaG_FD_182718 | JGI IMG/M metagenome (GOLD analysis project Ga0247688, IMG submission 182718) | Soil microbial communities from Purdue University Martell Research Forest, Indiana, United States - CNK29 | ecosystem: Environmental > Terrestrial > Soil > Temperate forest > Bulk soil...
CAGCGATGGTTATCCCAAGCCGATCTGGGACAAGTTAACTGGCAAGATCGATCATTCGGTCGCCGACTACTGGCGCGAGAATTACGATCTCGGTTACATCCTCAAACGCGATTGGGCCAAACTCGGTCCGAAGCTCGCCGGCAAGATTCATATCTACGTCGGTGAAGCCGACAACTTCTACCTCAACAACGCGGTCTATCTTGTCGACGATTTTCTGAAAACCACGAAGAACCCTGCTTACGGTGGTGAGGTTGATTACGAGCCGCGCGCGGAGCATTGCTGGAACGGCGATCACACGCGGCCGAATGCAATTGCGCGCTTGCGGTATCACCAGTTCTTCGCGCCGAAGATCGTGGAGCGAATTGAGAAGAGCGCGCCGCCGGGAGCGGATCTAAAGAGTTGGCGCTACTAACTTCCTCATGATCGCGAGGTGCGTTTCGAGGATGCCGTTTGCTTGCTCGGAGTTTGGCGTGAGCGACCAGTCGCCGTGGTCCCACGTGCCGCCGAGAATGATGCCGTCGCGGCGCGGAAACATGTAGCCGCTGCTCAGGTAGCAATAATCGATCTCCGGTTGCGGCAACAGGATTTCGAGTTGGCCACGGACGGGCGTCAGTTCTTCATCGTCGAACAACGCGCGCGAGCCGAGACCGGTGCAGTTGAAAACAATCGTCTCTCGCAATCGCGCGATCTCACGCCGGTTGCGAAACTCTTTCACGACAACTCTGCCGCCCGCGATGTAGAAATCACGCAACAACGCGCTGAGATAGATCGACGGCTCGATCAGCATCGTCGAATACTGCCGCACGAGCGGGCTGCCGAAGTAGTGTTCGGGATCGCGATGGATCTGTTTTGCGGGGTAAAGCGCGTCGCCGCCGGGCAGTTCGCGTTCGAGCGCCATTTCGTTGCGCAGCAGTTCGTAAGTTTCGATCCAGCGCACGCCGTATTCGGGTCCGACCAGCAGTTGAAACGCGCGATTCGAAATCTGGCAAGCACGGCGAAATTGATCAGTAAACTTCGCGTTGATCTGATCGGGTTCGAAAACGGTGGTCGGCGACCAGGAAGCGCCGGCGATGTTGGAAGTTGTTTCCGGCGGCAGTTCTTTCGCGTAGATCGTGACGGTGCCTGGACCATTCTGGAAACGGCGTTGCAGCAGACGCGCCGTCGAAAGCCCGCTGACGCCGCAACCGAGCACGGCGAAGTGTTGTGGCCGCGTGCGACTCGTCGTCAAAAATTCGCGCGCGAGATCGACGGCGAGCGACGCAGTGCCCCACGAAAGCGTAACGCCGCCACCCCCGTGACCGTAGTTATGGACCAGAAACTTGTTGCCGAAACGCTCCGCATCGACTACGAACCCGCTCGCGCGATAAGGCCTTAATCCCACCACTTCACGAATCACGCGATCGCGCGAAACGTTGACAGGCGCGAAATGGCGCGGCGTGTCGAAGGCGCGTGCGCGCCGCGTGCTCAACAACAGCGCACTCGTCGCGGCTGCACCGCGGAGAAAGTCACGTCGATTTAACCGTGTACTCATCCGGCGAACTTTAGCGTAATCTGGGGCGCATGTCTCGCTTTCCCGAATGGATGGTCCCGATGGCGGCGACGCTCACGCAGGAGCGGTTCACCGGGCCCGAGTGGCTGTTCGAACGCAAGTTTGACGGCATTCGCTTGCTGGCTTTCAAGCACGGCGGCGAAGTGCAGTTGTTTTCACGCAATCACCTGCCACAGAACGTGCCGGTCGTTAAGCAGGCGATTGAGCGCTTGCCGCCTGACGAAGTGATTCTTGACGGTGAGATCACGTGGCCGGGCGGGAAAGTCAGTTATCACGTGTTTGACATCATGTGGCTCGATGGGCGCGACGTGACGAAGTTGCCACTCGAAGAGCGGCTCGCGTTACTGAAGCAGTTGCCGCTGGCTGGACCACTCGAGCGAGTTGAACCGGTGATTGACGAATCGCCGTGGGAACGCGCGGAAAGAGAAGGTTGGGAAGGCGTGATCGCGAAGCGCCGCGACTCGGAATACGAACATCGCCGCTCGCGCAACTGGCTCAAGATGAAGTGCGAACTCTCGCACTACTTCGTCGTGGGCGGCTTCACCGATCCGCAGGGCAAGCGCGTCGGGCTCGGCGCGTTGCTTATCGGTCATTACGAAGGTGAGGATTTCGTCTTTGCGGGAAGGATCGGCACCGGCTTCGACACCAATCTCCTGCTCGATCTGCGGGCGCAGTTGGATCAACTGGAAATACTAAAAGCGCCGTTTACGAAGGCCGTCGGCTTGCCGCGCCTTCGCGCGCATTGGGTCAAGCCCGAGATCGTCGTGAATGTTGGTTTCATCGAATGGACCACACACGGCAAACTTCGGCATCCGCGTTTATTGAACGTTGTGCAACCAGCGAATGATCAGCCATCCGGAAAAGATCCTGTTTCCTGACGACGGCATCACCAAGGGCGAACTCGCGGCCTACTACGAAGCGATCGCGCCGGTGATGCTGCCGCACTTGCGGCGTCGGCCGATCACGATGGAACGTTATCATCGTGGCATCGGCGCGCCCGGTTTCTTTCAGAAGGACGTGTCGAAGGGTTTTCCCGAGTGGCTCAAGCGCGTTGAAGTGCCGAAGAAAGACGGCACGGTCCATCATCCGATTGCCAACGACGTGCGTTCGCTGCTGTGGTTGGCAAATCAGAATAGCATCACGATTCACGTTTGGCCGTCGCGCGTGCCGAATCTCTGCCATCCGGACATCTGCGTGTTCGATCTCGATCCTTCGCACGACGATGAATTCGATCTGTTGCGCGCAGCGGCGCTCAATGTGCGCGACCTTTTGGCCGAGCTTGGTTTGCCGTCGTGGATCAAGACTTCGGGATCGAAAGGCTTTCACATTGCGGTGCCGCTCGACGGCAAATCAGACTTCGGGACGGTGGCTCGTTTTGCGCACCACGTCGGAAAATTGCTGGTCCAACGCGATCCCGATCATCTGACGCAGGAGTTCAGCAAGGTAGATCGCGGCGGGCGCATTCTGGTCGATACGGGGCGCAATGGATACAGCGCGACGTTCGCGGCGGCTTACACGGTGCGTGCGAAAGCCGGCGCGCCGGTGTCTGCGCCGTGTACGTGGGAAGAAGTAGAACGCGGAGAGGTGCGGCCGAAGAGTTTTACTTTGCGAGGGATGAGGCAGCGCGTTGGAGAAGTTGGCGACCTGTGGTCTGGTCTGTTGAAGAGTAAGCGTTCGTTAGAAAAAGCCATCCAGAGATTAAACGGATGACTCGGATCTTTCGAGATGCGATCGGCCCCAGCGGCGTACGTCCTCAACCAGCGGCAACACTGATTGGCCATAATCTGTCAGCGAATACTCAACCGGCGCGGGCACGGCACCTTTCGGCTCGCGATTCACCAGCCCGTCGTTCACCAACTCGCGCAGTTGTTGCGTGAGTACTTTCTGCGAGATCCCCGGCATCGCCTTGCGCAACGCGGCGAAGTGTTTCGGCGATTCAGCCAGCCAGTAAATAATTATCAGTTTCCATTTGCCGCCCAGCGCGCTCAACGCCGCGGTGAGCGGGCATCCCGTAACAGGATTGGGTCGCGTGCGTCCTGAATGGTTACCTGAAGGTGCGTTCTTGATGGCGCTCATAAGTCAGATTACATTCCCAGTTAACAAGAGATGCCTGGAGGTTTTGGATGATAGTAGAAGTGCGCAGCTACCGGATCAAGCCCGGACACCGCGATGAGTTCATCAAGTTGTTTGAGAGCCGCGCGATTCCCGCGCTGCGAGAGTTTGGCATGAAGATCGTTGGTCCAATGCTCGACGTCGAGAACCCAAACAAGTTTGTGTTTCTGCGAAGCTTTCCGTCGCTGGAAGATCGCGACCGGATGAAGGATGCGTTTTACGGCAGCGAGTTGTGGAAGAAAGAACTCGAACATCTCGCGATGCCGCTGCTCGATAGCTATGACGTCATACTTTGCGAGACGTCACCCGGTTGCGTCTTCGATTGGTAACTCAAGACTTCGCTATCTCAGAGAAGCGAATGTTGAGGATCGGGTACTGCTGCCAGTCTTTGTAGTCGAAGTGCCACCACTCGGCTTCGTACACCGTAAAGCCTTCCGCTTCCATCGCGGCGCGCAGCAGGTCGCGATGCCAGCGTTGCAGGGAAGTGCCGCCGGGATAGTTTGGATAAGCACGATCGGTGGTCTCGTCGTAAGTGCTCACCATGTCGATCGGCTGCTCGGTTTTCAAATCGTAAAGCGTGATGTCGACCGCGCAACCGCGATTATGACGCGAACCTTTTGACGGGTCCGCCACGAAGATCTTCTTGTCGTCGGGGGTCGCATCCCAAAACACCTTCGTCACGTACCACGGGCGGTAAGCGTCGTGGACCAGCAATCCGTAACCGAGCGATTTCAGTTTGTTGCTGGCGCGCAGCAGTGCTTCGGCCGCGGGCCGTTGCATGAACGCGCGCGGTTCGGCGTAGAAGACGGAGCCGAACAGGTTGTTGGTGGTGGCGTAACGAATGTCGAGACGAATCGTCGGATCGAGTTTGACCAGTTCGACCAGCTCGGGCTGGCGGAAGTTGCCGCTTTCCGCGGGTGGCTGGGCATTGAGTGCTTCTTTGAGCAACTCCGCGACGGGACGAACCGGCGTAACGCGGAGTTGGTTCGCGCCGGCTTCCGGTTCGATGTTCCGGCGCGGAAGTGTTATGTCGCCGAGTTTGACTGCGGTCGCGCGTTCGTTGCGATCGCGTGTGAAGGCGAGTCGCTGATTCGCGTGTGGCCCATTCGCAGCGAAGACGAAATTACTTTTGGAGATCTCTTTTAGCGGCTCGGGTGCGGCGCGTTTGAAGGAGGCGGCGAGTTTTCCGTTCGCTTCGAGAATGTAAAGAATGTCGTTATTCGAGCCGTACTCACCGATCAGTCCGAGCCAGCGTGCGGGCGCTGGCGCGGGTTTCGGAGGAGTAGTTTGAGCTTGAGCCTGGGCGAAGAACGCGATCAGCAGCAGGATCGCGATTTGTCTGGTTACGTTTTTCATCGGCTTAAGATGTAGATGCCGAATTTCTCGTCTCCGCGAGTTTCGCGATAGAAGTCGACAACCGTGTAGCCGTCGTTGACAGCTTTCGTAAATGCGTGTTGCGTTTGCTTGCGCCACTCGCGCGCGCGCGCCGGGTTGTGTTGTTGCACGGCGTTGATGTCGCCGGGAATTTCGATCAGGAGTTTGCCGGCTGGATTTTGCAACTGCGGAGTTTCTTTATTGAGTCGTTCGGTTACGCGATCGCTCGCGAGTAGCCACTTAACCCACAAACGATCTGTGCCGGTCTGATGCAGGAAGCTCGCGGCATCTTTGCCGTAAAAATCGATCAGGTAACGATTGGAGATCACGCCGAGCTTCGTGAAATTGAAGTGTGCGTTAAGGCTCTGCAACGGATCGAAAGTCCAGGTGATTATTTTGATACCCTGGGCCAACACCGCTTCGCGTTGCGCGAGTTTGAGTTTGTAACCGAGATTGAAATTGCGATAAGCAGGTTTGACCCCGAGCATGTGTGAGTGATGCGCGATCTCGCCTTCTTCGAGGGCGACAAATCCGTAAACGAAGCCGGCCAGCGTGTCGCGATCGAACGCGCCGAGCAACACGCCGCCGGCCGCTCTGGTCGCGACGAGGTGCGTTATGGGAACGACGTCGAGATCGGGAACGCCCCAAACTTCTTTTTCGATCTGTTCGACCTCGCGCAGTTCCGCGAACGTGTCGATCTGGCGAATTGAAATGTCGGAAGTTTTGGTTGCGTCCACGTTTGCGCCTATGATACTTGAAATTCGCGACCCACGCTTTCTTAAACTTCCTGGAGGAGGTGCTCCGGCATGCTCAGAACGTCTCTTGGCCTGACTAATCGATTCACTCTCGCGTTGCTTCTTGTTTTGCTCGTTACGGCGGCCGCTTGCCAGAAGGGAACAGGCGTTGATACTCATGCCACGGATGAGGCGACGTTGAAAAAACTCGACGCGGAGTGGTCCAAGGCCGCCGCTACTACGAAGGACGTCGATAAAACGGTTTCATATTACTCGGACGACGCGATCGTGATGCCGCCGAACATTCCGACGCTGACGGGCAAGGAACCGATTCGCGCGTTGTGGAAGAGCATGATCGAGTCGCCGGGTTTTGGCGGCGGCTGGAAAGCGACGAAGGTCGAAGTCGCGAAGTCGGGCGATATCGGCTACGTGACCGGCACCTACGAACTGCGCGAAACCGACGATGGCGGCAAGCCGATCACGGATAAAGGGAAGTTTTTGGAAGTGTGGAAAAAACAGGCGGACGGAAATTGGAAATGCGTGGCCGATATGTTCAGTTCCGATCTGCCGACGTTGCCTGCGGCTGCGGCGCCAGAAAATAAACCCACGCGTTGATGCCTGATCGCAGTTGGACCAGCGTGCGTTGATAACCGGCCGGTTCGTAAGCGTCTGCCTGCTCGAGTTCTGACGTTGTTACGGGGAAGACGGTCCCTTCGACGACGTCAGAGTCGTTTCCAGTGAAGTTGAGGTTGCGATGATCGGCAGTGCCGCTGGCGGCTGCGAACTCAGCGTCGTCGATTCGAATCGCTGTTAGGCGATACCCGACGAGCGCGTCTGGCTTTCCGTTTAATCGGTGTCCAAAGATTGAAACTTGAACTGTGGGCGTCTGCAAGGTTCCGTAGGCGAACAGGTTTTCTGTTTGAGTTTCCTCACGAGGCATCTTGGTGTTTACGTTATTTGAGTAATCAAATCGCCTCTGAGAAGTTTTTGCGGTACCTGGCGAAACTTGTATTTGGTGGCGGAACGGTCGAGATCGAATACCCAAATCAGATCGAAACGATGTTCGGGCCACGTGCGCGGCGCGACGTCGTCCCTGCCGAGGATGTGCGCGGCGATCTGGGGAATGTACTCACGTTGCCAGGCGATCAAAACCACGCCGCGACACCGAAAGGCCTCTTCGACCATTTCATCAAACTCAAACCTCGCGTACTCCGAGTGAATGTTGATTCCGAGTTTTTCAGCGAGCGGCGTGATGGTTTCGATCGGGCGGCGGCTGCCTTTGCGCCGCAGCGGTTTCGAAGCGTAAAGAAACTGCGGCTTCGCGAGATGCGAATGCTGGAAATGGTTATCGCGTGGGGCAAGGAGGTTCGTGAGCGCGCCCGCTCGTTGCCAACCGCGCACCTCGAGTGACTCTCTGCTCTGGTCTCCCAATCGCGTCACGCCATAAGGAGTACCATCTTTGGGCGGTTTCTCCGCGTGCCGAAGCAACATGATCTTGGTGGCTTTCTTGAGTTGTTTTCTCATCCGTTGTGGGCGGCGTTCATAGTGGGATCGCGTGAGAGTGTATATCAGAAAGTTTTCAGCGCTACTAGATGTATAGCTAACGATTGGCGTGAGCAAAACGAAACGGGCGACTCTCGTCGCCCGTGATTAGAAATTTTGGTGCCCGCTAGTAGATTCGAACTACTGACCCCTCGCGTGTGAAGCGAGTGCTCTACCGCTGAGCCAAGCGGGCGCATATTTTTGTTAACCGTATGCTACAACGCCACTTGCTTATCTTGCAACAGTTTAGCGGCTTGCTCGTCGCCGCTCTCAACGCTCCGAACGCTCTCAACGCTCCCTTGAAGCGTCAAGGTTGCGTCAACGTTGCTCATCGCTTGTGTAGCTAGTATACGGCCTTCATTCCGTGGTCGCAGGTAGACAGAAAAGCTCTCAAGCGTCTTGTGACCGCTCCACTTCATTACGCTACCGGCGTCGTTGCCGGTGACTTCCATCCAGTGAGTGATTGCAGTATGGCGGAAGCTATGGCAGGTAAAACCGTGAGCCTGGCCGTAGTTGAGCTTGGCGACTCTACCGGCATTCCGACAGGCTCGCGCTATCGCATTGTCATAGGTGGGCGTCTTGGCTCGTGCGAACAAGTAACCGTCGCCCGTGAGACCTTCGCGGATGCGGGCCTGCACAATCTCGCGGATGCTGCCCCAAAGTGGGATGTCGCGCTCATTCTCTGTTTTTGTGGCTTCCAGTCGAACGAAATCCTTCTTCCAATGAAACTGATCGAGACGCAGCCGCAGGATCTCATTCAGGCGTCCACCTGTCTGCCGCAGCAATCGAACGGCATCAGCCGCATCGCGCCCAATCGCCAAACGTTCGGCTTTGCGTGAGCCGAATTTGTGGCAAGGCGGCGGGTTGAGAAGCGTAAGCACTAAGGCTCGATACTCCCAATCCTCAACCACGCGGCGCTCAAACTCGGTCTTACGCTTCACAGCAAGCTTGGGCCGTAGCCAGTTGACGAGATCCGGCTTCGCTTCCTGGGCTGCCTTCATCATGCCTTGTACGCGACCGACAAAAACCGCAGCACTATTCTTGCTGAGTGTTGGCCGGAAGCATAGGCGCTGATAAAACTCGCGCAGGTCTGTCTCAGTGATCTCGCGCACAAGTCGAGTAGCGCCAAACTCAGTTACAAACTGTTGGAGCACTTTGCAGTTTGAGCGAACGTTGTGGCCGTACTGATTACCTTTGTCTCGCGCCCTCACTTCGAGCTTGCGACGGTAGATGTTAAGAGCATCCTGCGCGGTGGTTGGCTTGCCGCGAAACTCACCACGATGCACCGCGTCAACATCGGCCATTGCCTGATTAAGATGTTGTTCCGCTTCACCGGATGACAGGAAACCGCGAGCGCGAAGCTGACGGTTCTTATACCTGCGCCGATACCCAAAGCAATGTTTGCCTTTGGCGTCGTGCTCGTAGATATATGGATTAGTTTTCTTTGGCATCGTGGTCCATCTTCCAGAGGCAGCATTATATGGTTAGTGGTGGTTGCTTGGCACGTTTTACCTTCAGCTTTCCTTCTGCGAATGCCTCTACTTCATCAAGAAGGTAGCGGTAGGTCCGCCCGTGCTTTACACGAGTGAGTACGTGGGTGCCAGCTTTACCGGCGCGAATGGTTGATGGTGCGAGGCCGGTGATCTCATGCACCTTACGAGTTGTAATTTTTTTTCTGATCATACTTCACAGTCTTTCCTAAAGAACTAGTCCTCCGAGATCGATTTCCGGTGCTTCCTTCTCAAGCTCGGCGGCTTTTGTTGGTGCTGAATTAGTGTGGGTTGTGGCTTGGTTCAAACTGTGGTCGGTGGATGATTGCTGTGGCGCGAGCGGATCGCGAGTCAACTTATCGCGGTCCTTCTTCATCTCGCGGTCGTCGTCCAATGTCCCTTCAAGGGCTGTATCTTTGCTTGTAGCGCGATTGAGAGTCTCGCTTAAATTGCGCTCAGCGACGCTAGGTGTCGGAACCTCATACCTGGCTCTGGAAATCTCAATCGGGATTGTGGTTGTAAGCTCGGCGGCTTTGGTCGGTGCTGGCTCAGGATGGGTGGAAGTATGCGCGAGGCTGTGGTCGAAGGGTAGTTGCTGCTGTGTCGCTTCAATCGCGGTTTCTTTGTTCGTGCTGCGCTCCAAAGATAGACCTAAATTCTGCGCTGAGTCGGTATAGATCAGCGCCTCGTACCTTGCTCTGGAAATGGCAACATAGGCCATGCGGTCGTTAAGTAGCTGCACGGATTCGCGCGTGTCGGCGTTGACGAGAACGCGATCACAAGTTAGCCCCTGAGCCGAATAGCTGGTGACGGCGTAGCCATAATCAAGGTGCCGAAACTTGCGCGGGTCAATACTGATTTCGCGCCCGCTGTCCAGGGCTAAACGTATGTGAGCGGGGTCGATTCTTGTGATCGTGCCTAGCTCGCCATTGACGATTCTTTTCTGTGTATCGGGAGCGCGAAACTGCACGCGATCACCTTCGGCGAAGGCACGTTCGGCTTCGTAGTAGACGCTCACACCGGAAAGACGTTTGGGGTTGTATTTAAGTAGGCGGCCATTCTCAAACTGAACAGTGATTTCGTTGCGCTCGTGGTCAGTCGCTAATACCCTTGCGTACTCGCCTACTTTGGCTTTGTTGCTGTTGCGGTTGTAGCGAATAATGTCCTCGCCGGGTCGGTAGGAATTGGCGAAGGTGCGCTCCTCGCCAGTCATATCCGAACGAGTGACATAGATCTTCATCTGGTACTCGTTCTGGCTGACATTTCCCTCTCGTTGGAGTTGCCGATGGATAAGGGAATTGAGTTGGACGCGTTCGCGATTGGCGGGCGAAATGACTAGCGTGCCGGTGGGGTCTTTGCAGTAGTCCTGGGCGATGGCGGCGAAGCGTTCTTGCTCGTCCGCGATTTCGATCACCTTACCTCGGCTGTGCAGTTCGTCCACTGCTTCGCGTATGTTGCGGGCTGCGAAATCGTGAACTGACTGCTTCAGTTCTTTATTGCGCTGTCTGACGTTCTCGCTCAGTGCCACAGTGGTCATGCCATGCTGTTGGAGCTGCTCAAAGGGGCGGCCCGCTTCGACGGCCTGATGCTGGCGCACGTCGCCGACGAAAAGCACCTTGTCTTCGGGTTGTTGGAGGGCTAAAAAATTGTGTATGTGCTTAGTGCTGGCGAGTGAACTTTCATCGACAACAAAGAGGCGGCTGGCGGTAGCTGGCTGCTTGCGCCGGCGCAAAAACTTCTGGATGGTTTCTGTCTCAATACCGCTTTCGCCAAGCTGCTGCGCGGCGCGTGTGGAGGGGGCGAAACCGCGCACCTGATAGCCTTCTTTTTCGGCTGCTTCGCGCAGTACGGAAAGTGCCGTTGTCTTGCCGGTTCCGGCTCCCCCTTGCAAACCAATAATCTGATCTCTGCTGGATAAGATCGCTTCAATCGCTGATCGCTGCTGAGCATTTAACCTGCGCTGCTGGCGCTCGGCTGTGGTGGTCACAAGTTCCTTGACGCGCTCCGCTTCAACCATCGCCGGACGGCTCTCTTTGCCATCGATCATGGTCTGAATATTTTGCTTCTCCATCGCCAACATGGGGTCGGTGGTTACTGCGGGTGGTCCCTGCTGGCTCCGGATCTTTAAGAACCCGCCACGTGTCTCCATCTGTCGTTGTAGTTCGGTCATAACCGCGTCATAACGTGTAAGGCCTAGACAGCGCCGTAGCGCGTCGCCGATCACTTTGCGCAGGTCCGCCACGGCTTCGTTTTCAACGGCCTTCTTGCGGGCAAAAATGACTGCTTCCCGAGCGTGTACTGCAATCTCATACGGTGATAATTGGATTGGCAATCGTTCCCGCGCTTGGGCTACAAGACGTTGAGCCTCGTATCCGTGCCTGACTTCCTTTTCGAGGGCTTGAGTTCTTATTAAGTCAGGGTCGAAACTCTTACTGCGGCGATTATTCCGGGCCGCGGCTTGTTTCAATCTCGCATTGTCTGAGACCGTATTTCCTTCCCGCTCAAAGCCGCTCCTTCATTTGTTTTTCTTCCTTCAAAACTTCTCGGCGGCGTGGGCTGCTGTCCTGCAAATATTCTTCGCTGAAGCCTTTGATTTCAGGTGCGCCGGTGCGTGAATCAACTCGAATTTCGTAACCAAGTGCTTGCAGTTTGTCGGATAAGTTGGCGCGGTAAATCGCGGTCCCATATTGCTGGCTGCGGTACAACTCAAGCGGCTGCACGGAGCGCACTTTTCCGTCCTCGCATTGGGTCATGTTGATGATTAAAACGTGCGTGTGAAGCTGCGGTGCGGCGTAGCCGTTGGCGTGATCGGGGCGTGAGGATGTGTGCTCAAACTGGGCGGCGATCATCTTGCCGGTGGTGATGGCTGGCTTGTCGCCGCCGCCCCGCGCTTGGAGATATTTTTCAAGCTCTTTCAGGGCCTCATCGACACTCTCGCGGTGAGCGTCTCTGACGCGTTCATCGTCTCCAACGAGGGCGGCTAAGGAAACGGATTTAGGGGCGCTAAAGGTCGCGTCCCAACCGGCGCGATGCTCGCTGGTGGTCTTTTCTTTGCCGAAGTCGTCAACGATTTCGCGGGCTGAAACAGAGCGAATAAGTTGCTCGCCAGTGTGCGGATCTTGACCAGCAACTAAGCGCTCGTACTGCTCGCTAGTGACCTCGCCTTTCAGGTTCCATTCCTCGGCCAGGGTGCCATACCAGCGGCCCTTAACTGCGCCTGATTCGCTGTAGTAATTGTCTTTGGAATTGGTGAACTCCTGCTTGTAATAGTCCAGTGCTTTTCCTGCGGAAATTGCTCTGCTCATAGTCATCATAAGATTCATCCTCCTAAGTCTCAGCGAGCTCGTTGGCGTCGCGGTTTTGGGTTTCCTTTTGCTCTTGCATTCGTAATCGTTT
>Ga0247688_1000441_pt1 | contig 12189 bp, 13 predicted proteins | sample CNK29_metaG_FD_182718 | JGI IMG/M metagenome (GOLD analysis project Ga0247688, IMG submission 182718) | Soil microbial communities from Purdue University Martell Research Forest, Indiana, United States - CNK29 | ecosystem: Environmental > Terrestrial > Soil > Temperate forest > Bulk soil...
CGCGGCCGCCGTATCACTACCCGGCGTGGCGGAGAAACCAGTGTTGCCGCTCAGGCCATCACCGCCCGGAGGTTCGACACCGAGCAAAGATCCACCACTCTTCAGAGTGTCGATGCCTTTCAGGTGCGGCACTTCATCGGAATTGATCGGCTTCACGATGTCCGCGGTGATGATGAACATCAACTCGGTCTCTTGCTTCTGGAACGACTCAGACTTGAACAAGTTGCCGAGCACGGGAACATCACCGAGCAACGGAATCTTCGAGAACGATCGCGTTTCGTTATTGTCGAGCAGGCCGGCGAGCGCAAAGCTCTGGCCATCGCGGAGTTCTACGCCCGTGTGCGCGCGGCGGGTTCGCAGTGCCGGAATAACGAAGCCGTTGAAGCGCACGCCATTCGCGATATCGATCGTCGAGACTTCCGGTTCGAGTTCGAGGCGAATGTGATCTTCGTCGATGATGGTTGGCTTGAAGTTCAGCCGCACACCGTATTCCTTGAACTGCACGCTGACGGCGCCGTTGGACGAGCCGCTTTGCACCACCGGAATCGGAAACTCACCACCAGCGAGGAAGCTCGCGGTTTGGCCGTTCATCGCGATCAGGTTCGGCTCGGCGAGAGCACGCAACGCACCGTTGGTTTTGAGTGCGCGAATGAACGCCGCCGTGTTAAGGCCGGTATTGAACAGGAACAGGTTAACGGCGGAGCCGGCGAACTCTGACAAAACGTTGGTGCCAAGGCTCTGCTGATTGTTTCCGCCCAGCGTCGCTGGCCCACCGCCTTGCGCGAACACCGTAGTGCTGTTCACGGAGGCGTAGGATGAACCCAGCTCTTTCAACTTCGTGCGGCTCACTTCCGCCACGCGCACCTGCAACTGCACCTGCGTGGTGTCAGTGACCGGCGATTGCAGCATGTTCACGGTTTTGAAGCCGGCGGCCTGGACCACTGCGTCGGCCTGGGCCGCAGCCTGCGGATTGCTCACCGTGCCCGAGAGCACGACCGAGCCGTTTGCCTGGCTGAGGCGAATGTCATCTTTCGGGAATAGAGCGCGGATCTGTGAATCGATCAATGAAAGATTCGCGCGCACGAACACATCGAAGACGATGAATTTCTGGTCCGACTTTTCCCAAGCGATGAAGTTGACCTGGCCAAAAGCTTTTCCGTTCACCAGCACTTGATTCGGGGAGACCATCACGGCTTCCGCAATGTCCGGGTTGGAGATGGAAAAGCGACCGATGGGGCGGTCGAAATTGATAACGCGCGACTGGCCGACGAGCACGTTGATGGGAATACCTTCTTTCGTCGCACTGCTAAATGAGGCGTCGTAGGTACTCTCCTGCGCATTCGTGACGATTGCCCAGCCTAAAGCCGGCGTTAGCAGCAAGCCCATCAAGAGATGAATGATGGTTTGCTTTATCGAATACGGATTAGCCATGTTTACTCTCCTTACTACGAATTTCGCAGCTTGATATGGCCCGCGCCCACTCAGCGCGGCGGCCTTGTTTCATTTGCAGCACTAACGCAAGTCGGGAAACTCAACGTTCTTCTTCTTCGCGCCTTCGATCACTTCAATCGAAGGACGGGCTACGGCCGGCGCGGCGGGCGTGTTTACTTTCGCCGCAGTCTCACTGGCCATCGCACGCGGGCGCGCGCGTTTCGGAGCTGCACTCGGGTGGTGCACCGGCTTGGCGTCTTTCTCGGCATCCTCGCCGGGAAGCGGCAACGCACGTTCACCTGACAGCAGCGACTTCTTGGTGGCGCCAGTGGTGACCTCATCGCCCTGATCGATCGAGTTGCGCATCACTAACTGCAAGCGACCTTCACTCGAAGCAAGCGCGAGTTTTTCGGTCTGCTCGGGCGTAACTTGCAGCGTCACAGTCTTGACGCGTTCCACTTCTTTCTCGTTCTTCGGCTTATCGAGGTTCGCACCGTTCGCCAGTACCTTGATGTTCTGGAGCACAATCTTCGAAACTCGCTCGCGGTGACTATCGTTCTCTGGCGGATCGATCACGACGACAACGTCGACGAGCGCGCCCGGCATGATGAAGCCGGAGATGCCGACGACGTCGTCAACTCTTACGTTCATCGCGCGATAGCCTTCCGGAATCACCGACGACAATCCGGCGGCAGATCCGAGCGGCGCGAGACGGCTTTCGGTGATAGGTTCACGGGCCGCAATTCTCACCACCGCGACGCGGCCAATGAGGTTTTGGTCTTCGGGGTTGATGAAGGTGCCTTCCGGAGCAGCACTGCGCGGCAACTGCACCACGCCGAGTTGCTCGGCGATGATGCGCGTGCCTACGGGGATGTCGACTTTCGCGACGACGACGTTGTTCAGGTTTTTGGTGTAGGCCTGGGCCTTCGCCAGATAGCGGCTGACCGAAACAGCAGCGATTAAACCGAAAACTACCGCCGCCGCAATCGCGATGATCAAGCGTTTATTCCGCATGATTATTTATCTCCATTTCAAAACGTGACCGCTTCTTTCCAAGACCGCGAGCGGTTTATCGAGCGGGCCCTTGCCGCCGAGCTCATCAAGCTCGGAACAAAGCGGCTGAAATCAAGCTCCCAACCATGATCGCGACGCCGTAAGGAATGGTGTGGCGACGATCGGGAGCCATCGCAAAGCGCGGCATCTCCCAACCCGGAAGAATGCCGACGAAGATTCTTAAAACTCCGTGCAGGGTCGCGAACATCGTTCCGGCACGAAGCGTCGTAAAGATAGCTAGTACTCCGCCCAACATCGCGACGAGGATCAAAGTGGTCGGCATCACGCTGACGCCGAGGATCGTTCCCACCGCACCAAACAGCTTCACGTCGCCGGCGCCCATCGCGCCGAAGATGTGGAGCAGCAGCATCGGAACGAATCCCAGTCCGAAACCTAAAAGGCTGCTACCCAAACCGTGCCAGCCGCCAAACAATGAATTGATCACGAGGCCTGAAATCAGGGCACTTAAGACCAACATGTTGGGAATGCGGCGATAGCGCACATCGTGGTAAATCACGCTGACTGCAAGTGGAACCAGGACTGCCAATTTAACTGTTGCTTCCGGACTAATGGACATTGCTCTTCTTAACTCCGCACATTTCTGGAATCTAATATCGCTTTGAAACCAAACCCTGGTTCGATCGGTGAAAGCTAGGTTGCGGGCGGAGCGTTGATGTCATCGGCGACACTGTTCATCTTGTTGCTGATGGCATCGCCGAGCACTTGCAAAACCACGATCGCAATCGCCACCAGAATGGCGCACGCGACTGCATACTCGGCCAACTCCGCACCGCTTTCGTCTGTGCAAAAACTCTTCACTGAATTCATGAGCGATTCCTTTTGCATAAACACCCAATGTGATGGATTTCTAATTTCGTCAGAAGGGGAAGGTCTTGTTCGACGCATCCTTAACCTTGGCGGCCGTTCCCTTGTTCTGATTGTTGATTGCGTCACCCAGCGTGGCGTAAACGACTAGGGCGATGGCAACCAGCAGCGCGACCGCTACCGCATATTCTGCGAGTTCGGCGCCGCTCTCGTTCTGGATGAAGCTCTTTATCGGTTGCATTGACGTCTCTCCATTGGAGTTGAAACAGGGAAGCCGCGCGTTGAGCTGGCGGCTTCCCGGTATGTTTTGCCGCACGAACTAAAGGTTAGGTTAGGTCGAGGGGGTGTACTTGGCGTTCTGGATGTTGTCGCCCGTCTGCTTGTTGGCGGTGTTGATTCCGTCGCCCAAAGTGGCATAGACCACCAAACCGATCGCGACCAACAAGGCAACCGCTACTGCGTATTCGGCGAGTTCAGCACCGGTCTCATCCATCAAAAAGTTCTTAAACATTTCTTTAGCTCTCCTTAGGAATTTAATTTTTGTGTTTGACCTGCGCTGGTCCGTTACCGATTGCTGAGCACGTTTCCCAACGAGGCCTGGTCGGCACGCTGGCAGTGCAGGCGTCATCCCAGGAACCCTGAGAGTGACCGCTTCTCTGCCGATCACGGCCGCACTTCCATGCGTGTGTCTCGAACCTTTGGCAAGGACCATGCCGCGAGCGAACGTCGTCAATTACGCAGGTTCAGCGCGTTTTCGGTGGTGGCCCAACTGCTCGCTGGCGAGCACCTGCGACAAAACATCGCAGCCGCGGCAGCGCGAATTGCCGCAAATTTCAGCGAAACGCCGTCTTCATTGGGTTATGAAGCAGAGGCTGACTGGCATGTTCGTTGCTTCTCTTTGTGATCATTTCTGTTCAATCGAGGTGTGTTGTGAAGAAACGACTGTTACCGCTGGCTATCGGGCTTGTTCTAACTCTTACTCCGTCTCTGGCGAGTGCTGTTTCCACCGAGGCCGACATCACGCCGTTAAGCAATAAGGACGTGCTGTCGATGGTCCAGAGTCATTTAACGGAAGACGCCATTATCAAAACCATAAAGACGTCCGCTTGCACTTTCGACACTTTTCCTCCGGTGTTGAAGGACATGAAGCGACGCGGTGTGCCCGATGCCGTCCTGCAGGCGATGATCGACGCGCCCTACGGCCCGTCGCAACAAACGGCGGCCGCCAAAGACGACGTGGGTGACCAGCCGATCTATCACTACGCCGAACAGTTGAAAGCCATGGGCTATATCATTCCCTCGAAGGTCAGTCCGGCATCTTTCCGCCGGCAAAGTGTGCGGGCACGCGCCTCGCGCCCTAGTTACACGCACTAATTGCAGCGTGCAGTCCGTGAGATAGGTTTTTATGAAGCGTTGTCCCGAGTGTTACGAGCGTTACGGCGACGAAGCGAAGTTTTGTGAAGCCGACGGCCATGAGCTGTTGGCCGACCCTGCTTTAACGCCAAAACCGGAAGTCGTGGCGACGGCTGCCGCCGCGCCTGGCAGTTCAAGTTGGTGGCTGGCCGCTGCACTCGGAGTTTTGATCGGCGTGATCTTCGGCGCCGGCATCTTCGCCGTGGCGTTCATGGTTTCAAAGCCTGAATCCGGCGAGCGTCCCGCGGCCGCGACCGCTGCCCCCGAAGTTCACGAGAAGTCTCTCCCCCATCGCGAAGTCACAGCCTCGAATTCAGTTCCCACACCGGAACCCGAAGCAAGTCCATCGCCCGACGATCAACAGGAAGCCGCCGCGGAGCCATCGCCCGCCGCGAACACTGAAAACAAGACCGCAGCCGTCCGCCTGAACGAGGGACCCATTTCGACGGGAGACAAGAAGTCCGCCGAAACCCAGGACTCTGGTCAGACGGTCATTGAAATGACGGACGGCAGCACCCTCGACGTGGATGCTGCCTGGGAAGACAAGCAAGGAGTCTGGTACCGCCGCAGCGGCCTGGTCTCCTTTGTTGACAGCTCGCGAGTGAAGTCAATAAGCGCTCGTCGAGACACAAAAGTCGCGGACGATCCTCACCATTAGGCGTTCAGTGGTGTGTTATGAAAGACAAGTTCTTATCCAGCAGTATCGTCATCCTGCTCTTCGTGCTGGGAGCAGCCCTGATCCTTCCTAATCGAAGCGTCTCGGGGTTCATGCAAACGTGCGGGCAATTCATCTCCGATGTCTTCGGGTACTGAAGTATTGGCTTTGAAATTTGTTCTCGCGGCGAGCACTTACGGCAAGCGATAGATCTCGAAAGGACCAACGGTTCTCAAGAGCGAATAGCGTTTGCGAACGTAGGCGCTGATCCGTTCTGACACCGCGGTGTTGTTGCGGTCGTTGGGAGCAATGACCACGATGCGCGGTGGCGTGTTCTCGAGAACCTGAAACACGTGCTGCTCTTCCTGCCCCGGTCGAATGCCGACCGCCGTATTCCAGAACCTAAACGCGTTTTTTCGTTCGGTCAGGAAATAGAATTCCGGATTGTAAGGCAAGGCAAAGATCGTTTCGTCCGGCCGCGAGTTTGACTTGATGACGCCGACGGCTTCGCGATAGGTCTTCAGTGTCTCCGGCTCGATCCAAAGCCCAACCCGATCGAGACCCGTACTGGGCACTAGAGCTACTCGTTCGCCCATGATAATTCCCCGCAATAGCCTGGTGATGGGCTGGCCCGCGTCGTAGTGAATGGCAATCGCTGAGAACAGGATGGCCAAGGTCGTGAGGACAAACAGCGTTCGCCGGCGCCATTGCAGCGCCAGCCAAAAAAACGCCGCAGTCATTAACGGCAGCGTGTAAAAGAGATAGATCGGAATCTGTTGGAAGATCGCCACGAGTCCATAAAACACGGCCAGAATCGGCAGCGCGCCGACTTCAGTTGTCGATCGTTGCTTCGCAAATCTGGTGATCGTCAGCGCTCCCGTGCCTAAGCCGGCCAGAGGCAGCACGAACCAAAAAATGCCGTTGACGACTTCGTGAAAATTCCGAAACGCGACGACGTCGCTGAGCGCAAGTGTTTGCTGGTCGATGAACCTCGCGAGTTTCAAATAAGGGAGCTGCTGGATCGCGACCGCGCGCAGCATCGTGTCGTCAACAAAGGTGCGGAGTGATCCGTGAGCGACGTGATACGCAAGTATCGGTAATGAGGCGGCGACAAAGCCGATAGCTAACTGAAGCGCGACCTCTAAAACTCTTCTGGTACGGGTCCGCGTGATCAGGATTGCCTGAACCAGCAAAGCGATCGGCCAGAGCCCAAACAATCCCAGGCCGGACGCGTTCGTTGCCGCCCTCACGTAGAGTATTGTTCCGGCCAACATCACCGCGAGAATGCCGCGTGCTAACCAGGTGTCACGTCCGGCGGCACTGTCCTTTTTCTCGGCCAGCAAGTAGGTGACGACGCTCATCGCCACGAACACGCCGGTGATTTGCCGGAAGAAAAAGACCAGCCCCACCAACAGGCCAACCACGACAATGGTCCACTTTCTTTCAGGAAAATACGTCAGAAAGAAAGCGATCGCGGTGGCAAACAGTACGCAATACCAGCTCGGTTGCGGATTCAGGTATTGAATCACGCCAAACGCAGTAGCCGTGGCGGCCGCGACTAGCGCAATTAGCACGTTTCGCCTGGCGATGATCAGAAACACCAAACACGATTGCAGAAACGCCGCCAGAACGAGTGGATAACGGAGGCTTACAAACTTGACGCCGAACAGCGCAAACGCTGCGACGTCAATGAAGTGGATGTAGCCGGTGTGAATCTCCTCGACATCCTTGTTGAGCACCTCGCCGTTGAGCATCCGCTCGGCGGTGTGCGCATAAACTCCGTCGTCCGGCGGCCACCAGAATCGATTGTGGTAGTAACCAAGAACCAGTGTGTTGAAGAGAATGAGTAAGGCGAAAGCGGTGAGAAAGTTGCGGTTCGAAAACTGGCTTGGCAATTAGGTCTTGGGCTCGCAGACGAGAATAAACTGGTAACCAAACAAGGTCTTTCTTAAACGTGCGACGCCCCAATTTAGCACGTGCAGGAAGCTCAGCGCCCGGCCTTTGCTCGTTGAAGGAAGAATCAGCGGCAAGGGAATCGGCGTCACGCTGGTGGTGATTACGTTGAGACCCGACTCAGCGGCGATCTTCTTCGAGCTTTCGAGCGTGAAGAAACGCAGGTGTGTTTCGTCGAGAATGCCGACGCGGCTGTAGTTGAAACGACCAAACAGCAGGTTAAGCCGAACCCAGATATTCGCGACGTTCGGCAGCGACATCAGGATCTTGCCGTGCGGCTTGAGATGCTTGCTGATCGCCTGCAGGAACTTGCGCGGATCTCGCAGGTGCTCAACCACGTCGCCCAGGATTATCGCGTCGTAGTTGCCGAGCTGCGCGAGATCGAGCGATTCCACGTCGCCGCAGATCATTCGCTCGCAGTGTTGCTCGGCGATCTTCGCCATTTCGGGATCTTGCTCGATGCCCGTGACGGCGCAGTTGCGCGCGGTCATTTCCGCGGAAAGAAATCCGGTTGCAGTGCCAACTTCCAACACTTCTCGAGGCTTCTCCTGCTCGATCCACTTGATGATCTGCGAGTGGCTGCTGTACGGATCGGCGCGCTTGTAAGTGTATTGCTCGCCTCTCGTGTCGTACTTCGACTCGTAAATCAACTTCGCTTTGTGGAGCCGGTATCTCATCGCACTCTTAACGCAGTTGAAAGCGTAAGCCATGCCGTTCACGTAGCAGATCTCGTCGCCATAATAGGTCGGGATCGGCCGCTCGCAAATGCGCAAGCCGGCTTCGTGAAACTGGATCAGAATGTCAGTATCGAAATGCCATTCGTTTGAGTTCTGGCGAAACGGTATTTTCTTCAACGCATCGCAACTGTAAAGCCGGTAACCCGAATGAAATTCGGAAAGCTTCATTCCGGTGATTCGATTTTCAACCCAGGTCAGGATCCGGTTGCCGACGAATTTGTAGAGCGGCATGCCGCCACCGAGCGGATCGCCGCCCGCGGCCACGCGCGATCCGAAGACCATGTCGGCCTCATCGCGTTCGAGTGGTTCCAGGAGTGACGGCAAAACTTCGGGCGCGTATTGGCCGTCGGCATGAAGCATGACCACGATGTCGAGCCCGCGGGCAATCGCGTAGTCGTAGCCGGCCTTCTGGTTTCCGCCGTAGCGAAGGTTCTTTGAGTTGCGATGAATGGTGAGCTTGTTGAGTGTCTTGACCTGCTTGTAGCCAATCGCGGCGTAGTAAGTATTGTCGGTCGAACAATCGTCAAACAGAAATACTTCATCGACCTTTTCCCAAACTTCTTCAGGAATGCGATCGATGGTCCAGTCGAGCTTGTTGACGGCGTTATAGGCAATCACGAATATGCCTATGCGCTTCTTCCGCTCGGACAAAGCGGTGGTTGCTTTTGGATCTACTGCGGCTGGACTCGGCATTGCTCGCCTTGCTACTGCGATTACTGCGCTCGCTGCCGGCGCTTCAGGATCAGGTATGCGAGACAGGCGAAAATAATGATGAACGCAACTATCGTCATCCAATTCATTTTCATATCAATTCTCCACAATCCTGCACCTGCGCGTCGGGCGCGCAGGGCAGTGGTGTCGGGGCTTATACGACGTGGGTCTTCAGGCCGCCGCGAAACTGCAATCCGTCCTGTTCCTCTTCCTGCAGGAACTTCACCGCCTTCACTCCATACTGCCGCAGGCGGCGATAAAGCTTGCTGCGATCGATCCCCAGGGCCGCGGCGGCGCGCACCTGATTGCCGCCAAACTGCTGTAACACTGAAAGGATGTAACGCTTCTCGATCTCAGCGAGGGGCACCGCGTCGTTCATGTAGGCTTGCAGGATCTCGCGGAAGTCTTCCGCGTTTGACGGGCCGTGATTCTGGCTCAACTCCAAAGGCAGATCGTCAATACCCAACTCGTCGCCGTTGCCGAGCGCCAGTGCATACTCGATGACGTTCTCGAGTTCACGCACGTTACCCGGCCACGGATACTCGTTCAGGGTGCGCATTGCTTCAGTTGAAAAACGGGGCACGATCTCGCGTCCCTGTCGTTCAGACTTCATGCGCAGGAAATGATCGACTAGCAACGTAACGTCGCCGGCACGCGTGCAAAGTTCGGGAAGCTGGAGAGGGAGCACGCGCAACCGGTAATAAAGATCGGGGCGAAAGCGACCTGACGCGACTGCTTGCGCAAGGTCACAGTTGGTGGCTGAAATGATGCGCACGTCGATCGCGATGTTTGCGCGTGCGCCGATACGCCGCACTGTGCGCTCTTGCAGCACCCGCAACAGCTTCGCTTGGGCCGAGAGATTCAGTGCGTCGACTTCGTCGAGAAAGAGTGTGCCGCCGGAAGCCTTTTCGAAAAGGCCGCTGCGGTTTTCGTGAGCGCCGGTGAATGTACCGCGCTGATGGCCAAACAGTTCAGCTTCAATCAGCGTCTCGGGAATTGCCGAGCAGTTGATGTCCACAAAGGCCGCATCGCGTCGCGAGCTCAGCTCGTGAATCGCGCGCGCAGCGAGTTCCTTGCCGGTGCCGGTCGCACCGGTAATCAGGACCGAAGCATCTGTCGGGGCGACGCGCTCGATTACGGAGAAAAGCTTGCGCATCGCGGGCGACTGGCCGACGAGAGTCGGCGTTCTCGAACTGTTGCTGGAGTGGGGTGTTTCCTGATCGCTTGTTTTCGCGAGCGGTCGGGCTTGGTTGTTCGGTTGGTTGCTGGTCCAACCTTCAAACGCAGTGGGAGTAGCCAGGGGCATTAAGTTTTACAAACTCCTAATTGGGCAATCCTTGAAATATTACGGCCAGCTTCGAGTGTCGCGCCGGGATTGAAAACCCAGGAGCACTCCTTTCGAACTTGGAATTACAAAACGCCTAAAGGATTAGGTGTTCCGAATACTCGAGTAGAGACTCAAACAACGAAGCGGGTGGCGTGGCCCCGATCGTTAAATTCCGAGAGCGTGGAGAATCTAATCGCCGGGTTCTTTTGTGCTGATTACTGCTGACTCGTTCGAGACCGAAACGGTTTTTGGGTAAAGCGAACTGCTAACTCGAACAGTCTTACTGCGATGATACGAGCCGGGCTATGGCAAGTTAGAGGCCATTAGGAATCTGTAGGAAAAACCGCACTTCCGAAAGGGCGTTCTGTCTAATGTCTGGATTACGTTTCCAGAATCGAGACGATACTCACGCGCCCTGGAAGCGTTCCGGTATTGCCCCTTTAGTTTCCTTGCAGGACATTTACAGGGAGAGCATCGTGGCTATCAGGATTTACCTGTCAGCACTAACACTCGTGTTTCTATTCGTCGCCTGGCTCAGTCATGGCGTGAGCTTGCTTGAAGGCACCGTCGTGACCTGCGCGTTGATCTACCTGATTCTCGACACCCGCGATTACTTGCAGTGCGCGCGAGCGGACTTCGAGCAGTTGCAACAGCTTGAAGAAAAACTTTCCGGAATACTGCGCTAACCAATTCATATGGTCGTCTTTCTAATTAACGCCGTCGCCAGCTTCTTCGCCGCGCTCGTGCTGCACGAGTTGGGTCATTACTTCGCCGCTCGCGTTTGCGGCGTGCCGATCAAACAGGCGGGAATCGGTTGGGGACCGAGGCTTTTTGGCGTTCGCGTGAGTGGCGTCGATTGCCAGTTTCGGTTATTGCCGGTGGGCGCTTACATCCAGATGGACATGGTTGCGCTGCAGGCGCGGCCGTTGTTGCAGCAGTTGTTTGTGTTGGGCGCCGGAATCGGCGTTAACCTGATGCTCGCGGTGCTCACTTGGGGTTCACTCTTCGGCGCCCTCAATCTCGCACTCGCAATCGGAAATATCGTGCCGTTCTATCAACTCGACGGTTGGAAGAGCGGGATGGTGATTTGCCGGCGCCTGTTTGGGCGGCCGAGCCCGTTGGTCGAGTGGACGTTAACGCTGGGAGGCGGATCGATTGCTCTGGCCGTTGCCGTTCGAGCTTTCCTTAATTTCTAAAATGAAGATGTACTTTCCTTCCCACATCGATAGCCGCCGGCTCGCGAAGGCTTACATCGCGCTTGCTTTCGCGCAGGACGTCGCGCGAGGTTATGTAAAAGAAGACGCGCAATTGCACCCGTTGTTAACGGCGTTGGATATGTCGTCGAAGTTGTTGGAGGAAATTCTGGAAGACGTGTTGCCGGATCCGGAGGAGAGTTTAGAGCCACAGATTACACAGATCATGTGAGACCTGTGTAATCCGTGGCAAAGTGAAGGGAATTACATTCCCATGCCGCTCATGCCGCCCATACCGCCGGGCATTGCACCGCCACCCTTTTCTTCTTCAGGGATCTCAGAAACCATCGCTTCAGTCGTCAGCATCAAGCCGGCGATCGAAGCTGCGTTCTGCAGCGCAGTGCGAGTGACCTTGGCCGGGTCGATGACGCCAGCCTTCACCAGGTCTTCAAACGTTTCAGTTGCTGCGTTGAAGCCGATGTTTTCGTTCTTCTCGGAACGAACCCGCTCAACCACGACAGCGCCTTCCTTGCCGGCGTTCTGAACGATCTGGCGCAGCGGCTCTTCCAACGCACGACGCACGATGTTGACGCCAATCTGCTCGTCGGCATCGCCTGCACCGTCTTTGTTGACGTCGAATTTCTCGAGCGCTTTGGAAGCGCGCACCAGCGTGACTCCGCCACCCGGAACGATGCCTTCCTCGACCGCAGCACGCGTCGCATGCATTGCATCTTCAACGCGGGCCTTCTTCTCTTTCATTTCGGTCTCGGTTGCCGCACCGACTTTGATCACCGCAACGCCGCCGACGAGCTTCGCGAGACGTTCTTGCAGTTTCTCGCGATCGTAGTCGGAAGTGGTGTCTTCGATCTGTGCGCGCAGGGTCTTCACGCG
>Ga0247688_1000443_pt1 | contig 12096 bp, 12 predicted proteins | sample CNK29_metaG_FD_182718 | JGI IMG/M metagenome (GOLD analysis project Ga0247688, IMG submission 182718) | Soil microbial communities from Purdue University Martell Research Forest, Indiana, United States - CNK29 | ecosystem: Environmental > Terrestrial > Soil > Temperate forest > Bulk soil...
CCCATTTTTACTGAGGCGCGAATTTTGGAGTCGAGATCTACGCGCTGCGTCTCGAGGCGTTCTTTGTTTTTTCCGAGGAGCTTTTCGGTGGCCATTACCTGCGCCACGGAGTTGTTCAACTCCGGCACGCGGTCGCGCATGTCGCGGATCGTTTGCTGAAGAATGAGCTCGGGATCCTCAGTCTTCTCAATCATTCCTCCGAAGAGGGCGCGCATCGAACGCTTCATTCTTGCCCAAAGTCCCATTCTCGCTATCCTCCGGCAGCGAAATGTGAAAGCTCAAACGTTGTGAGCGCCAGCCCGGATTGCGGCAGTTTCGGCCACTGGCAACGTTCTGTTGTACGACACATACGTTCAGGCAGTTTCAAATCCAGGAAACTGACTTTGGAGTATAACAGCAGTATTCTCAGCCTTCCAAAGATTGAGCGGTACGGCCGATGTCGCGCCGAAACTGCATGCCCGGCCAGTGAATTTTCGCGAGCGAGGCATAGCAAAGATCGAGCGCACGCGACAGGTCATCGGCGGCCGCCGTGACGCCTAAGACACGCCCGCCAATGGCTGCGATTTTGCCGTCGATCGTGCGCAATGTGCCGGCATGAAAGACCTGAACACGCTCGCCATCGACGTCTTCCAACCCCCCAATTTCCGCGCCGCTTTCGTACTTGCCGGGATAACCACGATTCGCCGCCACCACGCACGCCGAAGCGCCGCCCGCCCACTCGACTTTTACCTGGCGCAGCGTACCTTCACGCATGGCCGCAAAGATTTGACTCAGATCCGTCTTCAATCGCACGAGTATCGCCTGCGTCTCCGGGTCGCCAAAGCGAACGTTGTACTCAAGCAACTTTGGTCCATCTTTAGTCAACATCAAACCCAGAAACAGAATCCCCTTAAATGGAAATCCTTCCTGCGCGGCGCCCGCAAGCGTCGGCTTAACTATCTCATTGACCACACGCGCCAACACACTCTCATCGAGGACCGATGCATCAGTAACGACTCCCATGCCGCCCGTGTTGGGGCCAGTGTCGTTTTCACCGATACGTTTGTGATCGCGTGCGGCCGGCATCAATGCGTAGTCGCAGCCGTCCGCGAATAGCAGCACCGATGCTTCGTTTCCACTCAGCGCCTCTTCAATCACAACGCGTTGCGCGGCCTCTTTTCCGGCTGAATGACGGACCATCAAATCTTCGATCGCCTTTTCAGCTTCCGCGTGAGACGCTGCGACAACCACACCTTTGCCCGCAGCCAAGCCGTCGGCCTTTATGACCACCGGCGAGTCCGCAGATCCGAAGGCGCCACTGCGAAGCTGAGCAATCGCGTCTGAGGCTGACGTCGCGGTGCGAAAAGCAGCCGTCGGCACGCCATGCCGCACCATGAACTCTTTCGCAAAAATTTTGCTGCCCTCTAATCGTGCGGCCGCCTGGGTTGGCCCAACGATCGGCAGGCCTTTCGTCTCGAACAGATCGACGATGCCGGCCGCGAGTGGGGCTTCCGGCCCCACAAATGTCAGGTCAATTCCCTCAGACTCCGCGAACGCCGCGAGCTGATCGTGCTGGTCGACCGAGATGTTCACGAGCTGTGCGACCTCCGCAATTCCGGCATTTCCGGGAGCACAAAACAGCTCCAGATCCACCGTGGACGTTTGCCGCAAAGCCCAAAGGATGGCGTGCTCCCGTCCGCCCGAACCGATGACCAGCAGTTTTCTCATGGTTTTACCTTGACACAATTTCGACATAGTTATATACAACTTGACCAATCGGAGCCCCGTGTGGGCTTGTGACCTTTTACCTCAATTGGTGGACAACTGAAGAGCGTCGCGGCTATGACGCATTTCTTGTACGACCGCCGATCGTTGTTGCTAGGCTTTCGACCCAGGGAGTTGGATCATGTCACTAATGGAAGCGGCCCCCGCATTGGAAACACATCTGGAAAGTGAATATCAAGATCGTTCAATCAAGTGCGTCGACTGCAACGAGAACTTTATCTGGACCGCCGGCGAACAGGTTTTCTTCCACGACAAGGGTTTGAAGAACGAACCAAAGAGATGCAAACCCTGCAAGCAAGCGAAGAACGAACGGTTGGCGGCAATCGCGGCAGCACAGTCATCGGGAGTGCGACAACGGATTGAAGTCTCAGTCCAATGTGCTCAGTGTGGACAACAAACAACTGTTCCGTTTTATCCGTCGCAAGGACGGCCAGTTTATTGTCGTTCCTGTTTTCTGGCAGGCAAAACGACGACTGAAATAGCGCCGGTCTAAATTCTCAAAACGTTTTCTGCTTTAACCCCCAACATGCACGATCGGTCGCCTGCTGGAGTCCTTCTCTGCCTGACGTAAGACTTCGTGCGTAACCGGTGCGGTATCACCTTCACCGAACGCAATGTACTTCAACAAGTAAGAAATCGGGTTTCCTTCACTCCAACCAAAATAGACGTGCGGCAGTTTGCCCATCTCATCGCGCAGGTAAAGCAGAAAAGCCGCGATCGCATTTGGCACCGCCGGCGACTCAGTGCGCAGGATGCGAAAGCCGTCTACCGTTTCTCCACGCACTTGAAGAGTTCCCGAGAATTCCGAGGCATCACCCGGCGTGACTTCGAAGAACAGAATCGGTTCGCCGTCCGGAATGTGATTGCTGGTTCGCTTTTCGTGTTCTTTCTGCTGGTACTCGTCTGCATCGCCAGTATCACGCCGATTGGTGATGATCCTAATCGTTCCCTTCGCGGCGTCTTTGATGAATTGACGCGCTTTGTCGTCCAGCTCGATCCGCTCAACGCGTAGCTCAGTCGAACGCCAGACTCGCGACACCAACGAAGCCACGATGATCGTGAGAATAAAGAACGACGCGATCTTGATTCCTTCCGGCCGTTCGTGAATGTTCTGAATCGTGGTGTAGACGAAGATCGAAGCGATGACGAGATAGACTTTCCAGTTTCCTTGCTTGCGGCGCGCTGAGAGCGTAACGGCGATTGCGGCTGACGTCATCAACACCAACACGCCGGTCGCGTACGCACCGCCCTGCGCGTCGACGTCTGCGTCGAAGATGAGGGTGACGGCGAAGGCGATCGCAGTGATCACAATCACGAGCGGTCGCGCGGCCCTCGCCCACTCAGGCGCCATGCCGTATCGCGGCAAGTAACGAGGCACGATGCTCAAGAGACCCGCCATCGCCGACGCACCGGCGAACCACAGAATGGTGATCGTGCTGAGATCGTAGATGGTGCCAAAGATGTCGCCAAAGAAAAGGTGCGCCAGGTACGCGATGGCGCGGCCGTTTGCTTCACCGCCCTCGGCAAACTTATCGGCGGGAATCAGAATCGCGGTGACGAAGCTGCTGCTGATCAGCATCACGCTCATGATGACTGCCGCCGTGCGCAGCAATTTCTTCGTATTGCGAATGCGACCGCGCAACAGTTTTCGTGCTTTGGGATCCTCGGCATGGCCCGCGCGAGTTGCTTGAATGTCTTCGTCGTCGACGTCGTCCTCGCCCTTCACCAATGGCATCACTGCGACGCCCGTTTCAAAACCTGAAAGTCCCAACGCTAAACGAGGAAACAAAACTATCGCGATCACGAAAATCATCCAGACGTTTCCCTGCACTCTGGGATGGCCCATCAGCGCTTGTTTCCACTCTGGAAAATGAAACGGATGAATCACGAGCTGGTACAAACCAAACGTGACGACGATCACATTGAGGAACAAATAAGTAGCGACGAGTGCGACTGCAATGCCGATCGCTTCCTTAAAACCGCGCATAAAGATCACGCCCAGCACAGTGATCAAAGCCAGCGTGACGTAGATCGGATGTTTTAGTGAATCCGGAGTAAACGGGTTTTCGATAATGTGCGCGGTGGCGTCGGCGGCGGAAAGAGTGATTGTGATCACGAAGTCGGTGGCAACGAATCCGAGCAACATGAGGACAAAGAGTTTGCCTTTCCAGCGCGAGAGCAAATGCTCCAGCATGGAGATCGAGCCTTCGCCGTATGGGGATTCTTCAGCTACGCGGTTGTAGATCGGCAAGGCGCCAAAGAGCGTCAGCAATACCAGGATGAGGGTTGCAACCGGTGAAACCGCACCGGCGGCGAGAAAAGCAATGCCGGGTTGGTAACCGAGAGTTGAGAAATAGTCGACGCCCGTCAGGCACATGACCTGCCACCAGGAGTGTTGCCTGTGTGGTGTCGCGTGAGTGGCGTCTTTTTGTGCAGAACCTCTAAATAACCAGAGCTTGAAACGTCGTCCGGCAGCTCTTCTGGTCACCCGATTAAGCATCTATTTGCAGTTCGAGCCTTACTCGGCGCGCACAGAATTAAAAACTGAAGTCCTTCTAGCCATAGATACCGCATTTGGTCCATACAAAAAAAGCGGGCGGGGGCCTCCCACAGCCCCCACCCTAAGGCCACGTGTCCTCACCCCACGCGACCACTTCGTCCACCGGGGAGGTGAACGCATCGGGATTATGCAATAGTCCGACTAAACTTTCAACCTGCTTATTGTTTTTGCCGAACACGCAAGACATCTGCTCAACGCGCATTAGGCACAACAAAATTTATACACTCTTTTAGTTCAACTTATGCGGTTTGCAACACCCGCTGCATCTCTCGCCTGGTCCATTTCACTCGCGGACTGATCGCGGTGAGCGAGATCGGACTTCGCTACGATCACCAACAACGCGGTGACGCTCAGCGTACAAAGAATGTAAAGAATCGCTGTCTTCTCTAGGTAGATCAGCGTGATCACAATGGCGGCGAGAACAAGCGCCCACAATAAAGTGATCATCTTTCTGCGGCGACGATCACTGGTTAACGTTTTTCGATTCATTCCCAATCAACTTTCAACTTCGTAGTTAGATTTCAAACCTTAGTAGATGACCCGACTCGGCAGAAAAGCACCGGTTGAGGTCACCATGTTCTGGAAGCTGCCGGTCACCGCGCCCATCAAGGTAGTACCGATACGGGTGGACGAAAACATTCCGGCCTCCGGAACTTCAATGATGTCGTAGGGCTGCAAAAGAACATCGGGCTGCTGATTTTTCTTGATTGCAGCCACGTCCACGATCTTGATGTCGTGGCCTACACCATCCGCCGTTCGGCGATAGATTTTGACCTCAGTAAGCTTAGCTTCTTTTCTGGTGCCACCGACCATCGCAAGTGCGGTGGTAAGCGTCAACTGATCCCGCAGATAAACTCCGGTCTGGGCCATGACCGCGCCCGTGATATAGACCGGCTCAGCTTCAGTAACCAGCACATAGTCGCCAGGCCGAATCACGGGATTGGCTTCTATCTTTCCGGAGCGCAAATCTGCAATCTTCACGATCTGTAACGGAATGGTGCTGCCGTCTATCGGTTTCGCTTGATCCTCTTCGCCCGGCCCGGGACACATCAAAGGCTCTGTGTGGAGTATCTGGATTGTGCCTGATGCGCGTTCAGTGAAACCGCCTGAAACGGCGATCAACTCATTCAGGCGAACCTTCCGTTTCATCTCGATGCGACTGGATTGGCGCACACCGCCAAACACTGTAGCCGGCTGCCGGCTCAGGCGCTCCGAGATGCGAACGCTGACCTGCGGGTTGTTGATGAACTTTGCGTAAGCAACGGCGATGTCTTTCTGAAGCTGCTTGTCCGTGCGGCATTTTGCCGGGATTGGCGTCTCAATAAACGGCAGCGAACTGAGGTTACCGTCACTATCAATCTGCGCGTTGCTGGTCGACAACTCCGGCTGGCCAAATACCCTGATGTCGAGCACGTCGCCTGGCCCAAGCAAGTAATTCTTCGATCCCTGGAGATCCAGTGCCGATGCTCCGGTGACAGCGGGGGCGGAAGGTTCCTGCGGTGGTTGAGGTTCCTGCGCCTTACTAAAGCCCGCGAGCAGACACGCGCACGCAACGGCAACGACCAAACAGTGCTTAGTTTTCATGACCTCACCTCACTGTGAAGAATTTCTTGATCGCCGGTTTTTCTTTCGCCGGCCAAAGGTACCAGGCAGCACAAAGCCGGTAAAAAGTAAGTTGCAATGATCGCACAAAAGGTGGTGGATGCCAACCAGACGTAACAGCAAAGGAGTGCGCCTGTAACCCCGCCGAATCTTAGGACTGCCACACTTCGGACACTTCTGAAAACTCATTGCTTCGCTATTGAGGATTCTTCCGCTGCCGCAGCTTCGCCTGAAGCTCAGCGATCTCGTGTTCAATCTTTTCGGTGCCGGCCTGGCGAACTTCAGGCTTCACGACTTCCTGATTCAAATAAAACAGCGCATCGCGATAACGATCGATCGCGCGGCGGTAGTGTCCCTTAAATGCCGAGCGTTCGGCCAACTCAACCCAATGCGCGACCTTCACGGAAGCGATGAATTCACCGATCGCGATCTTTGAGTCGTGAAGCTCCGATTCATCCGCATAGACCCGGAGCGCAGAATCAATGCAGTCTAAAGCACGATGAGCTGTCTCGATCTTGTCGAATGTTCGCGCGCGCTGCTGCGCTTCGCGAGTCAATAATAACGACTGCCCTTTTGCCCAGGTCAATAGATGATGTTTGTGCAGCGCGCGCACGCGCTCCTGACCGGCACGAATCCCGATTGCCTTCTCCCCGCCCAAATTGCCGGACCTCATCGCGTCGTCAGTGCTGGAAAGGTAATCCTGGCAGAGATGGGCAACATCGAGATGAGCTTCAGGAGTGGCACTCGGCGAATCCGCGGCGCTCGATTGCTTTTGAATAGTTCGCAACGCGGCGGAATGAACCGACGAGGAAAAGCCCTTCTTGCTGCTGCGATGAGTGGATGAAGAGCGGCTCTTTCTTCGCGTGTCGGGTATGCCGTTCTCGAGCAGATAACGCGTCCACGCGCGGCGCATTACCACTTCGCGTGCTGATAACGCAACCAGTAACACGACGCTCGACGCGAGGCCGGCTGGCAGCCACGGCGCTTCATCACCGGAGCGCACCATCATCCACCAGAGCAGAAAAAACAAGCCGCCGGCCGCGATGAAGGCGACAGTCAAATAGCCGGCGCTCGAAGGCATGCGACCTCTCATCGGCCGGTGCCGCGAGTCGTCGTCGTGCATGCGCGAATGAGTTCGCGGGTCTGGGGGGAAAAACTGATCTGCCGAGTTGTTTCCCAACAATCGCCTCCAGGGTGATAATAGTCAGCCTTTTGGGATCGGACTGTCAACACAGATTCATTTCCCTTCAACACGCAGACGAGGATCCATAAAAATGAGTGACAAAAGATTTGCAGGGAAAGTAGCGCTGGTCACGGGCGCTACTTCCGGAATCGGGCAGGCCTGTGCGATTGCTTTCGCCGCAGCCGGCGCGAAGGTGGTATGCGTAGGCCGAAAAGAAGCGGCTTTGCAAAATGTCTCGGAACGAATTCGGGCTCTTGATTCCGACGCTTTAACGATTCAGGCCGATCTATCTGCCGAGCATGAAGCCGGCCGCGTGGTTAGTGAGACTGTCAAGACATTCGGCGGCATTGATGTGCTGGTCAACGCCGCCGGGCACATTAGCAGTGGCACTATCGAGAACACGTCGCTCAACGCGTGGGACGACATGATGAACGTGAACGTTCGCGCTCCGTTTCAACTCATGCAAAAGGCTCTGCCGAACTTGATTGAGCGACGCGGAAACATCGTGAATGTTTCCAGTGTGACCGGACTGCGCGCGTTTCCGGGCGTGCTTGCTTATTGTGTTTCGAAAGCCGCCTTGGACCAGCTGACCCGCTGCGCATCACTCGAACTGGCAGCGAAGGGCGTGCGCGTTAACGCCGTCAATCCCGGCGTGGTGGTTACCGACATTCACAAGCGCGGCGGCATGAGTGAAGAAGCGTACGCAGCTTTTCTCGAGCATTCGAAAACGACGCATCCGCTTGGCCGCACCGGCCGCCCTGAAGAGATCGCGGCGCTCGTCACGTTTCTCGCCTCCGACGAGGCGTCGTGGATCACGGGCGCCACTTACTCGATCGACGGCGGCCGCGCACAAACCTGCGCACGCTAGTGACAAAGGAGCAACCCAACTCTTTACTCTTTTGTCCTGCTCGTGCCTTCTTTAGGCTTATACTGACGAACCCATGATGAACCAAGCCCCCACTATCATCATCGCATCTCCCCCACGAACAAGTGCGATCAAAGTCGCGTTGAGCATTCTGGCCGTGCTCATCGCGATGTTTCTCGGCTTGCTGGTCCTGATCGTGATCGGCATCGAGACTGGTCCCGTGGCGTTGCTGCTCGGCTTTATCGCAGCCACGATTCCGGTGCCCCTCTACGTCATTCTCGTCTTATGGATCGATCGTTATGAATCCGAACCGATCTGGATGCTCGCAGTCGCCTTTTTCTGGGGCGCGTTCATCGCTACGTTCTTCGCGTTTCTGCTCAACACCACCAGCGAGGGCATCGTTGGTTCACTGTCGAACGCAAATGCGGGACAGGCTTTCGCCGCGGTGATCTCAGCGCCGATTGTTGAAGAGACCGGCAAGGCGTTCATTGTTGTGATCTTCTTTTTCTGGAAGAAGGACGAGTTTGACGGTGTGGTCGACGGCATTGTCTACGCTTCACTGACGGCGCTCGGCTTTGCCATGACTGAAAACATTCTCTACTACGGCAAGGCAGCAGCGGGTGGCGGCGGCGGCGCGTTAACGGCGACGTTCGTTATTCGCGGATTCTTTGCACCGTTCTCGCATCCACTATTTACGAGCATGACCGGTATTGGCCTGGGCCTCTCGCGCCAGTCAACCAATATTGCCGTCAAAGTGTTGACGCCGATTGTCGGTTTCATGATGGCTGTGTTCATGCACAGCATTTGGAACGGCTCGGCGGTGTTTGGCGGCGGTCCTGTTTTTGTACTGACGTACATCATGGTGATGGTGCCTGCGTTTCTGATCATGCTGGTGGTGATCGGTTTCGCGTTGCGGCGCGAGGGGCAGGTGGTGCGGCAGTTTCTGGTGGTGGATCTCAATCGAGGTTTTCTGACGCGCGAAGAGTACGACCAACTCGGATCTATTTTTGGGCGAATGGGCTCATCGCTTCGCTCGCTCTCACAAAGCGGCGTCAAAGGTTGGCGGGCGCGAATGCGATTCAATCAACTCGCTAGTGAGCTGGCGTTTCACCGCAACCGGATTTCGCGCGGTCATGCGACCGGCCAGGACGTGAGCGCGCAGGAAGCGGCATATTTGCAAGCCTTGCAGGAATTGATCAATCAACTTCGCCCAAGATAGCTTCACAAGGCGGGCAAGCCTCGCGACTTTAACACTCGCTGCCGCCTGATTTCTGACATATACTGGCCCGGTCTTGGCAGGCACTCCAACAGAGCTGGAAGCTCGTGAGAATCGAACTTTTACCGAGTACGTTTGACGCCCAGGGCGTTGCCACCCTGGACCAACGCTTGACCTGTTTTCTGGTGGACGACTGCGTGGCAGTCGATGCCGGCAGCATTGCGATCGCTCTCAGCGACGAGCAACGAGACAAAGTCAGGGACATCATCGTCACTCATCCTCACATGGACCACATCGCCAGTCTGCCGATCTTCATTGACGATCTTTATCCGACATTGAAAGAGCCGCTGCGAATCTATGCGACGCAGGAAGTGATCGACCTGCTCGAGCGCGACGTCTTCAACTGGAACGTCTATCCGCGCTTCTCGGATCTGAAGAACGACTATGGGCCAGTGATGGAATACGTGCCGATTCCGCTTGGCCGCCCGTTTTCTGTGGCCCATCTGAACGTGATTGCGACGCCGGTCAATCACATCGTGCCGACGGTTGGCCTAATAATTTCCGACGGCCAAAGCAGTGTTGCCTTTAGTTCGGATACGGCAGAGACGGAAGAGTTCTGGAAGCTGGTAAATGAAGTGAAACAGCTCGACGCGTTGTTGATTGAGGCGTCGTTTCCCAATGGCATGGCGAAGCTGGCTGAGGTCTCGCGTCACTTCACGCCGGCGACATTGGGCCAGGAGTTGAAGAAACTCAATCACAACGGCATGGACATCATGGCCGTGCACATCAAGCCCAGCTACCGCACCGAGATCATCACCCAACTCGACGAATTAAGGATTCCGAATCTGCACGTGATGGAGCCAGGGAAGATTTACAACTGGTAGGTTGGAATCTAGGAGATAGATCGATTGAACTGAATCGGTTCGAACTCCTTTTCAGCGTGCTCACCGTCGACGTCGTGAAGCAAAACGCGGCCGCTGGGCAGTAACACTTTTACTTGAAACGTCCGTTCGTCGCGCTCGCGCCCGGGCATCAGTTCCGCCCGAAACGTAACCATCATTCCCGGCCTGGCCCAAACGTCGCCCGCCTTTCTTGTTTCCATGTTCCTTTGTTTCCAGTAAGCAGTGGCGGCGCCGATCGCACCCGCAGAGAGTGCAAGGCTACCGATTAACCAGCCGGTACGCTTTTTCATTTAGCTTTGCCTATTCGCAAAGCGGATCAAGCCGAGCCGAGATAGTCGGGAGGCCACTGAGGGCGCGATCGGCATTGATGCCGGTGAAACTGGACCACTCGGCGGGCAGCGCGCCTTCCGAGAACACGGCTTCTACCGGACACTCCGGCACGCACGCATCGCAATCGATGCACGTCTCGGGGTTGATGACGAGCATGTCGTCATCTAGGTGGAACGCTTCGACCGGGCAAACCAAAGCACAGTCGGTATAGCGACAGTTAACACAGGGTTCGGCTACGACGTAGGTCATTCAGATTCGGCTCCCTGGAAGTTTTATGATGAAAGCTCCGGATAGCTGATCACGGTGCGTAGCTATATTAAACAAGGATCGCGTTATTTTGGAAGATCCGAGTTCTCACCATTTGTGCGCTGGGTCACCGGCGGAGAAATCGTAGAAGCCCAGATCAGCGGCAGTTAGGAGTTTCGTCAGCCAAATGATCTGACCGGTGTGCATCGAGATTGGGAGCGGAACCTCAACCGCTTCCCTGTCTTTTGTTTGGAGACTCGCTGAATTTGCGTTGACGGCTTCTTGACGGCGGAGGTTCGAACCCCAGCCCCCTCCCGTGTCAACGCGCGGCCCGCTACCGCGTATAGCACGTAATCCTCTTCTACCACTTAGGTACGGAGGCGCTGCGTTCATGCGAATTAAGTATCCGAAGCTGTCTCAGGCACCGCCCGCCGCTAACCGCGAGGTGGTACTGACCTCCTCCAAGTAAGATTACTGATCTAGGTAAGCCGGTAGTCGAAGACGAAACTACCGATCTGAACTCACGGCTGCGACATCAGTTTCTTCAACGCGTCGTGTGTCTTGAACATCGACTTGCCGTACCTGACGCTGGTCGCAGTAAGCTCTGAGGCGTTCAGGAAATTATTGCCCATGGCCTTTAGGTTTGCGCGCGCGGTGTCGCGGGCAGCGGCAACCGCTTGATCGTTCGCGGCCGCTGAGCTCGACATGTTGTAGAAATTCAGCAAGCTCCAGATCATGACCGCGGCGCTGCGCGTGTTGGAAGCAAAGCAACTCAACGATCGCTGGCGCTTCCCTTTTCTGAATGCGCTTTGCTGCATGAAAATCAATGAACCGTAGTCAAAGTAGATCAGCATGAAATCTGCAAGGCGCTCGAAAGTAACGAGGGTGTATTTGCGCTCGCGAAGTTTTTGTGCGAGCGAATTTGTGTTGATGACTTCGCCGCGCAAAAGACTGTGCATGAGGGCCTGATCGGCGTCAGTCATTCCCTTGTTTGTGAGCGACTTTTGGAACTGGATTGGTGGCCCATCGAAACGCGACAGCGAGATGACCAGGTGTTGCGGTACGGTCAAATGATCTTGAGGCAAAGACTGCGGGTTGTACACCTCGGCAAACAGTTTTTCCTTGACTCGTTTGAAGACATCAACGAGTCCCGCCTGCTTTCCATCCATTTCCAGATGCACCGGCGCCGCCGCTGCCGGGCGTCTCTGAATCGCAAAAACCAGATCGCGCAACTCCTCGAGCGTAAAGTCGCCGGACAAGTGCAGATTAACGTTCGTTGACCAACCGAGAGGTGAAAGATAAGCGAAACACCTGACACTTCCGCGCGCGTTGGCTGAGGGGGCTGCATCCGTCACCAGATTCACAAGCGGACGGCGCAGGCTGCATCGAAACGGCGCCTGTAGCTTCCAATAGTCGATCCCCGCTAGC
>Ga0247688_1000445_pt1 | contig 12079 bp, 1 predicted proteins | sample CNK29_metaG_FD_182718 | JGI IMG/M metagenome (GOLD analysis project Ga0247688, IMG submission 182718) | Soil microbial communities from Purdue University Martell Research Forest, Indiana, United States - CNK29 | ecosystem: Environmental > Terrestrial > Soil > Temperate forest > Bulk soil | place...
GTTGCCGTTGGGGCGGCCGCTGGGGAACACGCGGGTGTACGTGCTGGATGAGCAGCAGCGGGAAGTACCGCTCGGAGTGGTGGGCGAGATATGTATCGGGGGTGCAGGGGTGAGTCGCGGCTACTTGCATGAAGGCGGAGTGACGGCGGCGCAGTACGTGCCGGATCCGTTTAGTGCGAGTGGTGGGGAGCGGCTGTACCGGAGCGGAGATCAGGGGCGTTATCTGGCGGACGGGCGGCTGAGTTTCGTTGGGCGGGGCGATGGGCAGGTGAAGGTGCGGGGGTACCGGGTGGAGTTGGGCGAAGTTGAGTCAGCACTGAGAACGATCGAATCGGTAAAGGAATCCGTAGTAGTCGCGCGAACGGAAACGGACGCTGAGCAGCGTTTAGTGGCTTATCTAGTGGGCAAGCCAGGTCAGACGTTGACTAATGCGGAGGTTCGCAAAAGTCTCGGTGATAAGTTGCCGCCATACATGATTCCCTCGGTCTTCGTGTTTCTCGATAACTTGCCGCTCACTGAAAACGGCAAGGTCAACCGTCACGCTCTTCCTGCACCAGAGCCGCAACGAACTGAATCAGATGAGATTTTTGTTACTGCTCGCAATCCGATCGAGGAGACATTGGCGTCCATCTGGGCTGAATTGCTGCGAATTGAAAAGGTCGGAATTCATGACAACTTTTTTGAGTTGGGTGGTGATTCAATCATCAGCATGCAGATCGTTGCGCGAGCCAATCGAGCAGGACTGAGACTGCGGCCGGCACAGCTCTTTCAGTATCAAACGATCGCTCAACTGGCTGCGGTTGCCGGCGACCGAAGCACTCAGCTCGAACAACTACCGGTGAACGGGGTGGTGCCGCTGACTCCGATCCAGCATTGGTTCTTTGAACAGGATCTGCCCAACCCGCATCACTGGAATCAGTCTGTTCTGCTCGTCGTACGTCAGGCCCTGGCTCCATCGCTATTGCAAAGAGCGGTGGGCCATGTGTTGGTGCATCACGATGCACTGCGAATGTATTTCCACCGTGGAGAAACTGGCTGGAAGCAGATCAACGCACCTGCCGTAGCGGAGATTCCGTTTTCACTGGTGGATTTGTCGAAGGTGGCCCATGAGGAACAGACGGCGGCGCTTAATGCGGCAGCGGTCGAAGCGCAGGCCAGTCTGAACCTGGTAACTGGGCCACTGTTGCGAGCTGTTTACTTCGACCTTGGACCAGATAGGCATGGCCTGCTGCTGCTCGTGATTCATCATCTGGTAGTTGACGGCGTGTCGTGGAGGATCTTGTTAGAAGATCTGGAGCTTGCCTACCTGCAAATGAGTCGTGGCGAGATGGTTAGCCTGTCGCCTAAGACAACATCATTTAAGACATGGGCCAGCCAGTTGACTGAGCCGGCGCGAGGGTCGAACGTTGAGCAACAGATAGACTACTGGGCAACAGTGTCAGAGCGGCAAGCTTCTGACTTGCCGGTCGACTTTCATGGCCAGACAAATACCCAGGCTTCGGCGCGCACTGTAACGGTCGCACTCACGGTTGCAGAAACTCGCGCTCTCCTGCACGAAGTCTCCGTAAGACATCACACCCACATCAACGAAGTGTTGCTGGCCGCGCTGGTCCATTCGTTCTCCAGCTTTACTGAAAATCCTTTCCTCTTGATTGATCTCGAGGGTCACGGAAGAGAAGAGTTGGTGGAAGGAATCGATCTGTCTCGGACAGTAGGGTGGTTTACCGCAATCTATCCGGTACTGTTGAAACTGAAACAGTCTTCCAGTCCAGCCAAAAGGTTGAGGGCGATTAAAGAACAACTCAGACACATTCCGGATCGTGGAGTTAGTTATGGAATCTTGCGTTACTTGACCAAAAACGGTGCCGCGCGTCTCGGAGCATCGGCCCCGGCACAGGTGAGCTTTAATTATCTCGGTCAGCTCGATCAGGTCTTCGCCAGTTCTACGTTATTCGACAATCTATTGGAGAGCGATAGTCCGTCTCGTAGTCCTGATGGGCTCCGACGTTACTTGTTAGGCATTATCGGTAGCGTCATCGAGGGACGCCTCAAGCTGAGCTGGACGTATAGCGAGAACTTTCACCACCGGGCCACGATCGAAAAGCTGGCGCAGAGCTTTGTCGATGCACTCAGGGACATCATCACCAGCGCCACGTCCGCAGAAGTTAGCCAGCTCACACCTGCGGATTTTCCTTTGGCGAAGCTCACTCAACCGCAACTCGCGGCGCTGCTGAAAAAATATGAAAACCTGGAAGATGTTTACCCACTGGCCCCAATGCAACAGGGTCTACTCTTCCACAGCATGTATGCGACGGACTCCGGCGTCTACGTAGAGCAGCTAAATTGTCTCTTGCGTGGCCACCTGGATCTCGCAGCTTTTGAGCGTGCCTGGCAAAGAGTTGTCGAGCGTCACCCGATCTTGCGCACTGCTTTTTTCTGGGAGGGACTCAAGGCGCCTTTACAGGTGGTGACGAGAGATGTCGCTTTGAAAATAATGACTGAAGACTGGAGAGGATTAAGCACTGACGAACAAGAGCAGCGACTGAATTCTTTTCTCCGGACTGATCGAGCCCTGGGTTTTGAGCTCCAGGCTCCACCATTGATCCGACTCAAACTTCACCAGATCGCTGATGATGCGCACCAATTTATTTGGACACACCATCACTTGTTGTTGGATGGCTGGTCACTGCCGATCGTCTTGAATGAGGTGTTCAGTCTATATGAGTTATTCGTTCAGGGTCTCGCTGACAAGCTGAAACCGTCCCGTCCGTATTCGCACTACATCAACTGGCTCAGCCAGCAAGATCCGGCTGCGAGTGAGACTTTTTGGCGTAAGTCGTTGGCGGGTTTTGCGACGCCCACGCCGCTGGTATTTGATCGCGCCGCGGCCGGCCCAGCCGAGCTCACCGACCGTTATGGCGAGCAACGAGCACGCCTGTCGCCAACTACTACCAACGCGCTGAAAGCACTCGGGCGTAGTCATCACCTGACTTTGCATACGTTACTGCAAGGAGCCTGGGCGCTGCTCCAGCATGGCTACAGTCGAACCGCTGACGTTGTTTTTGGGACCGCCGTTTCCGCTCGCCCGTTGACGTTACCGGGAGCACAGGAGATGGTTGGCATTTTCTTCAACACCTTGCCCGTGCGAGTGCAAGTGCCCAGCTCTGGCTCCTTATTAACATGGCTCCAGGAATTACAAGATAAACAGTCAGAGTTACGGAAACATGAGCACACCCCGCTGATTGAAATTCAGCGTTGGAGTGATGTTCCGCGAGGTCTGCCGCTGTTCGAGAGCGTTCTTATTCTTTGTAATTATCCAATCACAGACGCCTTTAACGAACCGAACCGGAACCTGCGCATTGAGGAGATAGCCTGGCTTGAACAAACCAATTACCCACTAACTATGCAGGTGTTTCCGGGAGCTGAGCTACAACTGAAAATTTCTTACGATCGCAGCCGCTTCGAAGTGTCGTCTATCAAGCGCATCCTCGATCATTTTAAGACCGTGCTTGAGGCTATCGGGTCTACTGCAGAACTAACCATCGACGAGATCCAGATACTGACAGCGGCGGAACAGGAACAAATACTGCGGCAGTGGAACGACACCCAACGAGTCTATGCCGGGCGTCAATGTTTGCATGAGCTCTTTGAAGAGCAGGTGACCCGCACGCCCGATACCATAGCGGTCAGTTATGAAGACCAGGCGCTCACCTACGCAGAACTGAACCAGCGGGCCAACAAGCTGGCCCATCATTTGCGCAAGCTCGGTGTCGATTCCGAAGTGTTGGTGGGCGTATTCCTCGAGCGATCGCTCGAGATGGTTGTGGGACTGCTCGGTATCTTGAAGGCCGGCGCTGCATATCTACCGCTTGATCCCTCCTATCCACCGGAGCGTCTCTCATTCATGTTGGATGACGCCGCCCTGAGCGTGTTGGTGACACAGCAGGAGCTGGCTGACAAACTGCCAGCACACTGGTGCTACACAATTTGTCTCGATACCGAATGGGAAACGATCGAAGACGAAGATGCACAAAATCTGTCGGGCCTAGTGACTGATGAAAATCTGGCCTACGTTATTTACACCTCGGGTTCAACCGGAAGACCCAAAGGTGCAATGCTCAATCACAGGGGAGTTGTCAATTGCGTGCGCTGGATGCAAGAGACCTATAAGCTTGACGAAAGCGACCGCTTCTTACTCAAGACCTCATTAAACTTCGATCCTTCCGTGTGGGAGTTGTTCTGGACGTTGGCTACGGGTGGACGCCTTGTGGTTGCTCGTCCGGGAGGCCATTTGAGTGCTGACTATCTGGTCGAAGTCATCCGCCGGGAACAAGTAACGAGTGTTTACTTTGTGCCGTCGATGCTGCGTGTGTTTGTGGGAGCAGCGGACGTCGAGAAAATAAAATCCCTGCGGCGCGTGATCTGTGGCGGAGAGAGTTTGGCAAAAGAAACGATGGAAGGATGTTTCGCGCGGCTAAGTGGGGTTGACCTACATCATTCGTATGGGCCAACTGAGGCTTCGATCGCCGCCAGCGAGTGGCAATGCGCGCCCGGACTGCACGAAGGAGCCGCACCGATTGGACGGCCACTCTCAAATACACAGATATACCTGCTTGATGAGTACCTCCGGCCAGTTCCGGTGGGCGTTGCTGGCGAGTTGTATATCGGCGGCCTACACGTCGGACGCGGCTATTTGAATCGTCCTGAGCTAACGGCAGAGAGATTCATTCCCGACCCGTTCAGCCGAGAGCCTGGAGTGCGGTTCTATCGAACCGGTGACCTGGCGCGGTACTTGCCGGATGGCAAGCTCGAATTTCTGGGCCGAGTCGATTCACAAATCAAAATCAGAGGGTATCGCATCGAGTTGGGTGAAATTGAAGCAGCCGTTTCGGCTCATCCGGCGGTGAAAGCAGCCGTGGCGATCATTAGAGAGGAAGCAGAGGACAAGCAATTAGTGGTCTATGTATTGCCACAGGACGACGCCGACATCAGCGCTGCCGACGTGCGCAGCTTTCTGCGCGCAAAGTTGCCTGACTACATGGTGCCGTCCTGGATCGTGATGGTTGATGACTTGCCGTTAATGGTGAATGGCAAAGTAGACCGCCGCAGCTTGCCTGCGCTCAAGACCAGCGAGGCTGAAAAGGAGCAAGCGACCGCTGGACCACGCACTCCTGTTGAAGAAGTGCTCAGGGCCATTTGGTCTGAGGTGCTTGAACGCGCCGAGCTAAGCACGACCAGTAACTTCTTTGAATTGGGTGGTCACTCTTTGCTGGCCACACAAGTGATGCTGCGAATCAAAGAAACTTTCGGAGTGGAGATGCACCTCCGCAGCTTGTTCGAGTCTCCCACCGTGCGTGAGCTGGCCTTGCAAATTGAAGCCGCAAACAATGAGCGACGTGGATGGTCCCTGCCGGTGCTCGCGCGAGCAAAGCCAAATGGTGAAATACCACTATCGCATGCGCAACAGATGCTCTGGTTCGCTGATCAGTTAACGCCCGACAGCCCGTTCTACAACATTGTTGGTGGCGTGCGGTTAAGTGGAGACCTGGATGCGGTCGCCTTGGAACGAGCACTCAGTGAAATCATCCGGCGTCACGAGATATTGCGCACAACATTCTCACAGCAGCGAGGAACCCCCGTACAGGTCGTCGCCCCAGCGATCGATTTCACTTTGCCTGTTATCGACCTTCGCAAGAGCACAGTGTTGGACCGTGACAGGACAGTCCGCGAGCTGGCGCTGGACGAGACCCGGCGGCCGTTCGACCTCTCAAGTGGACCACTAATACGCGCTTCGCTGTTGCGATTGGAAGAAACGGAACATGTCGCGCTCTTTACGATGCATCACATCGTCAGCGATGGCTGGTCGTTGGGAGTGTTGATGAAGGAAGCCAGTCAGCTCTATGCGGCCTATAGCACGGGAGCTGAGTCATCGCTGAAAGAATTACCGCTCCAGTATGCCGATTACGCTATATGGCAGCGGGAGTGGTTAACCGGAGCTGTGTTGGACCAGCAGTTGAAGTATTGGCAAGAACAGTTGGCCGGAGTGCCCAAAACGTTAGCGTTGGCCGTAGATCGACCGCGGCCGGCGATACAAAGCTTTAACGGGCAGCGGCAACGATTTCAGTTAACACCGGAGTTGAGCAGGCAGTTGAAGGAGTTGAGCCGGCAGGAAAGCAGTTCGTTGTATATGACAATGCTGACCGCTTACCAAATCCTGCTCTACTACTACAGCGGTCAGCAACAGTTCACTGTCGGAACACCGGTCGCGGGCCGGAATCAATTGGCAACCGAGGATCTGATCGGAGTCTTCCTCAACACGGTGGTGATGCGCGCGGAGCTCTCGGGAAATCCGAGTTTTAGAGAACTGCTGGGTCGAGTACGTGAGATATGCCTGGGAGCATACGCCAATCAGGACGTGCCGTTCGCGAAGGTAGTGGAAGTATTGCAGCCGGAACGAGACAGGGGTGGATCTCCGCTCTTTCAAGTGTGGTTCATGTTAGCTGACAGTCCGCTAAAAAACTTACGGCTGGGGAACTTGAAATTGCAGGAGTTGAACTTTGACGCCATCACCGCTATATCCGATCTCACCCTGCTGGTGACAAATGCCGAGACACATCTCAGTGGAGTGTTGGAATACAACTCAGACCTCTTCGACAGCAGCACCATTAACCGGATGCTCCAGAACTTTGACCGGCTTTTGCGCAGCATCGTTGTCGAACCTGATGCCCAACTCAACGCGCTGGTGGATCTCCTCAGGCAGGCCGACAGCGAACAACGGAGCTTGAAAGCTCAGGGGTTCAAGCCGGCTGATCGCCAGGCACTTAAGAGCATTAAACGAAAAGTGATCAGAGGCTCAATGATGAGCGAGAGGAGCTTGTCGTGAAAACAATTGAAACCAAAACTCCCGGCGTGATGGGACCAATTCCCGCCAGGCGCAAAAATTTCATCATCTCACCGGAGAAGTTAGTTAACTTCGATTTTCTGCCGCGGCACGATTCGCTTCCTTTGGTAATCACTCCTGCGTTCGAGGGCGTCGATCTGGCGGCCTGGTGCAGTGCTAATCGCGATCTTGTTCACACTATGTTGATGCGTCATCGCGCAATATTCTTTCGCGACTTCAATATCGCGACGCCGGCAGTTTTTAACCAGGTAATCCAGGCCACCTCGACTGGAGAATTGTTGGAGTATCGTGACCGTTCCTCGCCCCGTCATGAAGTGCAAGACAAGATATATACGTCCACTGACTATCCTGCCGAACAGAGCATCTTCCTGCACAACGAAGGAACGTATTGGATGAAGTGGCCGCAGAAGATCTACTTCTGCTGTGTCATCGCGCCAACTGAAGGTGGACAAACACCGATTGCAGACTGCCGCAAGGTTTACCAGCGCATCGGTACGGAAATTACCGGGCGGTTTACTGAAGTGATGTACGTCCGAAATTATAACGATGGGTTTGGGTTAACCTGGGAGACTGTATTTCAAACCAGGGATAGAAGCGTAGTCGAGGAATATTGCCGCCAGAATCAGATCGACTACCAATGGAAAGAGGGAAACCGGCTGCGCACCAGAGCCGTGCGCCCAACAGTAGCCCGGCATCCGCAAACGGACGAGCCTATCTGGTTCAATCATGCAGCTTTCTTTCACGTCACGACGTTGGAGCCTTCGATTCGTGAAACGTTGCTGGCGGAGTTTGACGAAGAAGACTTACCGTACAACACCTACTACGGCGATGGCTCTCCTATCGAAGGCGATGTTTTAGAAACTCTTCGCGCGGCTTACGAGGCCGAGAAGATCGTCTTCTCCTGGCAAAAAGGCGACGTGTTGGTATTGGACAACATGAGCGTTGCACACGGGCGCAACCCTTACGCCGGGGATCGCAAAGTTCTCGCGGGAATGGCTGAACCCATAAGTCGAAGAGCGTGCTAGAGCGAGGCCGAGAATGATGACAGAGATAATCGAAGGAATCCGTTTATCTCCGCAACAAAGACATTTGTGGCGTGTGGAGCAACGCGATCAAGCGCTGCCCTATCGCGCCCAGGCGGTTGTGCGGTTAGATGGGTGTCTTCAGGTCGCGAACCTGCTGGCGGCAATAGAGCAGGTCGTGCAACAGCACGAAATCCTCCGCACCACCTTTCGTTGCTTACCCGGCATGACGATTCCTCTGCAAGTCATTAATGAAACCGGCCAGCCTCTCGTAACTGTGCATTACACTGAAGGCCGGGACGCAGAAGAACAAGCGACACTAATCGAGAATCTCTTCAGTGAGATGCGACGGGTAGCTTTTGATTTGGAGCGCGGCCCACTGATGCAGATGGCCTTAGTAACCATATCCGGTGACCGAAACATTTTCCTGGTTACTTTGCCGGCGATGAACGCAGACGCGGTGGGCCTTAGAAATCTGGTTGAAGTAATCAGTCGCAACTACCTCGCGGGGTTGAGTGGGAAATGTGTTTCCGGTCAACCGATGCAATATGCCGACAGTTCGGAATGGCACAACGATCTGCTCGAAGCACCGGAGCGCGAGGAAGGCAGAGCATATTGGCGTGAACAGGATTTTTCGGCCGCTCAGCTTCTGGAAATACCTTTCAAAGCTCAGCCCACGGATAATCGAGAATTCACGCCCGAATTCATCACCACGAGATTCACAGTAGAGCAAACAGCAGGACTCGCCAGGCTCGCTGAAAAACAAAAGACGTCTCCCGCGCTAGTACTGCTGGCTTGCTGGCAAATCCTGCTCTGGCGCTTAACGGCCCAGCCACATGTTGTCGTTGGTTGCGCTACGGATGGCCGAGCGCATGAAGAGCTGGAGACAGCGCTGGGATTGTTCGAGCGATATTTACCGGTATGTTCTGAGCTGCACGAAGACCTTCGCTTCACTGACCTCTTAAAGCAAATTCGCCGCCTGGTGCGTGAGAGCAGAGAGTACCAGGAGTATTTCACGTTGGAGAGTAATGAGGAAAAAGAAGAAAGATATTCCCCGTTCTGCTACGAGTATGTGGAAGAGGCACAGAGCTATGAAGCGGGCGGAGTGACGTTCACTATCGTTAGAGAGTATGCGTGCACGGAACGGTTTGAAGTAAAGCTCACTTGTGGCGCCAGTGAAGAAAAGTTGCAGTTGGAGTTGCACTACGACGCGAGTCGCTATCAGGAAGCTGATATGCAACGGTTAGCAGCGCAGTATCAGCGGTTAGTGGAAAGCGTGGTGACCAATGAGCAGGCGTCGCTCTCGGAGTTGGAGGTGGTCAGTGAGTGGGAGCGGGCACAGCAGATAGACGAGTGGAATAAGACGGCGGTGGCTTATGAGCCTGGGCTGAGCATACAGGAGTTGTTTGAGCGGCAGGTAGCCGCGCAGCCCGAGGCGGTAGCGGCAGTATGTGGAAACGAAGCGCTCAGTTACGCAGAGTTAAACCGGCGCGCGAATCAACTGGGCCATCACCTGCGGGGGCTGGGAGTAGGCCCGGAAGTGCGGGTGGGTTTATGTGTGGAACGATCACTGGCGATGGTGGTGGGAGTGCTGGGGATCCTAAAAGCGGGGGGTGCCTATGTACCGCTGGATCCGAGTTATCCGGCGGCGCGGCTGGCGCTGACGCTGAGCGACTGCGGGGCCGCAGTGGTAATGACGCACGCGCATCTGCTGGAGCGTTTGGGAGAGCAGTTGGCGGAGACGGGAGCACAGGTGCTCTGCCTGGACCGGGACTGGAGTGAGATAGCACAGCAGAGTGCGGCGAACCAGGAGGTGGTGGTGGCAGCGGAGAACCTGGCCTATGTGATCTACACGTCAGGTTCCACGGGGCTACCAAAAGGAGTGGGGGTCACCCAGGGGAACCTGGTCCACACGACACGAGCGCGGGAGCTTTATTACGGCCCGGGGGCAATTCGCTTTCTGCTGTTGTCCTCGATCGCGTTTGACAGTTCGGTGGCGGGATTGTTCTGGACTCTATGCGGAGGCGGCCGGCTGGTAGTGCCCGAGGAAGGAATGCAGCGGGAAGCGCGGGCGCTGGTGCGACTGGTGGAGAAGCAGGAGGTGACGTATCTGTTGAGCTTGCCATCGCTGTATGCACTGCTACTGGAAGAAGGGCAGAGTGGCGAGTTGGCAGGGCTGCGGGGAGTGATAGTGGCGGGTGAGGTATGTGAACCAGGACTGGTGCAGCGCCACGGGGAATTGGCGCCGCAGGCAGTGCTCTACAACGAGTATGGACCAACGGAAGGAACTGTCTGGAGCACAGTGCAGCAGTGTCAGGTGGGGAACGGCGGGATAGTGCCGATTGGGCGGCCGATAACAAACGTTCGCGTGTACGTGCTGGATAAACGGATGCAAGTTGCGCCGTTGGGCGTGCGTGGAGAGTTGTACGTGGGTGGAGCGGGAGTGACTCGCGGCTATCTGAATGATGCAGCGCTGACGGCGTTGAGATTTGTGCCTGATCCGTTCAATGGCGAGAGTGGTGGGCGACTGTACCGCACGGGTGACAGCATATGCTATCGGTCAAACGGAGAGATCGAGTTTCTCGGGCGTCTGGACTCGCAAGTGAAGGTGCGCGGCTATCGCATTGAGCTTGGGGAGATCGAAGCGGTGCTGCGCGAGCATGCGGCAGTGCGCGAAAGCGTGGTGATAGCAAGCGATGATCAGGTGGGTGGGAAACGGTTGGTGGGTTACCTGGTTTTAGACGAGCAGCGGGGGCTGACGGCCCGGCAACTGCTGCGTTACAAGCGTGAGGGGCTGCTGGCCAGATTGAGCTCCTGCGAACTGCCCAACGGCCTGACCATCATGGCCCACAACAAGAATGAGGCGGACTACCTGTATCAGGAAATCTTTGAAGAGCAGGCCTATTTCGCGCATGGCATTCGGTTGGAGCGGGGGGCTTGTGTCTTCGACGTGGGCGCGAATATCGGACTCTTTAGCCTGTTTGTGGGCCACATCTGTGAGGAGGCCCGGATCTATGCTTTCGAACCGATTCCGCCGGTCTTCAAAGTGCTGCGGGCCAATGCGCAGTTATATGGGTTGAAGGCGCGCCTCTATGAATGCGGGCTCTCGCACAAAGCGCGGCGGGCGACCTTTACCTACTATCCGCATTTGTCCTTGATGTCCGGCATGTTTGCTGATGAGCAGGTGGCGCAGGCAGTAATCAAGAACTACGAAATAAAAAAGCAGATAGGGAAGCGGGAGCGGCTGAGCGAGGCGGCGCTGGAAGAGATATTGCACGAGCACTTGGAGAGCGAAGCGGTAGAGTGCCGCTTGCGCACTATCTCGGAGGTGATAGCTGAAGAAGGGGTGGAGCAAATTGACTTACTGAAGATCGATGCCGAGAGCAGCGAGTTGCATGTGCTGCAGGGGATCGTGCCGACAGACTGGGCGAAGATCAAACAGGTGGTAGTGGAAGTAGAAGACCGTGAGCAGCGCCTGGAACGAATCGAGAGCCTGCTCCGCAGCGAGGGCTTTAGCGTAGCGATCGAGCAGGACCCAATACTGGCGAATACCAGACTGTACAAGGTTTACGCCGTGCGTGGAGCGCAGGCTACTGGAGCAGGCGAGTTAAATCAGAAATACTCGACCAGTTGCAAAGCTGCCTGGAGTAGCCCGGCAGTAGTGCTCGGTGAAGTCCGTGAACTGCTGCAGCAAAGACTGCCAGAGCACATGATTCCGGGGGCGTTGGTGCTTTTGGAAGCGTTACCGCTAATGCCAAACGGGAAGGTCGATCGGCAGGCGCTGCCGGCGCCGGAGTTGGAGGCGGAGAGTGAGCGCAGTTTACCGCGCACAGCGGTGGAAGAAATGCTGGCCAGCATCTGGAGCGAGGTGCTGGGGGTTGACGAGTTGAGTGTGACGGCGAACTTTTTCGAGTTGGGCGGCCACTCGTTGCTCGCCACGCAGGTGATGTCGCGCGTGCGCGAAGCGATGCAGGTGGAATTGCCGGTGCGCAGTTTGTTTGCCCAGCCGACGGTGCGGGGGCTGGCGGTGGAGGTTGAGGCACAGATGCAGGCGGCGGAGGGGGTGAGCCTGCCGTCGATCAAAGCGACGCGGTGCGATGAAGGTGAGTTGCCACTATCGTACGCACAACAGCGGTTATGGTTTGCGGATCAGTTG
>Ga0247688_1000447_pt1 | contig 12052 bp, 5 predicted proteins | sample CNK29_metaG_FD_182718 | JGI IMG/M metagenome (GOLD analysis project Ga0247688, IMG submission 182718) | Soil microbial communities from Purdue University Martell Research Forest, Indiana, United States - CNK29 | ecosystem: Environmental > Terrestrial > Soil > Temperate forest > Bulk soil | place...
GAAGCAGCCGCGAACGGCGAGGAAGCAGAACCGGAAGTTTGCGAACTGTGCGGCAAGCCGATGCAGTTGAAGCGCGGTCGCTTTGGCCCGTTCCTCGGCTGCACTGGTTATCCCGAGTGTCGCAACATCCGCAAGATCGGAAAGACCGGGGTCGCCGCGCCGGCGCCAGTGCCGCTCGATGAAGTGTGTCCGGTTGACGGCGCGCAACTGGTGAAACGTTTCGGGCGCTTCGGCGAGTTCATCTCCTGTTCGAATTATCCGAAGTGCAAGTACATCAAGCAGGAGACGGTCGGCGTGTCGTGTCCGCGTCCGGGTTGCAAGGGCGAGATCGTGGTGAAGAAGTCGAAACGCGGCAAAGCCTTTTACGGCTGTTCCGAGTATCCCAACTGCAACATCGTTTACTGGGACAAGCCGGTGCTCGACACCTGCCCGCAGTGCAACGCGCCTTTCCTCCTCGAAAAGACTACGAAAAAGCAGGGCACGTTCCGCTATTGCGCCAACGAAGACTGTGGCTATCGATCCGATCAGCCGATCGAGACTACCGAAAAACCGCAATCTGTGTTACACAGATGACGATTTTCAAGCCAGCTTATCCAAACTGAATTCGAGGAGACCCACCATGATCGTTCGGCGCTATGCAGCGATAGTGCTGCTGTTGCTTTTCGTCGTTTCGTCAGTACCGTCGTTTGCGCAAATTCCGCCGGCGCAAACCCCAGTCGATCCAAACGATCCCATTCAACGCATCAAGGACGAAGGAATGAATCGCTCGCAGGTGATGCAGACCTTGAGTTACTTGAGCGACGTGATTGGACCACGCTTGACGGCTTCGCCCGGAATGAAGCGTGCCAACGAGTGGACTCGCGATCAGTTGACGAAGTGGGGGTTGCAGAATGCACACCTCGAAGCGTGGGGACCGTTTGGCCGTGGCTGGACGTTGAAACGTTTCTCCGCGCAGGTCAGCGAGCCGACGGCGTTTCCCGTGATCGCTTATCCGAAGGCCTGGTCGCCGGGATTGGCTTCAGCGCTGACCGCCGACGTTGTTTACCTCGATGCGAAAACCGAAGCGGATCTCGATAAGTTCAAAGGCAAACTGAACGGCAAGATCGTGTTGACGACAACGCTGCGCGACGTGCCGGCACACTTCGATCCGCTCGGCACGCGCATGAATGAAAAGGATCTGCTCGGACTCGCGGATGCACCGGAACCACGGCCAAACCCAGGTGGTCGGGGAAACTTCGGCAACCAAGCCGCCGCTTTTCGCGCGGCGGCGGCATTTGCCAACGCGCGCATGCGTTTCCTCGATGCGGAAGGCGCAGCGGTTTTGATCGACCCGAGCCGCGGTGATGGCGGCACGATCTTCGTGCAGTCAGCGACCGTTGTTCCGGCCGCCGCACCCGCGGATGCAAATGCGACTGGCTTTCCGCGTGGCACGCCGCCTTACGACAAGAGCGCGCCGAAGATCATTCCCCAAGTCGTGATGGCGGTCGAACATTACAACCGCATCGTGCGCATGTTGCAGGCGAACGAACCGGTGAAGATGACGGTCGATCTCGCGGTTGCGTGGCAGGATCAGGATCTCAACGGCTATAACACCGTCGCGGAGATTCCCGGCACGGATCTGAAAGACGAGATCGTGATGCTCGGCGGCCACATGGATTCGTGGCACTCCGGCACCGGCGCCACCGACAACGGGGCTGGTGTTTCGGTCGCGATGGAAGCAGTGCGCATCATTCAGGCGCTTGGCCTCAAGCCGCGCCGCACGATTCGCATCGCCTTGTGGACCGGTGAAGAACAAGGACTGCTCGGTTCGCGTGCTTACGTTGCCGAGCACTTTGGCACGATGCAAACGCCGACCACGTCAGCCGCGCCGGCAACCGGCGTGACGAACAACGGCATGGGCGGCGGCGCCGGCAATGGCAACGGACAGACGCCACCGGCGCAAGTGCTCGTTAAGAGAGGCGAGTACGAAAGGCTGAGCGGCTATTTCAATCTCGACAACGGCACCGGAAAAATCCGCGGCGTTTACCTGCAGGGCAATGAAGGCGTGCGGCCGATTTTCCGTCAATGGCTGGCGCCGTTCAGAGACATGGGCGCGGCGACGTTGACGATCTCGAACACCGGCGGCACGGACCATCTTTCGTACGATGCGATCGGCCTGCCGGGCTTCCAGTTTATTCAGGATGAGATCGAGTACGACACGCGCACGCACCACTCGAACCAGGACGTGTTCGATCGCATTCAGGCAGACGACATGAAGCAGGCGGCGACGATCATGGCGGCGTTTGTTTACCAGACGGCGATGCGCGATCAGAAGCTGCCGCGCAAACCCGCGCCTGGCGCCGCACGGTAAGTTCATCCATCCACAGATTACACAGATTTGTTTAAAAGCAATCTGTGTAATCTGTGGTTAAAATCTCAAGTCGATGCCAACATCGCCAACCCCCACCGTCGCAAGTTCGCGTCTGCTTTCGCTCGACGTGTTTCGTGGAATCACGATCGCCGGCATGGTCCTCGTCAACGATCCGGGTTCGTGGGAACACATCTACTGGCCACTCGAACACGCGCAGTGGAGCGGTTGGACGCCGACCGATCTTGTCTTCCCGTTTTTCCTGTTCATTGTCGGCGTGGCGATCACGTTGTCGCTCGGCAAACGCGTTGAGAGTGGCGGCGTCACGCGCGACGTTTATTTCAAGATCGCCAGGCGCGCGCTGATCATCTTCGCGATCGGCCTCTTTCTTAACGGCATTCCAAACTTCGGTCTCGCCGAGTGGCGCATCCCCGGCGTGTTGCAGCGCATCGCTGTCTGTTACCTGATCACGTCGATCATTTTCCTGAACACGCACGTTCGCACGCAGGTCATCATCTCGATCGTTTTGCTGGTCGGTTATTGCCTGCTGGTGAACTTTGTTCCCGCGCCCGGATACGCCGCCGGCGATCTGACGAAAGACGGCAGCCTGCCGTCGTACGTTGACCGCGTCGTATTCGGCAAGCACGTGTGGGCGCAGGCGAAGGTTTACGATCCCGAAGGACTACTCAGCACGATTCCCGCGATCGTCACGAGCTTAATCGGCGTCTTGACCGGCACGTGGCTGCGCAGTGAGCGCGCGCGTATCGAGAAAGCAGCGGGCATGTTTGTCGCCGGTGCGGTGCTGATCGCGCTCGGGTGGGCGTGGAACGCATTCTTCCCCATCAACAAAGCATTGTGGACCAGTTCGTACGTTCTCTTCAGCGGCGGCCTCGCTTTGCAGTTTCTCGCGCTGTGTTACTGGCTGATCGACATCAAGGGTTATCGCCGCTGGGCCAAGCCGTTTGAGATTTTTGGCATGAACGCGATCGCGCTTTACGTGCTCGCTGACTTGCTGGCCAATCTGTTCGGCTTGATACCGGTGGGTAACGACAACCTGGGTGGCAAGATTTACGCGTTCTTCGGCTCGTGGCTCACGCCAGTGAATGCGTCGCTCGCGTCCGCGATCTTTTTCGTGCTCGTGTGTTTCTTCTTTATGTGGCTGCTTTACCGGCGCCGGATCTTCATCAAGATTTAGGCGGGTAGTAGTGTTCCTGGTACACCGGATACGCTTCCGTCCGGAGATGGCCCAACATCATATGCCCGCGACGGCTCGCGCGTTCATGACGCAACGCTGAAATATCGATCGGCGCAATGACGATCCGCTCACCTGGACCAGGCGACGCTTCCGCCAGCAATCGCCCATCAAAATCAACCACCTGGCTGCCGCCCGGCCATGAATACGGCGGATAGTGTTTCAAGCTCGCGCCCTGATTCGCCGCGACCACGTAAGCGATATTTTCCAGCGCGCGGCAGCGATTCACGATAGTCCACCAGGCCATCGGTTCGGTCGCGCCCCACGGATCCATGTAAGCCGAAACACGAATCAAGACTTCCGCGCCGTTTGCCGTCAACTGTCGCATCGCTTCGGGAAACAACCAGTCGTAACAGATCGCGCAACCGAGTTTGCCGATCGGCGTGTCGGCCACTGGAAATAGCGGCTCATCGTAGTCAGGCAGATCGTGCGGGCTCGTGTGCGCTTCGAAAGGCAGCCACGGATTCACCTTGCGATACTTGTAGAGCACGCCTTCCGGCCCAATCAAACAGGTCGTGTTGAAGACGTGGCCGGGCCATTTCACGTCCGCCTCGAGCATCGAGCCGCTTTGAATGTAGATGTTGTGTTCTTTGGCTTTCTGTTGCAGGCGTTCGGTGTGCTTGTTGGGAATCGAGATCGCGAGTTTCTCCAGCAACTCAGCGGCGGTGACAAAGACGGGCGCCGCGTGCGCGAACTCCGGAAAGACAACGAGCCGCACCGGCAGAAACGGTTCCGCGCCGGCGACGGCGGAATCGATCATCGAGAGCATGCGATCCGTGTTCGCACGCATGCCGCGGCGATCGATCGGGTTTGGATTATCTGTTTGGCAAGCAGCGACTGAATAGCGAATGTGTTCCATGATTAGTGCAGTTTCGCGGTTTGTGACGTAACGATGCGCGTGTTGTAGGTTTCCAGATACCGCTGTCGCTCCGGCGTCAACGGATAATGCTCGGGCCACGTGTAGGGATACTTGCTCATGCCGTGAAACGGCAGTGGCCCAATCTGGTCCGGGCTCGCGGAGTTGATGTCCATCTCTTTGCTGAAGCCGTCGGCGTAGAGCAGAAACGTGCGCGTCCAGCCGCGCGGCAACGGCGGCAGTTTGTCCGCGGCGAACGAAAGACTCAGCTCATCACCGGGGCGCGCGATCACAAACATATCGTCCGACGCCGCGATCAGTTGCCGTACGTCGCCTTCACGCGTATAGCGCCCGGTCATCACTTTCCACGGCGACGTAAACGAGATGTCGTCGTAGTCGTAACCGAGCGGTTGCCGGCCGTCGGGCGAGTACTCGCGCGAGAATCCGCGCCAGCGCAGATCAGCGACGGTTGGATTCAGTCGCGTCATCGTCAACGGCGCATCGCTCGCCGACGTATCGACGAGAATCTGATCCCAGTAGATGCGCATGTTCGTCACGATGCGCACTTCGCGGCTCGCGCTGAGAAACTTGCCCGTGAGATCCGCGATGACGGTTTGCGGGCGTCCCACCGGAATGCCGATGTTTTCGATAACGGTTTTCCAGTGTCCTTCTTTGTCTTTCACTTGCAGGGCGGGCAATGAGAGCGCCTGGCCGCTTTGCGACGCGGCGAGGTTGTCGCTGGACCACGCGTAGTCAGTCCAACCCGTCAACAGCAAACGCGTGCGCGGACCTTCCGGCAACGTCAGCGTCAACGTGTGTTCGTCAGCAAAGCCACGAATCTTGTGCAAGCGAAAATCGTCCGGGTATTCGCGGTCGAGCCGTGAGATTCGGGCCAGCACGTCGTTGCCGTGGTCGTCGATCGCCGCGAGCGGCGGACGCGCGTCGCGTGTCGTGAAGAGCTTGAACTTCGGCGGCGGCTCATTGAGTCCTTCATTTGGAAAAACCTCAACGCCAGCCGGATGCGCAATCGCGATCAGTTGCATTCGATCCACGAACAACGCTTCTTCGAGTTCATTCGTCACGCGCAGATCGTAACGGCCGTTGCGCTCCTGCAACTGGTCGCCGCGAATACGCACGTACTCATCCGGATCGGGATAGTTGAAGGTGTGCGGCGCATCGAGGTGGCCCATCTCGCCGCCGCCCATGAAGTCAGTGACAAATTCGAAACGCTCGCCGTTCCAGGTGTAGAGATACGGGCACGACGACGGCTTGCGGTCGAGTTCGACGACCGCGAGCGGCTTGCCGAGTGCGACTTCGGTCTCCGCCTGCACGATGCCCGCGGGCCAAAGCACGCGCACCGCGTCGACGACCGTACGCTTGCCAAGGCCGAAAACAATGTCGGCCGGCGCGGGCGCGGGAAAAGCGGAGTAGGTTTCGAGTTTCTGCGCCAGGCTTCCGGCGCGAATCTCGATCTTGGAACCGACGCCGCCGCGATTGCTGACTTTCGCGGCGAGATTCACGCGCAGCGAATGGTTCTTGTTGCCGCCGTCGTTGCGCGCGAGACGCAAGCCACCGCCCGGCGTGCCGTAGACCAGATCGATGTCGCCGTCGCCGTCGAAGTCGCCCGCGGCGAGCACGCGCGCGCGTGGGCCGTTCGCGACGTTGAGTTCCGGCGCGGCCTTGCTGGTAACGTCAACCCACGCATCGCCGGCGTTGCGCAACACGCGTACTTTCCCGCCGGCAATCGATACCAGGTCGAGCAGCCCGTCGTTGTCGTAATCAATGAACTGCGCCGCTTCGCTTTCGAGGGGCACGTGAGTAATTTGAAAACGTTCCTTGCCGTTGCTGAGCGCGAGGCTGCCGTTTGAAAAATAAAAATCCGTGAATCCGTCTTTGTTCACGTCTCCGGCGGCAACGCAGGTGATGCCTTTCAGATCACCAAGACCGGTGTCCTGGGCCACGTCGCTAAACGTGCCGTCGCGCAGGTTGCGCCAGAGCGAAACCTTTTCGGTGGCGGCAACGAACAGATCGATGTCGCGCCGGTTGTCGAAATCCGTTGGCACAACGCCCTGCGCCGTGATCTTTTCCGCGACTTTTGCCGCGGCGGTTTGATCGGTGAACGTCCCGTCGCCGTTATTGCGCAGGAGCACGTTGCCGGGGATGAAGATGTCGAGATCGCCGTCGTGGTCCACGTCGACAAAAGCCGCCGCGCGGCCCGTTGTGGACGCAACAGAGATCTTCGCGGTCGCGGTCACATCGGAAAAACTGCCGTTGCCGTCGTTGTGATAAAGCGTCAGTCCGGTGTTGCGAACGATCAAAACATCGGGCTTGCCGTCGTTGTCGTAATCACCCGCAACGGCGGCGGTCGCGACGCCTTTTGCCGGCTTGGCCAACGCGCCCGAATGCTCGGTTACGTCGACAAACTTGCCGCCGTCGTTACGTTCCAAACGTTGCTTTCCGCCCGCGACTTCCAGCAGATCGAGATCGCCGTCGCCGTCATAATCAAACAGCACGACCGCGCCGCTCGCTTGTTCAACGGCCAGGTCGGACGTCGGCCAATCGCCCGGCGGCGGCAGCGCCGTTGCGGTCACGTCAGTAAAAACAACTTCGGGCGTAGTCTTGTCGACCAGTTCGGCTTCGGCGCCGGTCGAGGCGATCGCTTCGGCGTAACGGCCCTGTTCGAGATAGGCAGTGCCGAGCGTGGTCCCGCTGCCGCGTTGACGTAACTCCTGAAATTGTGCGATGACTTTCTGCCCTTCAGCGCGTTGGCCCGCGCGAATCAGCGACGTGCCGAGATTGTAGAGTGCGGTTGCGTTGTAAGGTTCCGCGGCGACTGCAAGGCGCAACGCTGCGATCGCTTCCGGATATTTGCGCTGCTGCGAATAGAGTTGGCCCAGGTTCACATTCGCGCCGACGTCGTTCGGATCGAGGCGCAGCACTTTCTGAAACCAGGTGATTGCTTCGTCGGGCTTGTTTTCTGTTTTCGCCGCGAGGCCGAGCAGGTAAGGTGGCTGCGGCGCGGAGGGCGCGGCGGTCGCGGCGGCCTGCAGTTCGCGTTGCGCGGCCGGGAGATCCGGCGCGTTGAAGAGTGCGATGCCAAGATTGATGCGCGCCAGCGTGAGTTCCGGATCGAGTTGCAACGCGCGCTTGAAAGCGTCGGCCGCGTCTTTGTATTTGTACTGCTCGAGCAGTGCGACGCCGAGATTGTTCGCGCGATAAGCATCCTCGCGCGCGCTGGTTTTGGCCGCGACGTTTTGACGATGAGCAGCGGTTGGCTTTATTAATGACGCGGCAAAAAAGCAGATCCCGAACGACAGCAGCAGTGCGCCAGTCTTAAGATTCCACATAAGTGCCTCGAATATAAATGCGTACATTTCAAAGTCAACCACAGATTGCACGGACGTTAGTTTTAATAATCGCAGTTCTTTTCAGCGGTTGTCGTCCCAACGCCACGCTGCCGACGAGGTCGTCGCCGCAATACAACGAGCTGGTGCGAACGTTCTACATCGGCCTGGCGGCGCTTCAGGTTGGTCACGATGTTCAGGCTGACGCGAAGCTCGAACAGTTTACGCAACTCGCGCCCGCTGAGCCCGCTGGCTGGGCCAACTGGGGCCTGCTCGCGTTGCGGCAGAAAAACTTTGACACTGCGGCCGAACGGCTCGAACGTGCGCGCTCACTCGCGGACAACAACAGCGACATCTACTATCTCGTCGGGTTGCTGGAGAGCAGCCGAGGAAAAACCACGGAGTCGATCGCGGCGTTGCGCAAGTCTATCGAACTCGATCCGAAGAACCTGCTGGCGACTTACAAGCTCGCGGAGGAAGTGGAGCGCGAAGGGAACGAAGAAGAGTTTCAAAAGCTGGTCCAGCAGATTCTCAACACGCAGCCGGACAATCTCGCGGCTTTGATTGAACTGAGTCGCATCGCGGCGAAGCGCGGCGACGCCGCGACCCTGAAATCAACCGTGGCGAAGATCGCCGCGCGATCTTCCGCCTGGCCGCCTGAAGTGCAACAACAAGTGACCGCGCTTCAGGATGCGACGAACAGCGGCGACCTGCGCAACGCCGCAACGCGCACGACGTTCTTGCGCAACGTGCTCGTGCGCGTGGCGGACTACCAGCGCGGGCTCTCGGCGATCAAGCCGCCGCCCGGTGAAGAAGCCGTTCCGATCACGCACTTTCTGAAGATGGAAACGCCGATCTTCAAAACCGCCGCGCCCGATGTGGGCGTAGATTTCAAAACCGAGCCGCTGAAAGATGCCGCTAAAGCAGATTGGATTGGCGCGATCTCGTTGAATGGCGAGGGCGCGCCGGTGGTTGTGACGGCAAACGCGCAGGAAGTTTCGCTGAGCAACGGCGTGAAGGTTCCGTTTGGCGCGAAGTCAGTTTTAGGCGCGGATCTCAATTACGACTTCAAGACGGATCTGGTGTTGGCGGGCGCCGCCGGCGTGCGCCTCTACCGGCAAGAAGATGGCGCGAAGTTTACTGATGTCACCGCGGCGACGAAACTGCCGCCCGATGTTTTGAAACGGAACTACACCGGTGCGTGGGCGGCGGATATCGAAGCCGACGGCGATCTCGACGTCGTTCTCGGTTCGCCACAACTCAAGCCGACGGTCTTGCGCAACAACGGCGACGGCACGTTTCAGGAGATGAACGTCTTTTCCAGTGTCAACGGATTGACCGGTTTTGCGTGGGGCGATATTGACGGAGACGGCGATCCGGATGCGGCGCTGATCGATGGTTCAGGCGTATTGCACGTCTTCGCTAACGAGCGGCAAGGACTCTTCACCGAGCGCGCTCTGCCGGCGAATTTTCCGAAAGTCCACGCGGTTGCGATCGGCGAGATCAACAACGACAGCGTGCTCGATTTGGTTATTGCGCAGAGCGACGGGGTGATCACGCGGCTGTCTGACAAAGATCACGGCGCGGGTTGGGAACAGGCCGAGCTGGCAAAGGCGGCGAGTGTTTCCGAAGGATCGATGTTGCGTTTGGCGGACGTCGACAACAACGGCGGCCTCGATCTGCTGTACGGTTCGCAGCTTTGGTTGAGTGACGAGAACGGGAAGTTTGTTGCCGGCAAAAACCTTTCGGAAAAAATCTTTGACGCCACCGATTTGACCCCTGACGGCCGTTTGGATCTGCTCGGGTTGGACCAGGAAGGCAAGCCGGTCAAGGCAATCAACAACGGATCGAAGAGCTACCACTGGCAGGTCGTGCGCCCGCGGGCGGTGCAGGCGACCGGCGATCAACGCATCAACTCGTTCGGCGTCGGCGGCGAGATGGAGATCCGCTCGGGACTGCTGGTGCAGAAGCAGCCGATCACGGGACCGCGGCTGCATTTTGGTTTGGGCGATCAAACGAGCGTCGACGTGATTCGCATCGTTTGGCCCAACGGCTCGGTGCGCGCCGACTTCGAAATCAAAGCCGATCAGGCCATCGTCACCGAACAGCGCTTGAAAGGCTCGTGCCCGTTTCTGTTTGCTTACAACGGCAAGCAGATGGAGTTTGTGAAAGACACGGTGCCGTGGAGTTCGGCGATTGGTTTGCGCATCAACACCATCGGCACCGCGCGCGTCGAAGCAACCGAAGAGTGGTACAAGATACGTGGCGATCAACTCGTGCCGCGGGACGGTTATTACGATCTGCGCATCACCGCGGAGCTTTGGGAAACCTACTACTACGATCAATTAAGTTTGAAGGTCGTCGATCATCCGGCCGGGACTGACATCTTTGTTGATGAGCGTTTCGTGATTCCCGCGGCGAAGCTCGCGATCACCACCGTTTCAACGCCGCATCCGATCGCGTCGGCGGTCGACGACAACGGGCAGGACGTCACGAGTGTCGTCAGCAAGCTCGACGGAAATTATCTCGACACGTTTGGCCGCGGTAAGTACCAGGGTGTCACGCGCAATCATTACGTGGAGGTCGATCTCGGTAACGATGCGCCCGCCAGCGGGCCGCTGTATCTAATCGCGCACGGCTGGATGCACCCGACGGATTCTTCGATCAACGTCGCCATCAGCCAGGGACAACAGGAACAAGCGAAAGCTTTGAGCCTGGAAGTTCCGGACGGCAAAGGCGGTTGGGAAGTGGCGCAACCGAATCTCGGTTTTCCCGCCGGGCGAAAGAAGATTTGCCTGTTTGATCTGACCAACGTTTTCAAGCCGGGCACGCCACACAAGCTGCGTTTGCGCACGAATCTCGAAGTATTTTGGGATTTGCTGGAGTGGGCGGTGCCGGCTCCGAACGCCACGCCGCAGGTCACGAATTTGAATCCGGAGGTGGCGGATCTTCATTATCGCGGTTATTCTGTCATCAATCAGGCGAACGCTTCGTCTCCTGAAACACCAGACTACAATCGTCTTTCGAGTTCGAAACAGATCTGGCGCGACTTGATTGGCTACTACACGCGATTTGGTGACGTGCGCGAGTTGTTGCTGCGCGCGGATGACCGTTACGTGATCATGAATGCTGGTGACGAGATGTCGTTTCGCTTTGCGGCGCCGGCGCCGCCGCCCGCTGGTTGGGTGCGCGATTACGTGATCGTGGGCGACGGCTGGATCAAGGACGGAGATTACAATTCAACGTTCTCGAAGACTGTTTTGCCGCTGCCCTATCACGCGAAGAATTTGTACGACACGCCGCCTGGGCGATTGGAAGACGAATGGGTCTATCGCCAACATCCAGACGATTGGCAAGCATTCCAAACGCGCTACGTGACTGCTGACACTTTTCAAAACGCAATGAGGTGAAAGTTTATTCAGCCACAGATCTGTGGCTAGAAAAACAATGAGTAATCGCAAGTCAGCAAGAACCGTTCTAACAATAATTTTCGTGGCGCTCCTGGCGTCTCCCCTCGTGCTCAAGCACTTTCGCACGCGCGGCGAGAATGCCAACGCCTCGCTCGACGCGAACGCCGCGCTCACGCGCTACGGTTTTCATCTCGCTGAAGTTGGCAAATCTGCAGGCGTGAACTTCGTCCACCAGGCGCCCACGCTCGATCACAAGTTGGACCACATCATGCCGCAAGTCGCGTCGATGGGCGCGGCGGTTTCGATCGTCGATTTCGATCGCGACGGCTGGGCCGACATCTACGTCACGAACAGCGGCGAGGGCAGCAAAAACGCGCTGTATCACAACCAGAAAGACGGCACGTTCAAAGACGTCGCGCCGGATCTCGGAATCGCGGACGTGAATCAGCCGGGTACCGGCGTTTCGATGGGCGCGGTTTGGGGCGACTACGACAACGACGGTTACGAAGACCTGTTTCTCTACAAGTGGGGCCGGCCCGAACTCTTTCACAACGATGCGGGCCACGGCTTCACGCGCGTCACTGAAAAAGCGAAGTTGCCCGCCTGGGTAAATGCCAACACGGCGATCTGGTTTGACTACGATCGCGACGGCAAGCTCGATCTGTTTCTCGGCGGCTACTACGCGGAAGACGTCGATCTCTGGCATTTGAAGAACACGAAGATCATGCCGGAGAGTTTTGAGTACGCGCGCAACGGCGGGCGCAAGTATCTCTTTCACAATCTCGGTGGCGGACAGTTTGAAGAGGTCAGTCAACAACTCGGGATCGATTCGAGAAGATGGGC
>Ga0247688_1000448_pt1 | contig 12036 bp, 6 predicted proteins | sample CNK29_metaG_FD_182718 | JGI IMG/M metagenome (GOLD analysis project Ga0247688, IMG submission 182718) | Soil microbial communities from Purdue University Martell Research Forest, Indiana, United States - CNK29 | ecosystem: Environmental > Terrestrial > Soil > Temperate forest > Bulk soil | place...
ATCGTTTTGCCTGACGCCGAGAATATCGTTGGCGAGGACATTGGTGCCGTTCGATTTGTATGGCTTCATGTACTGGCGAAACATCTCCAGCAGCGTGACGTTCAAGCCCTGAAACTGGTGGCGCGCGAAACCTTTTTCGCGAAAGCGAACATAGATTTTTTCATCGGGCAAACGGTTGCCGGTTTGCGGATACTGATCGTCCTCGATGAAGGCAATCGGCTGTTGGATCAAGGGAATGTTGAGTGTGCCGGCGGTGTTCGTGTACTTCGTCGGCATGTGGCAATCCTGGCAGGCCTGCGCTTTTGAACTTGTGCCCACCTCGTTTTGATAACCGCTGTTAAGCCACTCGAGATAAGTTAACTGCTCGAGATGCGGCACGTTGGGATCAGAGGTTGGATTGTCCATTAAAGGCAGGTTGATCGTGTGGCAGTTGCCACACATGCGCGAACTTTTGATGTACGGATCGTGCTTCGGCTTGATGCCGAGCGAGTTGTTCATCGGATCGGTAACGATCTCGTTGTCTGCGAACGGCCCGAATAGCTGGGCCGGATCGCCCGTCGTAAAGTTTCCGGTGATCCTCGTCTTGAGAAAATCGCTGAACGGAACTTTATCTTCAGCGATGCGATGACACACCATGCAGCTAACGCCGTCGCGGGCTAGCGCGCCGTAGACGTATGAATTGTCTTTCGTCGTATCGTAAGTCGCGTAAACGAGGCTCGGAGAAAAGTTGGCCTTGTCCGGCCCGCCTTGATCGGCTTCGAGCCGGCGCTTGCCCATCACGCCATGACAACGGAAGCAGGTGTTGAAGATGTCTTGCGTCTTCTGCGCGGCCTTCACCGGATCCTTCTTGTAAAAATCCTGCACGAACGCGATTTCGCTTTCCAGTTGCGCGTAGAAAACCGGATCGCGGCCCGCCAATCCCATCGGCGACCAGCGCCATTCGCCAAACGGAGAAACGTTCATGACCGGAGTCGGCACCCCCGGTTTTTCGGGCGCGGAGTAGAGCATTACGTTGCCGTACGTGCCGCCGCTGTGACAACCCATGCATTGATCGGAAGTAAGAAACTGGTTTGGGTTCGGCGAGGGCGCCGGTGTCGATCCCGGGGTGCCGATGTTCTGCGGAAAGATGTGATCATAAGTCTCTCCGGGAAACTTCAGCACCTTGCCTGGCGCGACAGGGGCTATCGATTTATAGAAGGCGACGAATTTGGGATCGAGCACCGCCGCTTTGGCGCTCGCAATCTCCTGCAGAACTTCTTCTTCCTGCACATTCGTGGCGTCAACGTTGTGTCCGGCAGTGGGAACTATGCGATCACTGTCCGCGGCTTCACTGCACGGTTGTGCGGGACCTGATGCATGTGAACTCAGCGGTGTTGAGGCCCACGACAGATCGACAAAGTAAGAATCAGGATCACCGGGGAAGCCCTTGATGTTTTTTGAATAAGTAAACGTATGCTCGCGCTCGGCCGACGCGTGACACCTCACGCAATAGAGCCCGAAGCCGGCGTAGGGAACGGCAAATGGCGGATTGTTATTGTCGACGCATTGAGAATCCCACATCTCGGCCCAGTACCAACCATCCTGCGATCCCTTGCTGTCTTTGATCATGATGGTCCAGCCATTTATTCCTGCCGGCGGTTGGAGCCGGTATCTGGCGGCGGGCGGCGAATACTGCTCCTTGACGATCATCGCGCCGTCCGGAATTGGTTGGCCGTTTTCTGGCCGCACGAGCCAGTTGATGACGGCTGGTGAGTAATAGATTTTGACTGTCGGGTGAACACCGTAGCTCGTGCCTTTAACAAACGGTCCGGTGTCGCGCAGTTTCTTGTCTTCACACCATTTCAGAGTTCGATACTTGCCGCTGCTGAGAAACGATCTGAGTTGTGCTTGAAATTCGGGAAGCCTTGCGGGAAGAAAACTGCTGGGCAACGGCAGGCCACTTTCGTCTCCGTTGGCGCAGGGTGACGCTTGCGCGGGAAATGAAGTCCTCGTGGCGTGGTCGTCTGGTTTCGCGAAGTTTGTGTTTACGACGACTAAGACAGCACAGAGCGTCAAACACAGGACGAGAGCGTTGCCCAATAAGCGGATGAGCATGTTCGAACTCCTTTAGTTTATGGTGACACGCGTTCTGTGAGGACCCCCTGGGCAAGAGCGGGCAATGTATCTCGCCAGGAATGGAGCGTCAAGGTTTTATTGATTTTGAACGCCGAAGGCGTTTGCTACTTTCAGCCCAGCGGTTGGAGCGAAGCGACAACCCTGGGATTCGGGATTTTTGAATTTCAACGCCGAAGGCGTTGGCGACCGGTTTGCCAACGCTTTCAGCGTTTTTATGTGGTCCGTATGCGACCCAGGGTTGTCGCTTCGCTCCAACCACTGGGCTGAAATTAGCAAAACGCCTTCGGCGTTTACTGGATGCAGGTGACAACGCCTTCGGCGTTCAACTTAAGGCGCTATCATTGAAAGTGGCTAACGTGAGTTGCGGATGAGTCTGCGGCAGGCCGTTGATCCAACGAAGAACCCGGGATCAAAGTCAACGCGTTGTAGATGCTTTCGGGATGAGTTTGCGGCACCTGGTGGCCGGTGTTCTTCAACAGGACCAACTGCGATTGGATGATCGAATCCTTCAATCGATACGCGTTGTCTTTCGCCGACACGACCTTGTCCTGATCGCCCGTGACAACGACGACGGGAATCCTGATTTCATAGTAGTGCTCGCTAACCTCATCGAGCTCTTTATCCAAAGTGTATTCGTCCTCGAGAATCGCGCGCACCTCTTTGTGACGTAACCAGGAAGCAGACGCGTGCTGCAAATACGCTTCGGGCACGGCCTGGGGATAGAACGCTTTTTCCAACTCTTTCTTCACCATGTGCTTGCCGAAGAGGAGCCGGCCCACGGTAAGTGTAGCGTCACCAATCAACGGAGTCTTGAGCAGCGCGCGCATGAATTGATCGGGGCCGCCGTCTGAATAAGCCGCCGGAGCGAGCAGGATGAGGGCCGAGAGGTCGTGCGGATACTGGATTGCATAATCGAGCGCGAGCGAGCCGCCCCACGAATGTCCAACCAGCACCGGACGGGTAATGCCCAGATATGAAAGCGCGTCGTGCAGCAAGTGCGTTTGGTATTGCAACGTTGCGTCTGAGCCGTTGGGGCGATCGCTCTTGCCGTGCCCCGGCCTGTCGATGGCCACGACACGATGATCGCGGCAGAGCCGTCCCAGGCTCTGAAAGTCAAAATCGTCGACACTCCCGGCGTTTCCGTGAATCAACACGACCGGGGAGCCGGCGCCGGCCTCCACGTAACGCAAGCGCGTTTTTTCGACGTCTACGAAGTGTTCCTTCGGCTGTTGGCAGGGAGCTTCTTCCAGGCTGCTAGCGACAGCGACACGTGTCCCGCAACTCAGAAGCGCGAAGAGAATGAGTGCATAAACCTTGGCCACTTGTGGTTCCCCCCTTGTGTCCTCACAAAGAGTTTAACTCCGTCAGAAGAAACGCGGTACTGTAACTTCTTACAGTCGCGGTGCAACAATGCCACCTGCGGTAGCGGGTGGGTTGCTCAATCGCGCAGGCCGACGCGTTGCACCAGGTCGGCAAAACGCGGATCAGAGCGGATTGGGTCGAGCAGCGGAAACACCTTGAGATAGGCGATATAGTTTGAACGTTCCTGATAAGCCTTCTCCAACCACACAAAAGCCTGATCCTTGTCGCCAAGCCCGACGTAAACGTTTGCCAATGCGGCCGGCGTGACGTAACGACTCTTTTTGAGTTCGAGCAACTCGTTCAGGATCTGCGTAGCTTCGGTTTTCTTGCCGGCGAGCCCGTACGACAAGCCGAGCATGCCCAGCGCGCCCGGTGCTCTTTCCGACAACTCCACCGCTTTCTTCGCCGCCGCGATCGCTTCCGCAAACTGCTTGTTGGCCGCATACGTGTGGCCCAGGAACCAGTACGCCTGGTAATGGCCCGGGTCCATCGCGATCACCGCGCGCAGTTGCTCGATCGCTTCGTCGTAGCGGCGCGCGTTCTCCAGCAGAAAACCTCGTTGCGCACTGATCGAGAGTGAGAACGGATCCAGTTCGCGCGCGCGATTCGCCGCCGCGATCGATTCGTCAACACGACCGCGCGACATCAAGTAGCCCGCATAAAAATTGTGCGCGTTCGCATAACTGGGATTGAGTTCGATGGCGCGCGTGAGATCCTCTTCCGCCGCGGTCCAGTTCCAATTGAAATGCTTTACGTAGCCGAGCGCACTGTGTGCTTCGGCCATCGTACCGTCGAGCGCGAGTGCTTTCGTGGCGGCTTCTTCCGCTCGCTGCCGGCCCTCGCTGGGAGGCAACGCGCCAAACTGGACCGTACTCAGCGCGTTGTAACAATCGGCCAGGCCAACATAGGCCGGCGCGTACTCCGGGTCTTCTTTGATCGCGCTTTGGAATAGTTCGATCGCCTTGTTGAGATTTTCTTCGGTACGTTTGTTCCAGTAGAGATAGCGGCCTTGCAGGTAGTCGTCGAAAGCCTTGGGCTTGACCGGGCGCGACGACGCGAGGCGCGCTGCTTCAGCCGGCGTCATTTGAATCTGCACTTCCCACGCGATGGCCTGCGCGATCTCGCTTTGGAGATCGAGCACGTCGCGCACGCCGCGGTTGTAATCGCGCACCCAGAGGTGGCGATCGGTGGCCGCGTGAATCAACTGCGCGCGAATCACGACGCGATCGCCGGAACGTTGCACCGTGCCTTCGACGATGGCATCGACCTTGATCTCGCGAGCAATCTCCGGCAACGACTTCTTCGTGCCTTTGTAGTGCATCGACGACGTGCGCGAGATAACGTGCAATCTGCTGATCTTCGCGAGGTCGCCGATGAGCGCGTCGGTCATGCCGTCGGCGAAATACTCCTCGGCCGGATCGCGTGAGAGATTTTCCAGGGGCAGCACCATGATTGAAGAGATGGTGAAGGTGCGCGGCTGCTCACGGCGATACAAGACATGCACGAGCGCGATGATCACAAGCGGCACAAGCCCGAGCAAAAGATAGCGAAATGATTTTGAGTATTGGGGAACTCGAGGTGTGGCGACAGGCGCAGGCAGTGCCGTGGTCTCCGCTTCGACCGTCCGCACGTCGGCAACGAATCGATAACCCAACTTCGAGATCGTCGCGATGTATTGGCTCTCCTGGCGGCTGTCTCCCAACAACTTTCGCAGCGCCGTGATGTTCTGGTTGAGGTTGTTCTCCTCGACGATCGTGTCCGGCCAGACCTTCTCGAGCAACTCATCCTTTTCCAGCGTCTGGCCCCGCGCCTCAACCAGCACGAGCAGCAGATCAAACGCCTTCGGCGTCAGCCGGACCACCTCGCCCTCACGCAGCAGCCGGCGTTTCAGCGGGTCAAGGCGAAATGGCCCAAACTCATAAAACTGCGGTTTTTCCTCGGACATTTTGCTTTCAGAAACTCTCTCAGAAAAAATCAGCGGGTCTCTAAATACTTTTCTTGCGGCCTGCCGCTATTTTCCGCCCGCCGTGAGCGAGTGCTCTTTCACAAGGTTGGAAGACACAAAACTCGCTCATTCTAAGCTGGATATTTGACTGCATCAATGCAGCGAGTCGACGGAAGGAAACGACAATGAATCATAAGCAACTTCTCAGGGGCCTTCTTATCCTGGCCTTGTTTGTTTGCACCCAGGCCCAGGTTTGGGCGCATAACAACCATCTGCCCGCCGTGCAGGAAGAGGTCGTCCTGCAATGGAATCGCGTGCTGATGGAAACCATTCTAACGCCCGGACAGCAGCCCGCGACGATCATGCCCGTGCGCAGTTACGCCATCATGCATGCGGCGATGTTTGACGCGGTCAACTCGATCGACGGCAGTTACACGCCGTATCTGACCGACGTGCCGGGTTCACAAAACGCCGCAATCGAAGCCGCAGCCGCAAAGGCCGCGCACGATGTTTTAGTTGGGCTGTATCCGGCGCGCCTCGCGGTGTACGACGCGGAGTTGGCAGTATCGCTGCAAGGCCTTGACGCAGCTCGCGCCCAACAGGGAATCAGGGTGGGCCAGATCGTGGCCGAACGAATACTCGCGGTGCGTGCTAATGACGGCTGGAACGCAACGCCGCCTTCATTCGTGTTGCCGGCAACGGCGGGCAACTGGCAACCGACGCCGCCCGCGAACTCGGCCGCAACGTTTACGCATTACCCCTCGGTGATGCCGTTTGCGATCACTTCGGCCACGCAGTTTCAGCCCAATCCGCCGCCGGCGATGACGAGCGATCAATATGCCGCCGACCTGAATGAAGTGAAAGAGCTTGGCGCCGTGAACAGCGCCACGCGCACCGCCGATCAAACGCTCGTCGCGAAGCTCTGGGCCAACGTCAATACGCCGACCAACTTTCTTTTCGTTTGGAACAACGTGGCGCGCACTGTCTCCGAAGCTCGTAACCTTACCACGGTTGAACGGGCAAGGTTGTTTGCCCTAACAAACATCGCGCTTCACGACGCGCTGCAGACGACGTTCGCCAGCAAGTTTCATTACGGCCACTGGCGGCCGGTAACTGCGATTCGTCGCGCTGATGAAGACGGCAACGCGAACACGGCTCCGGATGCGGCGTGGTCATCGTTGATTCCGACGCCGCCCTATCCGTCGTACGCCGGAAACATGGCGGCGATCGGAACTTCGCAAGCGACCATTCTCGCGTTGTTTTTCGGCCGCGATGATATTCAGTTCCAGCACACGTGGGCCGGCGCCGGCGGCGCGACACGGTCGTACGCTGGATTCAACGCGATGGCCAACGAACAAGAGCGAGCGCGCGTTTACGGCGGCATTCACTTCACGTTCGACAACGTCGCGGGCCAATCAGTCGGGCGCAACGTCGCGAACTACATCTTCGCGAACGTCATGCGGCCGCGTGAGTGCGTGCGTTAATTAAAAAATTAACTTCAACGCCAACTGAATATTTCTTGGCCCGCCGCCACCCATGAACGGGTTGCCGATACCCACGTCCGGCGTAACCGTGATCGGAAGAAAGCCTGTGCCTCTTCCGGTCACGGGATCGACCGAAGAAGTCATGTCGGCAGAAAAGCCGGGCAGCAGCGGGTTGGAGAAGTTTGGATGATTGAAGATGTTGAAGACTTCAGCGCGCAGTTGCAGCCGCAGGTGCTCGGTGAGATCAGTGTCTTTGAAGATCGAGAAGTCGACGTTGTGATAACTCGGCCCGCGCAAGGCATTGCGGCCCAGCGAACCGAAATGCCAGGTGCCGGGAATGCACGAGGCTGCGCTGCCGTCGCCGGCAGGATCGAGCGTACACGGCACTTTGAACGCCGAGAGATTGATGAAGTTGTTAGGCGCGCTCGTGCCGGCGTAAGGATCGCCGACGACGTCGGGCCGCGGGAAAAACTCGCCGGTGTTGTTGTAGTCGTCAAATAGCGTCAGGTGAAACGGATTGCCGCTGCTGATCGTCACCACGGTGTTCAGTTGCCAGCCCTTGCCAAAACGCGGATGTGATTCTGACAGGTTTGGGAAGGCGTAATTCGCGGTGACGACGAAGCGATGGCGGCTGTCGAAATTCGAGTTGGCCTTTTCGCAACGCGTGCAGAAACTGTTGTCAGGCTGCGTCGCGTTCGCGACGTAATCCTGGCCGTCGGAGGCGTTGTCGATGGAGTGTGACCAGGTGTAGTAAACCTGCGTCGTGAAGCCTTTGCGATCGCGCACGGAGAAACTCGTTTGCAGCGCGTTGTAATTCGAAAACGCAGTGGTCTCGAGTTGATTCACGTAAAAGAACGTGCCGCCTGACGGCGCGAACGGCCCATTGTCAAACGGCCGCGCCGACGAAACGCTCGGGTTCACCGGCTGGTTGATATCGCGATAGCGAAACAGTTTCTTGCCGGTCGAGCCGACGTAACCAACTTCGAGCACGCCGTTGCGGAACAACTCGCGCTGCACGTTGAGATTGTAGTTTTGAATGTACGGCGTGCGCAGGTTGTGATCGACAGCGAACACGTCGGAGTCGAGAAAGTCGGTAAAGATCGGAACGTTATTTTGAATCTGGTCAACGGTGGAAAATGAGAACAGCACCGGGGCCGGCCCAACCGGATTGAAAGCCGGGCCGGGATTGAAAGTATTGAACGGAAGTTGGCCCGCAAAGAAGTCCTGCGAAAACGCGTCGTAGAACAAACCCCAACCGGCGCGCACGACGGTTCTGCCGTTGCCTTCGACGTTCCACGCCATGCCGAGCCGGGGCGAGAAGTTGTTCAAATCGCGATTGTAGAGGCGCGGAAGGCTGGGTGAACCCACTTGCACCAGGCCGACGGCGGGATTGAAATTGCTGAGCAGATCGTTCTTCTCACCGATCACTCCGAAGTAGTCCCAGCGCAAGCCGAGATTGAGCGTGAGTTGCGGGCTCCAGCGCAGCGTGTCCTGCAGGTAACCCGCGTGTGAAGTTTGAAAAGTGTTGCGATTGGAGTTGCCACGCGCGGCGCGGCCACCGCTCAGCGTGCCGGAAAGGAAGTCGGCGAGCGAAGCGAAATCCAAACGGCCGCGATAGCCGGCGTCGAAAAACTGGTCCACGTCGGTGCGGCGAAACTCGTAACCAAACTTCAGATCGTGGCGCGCGAGCTTCCACGAAAAGTTGTCAATCACGTGGTAGTTGCTGTCGACGCGAGCGCGCGGCACGGAGAGCGTCGCGCCGATGTTGGCGATACCGAGATCGTCCTGAATGCGAATCTGCGGCAGGCCAAAATCCTGGGCGTTGGTGATGCCGGTGTTGAGCCCGATCGAGCGCGGATCGAAGTCGTTGTCTTCGGGAAAGAAGCCTTCGTCGAAGCGGTTGTAACCAAACCGCAGCTCGTTAACTTTCGTCGCGGAGAGGATCCTCAGATACGAGATGGAAACGAGATGAACCTTGGTCGGCGTCGTCGTGTTGTAACCGGGAAGAATGTTGCCGGCGAGAATGGCGAGCGGAAACGATTGATCGCTCGTGCCGTAAAAATAGCGTCCGGTGAGTTGGTTGTCCTTATTAAATGAATGGTCGATCTTGGCGATCAGGCTGTCGATATCGTTTGAAGCGGGCGTGGTGACGAAAAGGTTTGGCGCGCCGCTGTTGTCGAAGAGCGGCAACGGCCGATTCGGCGCCGGCCACGGATTGCGCGCGAGCAGGCGAGCGATCACGGGATTCGTTGGCCCACCAAGCGCCGCGATCTCGCGCGGATCGGGAACGCGGGCGGTTGAATTCAGTCCGACTCGTTCGCGCTGGCCTTCGTAAGCGAAATAGAAGAACGTCTTGTTTCGCACGATTGGGCCGCCGATGGCGCCGCCAAACTGATTGTTTCGGAAAGCCGTTTGCGGATCGGGTTCGGGGTTGAAGAAGTTGCGCGCGTCGAGCTTGTCGTTGCGGAAAAACTCGAACACTGAACCGTGAAAATCGTTCGTACCGGACTTGGTGACTATGTTGACGATCGCGCCGGAATTGCGGCCGTACTCGGCTTCGAAGTTCGAGAGTATCGCGGCTTCAGAAATCGCTTCGATCGGGAGGATCGTCGCTGGCGTTCCGAAAACGCCCGCCTCGTTGATCGCCGGAAGATTGCGATAGCCGTCGTTCATGTCGGTGCCGTCGAGCAGGTAGTTGTTCGCGCGCCCGCGATTGCCGTTGGAACTGAAGAGGCCGAACGAGCCGGGCGAGTCGGTCGCGCCGGACGGGTCGCCCGTCGAACCGGGCACCATGACGAGCAGCTTCGTGAAGTCGCGGCCGTTGATAGGCAGGCTTTCGGCCGCCTTCGTGGTGATGGTCCCGCCGAGCGTGTTGCTGGTCGTTTCCACTTGCACGTTGGAAGCGACGGTCACGACCGTTTCGGTGCCCGCGACGCTTAACTTCACGTCGACGCGGCGTTCGCTTGCTACCTCGACCATCACGTTGGAAACTGCCGACGTGACGAAGCCCGTCTGCTCGACCCGCACTTCGTATGGGCCAATGGGCAGTTCGGGAAGACTGTAGTTGCCGGCGTCGTCGGTGGTCGTCGCACGCTCGAGCCCGGTGCTCGTGTTTTTGGCGGTGACTTTTGCGCCCGCGACGACGGCGCCGTTTGGATCGGTCACGGTGCCGAGGATCGTGCCGCGAAACGTTTGGGCCGACACGGCTATGGCTAAAATGGGAAGCAAGAGGAGCACACGAAGAATCAAGAATGTGGTCGGCGTCGAATGAAGGTTGTTGTGCATATCGTGGCTCCTTTGCTGATGAGGTCGCGCGGGATTATATAACAGGTGCATCCACAGATTATGCAGATAATCTGTGTAATCTGTGGATGGCTTTATAATTGGTCACCAAGATGTTCACGCTGCTAAAACTGGAACTCGAAAAACTCTTCCGGGCGAAGAGCTTTTATCTCTCGTTCCTCGTGCTAATCGCGTTTGTGGTCCTGATGCTTTGGGGGTTTTACACCTACGCGGAACGCAAGACGGGCGGCCAGGCAGTCGAGCAGTTCAAGTACACTTACGAGTCGAAGCAATACTTCAACGGGCTCACCTTCGCGCTCTACTCACTGCTCTTTTCTTTCACGTTGCTGCTGCCGATTTTCGTGTCGCTGAGCGCCGGCTCGCAGATCGCGGGCGAGGCGCGCGCGGGCACGTTGAGAATGATCTGCACGCGCCCCATCTCGCGCGCGTCGCTGATCCTTTCGAAGTTTCTGGTGACTGCCCTTCACGCCGCGCTGTTGCTCGCGTTCTTCATCGCTCTGAATTTGATCGTCGGATTGATCTTCGTCGGTTGGGGCAATCTCGAACTCTATCCCGGCCCACTCAATCTCGTCGACGAACCCGGCAAGATCATGCGCGACGAGGCGTTGCTGCGCTTTGCGTACGCCGCCTTGTCAGGCACGTGGGCGCTGCTCGTGATCGCTGCGCTCGCGTTGCTCTGCTCCGTCGTTTTCGACTCTCCGGCGCAGGCCATCGTGATGACGATCGCCGCTTACCTAACGCTCTACATCGTCGGGCGAGTCGAGTTCTTCGAACATCTGCGGCCGTACTTTTTCACCACCGACATGGATTTCTGGCGCGACGTGTTCAAGCCCGAGATTCCGTGGCAAAGCCTCTGGCATTACGCGTGTACCTGCGGCGCTTACACGGCCGGCCTGTTGCTGGCTACAGTGATCATCTTCGAGCGGAAGGATATTGTTACCTGAGATGTGGGTGAAGATCGTCCTGCTGCTGCTATTTTGCTTGATGATCCTGGGCGCGGTTCACTTCGCTCGGCCGCGTGAGTCCGCACGCGCAAACTCATCAGCAAACGTCACGCACTCGCTGCGGTTGCTCACCTGGAACATCGGTTACGCCGAACTCGAAGACGACACGCGCGCGCACGACAAGGATCTTCCCGCGGTTGCCGAAGTCATCTTGCGGCAAGATCCTGATGCCGTCGCACTTCAGGAAATGACGGGCAAGTCGCAACTCAACACGCTGCTCGGACTGTTGCACGGGAAGTACAGCGGCGCAGTCGCGCAGCAAGGCGGAGATCGGTTCGAGGCGGTACTGGTGAAAATTACAGGCGCGAAATTCACTCCCGTGCCGGTTGGCGGCCGGTACGCCCAGGCGGCTTCATTTCAACCTCGCGAAGATGCCCAACCGGTTCTGCTCGTGAGCGCGCACGCTGATGCCTTCAACGCTGCTAAAAGAAGATCCTATACAGAAACACTGATCGACTGGGCGCAGGCGCGAACGCAATCGTCCGACGTTTTCATCGCCGGTGATTTTAATTTCGAACTCAAAGCGACGAACGAGACGAACCTTTACACCGACAATCTCAAACACGACAGCGAATCGTATAGCCACATCCTGCGGCAGTTTCGCGATCTGGGTCGCTCAGCCGGCGATACCGCAATCAACGACCGCCGCATCGACTACATTTTTGGCCCAGCTAAACTCGAACATTTGGGGCGCGTCGAGGTGCTGCGCAATGCCGCTGTCGGCCGCATGGACCACTGGCCGTTGTTGGTCGAGGTTGGACTTTAATGCCAGGCGTAGCGCTGCAAACCGAAAACCTTACGAAGCGATTCAAGGCGCGCACGG
>Ga0247688_1000449_pt1 | contig 12006 bp, 9 predicted proteins | sample CNK29_metaG_FD_182718 | JGI IMG/M metagenome (GOLD analysis project Ga0247688, IMG submission 182718) | Soil microbial communities from Purdue University Martell Research Forest, Indiana, United States - CNK29 | ecosystem: Environmental > Terrestrial > Soil > Temperate forest > Bulk soil | place...
GCTGTAGACGGCGCGAAGAATCCGCGAGGCCTGCAATTCCCCGGTGATGCGTTGTGGCTGCATCAGGCCGTTCTGCTGGTAGTAGTCCTGAATTAGTTTTCGATTCTTTTCGTTTTGCGGATCCGGCGGGTTGTTTTTCTGATCTCCCGGCGCATCCGCGGGCACCATGCCCTTGGCCTGGAGCTGCCGCAACAACTGCCCCGGTTGCGGAAACTTCTCGTAAAGCTCGGCCGTCGTCATGTTCAGCGAGATCAGCTCCTTGAGCTTGTTCTCCGCCACGGCGTCGTCGATCTTTTCGGGGTTGAGCTGCTGGTTGATGTAGTTCTCCAGCCCCATCGCCTTCACGCGCTCGACGTCGCCGGGCCGCGCCCCGAAGCCCAATCGGTTGAGCACGTGAATGATCCGCTGGTCTTCAGTTAACCGCGGTTTCTTTGGGTCTTTTCCGGGATCTCCCAAAGCCGCGAGAGCCGGAGTCGCCAGCATGATCGCGACCAACAACGCCGCCGTTCGTCTTTTGATTGCGCCACTCATGTCAACTTAGACGCTGCCCTCCGCGACTTAGCCGAGAAAAAGAAACTACGGATTGCTGCTGCTCGCCGGAGCGGCCGGCTGGTTCCGCGTTATCGGTTTCGGAAACGTTACCGGGCTGCGATTTCCGTCGTTATCAATCGCCCTGACGCCGAAGAAGAAGTTGTCTTTCGACATGCCTTTCAGCGTGAACGACGTCACCTTGCCGACAGGCTTCGAATTCGTCCAGACGGGCGAAGTCGTATCGCGCCAGACGATCTCGTAACCGGCGAGATCGGGTTCGGTGTTCGCGTCCCAACGCAGCTCGGTATCATCTGACAAGCGCGAAATGATCGTCACGCCTTTCGGCCGCGCGGGCGCATACGCCAGCATGGCCAACGACGCGGCATTCACCCGCGCGACGTTTGCGATGTAAGCGAAATCGACAAACTCCGGCAGGTCGCCATACTGCACACCGTTCTCCGTACGCACGTTCTGATGTTGATGCCGGAACTCTTCATTCACTTCGGTAAAGCGCACGGCCGGATAACCGCGCTCGAGAAACGGAATGTGATCGCCGCCGCGCCCGTAACGATCGCGCCGGTAGATCATCATCACTTTCATCTGGGGCACAAACGCTTCGGTGTTCTCTTTGATGAAGCGCGCGAGTTGGCGTGAAGCGGAATCGTTCTCGCCGCCGACACTGCGCCGCGTGTTCGCTTCCGCCGTAGTCTCGTTCGACGGCACGCCTTCGGAGAACACGCGCACCGTGTTGCGATCGCGAATGCCGTTGCCGCCAAGCGAGTTGCCGATGATGTCGTTGTCGAGCATCGCGTCGACGTCCCATTTCTTTTGTTTCGCTTCTTCAGCGAAATGCGTCGCGCCGAGCAGGCCTTGTTCTTCACCCGGAACGGTCATGAAAACGATCGTCGCGTCAAACTCAAACTTCGCCATCACGCGCGCCATCTCGAGCACCGCGGCGGTGCCGGAGGCATCGTCGTTCGCACCAGGCGCGTCGCACTTCGCATCGGTCGGGCTGTTGCACATCGAATCGTAATGACCGCTGACGACGTAAATCCGATCGGTCGCTTGCGGTTGCGATCCTTTCAGCGTCGCGACGATGTTGGTGAGCATTGTCGGCTGCGGGACGCGCGCGGCTTTGGGTTGTTCGAATGCCTGCTTCTCGACGGTCATGCGGCCGCCGGAAGTTTCCGCGACTTTTTGAAACTCAGCGTAGAGCCAATCGCGCGCGGCGCCGATGCCGCGTTTCGGATCGTTCTGTTCGGATAATGTATTGCGGGTGCCGAAGGAGACGAGTTGGCGAATGGTGCGTTCGATATTGCGCGCATCAATCTGGCGCACGATGCTGGCGATTCCCGGATTGCGCAACGGGCGTTGTGGCGGTTTTGATTTTTGCGCGAGGACTAAACTTGTCAGGCCAAGAATAAGACTAAGAGCGACGCAGTTGGTTCTCCTCATAGTTTTCAAAGCAATCCACAGATTACACAGAAATGTTTAGCAATCTGCGGAATCTGTGGACGGTTCGGTTCTCCTTCTACCGGATGCGATAGGCGCGGCCTTTCCAAACAACGATGACCTCGCCGTCTAGTTGTTTAGCTATTGTGCCAATGACAGGCTCGTCGGCGATCAAAGCTCTGAATTGTTCGGAGCCGCGAGCCATGTTCACAGTTGCGGTAGAGGAATCATACGCCGTATCGACCCAAATGCCACGCGCTTTGCGAAACTGCCGGCCCGCGACGGACCGTGTTTCGGCATCGTCTCTGTCTTTTTCTTTTGCGTCGTCCTTCGTTGTCTTGGCCGGCCGTTCTTCAGCAGCAGGCTTGTCCGCTTCTTCGCGCTTCGCCTCTTCACGGCGACGTGCGCCTGAGAGTTCACCCATGCGATAGAAACCACGGGTCTCTTGGCCGGTTTTGGCCTTCGCGTTTTGATCGGCGTTCTCGTTCTTGTTGTCGCTGGCTTTCTTTACCACGCTGGCATTGGCATTGGTTGCGGTTGTGGGCTCAGTGACTGTGACTGTCTCGGCCACAGCCGCTGGTTTCTTCTCGGTCTCGTCAAGTTTTTTCTGGGCGGCAACGTCAGCCGGCGTGGCTGGGGTGGCCGCGGGAGCAGGAGCCGCGGCACCCGGTTGCAATTCACTCACAGCACGACTGGCCGGAGAGACTGGTTGTATAGAATCAGTTGCGATACCAGTTGCCGCCGCGCCGCTCTCGGGTTTCGCTTCTGGTTTAGCAGCAGACTTCGCAGTGTCCAGGTGATTCACAACGCCCGCCGTGTTTTCGGGGGAAGAGTCCAAAGAGACTTGGGGCGTTGCACTAGAGGCTGGTGCTGCCGGATTACCGTTCGACGCATTCACGCGCTCAAGCTGCTGATCTGCTTGGGCGACAAGGTCAGCACGCTCTGAATGCTGCTGCCGCCGCAGCACGGCAAACCCAATCACCATCACGACGATCATGCCCAGCGCCGGCACCGCATAACGCAGGACCAGCGGCGAAAACAGGCTCGCCAAAAACGCCTTCAACCCACCCGGCACGGGAACCGTCTCGACCTGCGTCGCCGTCGTCGCGCCCAACGACAGGCTCAACTCGGTCGCGAGTTTCCGGCACGATGTACACTCCGCGAGATGTTCGATGTAGCGTGCGCGCGCGGCGGGCGGCAACGCGTTCTGCGCATAAGCGCTCAACTCGTCCGTATCAAGATGTTGCTCGCCGAGTTGCTCCCGCGCACCGTTGCCGTCAGGCCGGCTCAGGCGGCGCAACAGCAGATCGATCTCGTTATTTCGTTCCTGTTTCATTGCCCTTTATCGAGTGCCGGGAAACTGCCAAGGGAAGAACGTAAAGTTCCGCGCACCTTGCAGTCAAAAGCTCTCCTCTTTGATCAGTGCTTCCAAATCAGTCTCGAGATGTTGCGCAACCTCCGCAAACGATCTCTCGGCTTCGGCCTTCGTCCAACCACGTTCATCAATCAGGATCTGGCTCACACGCTGGCGCAAGTCGGTTTGAATCCGCGCCAGCCGGCGGCTTGCGGTCGCTTCGTGAACGCCGAGTACGACACCTGCTTCACGCAAACGGAGATTGTCAAAGTAGTAAAGCTTGACCAGCAGGCGATCTTCAGCGGCGAGTTCGCGCACGGCCTGCGTCAACGCCTCCTGCATGCCGGTTTGGGCAAAACGATTCGTGAGCGCGCTTTCAGGATTCGCGACACTGCTCGCTGCAAACGCCGGCGCTTCGCTCAACTGCGCGTCGTGTGCGAGCCGATCCAGATCAGCGTCCTCTTCGGCCTGGACCAGCTTCGATTGCTTGCGAAAACTGTCGACTGAGAGTTGCGCGACGACTGCGCGCAGCCAACCGGCCAGTGAACCGCGGCCGGAGTAATAAGCCAGCTTGCTGGCGCGACTGCCGTCTTCGCGCACGCGCAATCCGTAGAGTTCGGCCCAGATCGATTGGGCCAGGTCTGCGGCGGCGTCTTCACTGCCGCTGGCCGAACGAGCGGCTGAGCGAACAGTAGCGGTAAAGCGCGCCACGAGATCGTTCCACGCTTTTTCATCGCCGCTTTCGCAAGCGATGATCAGGCAGAGATCGTCAGCCTGCATTTCGTCGACAAACTTGTTGATGTTGGCAGCGGAAGTGCTTGGATCGCCGCGCAACAGATATTTCACGACAGCGGCTGAGACGCGCGGAGCGAGTGCGTCGACGCTGAGCGAACGATTGTCCGCGGCGCGCGCGAGCAAGCGCGAGGCGCCTTGCTTGATCAGTCTCTCAATTTCCTGGCTTCTGGCTTCCACGAGGGGGTCTCAGTTTGTCCGTGATTAAATTACCGGATTTGCCCGACTTTTGACACTAAACTATGGCTACGCTAGATTCCGGCTGGAATGCTGCGCGTTACCGAAATCTTCCGTTCCCTTCAAGGCGAATCAACCCACGCCGGCCGCCCGTGCACGTTTGTGCGCCTAACGGGCTGCCCGATGCGGTGCGTTTGGTGCGACAGCGAGTACACCTTTACCGGTGGTGAACACGTCTCCATCGACGATGTGATGCAAGAAGTCCACTCGCTGGGTTGCAAGCTGGTGGAAGTCACCGGCGGCGAACCGCTCGCGCAGAAAGAAGCGTTCGCCTTGATTCGACGCCTTTGCGACGAAGGTTTCGAAGTGCTGATCGAAACCGGGAATTACGTCTCGACGGTCGCTGTCGACCCGCGCGCGAAAGTGATTCTCGACATCAAGTGTCCCGCTTCCGGCGAAGAGCCAAGAAACGATTGGTCCAATCTCGAGCGTCTCCGCGACGAGGTCGACGAAGTAAAATTCGTGGTCGCAGATGAAGGCGATTGGCTTTACGCGAAGCGAGTCATTAAAGAGAACGAACTCGAAACCCGAGCGCACGCGATCTTGATCTCACCGGTATGGGGACAAGTAGATCTACAGCAATTGGCGCAGTGGATCGCGGAGAGCGGGCTGAACGTCCGAATGCAGTTGCAACTGCACAAATACATTTGGGGACCAGACGTACACGGAGTGTGATGGGCGGCTCGGAAGAAATCGCAACTCAGGTAGCGGAACGAGAAGAAGACGACGGCCGGCAACTCGCCATCTGCCTCGTTTCCGGCGGCATGGACTCGTGTGTCACCGCCGCGATCGCAAACGAAGAGAACGACGAGCTCGCGTTTCTGCACGTGTCTTACGGCCAGCGCACCGAACAACGCGAGCGCCAGGCGTTTGCAGCGTTGGCGGATCATTACGACGTCAAGCTGCGGCTCGTGATCTCGCTGAAGCATCTGGCGCAGATCGGTGGCTCGTCGTTAACCGACGATTCGATCGCCGTCACGCCGGCGAATCTGACGTCGCAAGCAATTCCCTCCAGTTACGTTCCTTTCCGGAATGCGCATTTGCTGGCCGCGGCTGTTAGCTGGGGCGAAGTGATCGGCGCACGGTCCATATATATAGGAGCAGTGGCCGAAGACTCATCGGGTTATCCCGATTGCCGCCCTGAGTTTTACGAGGCGTTTCAAAGCGTGATTGACGTCGGTACGAAGCCGGAAACGAAGCTCACGATCGAGACGCCGGTGATCGCGATGAAGAAATCGGAGATCGTGCAAAAAGGATTGGAACTCGGCGCGCCGCTCGAGCTCACGTGGTCGTGTTATCAGGCTTCGGAACGCGCTTGCGGAAACTGTGATTCGTGCGCCCTTCGCTTGCGTGCTTTTCGTGAAGCGGGCGTGCGCGATCCCATACCTTACCTGCTTGACAGTAATCGTTTTGCTTATTAAGTTTAGGGCAATCTCAGGTGCTTATCTTTACAACCGCTAAAGAGTGAGGGTGCATCTTACGCGACGTCGCAAGTACGCCCCGTGACGGAGGATTCTGAAGAAATGATTAGTAAATATTTTACTGGAGCGCTCGCCGTTGCCATTCTTATCGCAGCGGCTTCCATGTCCGCTTTCGCTCAGGTAGGCGAGCTCCGTGGTCACGTCTGGATGCAACAGGCCGACGGCCAAAAAGTTCCGTTGGCCAACGCGCAGATCGATGTCTTTCGCACGGACATGAAAGCGCAGTACGACACGAAGACGAACAAGAACGGCGAGTTTGTTTTCGCGGGCCTCCCGTTCATCGGCAGATACGTGGTGGCCGCCAGCCATCCGACCGCAGCGCCAAACTTCGTGCCCAACGTGCGAGCGGGACAAGGCGTTTCCTGCGAGATCACAGTCACGCCTGGCGACGGCAAACGGCTGACGCGCGACGAGATCGAAAAAGCGGGTGGCGCTGCCACTCCGCCGCCTGGCGCGACGCCGGCCCAGCCGAGTGCCGCTGACAAAGCGAAGGCCGAAGAGTTAAGAAAGAAGAACGAAGAGATCGAGGCGTCGAATAAGAAGATCAATGCGGCCAATGAGATCATCGCGCGTACGTTCAAAGCCGGAAACGAAGCACTGATTGCCGCAAACGCAGCGGCCAACCAAAAGAACACCGATCTGGCCGTCCAGAAGTTCACCGACGCCGTCACGCAGTATGACGAAGGACTAGCTGCCGATCCGGAACAACCGGCGATTCTGACCAATAAAGCCGTCGCTCTTAAGGGACGTGGAGTCCAACGTTACAATGCGGCCATTACGTCAAAGACGCTCGACGATGCGAGTCGTACAGCTGCGCTCGACCAGGCAAAAGCAGATTTCAAAGCGGCAGCCGAGTCGTCGACCAAAGCGGCGACAATGCTCAAAGCGCAAACAGCGCCGACGGATCCGGCCGAGTTGCAACGGTATAACTCGAACAAGTACGCAGCGCTGTTGACCAACGCCGAATCGATGCGGTTGTACGTGAGCAAGGGCGATCCAAGCCAGGCAGATGCCGGATTGGCGGCGTTCAAAGACTACATCGCAGTCGAGACCGATCCGGCGAAGAAGTCGCGGGCGCAGCTCGACATGGCCCAGATGCTGCTCGACTCGGGCGCTGCCGACAAGGCGTTGGTTGAGTTTCAGGCGATTTTGACGGCGCAGCCCGATAGCCCCGAAGCGAATCTGGGCGCGGGACTGGCGCTCTACGCTACGCAGGACAAAACCAAGTTCCAGGAAGCCGCCAACTACCTCCAGCACTTTGTGGACGTAGCGCCCGACTCGAATCCACTGAAATCCGACGCGAAGGCAATCCTCGCGGAGCTGAAGAGCACGGAAAAAGTAACTCCCGAGAAGACACCGGCGCGACCAGCCGGCCGCAAGCGTCCATAACGCTCGCAACAAACTGAGTCCTGGGGGCCGCAGCATTCGTCCAGAGTGCCGCGGCCTTTGCCATTTCAGGAACGCAGATTTTGTTAATTTCTCCACCGCTTTCGCTGGAATTTCCTATATTGACACTCCAAGTGTTCAAACTGTACTATGAACGCACAACGATGTTGGCCCATCGTTGAGTAAGAAAAGGTCATCATGCCTCGCGTCCGAGTCGGGCGCCTCCAATTTCCATCCAGCACTCGGGACAGATTACCCGCGCCAACAGAAGGCACAAATGTCAGCCAAATTAGGCGAAATTCTCGTACGCGAAAATCTTATTAGCGCCCAAAGCTTGAGAGAGGCCCTCGATCACCAACGCCAACACGGTGGCCGCCTCGGCTTCAATCTCGTCAAACTCGGCCTGGTCAGCGACGACATGATCACCGCTGTCCTTTCCCGGCATTACGGCATTCCTTCAGTCAATCTCGAACTCTTCAATATCGACGCCGCAGTCCTTCGTCTCATCCCGCAAGAGGTCGCGCAGAAACACACAGTTCTGCCACTCTCGCGCGTCGGCGCCACTCTCACACTCGCCATGGTCGATCCGACCAACGTCTTCGCCCTCGACGACGTGAAGTTCATGACCGGCCTGAACGTTGAACCCGTCGTGGTCGCCGAAGGCAGCGTCCAACAAGCGATCGCGAAGTATTACGGCACGTCGCGCGAAATCGAACTCGCGACCGCGTCCGAAGAAGCCTCGCTCGACAAATCAAAGAACGGCCACAGCGACAACGGCGCCATCACTCACGCCGATCTCGTTTCCCTCGACAGCATCGACTTTGACAACGAACCGGCGGAAGACGTCGAAGTAGTTGAAGACAACGAAGAGATCGATCTCTCCGCGCTCTCGCGCATGAGCGAAGACGCGCCCGTCGTCCGGCTCGTCAACGTCCTGCTGGTCGACTCACTGCGTCGCGGCGCTTCCGACATTCACATCGAGCCTTACGAAAAAGAGTTGCGCATTCGCTTCCGCATCGACGGCGTGCTTTACGACGTGATGCACCCGCCGTTGAAAATGCGCGACGCGCTCATCTCGCGCGTCAAGATCATGTCGAAGCTCGACATCTCCGAAAAACGCCTGCCGCAGGACGGCCGCATCAAGATCAAAGTCCGGGTCGACTCGCGTTCACGCGAGCTCGACTTCCGCGTTTCGACGTTACCGACCCTGTTCGGCGAAAAGGTCGTGCTGCGCTTGTTGGACAAGCAGAACCTCATGCTCGACATGACCAAACTCGGTTTCGAGCCTGAGTCGTTGAAGAAGTTTCAGCGCAACATCAACAAGCCTTACGGCATGGTGCTCGTCACTGGCCCAACGGGAAGCGGCAAAACCAACACGCTCTACTCGGCGCTGCAATCGCTGAACACGATCGAAACAAACATCATGACGGCCGAAGACCCGGTTGAGTTCAACCTCATGGGCATCAACCAGGTGCAGATGAAAGAACAGATCGGCCTCAACTTCGCCGCGGCCCTGCGCTCGTTTCTGCGCCAGGACCCCAACATCGTTCTCGTCGGCGAAATCCGCGACTTCGAAACCGCGGAGATCGCCATCAAAGCAGCTCTCACCGGCCACCTCGTACTCTCCACCCTCCACACCAACGATGCTCCGTCCACAATTTCCCGCCTGATGAACATGGGCATCGAACCTTTTCTTGTCGCCACCAGCGTAAACCTCATCCAGGCACAACGACTGATCCGTCGCGTTTGCAAGGACTGCAAGATCGAACACTCGACTCCGCCCGAAGCGTTGATTGAAGTTGGTTTCTCTGCTGACGAAGCGAGGGCCCTGAAAACGTTCAAAGGCAAAGGATGTTCGACCTGCAACAACACCGGCTACAAAGGACGAATCGGTCTTTACGAAGTGATGGAAATCACCGACGAGCTTCGCGAGTTGATCTTGATCGGTGCGTCCGCACTTGAATTGAGGAAGAAGGCGATCGACGACGGAATGATCTCGCTGCGCGAATCGGGTCTATACAAGATTCGCGACGGCGTGACGACCGTCGAAGAAGTTGTTCGTGAAACGGTCGCCTGATTCGAGGAGAAACCGAGCATGTTAAGAGTCATTGCCATATCGCTAATCCTGGTGCTATCAGTTGGCGTGATGTTGCCGTTTGCCAACGAAGCTCACGGCATCAGGCAAAGTGTACAGGTCAATAAACGACGTCATCATCGCTATCGCTCGCGCGCCTGGTGGCGGAGATATCGCGCCCGCTTGCGCCAGAAGCGAGAAGCCGCGGCTTTGCAGTTTGCGGCGCATCGCAACTCGTCGCTCGCGTTGCCGAAAAATATTCCGGTCGGTGATCTGTCTGCCGTTGGTGGCCCGTCCGTGCCAGTGTTGCCAGAGGCTTCACTGGGCATGAACGCGTTGCCCGCGCCGCCGGCCTACACCGCTCCGGTCAATAACCAACCGGCGTCAGTTGCGCCGGCTACGGCCCAACCAGCGTATGTCGCTGCCGCTCCGCAACCGGTTTACGTTGCGAGCGCACCGGCTTACTCAGCTTCGAACGGGCAAACGCGTCCGCGCGTGGTTGGCAATCTGAACGCGGCGGTCAAATCGCCGGCGGCAAACATGCCGGGACAGATGAGTCTTTCGGTAGTTGCACTCAGCCGTCCGAATCCGGTGTTTCTGACTTCGCGTGAACAGAAGAACATGCTGTCGGGCGTTGCTGTTGCCGATCTGCGCCGAATCGTGATCGACAAGATGGTTTCGGCGGGTGGTTGGGTAACCAACGACTTCGTGCGTGAAGTGAATGGTCATCGTGTGTTTGTCGTTACGGCTCGCACGCCGGGCGACACGCTCACGCCGGAAAAAGCGTGGACGTTCTATTTCACGGAAGCCGGCGGCCGCATTTACGGGCTGACGACGGATTCACCGCTCGAGTTTGCCGATCGCATGTCGAGCGAAGCCGAGCGTTACATGGAAACGTTGCGCGCCAAGGCGACTGAAGCGGGCAACAAGTAAGTCTTCGGCTATCTCTGTGCCTCTGTGGTTATTACTAATGAACCACAGAGACACAGAGACACAGAGAGAAAAGCGCTCCGGTTTTACAACCTTGACAGGAGAGACGATCTAGATGCGACTGAACGAATCGGTTCCACAAATCTCGCTTTCCGAACTGCTGCGAAAACTCTCGGAGCTCGGCGGTTCGGACCTGCACATCACGACCGGCTCTCCCCCGCAGGTTCGAGTGGATGGGCATCTCCGTCCACTCGAGCAATATCGCGTGCTCACGTCGGCAGACACGAAGCAACTGGCTTATTCAGTGCTGACTGACGCGCAAAAGCATCGCTTCGAAGAGAACCTCGAACTCGACTTTTCCTTCGGCGTCAAAGGCCTGTCGCGTTTTCGCGCCAACCTGTTCAATCAACGCGGCGCAGTCGGCGCGGTCTTTCGCGCGATTCCCTACGAAATCAAAGCGTTCGAAGATCTCGGCTTGCCCGCCGTGGTCAAACAACTGTGCGACAAGCCGCGCGGCTTGATTCTCGTTACCGGCCCAACCGGTTCCGGCAAATCAACCACGCTGGCCGCGATGATCGACAAGATCAATCGCGATCGCCACGAACACATTCTGACGATCGAAGACCCGATCGAATTTCTGCACAATCACAAAGGCTGCTTGATCAACCAGCGCGAGGTGAATGCTGACACGCACGGCTTTGCGTCCGCGCTCCGCACCGCCTTGCGCCAGGATCCGGACGTCGTGCTCGTCGGCGAAATGCGCGACCTCGAAACGATCGAGTCAGCGTTGCGTATCGCCGAAACAGGTCACTTGACGCTGGCGACGTTGCACACCAACTCCGCCGCTTCAACCATCAACCGCATCATCGACGTCTTCCCTTCCGATCAGCAGGCGCAGATTCGCGCGCAGCTTTCGCTGGTGCTGGAAGGAATCATGTGCCAGGCATTGCTGCCGCGTGCTGAAGGAGCCGGACGCGCGATGGCGCTCGAGATTCTTGTGCCCAACGGCGCCATTCGCAATCTCATCCGCGAAGACAAAGTCCACCAGATCTATTCGATGATGCAAACGGGCCAGGACAAGTACGGCATGCAGACGTTCAACCAGGCGCTGGCGACGCTCTATCACAAGCGCCAGATCACTTTGGACACGGCCCTGCAACGTTCATCGAATGTCGACGAGCTGCGCGAGCTGATCGATCGCGGCGCCGGAGTGAACGCCGGCAATAAGCCGCAGCACGGCAGTCCGTATGCTCAGGCACGACCCATTGGCAGCAGGCCAAACGTAACCCGATAAGCCACCGGAGCTGATAGTTATGCCAACGTACGTTTTCAAAGGCCGCAATCGATTGAACGAGATCGTCGTCGGCGAACGCGTCGCGGACAATCGCGAAGCGCTGCGCCAGACGCTGCGGCGCGAGCAAGTTACGCTTACTTCCGTCAAAGAAAAGGGACGCGAGATTGGCATCCCGAAGATTGGCGGCCGCAAGAAAGTAAAGGCGAAAGCGCTTTCGATTTTCACGCGCCAGTTTTCCGTGATGATCGACGCCGGCCTGCCGCTGGTCCAGTGTCTCGAGATCCTGGCCCAACAGCAGGACAACAAGCACTTCCAGCAGATTCTGCTTCAGGTCCGGCAGGACGTCGAAGAAGGCTCGACGCTCGCGGCGGCGATGGCGCGGCATCCGCGCGTTTTCGATCAGCTTTACGCAAACATGGTCGAAGCGGGTGAGACGGGCGGTATTCTCGATCTGATTCTGCAACGACTGTCGACC
>Ga0247688_1000450_pt1 | contig 11964 bp, 9 predicted proteins | sample CNK29_metaG_FD_182718 | JGI IMG/M metagenome (GOLD analysis project Ga0247688, IMG submission 182718) | Soil microbial communities from Purdue University Martell Research Forest, Indiana, United States - CNK29 | ecosystem: Environmental > Terrestrial > Soil > Temperate forest > Bulk soil | place...
GCCTCGGTTCCGATACTCGCCTCGCGCATCGCCGGCAACGTTGGCATCCTCGGCAAGGATTATCCCGGACTCTTCTCGGTCGGCGACTCCGAAGAGTTGGCCCACTTGCTGCAACGCGCCGAGAGTGAAGCAAAGTTTTTAGGCGAATTAAAGACTCGCATCAGGAAGTTGACTCCGCTTTTTGCTCCGGCCAATGAGAAAAAAGCGTGGTCGGATTTGATTAACGAATTGCAGGTGAAGGCTCGGTAAAATGGAACAAACGGCAACTGCGGATCGCAATCAGCGAATCATCTACGCCATGATGCTGCTGCTCGTAATCGTCGGCGGCCTCATCATCTACAAGGCAAACGCGGCGCTCGGCGTAATTCACAAAGCGCAGCTTACCGGGACGATGCAACCTCGGACCAACCTCGTTCCCGTTCCCGGCGGAGACCAAATCAATGTGGTGTCGCGCTCGATCAATTACTTCGGCGTGATTTGGCCGGCGTTGCTCTTTGGCATTCTGATCAGCGCGGCGGTTCGCGTGCTCAACCCGCCGCAATGGTTGAGCCGGAGTTTTGGCGAGAATCGAGTTCGTTCGCAATTGATCGCGGGACTGGCCGGCGCGCCTTTGATGCTTTGCTCGTGTTGTGTCGCACCGGTCTTCTCCGGCGTGTACGAGCGATCGTCGCGGCTTGGCCCATCGCTCGCGGTGTTGCTGGCTGCACCGTCGCTGAATCCCGCGGCACTGATACTCACGTTCCTGTTGTTCGATGTCAAAATCGGTCTGGTTCGCGTGGCCATGGCGCTGCTCATTGTGTTCCTGACCGGCATGTTGATCGAACGCTTTGTTTCGGTGCCACCGGTTGATTGCTCGACGAGCGTCAGCGAAGACAGTGAGCTGCTGCTGAAGAGTTTTCTGCGGTCGTGCTGGCAAGTCGCAATACGCACCCTTCCGTTGATTGCCGTCGGCGTGCTTGTTTCAATGGCGATTGCGCTGTGGTTCCCGTTCAGTTCTCTTGCCTCCACCGGCGGCCAGTTGGTCGTGATCATAATCGTGGCGTTGATTGCGCTGCCTTTGGCGTTGCCGACGTTCTTTGAGATCCCGCTCGCTTTGATCTTGCTCGCGGCGGGGGCGCCGGCAGGTGCGGCAGTGGCGTTGATGATTGCGGGACCGGCGGTGAACCTGCCGTCGCTGTTTACGATCGCACGATCAACGAATTGGAAAGTGGCCGCGTGGCTGGCGTTCGCGGTTTTTATTTTGGCTGTTGCGGGTGGCGTGTTGGTCGGCTTTGTTAAGTGATTAAGTCTGCGTAATCTGCGGCTGGCTTGCTGCTTGTTGCAGCAGTTCCTGTGTAATGTTTGCGCCCGTCACCAACAACACGACACTGCGGCCAGCATAAGCCGTCGGGTTCTGAAGATACGCTGCGGTCGCGGCGGCGCCCGCAGCTTCTGCAACCACGTGCTCCTCGAACAACAACGTGCGAATGCCTTGAACCATTTCGTCTTCTGAAACCAAACACACGTCATCGACCAACTCACGTATCGCTCGCACGTTCGGTGCGAGCGGAACGCACGTGGCCAAACCCTCAGCGATCGTGTCGCATGTTTCCGTCGTAACTACCTGACCTTTGTGCCACGAGCGGACATACGATGGCGCTTGCACAGCCTGTACGCCGACGATCTTGATGTCAGGATTTCGACGCTTCGCTTCAGCCGCCACGCCGCGGATCAAAGCCGTGTCGCCCATCGGCACGATGATCACGTCTGTGCTCGGCAGGTCGTCGAGAATTTCGGCGGCGATCGTGGCAGTGGCGACCGGGACCAGATCGTCGCTCGCGTCGTCGAGGAAGTAGTAATCGTGTTCTTCAGCGAAGGCGGCGGCGGCCGTAGCGAGCGAGTCGGCTTTCCATTCAATCTCCTTGACGCTCGCACCGAGCGCCACGATCCGAGCGCGCTTGATGGGGTTTGGAGATTCAGGCAGGAAGATCGTTGCGGGAAGTTTTGCTTGTTGCGCCGCGTACGCGACCGCCGCACCATGATTCCCTGTGCTCGAGGCGGCCACGCCTTTTATCGGTCGCTGAAGATTCTTCATCAAGGCATAGACTGCGCCCCGCGGTTTAAACGATCCGGTCGGGAGATCAGTCTCGAGTTTCAAATGGATCTTAGTATCCGAGTCGCGCGCAATGCGCTCGGCTGCTCTAAGGCGTGTCGGTCTGAAAAACCGCCGCAACAGCTCGCGCGCATCGCTGACTTGTTCACTGGTTGGGATCAAATCGTTATTTTGCGGAGCGTTTATTTGAAGCGCGTTTCGATTTCGACTTCTTTGCCGGCTGGTGCGCTTTGGTGAGGTCTACGATTTTGCCGTTCTTCCAGACATAAACCGGCGTTCCGGTTTCGAGTCCCAGCTCCAACGCCCGCCGCGCCGAGCGGCGCAACGCGCGTAAAGTATCTTTCGCTTCGGGTGAAGGTGAACTGCTTTGCCGGTTCATTGATTACCTCCAACTACCCGCCTCGGAAATCAACCGCGGTATGTTACCTGAATTATCGTACCACTCCCACTTGTTTACCAGATTCATGTAAATGTTTTGAAAGTTTCGTACCCCCGCGTCAAACCGGCGGCGAACGATCTTGCGGCTGACATTGTGACCACCTTGCGCAACTCGCGTAGCTACGCGGGAGATCGCCATCTCGGGATCTGGCAGACTCAGAAAGGTGAGTCTCACGCGATACCCCGAATTCCTCCAGCCGGGGATCATGCGCGCATAGACATGTCCGCTCAACGTCGTTTCAAATGCAAAGCTCTCACGCTTGCGAACACGCCGCTCAATCTCAGAAAGCATTACACGGCCCGCCTGGATTGCCGCACGATCGGGATCGAAAGGCGATAGGCCGGCGGCGATAAGATCTACGTTAATGAAATCAGGACAGTGCGCTTCTTTGAGTAAATACTCGCGTGCAAAGGTAGTCTTGCCCGCGCCATTTGGGCCAGCAATGATTATGATCCGCTGTTTCCTGGGCATGAGTAACCACTATCGATCATGTGCAGGTTGAGTAATCGATCAGGTTTAGCCACTGATTAAACGGATCACACAGAACAAGGGGAATCGCAGTTATCCCTCCTGTCTTAGCGCCGTCGTCGGATCCAATCCGGCGGCGCGCAGCGCCGGCAGCCAGGAAGCCATCACTGCGATCAGGAAGAACAGCGCCGCGACTGCTACGAACGTCACCGGATCAGTCGGCTTCACTTCCACCAACATGCTCGCCAGGATGCGAGTGAAGGCGAACGAAGCGAGGAGTCCGATCCCGATGCCGATAGCGCTAAGATACAGTCCTTTGCCAACCATCAAACGGAAGATGCGCGACGGCGCGGCGCCGAGGGCCATGCGTACTCCAATCTCCGCCGTGCGTTGGCGCACCGCAGTTGCCAGCACACCATACAAACCCACACCCGCAAGCAGCGCCGCGATCGTCGAGAACACTCCGATCAGCAAAAGCGAAAACCGCGTCTGCGCCTGCGCCGCCGTCACCAACTGGTCCATCGGACGCATCTCGTTGATAAACAACTCACCGCCGGCTTTCTTCACCACTTCACGCACCGCGCCCGCATAGCTGGCCGGATCTCCATCCGTCCGCAACGCCCACCAGTTGGCCGCGCGGTGGTTGAAATAACCATCGGTAAGGAAAAGCTGTTCGCGGCCGGGCTCGATCAGCGACGTGTTGCGTTGATGGGCCACCACACCGATGATCTCGCCCCATTGCGCCTCCGGCGTACGCGCGCGAAACAGGATGCGCTTGCCGATCGCCGACTCATTCGGAAACGCCTTCGCCGCCAGCGCCTGATCAATCACAAGCAGGTTTCGATCAGGCGAACTGTCTTCCTGTGTGAACGTGCGCCCGGCCAAAAGCGTAGTGCCCATCGCTTCGAAATAACCAGGCACCACGATCTGAAGATCTGCCGCTTGAAACTTACTCGGATCAGCTTGAGCTTCCGCTCCGCCCCAACGCACGGGATTGAACCCACCCGCCAGCGGCAACGGGAACGACGCCGTCGCGTTATTCACACCCGGAATCGCAGCGAGCTGATCGCGAAGCTGGCGCTTGAAGTTCGCCGCTTCCTGCGGCGTGTTGCCAGGATTGCCGAGCAGTTGAAACGTCAGCAACCCGTGCGCATTAAACCCGAGGTTCACACGTTGAATGTTCATGAACGTGCGAAACATCAATCCCGAACCAATCAACAAAACAAACGCCAGCGCGACCTCGACAACCACAACTGCATTGCGCAAACCCGCCGCGCCGAGCGCGCCACTTCTCCCAGCCTGGCGCAACGTGTCCATCAAATTCGGTTTCGCAGTGCGAACCGCGGGCACTACGCCAAAGAGCACCGCCGATAACAGTCCCGCCAAGATCGAAAACGCCAACACCTGCACATCAATGCCAATCGCATTCAAGCGCGGCAGATTCGCCGGCGCGATCACGAGCAGTTCGCGAATGCCTAAATATGCCAACGCCACGCCAATCGCAGTTCCGAGCGCGGCGATGACAAAAGCCTCCGCCAACGTTTGCCGGACCAACTGCCACCAACCAGCACCCAACGCCGCGCGCACTGCCAACTCACGTTCGCGCGACGCCGCTCGCACCAACATCAAATTCGCCACGTTCGCACACGCAATCAACAACAGGAAAACCACCGCACCCATCAACGCCAGAATCGCCGGCCTGACTTCCTCCACCAGGTGCTGCTTCATCGGCACCAGCCGGAAATACTGGCCCGCCGTCTTCGCGATCGTGTTCTCGTCGCGAATCTTCTGCGCGATCGTTTCGGCTTCGGCCTGCGCCTGCGGCAGCGACACACCCGGTTTCATTCGCGCGATCACACGCCACTGCACGTTATTGCGATTAGCTACGTCGTAAGGAATACGCGCCGCGATCCACACACTCGGAAACTGTTCGATATTCACTTGCGGCGGAAACAGCAACTCAAAACCCGGCGCGAGCACGCCAACGATCGTCGGTGGTGGCCCAAACGCAGCCGACACCGGCAACGGCTTGCCGACAATCGAGCGATCGCCGCCAAAGCGTTGCTGGAAATATTCGTTGCTCAGAATCGCCATCGTCGGCAACGGCGGCGGCGCATTCGCCGCCGGGCCATTGTTGCCATTCGGCTGGTTCGGTTGCGGTGTTCCGTCCGACTCCTGAAAGTCTCGCCCCGCGATCATCGTCGCGCCCATCATCTGAAAGAAGTTGGTCGAAACGCCGGCAATGCGAACGCGCTCAGGCGTGCCGTCCAAGGCCGGAAACGTGACACGGCCAGTTTGCACCGAGGCGAAATCGTCGAAACTGTTCTTGGCGCCGTTGCGCAGATCGAGAAAGTCGACGTTCGACATCGGAAAGTCTTTGACGTTCCGTTTCTGCATGTCGCTGCAGACCAGGACCAGCCGCTCCGGATCTTTGTAAGGAAGCTTTCGCAACAGCACACCATTAGTGACGCTGAAGATCGCCGTGCTCGCGCCGATGGCCAGCGCGATCGTGACGACGACTGTGATGGTGAATATGGGACTCTTGCGCAGCGTGCGGAACGCGTAGGAGAGATCGGTTAGCATGGCGGGCAGTTTAGACCGTCTCCCGAATTTCAACCAAGCGAAATTCTGATAAAACACCACCCGCGGACCAGCTAATTTTTTGGATTACGAGCCCGTTTTTTCGGGCCGCGCTTTGATGCTCTGTGAGGCCTTCGGCTTGTCTCGCTTCAAGGGACTGAACTCCACGCTCTCAAACTCGAGCTGACAGTCGAATCGCTTCTCGCCTTCGCCGGGTTTCACGCGCACATACGTCGCGTCCGATCGCAACTCCCGCGTGTTGACGTTGTCTTTCAAATAAGCAGCCAGCACCACGTCTTTCAAAACGGTGCGCACTTGCGCGTCCTTGATCGGCGTCAGTACTTCAACCCGCCGGCTCAAGTTGCGAAACATCAAGTCGGCACTGCCGATAAAGACTTCTTCCTTGCCGTTGTTGTGGAAATAGAAGATGCGACTGTGTTCGAGAAATCGGCCGACGATGCTGCGCACGCGAATGTTTTCTGAAACCTGCGGCACGCCCGGCCGCAACATGCAGACACCGCGCACGATGAGATCGATCGAAACACCGGCTTGCGATGCGGAGTAGAGTGCGCGGATGGTGGCAATATCGGTGAGGCTGTTGAGCTTCGCAATGATGCGCGCGGGCCGGCCGGCCTTCGCATGCGCTGTTTCGCGGCGAATCAGTTTTACGATTCGCTTACGCAGATTCAGCGGAGCGACGAGCAGCGAGCCGTAGTCATCAAACTGCGAATAACCGGTGAGCGAATTGAACACGTTCGTCGCGTCCTCGGCGATCTCTTCGTCACAAGTGAACAAGCCGATGTCGGTGTAAATGCGCGACGTAGTCGGATTGTAGTTACCGGTCGCGACGTGAACGTAACGTTGCAGGATCTTTCCTTCACGGCGAATGACGAGCGCGAGCTTGCAGTGCGTCTTCAGCCCGAGCATCCCGTAGACCACGTGTACGCCCGCTTGCTCCAGCCGCCGCGCCCACTCGATGTTGCTCTCCTCATCGAAGCGCGCTTTGAGTTCAACCAAAGCCGCCACCTGCTTGCCTCTTTCAGTCGCGTCGATGAGCGATTTAACGATCGGAGAGTTGCGGCCCGTTCGATAAAGGCAGATCTTGATCGCGAGCACGTCGGGATCTGCAGCCGCAGCGGCAACGAAATTCGTCACCGTGCTGTATGACGTGTAGGGATGGTGCAGCAGTATGTCCTGGCGTTTGATCGCTTCAAAAACGTTTGGGGTTTCTCTTAACGACGCCGCCGTTCTGGTTTGAAGCGGGCGATCCTTCAACTCCGGCCGGTCGAGATCGTACAACTGCATCAGGTCGGGTATGTTGAATGGCCCGTCGATGTGATAGACGTCCTCCGCGGTCAACTCCAGCGACTTGGTCAACAGCGCCACCATCTCCTTCGGCATCGCCGCAGCCACTTCGAGCCGCGCCGCGTCGCCAAAGCGCATGCGCCGCACGTGCTTCTGCATCGTGCGCAGCAAATCGCTCGCTTCGTCTTCCTTGATCTCAAAATCGGCATCGCGAGTCACGCGAAACAGGTGACACTTCCCCGTTCGCATATTCGGAAACAGCGTGCTGATGTTTGCCGCCACGAGGCTCCCCAAAAACGTGAACCGCGTGCGCTTGTCATCGATCGGGACAAGGCGCGGCACGATGGGCGGAAGCTTGATGCGCGCGAACCTCGCTTCGGTCAGCGGCAGTGGCGCGTCTTTCTCCTTCTTCGTTTGCAACGGAGCAACCATCACGCCCAGGTTCATGCTGAGGTTTGAAACGTAAGGAAACGGATGACCCGGATCGACTGACTGCGGCGTCAGAATCGGAAAGACGTTCTCCAGGAAATACTCGTCAGCCATCTTTCTTTCGCGCTTCGTTAGTTCGTTCAACGGCCGAATGACGATGCCTTCATGCGCGAGTCCCGGCAACACCTGCTCGTTCAAACAGCGCATCTGCCGCTCGAGCATCGGCCGCAGGCACGCGCTGATCTGCTTGAGCTGCTCGGCCGGCGACATGCCGTCCGCCGACTCTTCGAGAATCTCCGCCTCGACGGCTTCCTGCAGCCCCGATACGCGCACCATGAAGAACTCGTCGAGATTGGAAGAGAAAATCGCGAGAAACTTGAGGCGCTCGAGCACCGGATGTCGCTCGTCAAGCGCTTCTTCCAAAACGCGGCGGTTGAATTCCAGCCAGCTTAGTTCGCGATTGATGAGGAGGTGTTTTTGATGGCGGTAATGGCGCGGTAGCTTCGGGGCTTTTGCAACATCATCCCGGCTTTTTTCTTTGGCCCTGGTTACAGTAGTAGACACCGTTAGGATTCTAATCCTCTTTCTATCGACTTGGCGCGCCTTTCTCGCGCGGTGGCGGATAGTTCCCGCAACGCGTTGTGAACCGCCATTACGATATCCAATAGTTCGCGCGGGTCACGCTGCAGTTCGCGTTGTTTGGTAAGAATGGCCGTAGCGACTTCACTGCTTAGCTCATCCGAAATCGTGATCGCTGACGTAGCCTGGGTCATAAAATATTTGCGCTCGTTCTTGTCACAGGATTAGGAGAGTGAGTTTGAACTCAGACCTTCCCCAAAAGCAAGACACGGCGACACTTTCGTAACTTGTCATTCAGCTATAGTTTAGCCCGTGAGATATTGAAATAAAATAAGAAGCGCGCCTTCATGGTCAAATCCGGCGCGCTTCCATTCCCCCCAGGCTCGATTTTTTCAACTGCTCATCACTCCTCGTTCTCGCCGGATTCCCGCAAAACCGCACCGATGAGCTTGAAAAACACGTCAGTGTTTTCTTGAACCCCGTAGAACAAACGATAAGCCTTGCTTCCCTTGCTGCTGTAAGCCGAAACCGGAATGTCCGCTGCGGTGTGTACCGCCTGAGTCCGACCGACGGCCTGGCCGCGGATGAAGTAACCACGGGAATCACCGAGCGGATCGGTCGTCGTCACTTGCGGACTGCCGGGCACGCCTCGATTGATCGGGTCAGCCGGAAAATTCTTGGTGGCCAACTCGGTCCTGATGTTATTGGGCAAAAGACTGTCGATGATCGGACGCGGCTTCTGCAACCAACCTTCATAGCGATCGCCGTCGGCCCCGAAACCCACCAACAGCTTGCCGTCGATATCCAGATTCACCGGATATCCGTCGGCCGCGATCTGATAACGCGGGAAAGCGGCCGCATCGTTAGCGCCCACAACTTTCTGGCGCTCGGGTTGCACTGCAGGATCGGTGATGTTGTTGTCCGCCGGCAGATTCTTGAGGTTCTGGATTCCGCCGCTCAGCGCGCCGATGAGGCTGAAACCTGAGCACTCATGATCGGCCAAAACGATGACGAGTGTTCGACCTTCCGCATCCGCGAACTTCCGGCTAACTTCGACCGCGCGATCAAACTCGATGACTTCGTCGATCACGCGATCAGCGTCCATCGCGTGCGACTGCTTGTCGATGTGCGCACCTTCAACCATCAGCACAAACCCGTCGCGATTTCGCCTGAGCACGCGCAAGGCAGCGTCAGTCATCTCGTCAAGCATCGGCTGGTCGGGAGCGTGATAATCGTCGACGGCAAAAGAAGCAGTGCCCGGCAACAAGGCGCCGCGACGCTTGGCAAGCTTGTCGAGACTGACGTTCATGTTCCCGAAAGCGAAGAGGCCGAGCAGCTTGTTTGGGGTTCCCGCCGCTTGCAGGTCGGTGTTGGTTTCGACATATTTAAAACCCGCGAGCTTGAAGTCGTTGATCAAGTCGCGATTCGGATCGGAGACGCCGGCAGCAGAAGCCGGAAGGTTCCATTTGCTCAAGAGATCGCTAGGGAGACTTGCGTAGTCGGTGCCGGCGCTGCGGCTCGAGCCAAACGCGGCCGAGGGCAGAAACCAGCGACGGCCACCACCGAGCAGCACCGAGAGGCCGGAACCGAAGCTTGACGTACCTTGCCAATCGCTTTCATCGAGGTACTGATCGACGATGCCGGTGCCGTTGTTGCGATTGCCGGTGTGAATGGCGTTGGCGGCAGGCGTCGCATCCTCAACGTCCGCCGTTGTCACCAGGCCCAACGACTTGCCCAGCACGCGATGCAGATACTCCGAGAGATACTCAACGCGTGGCTGGAAAAACGGATTCGTCACGTTCGCCGGATAAACACCCTCCTGGCCGTTCTTCGAGTGATTGCCCGTCACGTAGCCGCCCATGCCCGGAGCAGAATCGGTGATGATGCTGTTCAGCGAATGAGTTGTGATGAGTCCCGTTCCGGGAAACTTGTCCATCGCGAGAAAGCCGTCGGGCGTTCCGGCAGTGACACCATAACGCGCCAAACGGCCGATCGTGCGATGCGCTACGCCCATGCCATCGCCCACCATGATGACGATGTTCTTGATTGGGCCACCACGGCCGTCGCCATCGACGGATTTCAAGAAGTCGTCGAGATCGACGATCGTGAATTGAGCGGACACGTTTACCGTTCCGGTCGAGTCGGTGAAGGTAGCGGTGAGGGCATGAGTGCCGGGGTGAATATTAGAGTAGCCGCGCAGGTTGAAACCGCCGAAACCCGCCGCGCTGATGCCGTCGGTGGTGTTTGAGTTTTGGGCGCCCGAAGTAAACGCTTGCTGCACACCATCGATCGAGATCGTGGCACTGAAAGGTCCAGTGCCTTTGCCCTCGACGCGCAAATCAAATCGCTGGCCCGGCAAGAAACGGGCGCCATTTGGCGGCGTAACCGACACTTCCGTCGGGGCCGCATACGCAACACACGCGCATCCCATCACGCTGATAAAGAGCAGAATGCGAAACACAGTCTTATTGAAGCCGAGAACCATTTTTCCTCCTGTGGCTGAGTTGGTCAGTTGCTTGCCTGTTTAGAAAGGTGTTGATTGCTGTCGTTGCCCGGACCATCCATGATCAAGCGAATCGCGGAAACACGCCCGTTCATCTCTTTGTTTCCGACTTCGAGAATTCCCGTGACCTCGATCGGGCCGCCCACGAACGGAATCTTCTGCTCGCTGCGAAACGGCACAACTACCAAAACCGCTTCGGGAGGTATGTCGGCATTGCCGGCTCCTTCCTCATCGCAGAAGACGGGCCGCGGGACCAGGTAAAACAATCCTTCGAGCTCGTTTTCCATCTGGGCCATGAAGCCTGTGAGCTTCACCTGTTTATTGTGCAAAGAGATCAGTTTGGCGGAAGGCTTGAGGCCTTGAGCCGAAGCAACAAAGAATTCATTGAATGAAAGCGTTGCCGGCTCGTTAATCGCTGCCGGCCTGGCGAGTTGCGGTTGTTGCGCAATGAGCGCCGTCGCTAAAGAGAAAGCCAGCGCAACGATACTCAAGGCTTTCTTAATACTTCGATAATCCATCTTCCAGATACACCTCTGCCGCACAAAAGCGGGCGGCTTTCGTTTCAAACTTAAATGCTAAAAGTGATGAAGGATTTTAGGAGCCGTGAGGTTACAGGCACGTCATCGGGTTGTTTCGCATAGATGAAATCGAGGATGGAGTTTAATCTGGGTACTCTTTGGATCACAGAACGATGCCGAACTGCTCGCGCAGTATCTTGTCGTATTCCTCCTGGCTCGCGAGCGTGCGTTCCTCTCGCCCGTCTTTCGACGTAACGATCAGGCGCATTCCGCTGAGCGTAACGCGGCCGTCCGGAGTCGCGAGTGAGCAGATGCGATTTTGCGTGAAGTGAGATTGCGGAGACGTTTGGTGAAACTGACTCATCTCTTCGTAGTCGGGGAATTCATGCGGCGTGAGCGTGAAGCGATAAAGTGGTTTCCATTCGTCATTGTCGCGTCGAAGGAGCACGCGATACTCGCCGGCTGAAACTATCTTGAACGCCTGTTCGCCGTCGATCTGTTCGCCGGCGACGTCGAGGCGCAACGGCTCGACAAATGATTCTCCAAAACCGACGTCGACCAGCCACGGTTGTTCGAGTCGCACCAGCAACGCCAGGTGATCAAACGGCGGACTGAAGTCACCGGCCGGTCGCGCTACTTCCGCTGACAACATCGTTACTTCAAAACCCAACGCTCGCAGCAGCGACGCAAACGCGCCGTTCGCTTCATAACAAAATCCGCCGCGCCGCCGCTCGACGATCTTTCCAAAAAGAGCTTCGTCGTCGAGCACGATTGGTTCGTGCGCGTGAATGCTCAGATTCTCGAACGGCACATTGAAGAGATGTGCGACTTGCAACTGGCGCAACGTCTCAGCAGAAACATCAAGCGGGCCGTGATAGTTGATTCGTTCGAGGTAAGCTTTGACGTCCAAATTTGAACTCGTTAGCGTGCCGCTGTATCCGCCACTGCGGGCCGCGGCGATTTTGCCTCCGCGAGAATGCGATTCGCAACGCCGGCGACCGCCGCGCCAAGAACCGGCGCCAACCAGAATAACCACAACTGCCGAATTGCC
>Ga0247688_1000451_pt1 | contig 11918 bp, 4 predicted proteins | sample CNK29_metaG_FD_182718 | JGI IMG/M metagenome (GOLD analysis project Ga0247688, IMG submission 182718) | Soil microbial communities from Purdue University Martell Research Forest, Indiana, United States - CNK29 | ecosystem: Environmental > Terrestrial > Soil > Temperate forest > Bulk soil | place...
TACCGCACCGCCGATCGCATCGTCGTGCTGCAGGAGTTGAACGAAAAGGGCCAGCGATCGCAGGTGACCGGCCCAAACTTCCTCGACTGGCGCGCGCAAAACACGGTCTTCGAGCACCTCGCGGCGATGAAGATCCTCAACGCGAATCTCACGCTTGCCGATCAGGCTGAAAGAATCAATGTCTCGCAAACCTCCGCCAACTTCTTCGACGTCTTCGGGGTCGCGCCGGAACATGGCCGGCTGTTCGTTCCCGGTGACGAAGTCGCGGGACACGCGGCCATTGCGGTACTCAGCGACAGTTTGTGGCGCCGTCGATTCGCAGCGGATCCGAATGTGATCGGCAAGCCGCTGACGCTCGACGACAAAACCTACACCATCGTCGGCGTCGCTGCGCCAGGTTTTCAGTATCCCCGGAAAACCGAAGTCTGGTTGCCGCCACTGAAACTCGCGCCCGAGTTCAGCGCGAGCATCGAGCCCACGGAACGTCGCGGCATGGGTTACCTGAGCGCGGTCGCGTTGCTGAAACCCGGAGTCACCGTGGCCCAGGCCGCGAGCGAGATGGAAACGATCACCGGCCGCCTGCGCCAGCAATATCCCGAGACTAACAATCACCGCTTCACTCACACTTATTCGCTGCGCGATCACCTGCTCAACGATTCCGGCAAGATGCTCTGGTTGCTGTTCGGCGCGGTGCTGTTTGTGTTGCTTATCGCGTGCGCCAACGTGGCGAACCTCCTGCTCGCGAGCGCCGTCTCGCGCAGCAAGGAGATGGCGATTCGGGCCGCCCTCGGCGCGTCGCGCGTGCGTGTGATGCGCCAACTGTTGACTGAGAGCACGATCCTCGCGCTCGCGGGCGGCACCCTCGGCTTCCTCTTTTCGATGTACGGCGTCGCAGCGATCACGAAGCTGTTGCCGCCTGATTTTCCGCGCCTGAACGAGATCGCGATGGACTGGCGCGTGTTTGCTTTCACGCTCGGCGCGTCGTTATTCACCGGAGTGCTCTTCGGCTTCGCGCCGGCGCTGCACATCTCGAAGATCGGCGTGCAGGACGCGATGAAGGAAACTTCACGCGGCACGGCGGGCAGCGCGCGTCACACGCGTTTGCGTCACGCGTTGATCGTCACGGAGGTTGCGTTATCGGTGGTCCTGCTGGCTGGCGCTGGTTTGCTGTTCCGCAGTTTCATGCGCCTGCAGGCAGTCAACGCGGGCTTCACCGCCGAACATGTGTTGACGGCGACGCTTTCGCCCGCCGGCCAGGGCTTTCAGAACAACTCAGACTACGTCGCGTTCTACGACAACGTGCTGGCGCGCTTTCGCGTGATTCCCGGCGTGGAGAGCGCGGGCGCGATCGATACGTTGCCGCTCAGCGGAGGAGGACCAACCACCGGATTCCGAGTCGAAGGTCGTCCGATTCTGAGTGAAGACAAATGGTCCATGACGAATTTCCGCGGCGTCAGTGCGGACTACTTTCGCACGATGAACATCCCGGTGTTGCGCGGCCGTGGCTTCACGGAGCAGGACGATCAAAACGCGCCTTTCGGCGTCGTGATCAACCAGGCGATTGCCACGCGCGATTTTCCCAACGAGGATCCGATCGGCAAGCGGATCACTTTTGGCGACAGAGACCGGAACAATCAACCGCTCTGGTCCGAGATAATCGGCATCACGGCCAATGTCAGAAGTATCGAGCTGCGCGAACAGCCTGAGCCCGAACTCTACTTCGCGATCCAGCAAAATCCTTACGACAACATGACGGTGGTGATTCGCTCGACGGTCGAACCCGAGAGCCTTGCGCCAGCGTTGCGGCAAGCGGTTTTTGAAGTGAACAAGTCGGTGCCGGTTTCGGAAGTGCAAACGATGACGCACGTCTGGAGCGAATCAGTCACGCAACCGCGCTTCAACCTGTTTCTGCTCGGGCTCTTCGGCAGCATTGCGTTGCTGCTTTCGGCGGCGGGTATTTACGGCGTGACCGCTTACACGGTTACGCAGCGCACGCACGAACTCGGCATTCGGATCGCGCTCGGCGCGCAAGTGCGTGACGTGCTGCGACTCGTGTTGGGCCAGGGAATGGCGGTGATTGCGATCGGGTTAGCGCTCGGGCTCGCAGCGTCGTTTGCGCTGCTGCGGTTGCTGCGGAGTTTGTTGTTTGGCGTCGGAGAAAACGATCCGTTGACGTTCGTGGTGATCACGTTGGTGCTGCTGCTCGTGGCGCTGATCGCGTGTTACGTCCCGGCGCGCCGCGCGACGAAGGTCGATCCGTTAGTGGCGCTCAGGTACGAATAAGGCAGTCCACAGCTTAAACAGATTATGTTCAAAGAACTGCGATATGGAATGAGGAGTTTGTGGAAGCGGCCCGGCTTCACAGTCGTTGCCGTGGTCACACTGATGTTGGCAATCGGCGTGAACACGACGATCTTCAGTGTCGTAAACGCAGTGCTGTTGCGCGCGTTGCCGTTTCGCGATCCGCAGCAACTCGTCTCCGTTTACAAACCCGCCACCGCTGGTGGATTCCCCGGCATCGCGGCTTATCAATATCTCGCCTGGCGCGATCAGCAGCAGAACTTCGACGACCTGGCCGCGTTTAGTGACGACAGTTTCAATCTCACCGGCCTCGGCGAGCCGGAGCGCATCTCGTGCGCGCAAGTGACCGCGAGTCTCTTCAGCACGCTCGGCGTGCAGCCGATCCGAGGCCGCGGCTTCGTCGCCGACGAAGACAAACCTGGCAATAACCACGTCGCGATCGTCAGCGAAGGTTTCTGGCAACGGCGTTACGGGCGCGCTGAGTCGATCCTCAACAAGACGATCACGCTCAACGACAAGCCTTATTCGATCGTCGGCGTGATGCCCGCCGGCTTTCGTTATCCCGGTGACTTCGAGGTGTGGTTGCCGCTGGCACTCGATCCGGTGCGCGAGCTTCAAGGCAACATGTTCTCGCTGGTCGAAGTCGTGGGCCGGATCAAGCCACGCGTGAGCCCCCAGGTCGCGCAAACCGAGCTCAATCTGATTTCAAACAACGCTGCCCAGCAGGTGAAAGAGCCTTCGCAGCCGCCGCGGGTTGAAATGTCGCCGTTGCAGCGGCAGCTCGTCGGCGGCGTGCGGCTGACGGTCCTGGTCCTTTGGGGAGCAGTGGGTCTCGTGATGCTGCTGGCGTGCGTCAACCTCGCGGGCCTGATGATCTCGCGGACGCTGGCGCGCCAACGAGAGATGGCCGTGCGCTCCGCGGTGGGTGCGCGTCGCTGGCAGTTGATCCGGCAACTGCTGATCGAGAGTGTTGTGCTCGGGCTTGCGGGCGGTGCCTTAGGCCTGTTGCTAGCCGTTTGGTCCACGAGAGCGATCGGATCGCTGGCGCCGGAAGGTTTCGCGACTTCAGTTTATGACCTGAACCACATTCCGCTCGACTGGCGTGTGTTTTCGTTCACGCTTGCTTTGTCTGTCGTAGCCGGAATCTTGTTTGGGCTCGCGCCGGCGTTTGCCGCTTCGAAACCGGATCTGATTCAAACCCTGCGAAACAGCCGGTCCGCGGGATTGATGAGTTTTGGGCTGCGCAGTTTTCGCGGTTGGCTGGTCGTGGCGGAACTCGCATTGGCGATGGTGCTGCTGGTTGCGGCCGGGTTGCTGGTCCGCAGTTTTAATAAGCTGACTTCTATCGACACCGGCTTCGATCGCGCGAACGTTCTGACAGCACAGATCAGTTTGCCGCGTTCGAGATACAAGCAACCGGAACAGACGCTCGCTTTCCAACAGGAACTGCTGCAACGCGTCAAAGCACTGCCGGGAGTTCAATCAGCCGGCACGATCAATCACACGCCGCTGCGCGGCTTCGGCATCATCGTCTTCACCGAGATCGAAGGCTACAAGCCCCTAGACCGCGAGCAGGAGACGCCGGTCGGCGTCGGCATGGTCTCGCCTGAATATTTCCAGACGCTGAACATTCCGCTGTTGAGCGGCCGCCTGATGGACGAGCGCGATGGTCCAAAAATGCCGAAGGTCGCGCTCGTGAATCAGGCTTTCGTGCAACGCTTCTTTCCGCAAGGCGACGCGCTGGGAAAACGAGTCGGTTTTGGTTGTGGAGAAGGCGAAGGTCTGTGCCGGACCATCGTCGGCGTTGTCGGCAATATTCGGCAGGAAAGCCTGACGGACAACGTCGCCGCCGAGCTTTTTGTGCCGAATTCGCAGATGCCGATGAACGGCATGACCCTGTTCGTGCGCACGACTTCCGATCCGCTCGCGGCCGTCGCCGCGCTGCGCAGCCAGGTGCTGGCGATCGATCCGAATCAACCGATTTACGACGTGAAGACGATGGCTCAGCGTGTTGCCGATGCGACTGCAGTGTCGCGCTCGTTAACGATCCTTTTCGCTGCGTTTGCTTTGCTCGCGCTGGTGCTTGGTTCGGTCGGCATCTACGGCATCGTCTCTTACGCGGTGACGCAGCGAACGCACGAGATCGGAGTGCGCATGGCCCTCGGCGCGCAAACGCGAGACATCCTGCAACTGATTCTCAAGCACGGCATCGTGCTGGTTATTAGTGGCGTGGCGATCGGAGTGGCCGGCGCGCTCGTATTGACGCGCTTTCTCGCCACGCTGCTTTTCGGCATCACGCCGACTGACACGCTCACGTTTGTGATCGTTTCTGTCTTCTTCTTTTTGATCGCGATGCTTGCGTCGCTGGTTCCTGCGCGCCGCGCCACGAAAGTCGATCCCTTGATCGCCCTGAGGTACGAATGAATGGACTCCGTGTTTAAAGATCTCAAGTTCACTGTGCGCAATTTCTTTAAGCGGCCGGGATTTGTCGTGGTCGCAATGCTCACGCTGGCGCTCGGCATCGGCGGCAGCACGGCGATCTTTACCGTGGTCAACGCGGCGCTGTTGCGCGGCTTGCCTTACAAGTCGCCCGATCGCCTCTATCACCTCTGGGAGAAAACTCCGAAAGAAGAATTCTCGAAGCGCGAGTTTTCCTATCCTGACTACCAGGACTACCAGCAGAACAACGTGTTCGAAGGGCTCGCGGCTTACACCGGCGGCCCCGTGTTGCTGAGCGGCAACGGCGAACCGGAAAGCGTCGGTGGGCCACGCGTCAGCGCGAACTTCTTTTCCGTGCTCGGCGTCGATCCGATCGTGGGCCGCACTTTTCAAGCGGGTGAAGATCAGCAGGGTGGGCCAAAGGTCACCGTGCTCACTTACGGCTTGTGGCAAAGAAAATTCGGCGGCAATCCGGCTGTGGTCGGCCAGTCGCTGACGATCAACGGCGAGAGCTACACCATCATCGGCGTGCTGCCGCAGAGTTTTCAATTCGCACTCCGCCGCGCTGACCTGTTCACGGCTTACCAACCGACGCAGAATCAATTGACGCGACGCTTTCTGCACGGCACGAACCTCATCGGCCGGCTCAGGCCCGGCGTCGATGCCACCCAGGCGCAATCCGAATTGAACGTCATCGCGAGCCGCATCGAGAAAGATTTCAGCGACTCACACGCGGGCACGACGATGCGAATCGTTCCCTTGCAGGAAGAAGTAATCGGCAACGTCAGGCCCATCCTGTTGGTGTTGCTCGCCGCGGTGGGATTCGTGCTGCTGATCGCGTGCGCCAACGTTGCGAGCTTGCTGCTGACGCGATCGCTCGCGCGGCAAAAGGAAGTCGCGATCCGGGCGGCTTTGGGCGCGAGTCGCTGGCGCGTCGTGCGGCAGTTTTTGACTGAGTCGATCGTGCTCTCGCTTTTGGGCGGCGCGGCCGGCGTATTGATCGCTTACTGGGGCGTGCCCGCGCTCGTCTCGGCGTTGCCGCAAAGTCAGCTCAACGCGATGCCGTTTCTCAAGACGTTGAGTCTCGACGCGCGTATTCTCACGTTCTCATTTGGGCTTTCGTTGCTGACCGGTGTGGTTTTCGGCCTCGCGCCGGCGTTGCAGTCGTCGCGTCTCGATCTCAATGAAGTGTTGAAGGAAGGCGGGCGCAACAGCGCCGCGGGTGCGAGCCATCGCCTGCGCAGCGCGATGGTCGTCACTGAGATCGCGCTGGCGGTCGTGTTGCTCGTTGGCGCGGGCCTCATGATGAAGAGCCTGTTGCGACTGCTGCAAACCAACGTCGGCTTCCGCACTGAAAACCTGTTGACGATGGCCATCGTGTTGCCGCCGGGAAAATTCACCCAAGACAAACAGATGACAATCGCGTTCCAGCAACTTCAGGAACGCGTGCAGTCGCTGCCCGGCGTGTCGGGCGCGGGCACAGTCGACATCCTGCCGCTGAACGGCGGTAACACGACACGTTTCTTCGTCGACGGCGATCCGATACCGGCGCCGGGCAAGGAGATCGAGTCGAACCTGCGCATCGTCAGCGACAGTTATTTCAAGACGCTCGGCGTGCCGATGATCGCGGGACGCATGTTTGACGAGCGCGACGCAGCGGACAAGCCGGGCGTGGTGATCATCGGAAGACGATCGCCGATCGACTCTTCGCGGGCCGCGATCCAATCGGGCGAAAGATCCGTTATCCGTCGATTGAAGCCCCGCCCGACATCATTGTCGGCGTGGTCGGCGACGTAAAGATCACCGGGCTCGATGAAGCGATCAGGCCGGTGCTCTACTACCCGTTCCGCCAATCGTCGGGGCCGGTCGCGAGCCTCGTCGTGCGCACCGACGCCGATCCCGTCGCGCTGACGGCTTCGATCCGTGACGCGATTCGCAGTCTCGAACCCGACATCGCGATTCTCAACGTCAACTCGATGGACCAGATGATTGCGCAAACTCCGGCGTCGTTCATGCGGCGTTTTCCGGCGTTGCTGATCAGCATCTTCGCCGTCGTCGCTTTGCTGCTCGCGTCGATCGGGATCTACGGCGTGGTGTCGTATTCAGTCAGCCAGCAGACGCACTACATCGGCGTGCGCATGGCGCTGGGCGCGAGCCCGTCTGACATTTTGCGCCTGGTGCTGAAGCAGGGAATCGTGCTCGCGCTCGCGGGCGTGGCGATCGGAATCGCGGCTGCGTTCGGGCTGATGCGCTTGTTGCGCACGTTGCTTTTCCAAGTCAGCACGAACGACGCGGCGACGTTCGCGCTGGTGGCGAGCGTGTTGTTTGTCGTCGCTTTGCTTGCGTGTTACTTGCCGGCGAGACGGGCGACCAAAGTCGATCCGTTGGTGGCGTTGAGGTACGAGTAAGCCGCGGTTTACACAGATTATGTTCAAAGAAGTTCGCTATGGGATGCGCAGTTTGTTGAAGCGGCCGGGGTTGACGGCGGTGGCGCTGATCACGCTTGGTCTGGGAATCGGAGTCAGCACGGCGATCTTCAGCGCGGTCGATTCAGTGTTGCTGCGGCCGTTGCCGCTCAAAGATCCGGCACGGCTCGTGGCTGTTTGGGAGCACACGCCGAGCCTCGGAATCGCGCAGAACCACATGGCGCCCGCGAACTTCTTCGATCTGCGCAAGCACAACGAGGTGTTCGAAGACGCCGGCGCGTTTAGTGAGTTCAGCACGAACCTCACCGGCGCGGGCGAGCCGGAACGCCTTGAAGGACAACTCGTCACCGCGAATGTTTTCAACCTGCTCGGTGTGCCGCCCGCGTTGGGCCGCACGTTTTCCGCCGAAGAAGATCAAGTCGGCCGCGAACACGTCGTGGTGTTGAGCGATGCGCTGTGGCGGCGGCGCTTCAATCGCGATCCTTCGATCATTAATCGCAACCTCACGCTGAACAGTAAATCGTTCACCGTCGTCGGCGTGATGCCTCCCGGATTTTTCTTTCCCGAGCGTGAAGCGGAACTGTGGATTCCGTGGGCCATGGAACCGGAACAGGCCGCCGGTCGCGGCGATCATTACCTGCGCGTCATGGCGCGGCTCAAACCCGGAATCACTATCGAACGCGCGAATGCCGAAACCGAATCTCTCGCCTCGCACCTCGCCGCGGATTTTCCAAAAACAAATGAAGGACTCGGAATCCTCGTTCGCTCGTTTCACGAAGACTACGTCGGCGATCTGCGGCTGCCGATCCTGATCCTGTTCGCCGCGGTTGGCGTGGTGTTGTTGATCGTGTGTGCCAACGTCGCGAACCTGCTGCTGGCGCAGGCGACGACGCGTCGTCGTGAAGTTGCGATTCGCATGGCGCTCGGCGCGGGACGTTGGACCATCGCACGGCAGTTTTTGATCGAGAGCCTGTTGCTGGCCGCCGGCGGTGGCTTGCTGGGCGTGCTCGCCGCGGTTTGGGGTGTCGAAGCGCTCGCGAAGTTGTTGCCTGAGAGTCTTTCCAAGCTGCAGGCGATCGCCGTCGACGGGCGAGTGATCTTGTTTACGCTCGCGGCGATCGTGCTCACGCAGATCGCGTTCGGTGTCGGACCCGCGCTGCACGCGGCTGCCGCGAACCCCGGAGAGAGCCTGAGCGAAACGAGCCGCGATCTCGCGGGTGGAGTTTCCGGCCGGCACGTGCGCCGGTTGCTCGTGGTTTCCGAAGTTGCGTTGGCTGTTGTGCTGCTCGTCGCCGCCGGGCTGTTGATTCGGAGTTTTCAGCGGCTGCGCCAGGTCGATCTTGGATTCAAGACCGAGAAACTCTTGACGATGCGCATGGACTTGCCGCTGCCGAAATACCAGAAGGCAGAAACGCGCGATGCGTTCTACGAGGAGCTGTTGCGACGCGTCGAGGAAATTCCCGGCGTCGAATCCGCCGGCATGATCTCGTTTTTGCCGTTGTCGACCAGCGGCATGAAGTTCAGCTTCAGTGTCGAAGGACGCGCCCAGCCTGGCGACATGAAGCTGCCGTTCGCACTCTATCGCGCCGTCAGTCCTGATTACTTTCACGCCACCGAGATTCCGCTCCAGCACGGAAGATTTTTTGACGCGCACGATGCGCGCGACTCGCAGCCGGTCGTGGTGGTGAACCGCCGTCTCGCCGAGCAGTTCTGGCCCGGTGAAGATCCGACGGGCAAGCGACTGAAAGTTGGGCCAGTAGATTCGCCGAACCCGTGGGCGACGGTGGTGGGCGTCGTGGGCGACGTGCGCCAGGCCGGGTTTTACGGCGACCAGCAGTTTGAGTTGTATGCGCCGTCGCTGCAGGAGAGACGTTCGTGGCTCGCGCCGCGCGACCTGGTGGTGCGCACGAGTGGCGATGCGGGATCGATCGCGGGCGCGGTACGCCAGGCGGTTTGGGCGGTGGACAAGGACCAGCCGGTTTCAAACGTGCGCACGATGGACCAGGTGTTTGCGGCGGCGATCTCACGTGAGCGTTTTCAGATGTTGCTGCTCGGGTTGTTTGCGGCGCTTGCGCTCGTGCTCGCGTGTGTCGGTCTCTACGGCGTGATCTCTTACGGCGTGGCCCAACGCACACACGAGATCGGCGTGCGCATGGCGTTGGGCGCGCAACCGCGCGACGTGCTGCGGTTGGTTATCCGGCAGGGAATGGTTTTGACGCTCGCGGGGCTGTTGCTCGGCACTGCGGGCGCGCTCGCGGCGACGCGCGTGATGGCGGACATGCTTTACGGCGTGACCCCCAGCGATGCGATCACGTTCGCGAGTGTCGGCGTGTTGCTGGTGCTGGTGGCGCTGGTCGCTTGTTATGTGCCAGCAAGACGAGCAACGAAAGTCGATCCGTTGGTCGCGCTTCGCTACGAGTGAGTAAACACGGATATAGGAAATGCAAGCTTTAAAACAATTCAAGCACAAAGCCTTCACGTTCACGGCGGTGCTGACGCTCGCGCTGGGCATCGGCGCGACCACGGCGATCTTCAGCGTGGTCTATGCGGTGTTTGAGCCGATGCCTTATCCAAATTCGGATCAGCTCGTCATGGTCTGGGCCAAGGCGCGCGGGAATCGCAGCTCCGTTCCGGCCGGCGACTTCGTCGAGTGGCAACGACGCAGCACTTCGTTTCAATCCATCAACGGCTGGAGCGGCGCGACGTTCAATATCGCCACCGAAGATCGCCCCGAACAAGTCGCGGGCTCGCGCCGCACGCCCGGCTTCTTCACGATGGAAGGCCTGCCGCTGTTGCTCGGCCGCGACTTCCGTCCCGAAGAAGGCCAACCCGGCAACGATCACGTCGTCATTCTCAGTAATCGTCTTTGGAGCAATCATTTCAACTCGAACCCCGATCTCATCGGCAAGCCGATTCGAATGAACGGCGAACCTTACACGGTCGTGGGCGTGCTGCAACCCGGCACTTACGATCGCTTCAACTCGCAGTTCTTTATCCCGCTCACCTTCAGGCCCGATCAACTCCCTCACGACGCGAACACGATGCTCGTGATGGCGCGCTTGAAAGACGGCGTCACGCTGGCTCAGGCGCAGGCGGAGATGGACGGCATCGCCGCGCAGCTTCAGAACGAGTTTCCGCGCACCAACGCGAATCGCAACATCAGCGTCGAGTCGTTGCACCTTAACTTCGTCACGCCGGAAACACGCCGCAACCTGTGGCTGTTGCTCGCGGCCGTCGGTTTCCTGTTGTTGATTGCGTGCGTGAACGTCGCGAACCTGCTGCTCGCACGCGGCACTGCGCGGCAGCGAGAGATCGCGTTGCGCGCCGCGCTCGGAGCGTCACGCGGTCGTTTGTTCAAGCAGTTTCTCAGCGAGAGTTTGATCCTGGCCGTTATGGGCGGCGCGCTCGGCGTGTTGCTGGCGACGGCAATCATTGATGGTATCGAAGCGGTGATGCCGCCTGTCGGCACGATGCTGCCATCAGAGGCCAACATCAGGATCAGCATCCCGGTGCTCCTTTTCACGATTGGTGTTTCGACGCTTTCGGGACTGCTCTTCGGTGCCGCGCCGGCGTGGCAAGCGACGCGTTTCGATCTGAATGAAGTGCTCAAACTCGGCGGCCGCAGCGGCGGCGGTGGTGGGCGTCGCAACGCGTTTCGCGTGCTCGTGGTGGCGGAGTTTGCTCTAGCGTTGACGCTGCTCGCGACCAGCGCGCTGGCGTTGCGCGGGTTCTGGAATCTCACGCGCATCGACCTCGGAATCAATACCGATCACGTGCTCACGTTTCGCTTGCCCGTGCCGGACAAACGCCTCACCGGTGCTGATCAGACTCGCGCTTACTACCAGCAGATGCTCGAGCGAATCAAGGCGGTGCCGGGCGTGACGAAAGTCGCGGCAGTTACCGGTACACCGGCGCGCGGTACGGGTTTCGGCGTTCGCGTCAGCATCGTGGGCCAACCGCCGCCGGCAAATCCGAATGAACGTCGCGGCGCAGGGTTTCAGATGATCACGCCGGAGTACGTCGACGCGCTCGGCATTCACCTGACCAAAGGCCGCAACCTCGACGAGCACGACACGGCGACGAGCACGCGCGTCGCGCTGGTCAATGAATTCTTTGCGAATCGCTTCTTTCCGGAAGCCGATCCGATCGGCCAGCGAATTCTGGTTAACGAATTGATTCCCGGCCAACCACCCGGCAATCCGATCGAGTGGCAGATTGTCGGCGTGTTTCACAACGTGCGCGGCGCGAACACGCGCGAAGACAACCCGGAAATCGACGTGCCGTTTTCGCAAAGCCCGTGGCCGCAGGCGTCGATGGTCGTGAAGACTGAAGGCGATCCGAAATCGGTGATCAAGAGTATCGGCGCGGCGGTTGGGTCGGTCGATCCGGATCTGCCGTTGGCGGGCGTGCGAACGCTCGACGAAATCATCGACGAAGCACTGGCGATCGATCGTTTCACGGTCGTGCTGTTTTCCAGCTTCGGCGTGTTGGGTTTGTTGCTGGCCGCGGTCGGCATTTACGGCGTGATGGCTTTTGCGGTGGGCCAACGTACGCACGAGTTTGGCGTGCGCATGGCGCTCGGCGCGCAGCGCACGCGAGTCATCAAGCTGGTTTTGCGAGAGGGCGCGATCCTCGCGACGGGCGGCGCGGTGATCGGGTTGATCGGCGCTTACGTCGTAGGCCGGGCGATGCATTCGACGTTATATGGCGTCGACGCGTTTGACTGGCGCGCGTTTGGCGCGGTGGGTTTGT
>Ga0247688_1000452_pt1 | contig 11916 bp, 2 predicted proteins | sample CNK29_metaG_FD_182718 | JGI IMG/M metagenome (GOLD analysis project Ga0247688, IMG submission 182718) | Soil microbial communities from Purdue University Martell Research Forest, Indiana, United States - CNK29 | ecosystem: Environmental > Terrestrial > Soil > Temperate forest > Bulk soil | place...
CTGTTTGCACCGCGCGCACACCCAGCACGTCACCGCCGGCCAGAAGCTGCTTCACTTCACGCAAGCTCTCCAACTGTTCCGTCGCCATCACCTGGAACAAACCAGCCGTCAGCCACATCGTGCTCACCTGATGACGTTTCACAGTGGCGGCGATCTCTTCGAGGCTCGGCTGCCCCGCCTGCATCATCACCAGCCGTGCGCCATTCAACAGCGCGCCCCAGATCTCAAACGTCGACGCGTCAAAACTCACCGGCGCCATTTGCAGCACAACTTCCTCTTCATCCAACTTCACATAATTGCTCTGCTGCACTAGCCGGACCACTCCACGATGCGGTACCGCCGCGCCTTTGGGCTGTCCGGTAGAGCCCGACGTGTAGATCACATAAGCCAGCGTCTCCGCACTCGCGCCGCTCTCCGGCGCCGTTTCATCGCCACTCACAAACGAGTCGCTGTGCAACTCGATGCATTGAACGTCCGCAGTCAGCGGCAAGCGGTCACGCAATTTGCTTTGCGTCAAGACCACCTTCACGCCGGCGTCGGCCACCATGTACTCCAGCCGCTCGCGGGGATACTCCGCATCCAACGGCAGGTACGCGCCGCCGGCCTTCAAGATCCCCAGCAGTCCCACTATCAATTCCACGCTGCGCTCGACACAGATTCCAACTACTACTTCCGGACCGACACCGAGTTCCTGGAGCCGCCACGCTAGTTGATTCGCGCGTCGATTCAACTCGCCGTAACTCACCTGCTCACCGTCAGTCACTACTGCGGCCGCATCGGGTCGGCGTTGAGCCTCCTCGGCAAACAACTCGTGAATGCACGTCTCACGCGCATACTCACGCTGCGTGTCATTCCACTCCTCGACGACCTGCCGCTCTTCGTCAGCACTCAGCATCCGCAGCTCGCCCACTCGCTGTTCCGGATCTGCCACGATGCTCGCCAGCAGGTTCTCCCAATGGCCCAGCATCCGCTTGATGGTTGCCGCGTCAAACAGGTCAGTGCTGTATTCCACTTGCGCTTCCAACCGGCCACTCAGCTCTATTATTGACACCGTGAGATCACATCTTGAACTCTTGGTCTCCAGCTCAATCGGCTTAAAGCGCAACCCGTCGATCTGCTGTGCTTGCGGCGGCGCGTTTTGCACAGCAAACAGCACCTGAACCAGCGGTTGGTAGCTCATGCTGCGTTCCAGTTGTAACGCTTCCACGAGCTTCTCGAAGGGAACGTCCTGATGCGCGTATGCTTCCAAACAAACTTCGCGCACCCGCCTTAACATCTGGCTGAAGCTCTCTTCGCGCTCTATCCTTGACCGGAGCACCAGCGTATTGGCGAAGAACCCAATCAAGCCTTCAACCTCGCTGCGGTTGCGATTGGCGATCGGCGATCCGACCACGACATCAGGCGTTCCGCAGTAGCGCGACAGTAAAGTTTGGAATGCGGCCAATAAGGTTATGAACAGCGTTACGCCGTGCTGCCGGCTGATCTGCTTGAGCCCTTCACTCAACTTTTCATCCAGCGCGCGCACTTCAGTCGCACCCCGGAGACTCTGCACGTTGGTACGCGGCCGATCCGCCGGCAACTCCAGCACCGCAGGAACCCCGCGCAATTGCTGTCGCCAGTAGGCCAGTTGTTGGTCCAACACCTCGCCCTGCAGCCGCTCCCGCTGCCACATGGCATAGTCGGCATACTGAATCCCCAGCTCCGGCAACGGCGACTCTTCCCCACGCACGTAGGCCGCGTACAACTGGCTCAACTCATTGATCATCACCCGCATCGACCAGCCGTCGCTGATGATGTGGTGCATTGCCAACAACAAGACATGCTCGCTCTCCGATTGCTGCAAAACAGTCAGCCGCATGAGTGGGCCACGTCTCAGATTGAAAGGCGTTTGCGCTTCTCGCGACACCTCCTCACGAACTCTTTTCTCCTGCTCAGCTTCACCTTCTTCCCGCAGATCGATCGCCCGCAAACTAATCGCATCCCTCGACGTGATGATCTGGCGGGCCTCACCTTCAACGGTGGCAAAAGTCGTGCGCAACACTTCGTGCCGGCGCACAATCTCGGCCACGCTGCGTTCGAGGATCTCAACGTTGAGCAGGCCGCTTACACGGACCGCGGCGATCAGGTTGTAGGCGCAACTGTTGGGCGCGAGCAGATCCAGAAACCACAGTCTCTGCTGCGCAAACGATGTCGGCAGAACGAAAACATCGTCCTCCGGCTCGCTGACGGCGCTCTTGTCAACTACCGGAACTTCTGAGGTAAGAACCTGCATACTGTTCTCTTGACCCGTTCGTTTTGAGAGTGGGCGAATTTGTTTAGTGGAGAAGTTGCTGCGAGGGATCGTGATCGCCCGGTTGATGAGGCAGCACCAGGCTGAGCAAGCGTTCGTGCTCCTGGAACAGGAGTCCGCGTTCCTTCAAGTAAGCCACTTCCTGTACGGCATCGAAATTAGGAAGATGGCCCAGCTCCGCATTCAACTGCGCGATTCTTTTCGCTTTGTCGCAAGACCGGAGCACTTGCAGGCCAGCCTCGCTGATTTTATGTTCGACAGCCTGCCCCGAACGACTATCGTAAACTACCGTTTGCCCTTCCGACTCTTTGAAATACAGCCGCGCCGGCAAAGCTGAGTTGGCCCCGTTGTAGCGGAAGCGCCAGGTCGTCGTACCCTTTTGTATTCTGGCAATCCAACTCGTAATGGCGATCCGATAGTCCGCTTCGAATTTGGTGTCCTCGAAGTAATAGGCAAGGTTTCTGATCGACTCTTTGCTGAATGGGTAGATAAATCCATAGTACTCGAGCGGCTGTAACTCGAGACCATACTCCTCGGCCTTGGTGAAATAAGGACTGTAACGATGAAACTGCACCACCGCAGCGCCGTTAGGTGGCGGCAAATGCATCAGCAACGGCATGTCCTCACAATATTTCTGGTAGACCTCTTCACCCTCTCGCGGAAAACCCACCAGCAAGTTCCAAACGGGAAACACGTTGTGCAGGGCGCAATTCTTCAACAGAATCAGGTTCTGGAAGGCGGAGGTCCCTTTCTTCATCAACTTCAAAGTGGACGTGTTGATGGATTCAACGCCCGGCTGGATCAGGTTAATCCGGGTCTTGGCGAGCATCTTTACATCTTCCTCAGTGAGATCTGCTTTGACTTCATAAAAGATGCTGGCATCGGCCGGTGGCTTGAGATGCGGGAAAACTTCGCTGAAATAGTTCTTGGCCAGAATGTTGTCTACACACCAATAACGAGTGCACCGCGGTGCATATTTGAACAGCGACTCAAACTGCTGGATCGCCGTGTCCGCACTCATGGCGCGGTAGCTCATCGAAACTCCGTTCAAGCCACAGAAAGTGCAATGCGCTTTCGCTCCCCACCAGCAACCACGCGAAGTCTCAAAAGTGAGCACCGGCGAGATCTTCTTTTGCGGAAAATTCCTGTCGAGCGTATTCAGAAACTCGCCATAGCTCAGTTGAACGTTATAGTCCAACTCCAGTTCAGACCCTAAAGCGCCAATCTTGCCCGCGCCATTGCCATTGCCGTTTCCATTACCATTACTATGGCCATTCCCATTGGCGCCATTCCCATGGCTCGCGCCGTTCCCATTACCCACGCCATTGCCATTGGTATCGCAACTACTCTTTTCGACCGTCGCCGTCGCCGTAAGCGTCGCCGATTTCGTGATGTTTATGAGTTGCGCCGGCGCCTGCACCTGTGCCGGAGCGCCTGCCACTTCGTTCACCGGCTCCGGGCGAACGCTCAGCCTGGGCTTCGAGCCCAGGGTGTTCCGTTTCGTAAACACGCCATCGATGCTGTGACACTTATCTGGTTCGTTATTGACCAGATGCCTGATGGCCGTCGGAAAACTCCGCAGTGACGGTCCTGAAAAAACGAAGTCTACAGAAGGCACGTTCTTGATGATCTCCTGGCCCATCGGCGATTCGCAGTTGGCGCCGCCCATTGCGGTAATGACTTTTGAATTCCAGGATTTGATCTTTCTCGCCAGCGCGAAACAAGGAACGTTCTGCGAAAACATTGAAGTGAAACCGACCAGATCCGCCTGCGCCAGTTGATGCTTCATCACCAACTTACCGAGAAACGCGTCCAACCCTTGCCGCTTCTGGCGAACATAGTTTTTGAAGATCTGCGCCTGGTTTGTCTGGCCAGAATAATATCGGCGCAAGTACGCGTCGGTGTTGTCCGGTGCTTCCGGAAACGCAACCTGGCGAAAGAACCAGTCGCCCAGCCCTGACTCGTAATGTTCCACCTGTTTGGCGACGTTCTCGTAAGGTTCCACACCCAGGAAATGGGCAAACTCCTGGTTGAGATAAATGATCTCCACCGAGACTTCGTTGGAAAACTCCGCATCCACGACGGCCTTCAATTGAGTCAAAGCGAGCGAAGGCATATTGATCGCCGCAAACGGCATATTGAGCAGGGCTATTCGGTACATCGGTTTCTCTCCTATGTCAGCGAACGGTCGTCGTCGCCGACGGTCGTCGTCGCAGAATCGGTGTCATGAAGGTGAGACGTCCCGGTTGAGTAGGCGCTGATTGTTTTTAATCCGAAGTGGTGGGGGTTAGTTGCCTGTCCGACTAGGCATGATCGCTCGGCGGCATCGCCGGTAGCACCAGATTCAGTAAACGTTCGTGCTCCTGGAACAACAATCCTCGTTCTCGCAAGTACGCCACTTCCTTTTCGGCGTCGAAATCAGGAAGGTGGCCCAGTTGGGCCTTCAACTGAGCAATTCGATTCGCCTTGTTGCAAGCTCGCAGGACTTCCAACCCGGCCTCGCTGATCTTATGTTCGACAGCCTTGCCCGAACGACTGTCGTAGACCACCGTTCGCCCTTCCGACTCTTTGAAATACAGCCGCGCCGGCAGAGTCGAGTTCGAACCGTTCCAGCGAAGTCGCCAGTTCCCGATTCTCTCTTTCACCTTGGAAAGCCAGCGCGAAAGGACGATCCGGTACTCCGCATCGAATTTGCCGTCGACGAAGTAGTAGGCGATATTTTCGATGGACTGTTTACTGAAGGGATAAGTAAGTCCATAAAACTCGAACGGCTGCAGCTCGAGACCATATTCTTTCGCCTTAGTGAAATAGGGACTGTAACGATCGAACCGCACCGGGAAGGCGCCGTTAGGTGGCGGCAAATGGATCAGCAGCGGAAGATCATCAACATACTTCTTGTAGATCTCTTCACCCTCTCCCGGGAAGCCCAGCAGCAAGTTCCAGATGGGAAAGACGTCGTGCATGGCACAGTTCTTTAACAGGACCAGGTTCTGAAATACTGAAGTCCCTTTTCTCATCAACTTCAAAGTGGACGTGTTGAGAGCTTCGATGCCCGGCTGAATCAGGTTAACCCGCGTCTTGGCGAGCATCTTCACATCTTCCTCGGTAAGATCCGCTTTGACTTCATAAAAGATGCTGGCATCGGCCGGCGGATTGAGATGCGGGAAAACTTCGCTGATATAGTTCTTGGCGAGAATGTTGTCTACGTTCTGATAACGGGTGACCCGCGGCGCGTATTTGAACAGCGACTCAAACTGCTGAATGGCCTTATCCGGGCTCATGGCGCGGTAGTTCATCGAAGCGCTGTTCAAGCCACAAAAAGTGCAATGCGCTTTCTCTCCCCACCAGCAACCACGCGAGGTCTCGAAGAGCAGAATCGGTGAGATCTTCTTTTGCGGAAAGTTGCTGTCGAGCGTATTCAGAAAATCGTCATAGTTGAGTTGGACGTTATAGTCCAACTCCAGCTCAGCCCCGACCGCAGCGATCTTGCCCGCGCCGTTGCCATTTCCATTGCCGTTACCATTTCCCTTGGCGCCATTTCCGTGGGCGCCGTTCCCATTGCTCGCGCCATTGCCATTGGTATCGCAACTGCTCTTTGCGACCGTCGTGGCAACAGCCGGCGTTTTCGTGATGCTGATGAGTTGAACCGGCGTCTGCACTTTTGGCGTAGCGCTTGCTACTTCGGTCACCGGCTCCGGGCGAATGCTCTTTTCAGACTTCGCTTCGCCCATATTCTTTTTCGTAAAAACGCCATCGATGCTGTGGCATTTGTCGGGCTCGTCGTTGATCAGATGCCTGATAACCGCAGGGAAACTCCGCAGTGCTGGTCCGGAAAAGACGAAGTCGATGCAAGGTACGTTTTTGATGATCTCCTGGCCCATCGGCGATTCGCAGTTGGCGCCGCCCATTGCGGTAACGACTCTTGAATTCCAGGACTTGATCTTTCTCGCCATCGCCATGCAAGCGACGTTTTGCGAGAACATTGAAGTTAAGCCGACCAGATTCGGCTGCGTCAGTTGATACTTCGTGATCAACTTACCGAGAAATGCGTCCAACCCTTGCCGCTTGAGCTGAACATAGTTCCTGAACATCTGCACCTGTTTGCTTTGGACCGCATAAAACCGGCGCAAGTAAACGTCGCTGTTGTCGAGTGTTTCCGGAAAAGCAATCTGGCGAAAGAACCAGTCGCCGAGGCCTGAATCATGATGCTCGATCTGGTTCGTAACGCTCTCGTAAGCCTCAAGGCCCAGGTAATGGACGAACTCCTGGTTGAGATAAATGACCTCCACCGAAACTTCGTCCGGAAACTTCGCCTCCACGACGGTCTTCAATTGAGTCAGAGCCAGCGAAGGCATATTGATCGACGCAAACGGCATATTGATTAGGGCTATCCGGAACATGGGTCCTCTCCTTATTGTGCGCTGGTTACAAATCCCGACTAGGCAAAGTCGGTTTTGAGCAACGAAGTTCTGGTGCGGTAGGCTTCTCGAGAAATGGGAACCACGGCGGGTTCGGGGTTTTTTGCTGCCTGATCTTTCTGCTCTTCGACTAACTCGGCAAATCTGGCGATGGTTGGTGTCTCGAAAAGACGCCGTAACGGCAGTTCAATATTGTAGGTTTTGCGCACGCGAGAAATGACCTGGGTCGCCAGCAGTGAATGGCCGCCAAGATCGAAGAAGTCGTCATGCACACTGATCTGCTCAACCCCAAGCACGTCTGACCATATATCGCTCAGCTTCGCTTCAACGGGCGTGCGAGCCGCAACGTATTCTCGTTCTATTGCCAACTCGCCCTGGTCCGGAGCCGGCAGCGCCTTGCGATCTACCTTTCCGTTCGGTGTCAGCGGCATCTGGTCCAGTTCCACGAAAAAGCTCGGCACCATGTAAGCGGGCAACCGATTGCTCAAGTACTCGCGCATTCCGGCGCCCGACAGGTTCTCTTTCTCATTGGTGACCAGATAAGCCACCAGCCGGTTGCCGCCGTCGATGCTACGCGCCACCACAGCACTCTTCACCACGCCGGGATGCTCGTCCAACACTGCCTCGATCTCGCCGGTCTCGAGCCTGTAGCCATTTATCTTTACCTGCTGATCCCGACGGCCAAACAACTCAATTCGTCCATCTTTCAGCCATCGTCCAATGTCTCCGGTCCGGCACAGCAACGCGCCGTCAAGGTGCGGGTTCACCACAAACTTTTCGGCAGTCAGATCCGGACGATTGCGATAGCCTCGGGAAAGCCCATCGCCACCGATACACAATTCGCCGGCGATACCGATTGGCTGCAACTGCCCGTCGTCGTTCGTGATGTAGATTTGGGTATTTTGGAGTGGGGCACCGATCGTAATCGTTTGTCCCAGATCGGCCGCAGTGATTCTCGAAAAAGCGTTGATGTCAGTGATCTCGGTCAGTCCATAAATATTGATGACTTCTGCTTGATCGCCGAGTTGGGCAAAGACTTTTTGCAGTAGGCTGCGCTCGACTTTTTCGCCACCCACCAACAAGTACTTCAGCTCAGTTTCAACTGCCTCATCGATTTCCGTCAGCACGCTGTTTAAATAGGACGGAACGCAATCCATGAGGTTGATCTTGTGCTCGGCTGCATATTTCATGACCGCGCGGCTGTCGTACTTGAGGTAATTAGGAATGACGTAGAGCGTCTTGCCGAAGATCAGGGTGGGAAAGATTTGATTTACGGAAATGTCAAAGCTCAGGGAAGTGATCAAAGCTGTGTTTCTAACCGCTTGATCGTCGAAGAATGCTCGCAAGCCGTAGCAGAGATTGACCAGCGATCGGTTCGTGACCATCACACCTTTGGGCTTGCCGGTTGAACCTGACGTGTAAATGACATAGACGATATTCTGCCCGTCAACTTCAGCCATCGGATCGTCCGTCGCGGAGCTAGCTTCGATCTCGGGCCAATCTGTATCGAGGCAAACAACGTGGGTGCTGTTGGGAATCCGCGAAAGCAAATGCTGCTGCGTCAGCAGAACTTTAATACCAGCATCTTCCGTCATGTAACTGAGGCGCTCGCGTGGATAGTCAGGATCCAAAGGCAGATACGCGCCGCCCGCTTTCAGGATTCCCAGCAGCCCGACGATCATTGCGACGCTGCGCTCGACGCAAACTCCCACGAGCACATCTGGCCCAACTCCGAGTCGTTGCAGGTAGTTTGCCAGTTGATTAGCGCGCTCGATTAATTCCGCATAAGTAATCTGTTCACCTTCACAGACGACCGCGATAGTGTCCGGGGTGAGCTTTGCCCGGGCGTCGATCAACTCATGAACACGATAGTGTGCCGGGTAGATTTCCTGGGTACTGTTCCACTCGTCAACGATCAGTTCCTCTTCGTCAGGAGTCACGATGCGCAAGTCGCCGAGCTGCTGCTGCGCGCCCGCGGCCATGCTCATTAGTACCTGCTCCAGGTGTTGCAGCACTTTCTCGACCGTTTCCACGCTGTAAAGTTGCTCTTCATACAAGAGCCGTAACAACAAGCGCTCGCCAGGACGCACCATCAAGGTCAACGGGTAGTTGGTCCGTTCCATCGCCCATTCCTGTTCGTGCTGCACTGCGCCTTCACTGCTGCCGGCATGCTCGGCAGTCATCGTTGTCACAGGATGGTTCGCGTAGGCCATCAGCGTCTCAAACAAGCCCACGCCGCGGTCGACTTCACTCCAACCCTGCACCTCTACCAGCGGGCTGTACTCGTACTGCCTCATCTCCGCCTGTTCGGCCTGCAAGCGCTGTAGCCAGGCGCCTACTTCCGCTTCACTCTCAACCTGCACTCGCAACGGCAACGAGTTGATGAACAACCCCACCATCTGTTCGACTCCGGCCAACTCCGCCGGCCGTCCCGACACCGTCACGCCATAGACCACATCATGCTCGCCGCTGTAGCGACTCAGCAGCACGGCCCAGGCTCCCTGGACCACCGTGTTGAGGGTCACTTGCTGATCGCGCGCGAGTGTCTCGAGCGCCTTCGTCACGCCTTTGCTCACTTCGAGGTTCTGCTCGCCGTAGCTGCGTGTTTCATTCTCGTTGCTGGTCTCGACGTTCAGTTGCGTCGGGGCGCGGAAGCCTGCGAGTCGCTTTCTCCAGTAGCTTTCCGCTGCCTTCAGATCCTGCTGCTGCAACCAGCCGATGTAATCGCGATATGGTCGCGGCCGCTCGAGGGCCAATTCCTCACCGCGTACCAGCGAGTCGTAAATCGAGTAGACCTCCTCCAACACGAGAGCTAAGCACCAGCCATCAACCAGGATGTGATGAAAACTCCACACCAACTGCCATTCCTGATCGGCGAGGCGCACGACCTGATAGCGATGGAGCGGGCCCTCGCTCATGTCGAAACCAGACTCGAGTTCCGCTCGCGCGCACTCGCGCAGTCGCGTTTCCTGTTCTTCACGACTGCGACCGCGCCAGTCTTCTTCATGCCATCGCAAACTGCTGTGCTCCGCAACCACCTGCAGCGGGCGCCGTAATCCTTCCCAACGGAAGCTGCTACGCAAGATCGCGTGCCGCTCCTGCACTCGTTCCCACGCCGTACGCAAGGCGTTGAGATCCAGTGCGCCTCTGAACCGGTTCTGCACCTGCTCCACGTAGAGCCCGCCCTGCGGCGCGTACAGGCTGTGGAACAACAATCCTTCCTGCATCGGTGAGAGGGGATAGATGTCTTCTATTCCGCGTCGCTGCTCGCCCACCACTGCCGCCAGTTCCGCTGCGTTCAACTGCGCCAGCGGAAAATCCGATGGTGTGTAGCCGCCTGCTTCTGCACTCGCACAGTGCGCGATGATCGCTCGCAAGTGCTGCACATAGCCTGCCGCCACGGCTGCGATCGTCTCGCGCTCGTGTACCTGACTGCTGTAGCTCCAGCTCACCTGCAAGCGGCCGCCAACCGTCATCGCGTTGATTTCTACGAGATAGCGGCGATTTCCCTGCTCGCTCCGATAGCTTCCGCTCGACTCACTCGCCGCCGCGAATAGCGTCTCTTCATTCAGCACCCGATCGATCTGCCCAAGATAATTGAAGCTCACTTCCGCCTGCGGCAACGCCATCAACCGGTTCTTAACTTCTTCAGTTCCCAGGTAACGCAGCATGCCATAGCCAAGTCCCTGTCCCGGGATCCCGCGCACCTGCTCCTTAACCTGTTTGACTACCTCGCCGGCTTGATCGCGATTGCCGCTAACTTCCAACAGCACCGGATAGATCGTCGTGAACCACCCGACTGTTCGCGATACATCAACGCGCTCGCTGATTGGTTCGCGGCCGTGACTTTCCATGTCGACCAGCACGACGTTCTGTTGGCTCCATCGGCCCAGCGCCAGCGCCAAAGCACTCAGCAGCACTTCATTGATCTGCGTGTGATAGACACCGGGCACTTCGTGCAGCAACGCTTCCGTCTCTTCATGGCCCAGGCTCTCCACTACCACCGCCGTGCTGCTCACAAGATTCTCGCCGTCGTAATCGCGCGGAATGCCGCGTACTTGTTCGCGCTCCGCTCGCAGCCAGTACTCCGCCTGCGTGGCCGCGTCTTCACCATTCGCGTATTCCATCAACACCTGCGACCACTGCTGGAACGAACTGCTCTTCGCCGGCAGTTGCACGGCCTCACCTGCTGACAACGCGCGGTAAGCCTCCTGCAAATCAGCCAGCAGGATGCGCCACGACACGCCATCCACCACCAGGTGATGACACGCCAGCAGCAGCCGTCCGGCTCGTTCTGCACCCAGGTCGAAGTACACCACGCGCAGCAACGGCCCCGCACTCAGATTCAGGCTCGCCTGCGTTGATGCCGCCTCTGTTTCGATCGCCGCACGCCGCTCACTCTCAGCCACCGCACTCAGATCGATCGCGCTGAAGCTCAGTGACTCTTCCGCCGCTCCATGAAATTGCCGCCAGCCTGACGCTGAATGCTCGAAACGCAAACGTAGCGCATCGTGATGCAGCACTATCTGCTGCACAGCTTCGCGCAGCAGTTCCGGCTCAATTGACTCACGTATTTCCAGCAGCAAAGTTTGATTGAAGTAGTGCGGATCGCTTAGCTCCTGCTCGAAGAACCAGTGTTGAATCGGCGTCAACGCCACCGAACCCGTCACCAGTCCCTGCTCCGCTTCAACTTCAGTAACTGTTCCCGCAACTGCTGCGAGCTGCGCGATTGTCTGGTGGTAAAAGATGTCTTTCGGCGAAAGCCGCACGCCCTTTTGATTGGCCCGCGCAATACTCTGAATGCTGAGAATCGAGTCGCCACCGAGTTCAAAGAAGTTGTCGTGGATACCGACGCGCTCCACTCCCAGCACGTCCGCCCAAATCCCGACCAGCAACTCTTCCACTGCCGTGCGCGGCGCTTCGTACTCGCGCTTTCCTGACAACTCCAACTCCGCCGCCGCCAGCGCGTTGCGGTCCACTTTCCCATTGGCTGTGAGTGGCAGTTCCGTCAACTCCACAAACACGCTCGGGATCATGTACGCGGGCAGCTTCGTCTCCAGGTACGCGCGCAACTCGCTCACTTCCAACTCAACTCCGGCGTGCGCCACCACATAACCCACCAACCGCTTCTCGCTTTCGCCTTCCGCCCGCACGACTACCACGCTCTCGCGGATCCCTTCGTAACCAGCCAGCGCTTCTTCCACTTCG
>Ga0247688_1000453_pt1 | contig 11891 bp, 5 predicted proteins | sample CNK29_metaG_FD_182718 | JGI IMG/M metagenome (GOLD analysis project Ga0247688, IMG submission 182718) | Soil microbial communities from Purdue University Martell Research Forest, Indiana, United States - CNK29 | ecosystem: Environmental > Terrestrial > Soil > Temperate forest > Bulk soil | place...
GAGGACAACCCAGTGGGACGGGTCTTTACCGTTAGGTTGCGCGGGTGTGAGATCGAGCAGCGAGAGGCAACTCAACTGCCGGCTTTGCGCGAGATCCGCGACCACCTGGCTGAGATCCAGATTCCGGTTCGAGATGTGAAAGACGATCAATCCGGCGGGCTTCAGTTTTGCAAGATAAAGATCGAGCGCTTGTTGCGTCATCAAGTGAACGGGAATCGCATCGCTGCTAAACGCATCGAGCACGATCAAGTCGTACGCGCGATCCGGCGCGCTGTGCAATTGCAAACGCGCATCACCGAGCACGATGTCGACCGGCGCGGCAACGCAATCGCTGAGATAACTGAAGTACTGCGGCGAACGCGCGATAGACACGACCGCGGGATTGATCTCGTAGAAGGTCCAGTGTTCACCTGCGCGTGCATAACTTGCGGTGGCGCCGGTGCCGAGCCCGATGATGCCGACATTCGCAGCCGGGTGCGAATGCGAGACCTGCGCGAAAATCCGGCCGAGTGGTCCTTCACGATGGTAGTAAGAGAGTGGTTCGCAACGACGTTCCGGGATGGTGCTTTGGCGCCCATGAACAGTGCTGCCGTGAAGGAACGAATGCAGGTCGCGACTGCGATCGTCAGTGACACGCAGGACGCCGAAGAAGTTGCGCTCCGAATGTAACGTGCTCCTGCCAACACCCGTCATCAGTCCGGCCGCAAGAATTACCGCGCCGAGCGATAGTGCAAAACGCACCGGCCGTTTGCGCAGCGGATAACTAACGAACAACGGCAACGCGACGACAAACAGCGAGCCACCCATCTGCACCGGCATCACTCTGTCGGCGAGCCACGCGAGACCTATCGTCATCACGAAGATCAAAATCGGGGTCGCGAAATCCAATCGCCTCGCTCGCAAAACAACCAACTCGGTTTCTGTGTCCGGCGACTTCGGCAACAATAAACACGAGAGCACGATCGCCAACGGATACTCCACCACGGAGTTGAAGACCAGCGGCGCAATGAGTGCGTTGAAGACGCCGCCGAGCACGCCGCCGAGTGACAGCCAAACATAAAACTGCGCGAGGTGAGTTGGGCCAGGACGATCGGCCGCCAGCCGGCTGTGACACATCAACGCGGCGAAGAAGAAATATGCCAGGTGTAACACCATCAACATGCGCGAGCCGCGTCCGGAACTGTCGGCGAGATAGAGCATCAACAGCACGACAGTCGCGCCGGGCACAACCAGATCCGCCAGGCGAGAAGAGACGACTTGCCGCCGCGCAAAAGCGAACACCATCGTCAACAGATAAAGAGCGAGCGGAATGATCCACAACAACGGCACCGACGCGATGTCAGTCGTGATGTAGCTTGTAACTCCGAGCATCAAACTCGACGGCGCGAAAGCGAGCAACAGCCAACGCAGCCGGCGGCTCAACGTCAGCTTCGGTTCATCCTTAACCAACACTTCCGGCGCGACCGTCTCACCCGGGTTCGAAGATCTAAAAAGCAACAGCGCATGAACGCCGATCAGCAATACCATCGCGCCGTAAGCAATGGTCCAGATGCGGCTCTGTGTTCGCAACGTGAAGAACGGTTCGAGCAACACCGGGTACGCGAGGAGCGAAAGCAAGCTGCCCGCGTTCGAAGCCGCGTAAAGAAAATAAGGATCGCGTGCCGCTTCAGCCGTCGTGCGCGAAAACCATTTCTGCAGAAGCGGGCTGTTGCTCGAGATGATGAAGAAGGGAAGACCCACGGTCGCTGCCAGGCATGCCAGCAACCACCACGACGGATCGCCGCTTGCCGGAACCGAGTTGATCCATCTGGCCGAAAGCCCGATCGGCAGGCTGATGAAGGCCACGCACAACAGCGCGAGTTGAGCGATGAGTTGCCGGCGCAGCGGCCAGCGCGATACCAGCAGTGCGTAGGCGTAACCGCCGAGCAGCACGGCCTGGAAAAAGACCATGCAGGTGTTCCAAACGGCGGGGGTGCCGCCGAGCAATGGCAGCAGCAGCTTCGCGATCAGCGGTTGAATCGAGAAGAGCAGGGCGGAGCTGATGAAAATAGTGACGCCGAAGAGCAGCGTGTTTCTTGAAGTTTTCATCGTGAAATCGTGAGGTGAAGGAGCGGATTCCACTATAGGAAAATGACTTCCGGGGTGTCAACGACTTTGTATTCAGCTAAAATGCGCTTCCCGATGAGCCTCCCTCCTGACACGCAACTTGGCCGCTACCAGATCATTTCCCCGATCGGCGCATGCGGGATGGGCGAGGTTTACCTGGCCCAGGACACAAGCCTCCGGCGCAAAGTCGCGCTGAAAGTGTTGCCCCTCGAAGTCGCGGCGAATCAGGATCGCATGCGGCGCTTCAAGCAGGAGGCGACCGCCGCCGCGTCGCTCAATCATCCGAACATCGCGCACGTCTACGAGATTGGTGAGGCGGACCGATTTCATTTCATCGCGATGGAATACGTGCAGGGCGAAACTCTGCGCGAGAAAATTCGTGACGAGAGTGAAGACCTTGCGAAGCTGCTTCGTGTGCTGCAACACGTCGCTGAAGGTTTGGCTAAAGCTCACGCCGCGGGAATTGTTCATCGCGATCTCAAGCCCGAGAACATCATGATCAGTGCTGACGGGCACGCGAAGATCCTCGACTTCGGACTCGCAAAACTAATCGAGCCACAGGGCAGCACATCATCAGTCAGCAGCGAAGAACCAACGATCCTGCAACACTCGACGCCCGGTCTCGTGCTCGGAACGATTGGTTACATGTCTCCCGAACAGGCGCAAGGAAAAACGCACGAGGTCGATCATCGCTCCGACATCTTTTCGTTTGGCTGCATTCTGTTTGAAGCCATCACCGGTCACAAAGCGTTTGCCGGCAGCGATTCGATCGAAACACTCAACAAGATCATTCGCGAACCCGCGCCCGCGCTGTCCAGTTTCAACGCGAACGCGCCCGCTGATCTGCAACGCCTCGTGCGCCGTTGTTTGGCAAAGGATCCTGACGAGCGTTATCAAAACATCAAAGACGTCGCGATCGAACTGAAAGATATTCGTCATGAACTTCAGGACGTCGCGGCGGAAACAACGACGACTGCCAGGGCAACGAGCGAAGCGAAGACGTTGTGGCATCCGGAGAAAACTCTCGCTCCGGCTGCCATTACGGGTATCGCGCCGGATGCTGTAACAACCAAAGCCTCGCGCGCCGCGCTCAAGCAACACAACACTCGGACCGCGATCCTCATCGTGCTGGTCCTGATCGTCGCGGGAACCGCGAGCTTTGCCATCTGGTCCTACCAACACGCGCGCACGACCGAAGTCGCGGTCGATTCGATCGCGGTCCTTCCTTTCGTCAATCAAACGAACGATGCGGGCATCGAGTGGGTCACTGACGGGCTAACGGAAAGCATCATCAACAACCTGACGCACTTGCCGAACCTGAAAGTGATCGCGCGCAGTTCCGTGTTTCGCTACAAGGGACCGGAAACTGATCCTTTGAAAGCAGGCAAAGAGCTCGGCGTGCGCGCGGTGTTGACCGGAAGACTGCAGCAGCGCGGCGACGCGATGGTGATCAGCGTTGAGTTGATCGACATTCGCGACAACAAGCAACTGTGGGGCGAGAAGTACGAGCGCAAGCTGGCCGACATGCTCTCCGTGCAACGTGAGATCGCACATGAGATCACTGCCAACTTGCGGCCTACGTTGTCGGGTGTCGAACAATCACTCGCAAACAAGCAGTACACCGCGGATTCCGAGGCGTACCAGTTGTATTTGAAGGGACGTTATTACTGGAACAAGCGCACGCCGCCGGATTTCCAAAAAGCCATCGGATTCTTCCAGCAAGCGATCGACCGCGATCCGAATTACGCGCTCGCCTATTCCGGCCTCGCTGACAGCTATGCGTTGCTGACTGCTTATTCAAGCGAGCCCGCGCGCGAGCTGATGCCGAAAGCAAAGGAAGCCGCTTTGAAAGCGCTCGAACTCGACGACAAGTTGGCGGAGGCTCACGCTTCGTTGGGCCAGATTGCGGCCTACTACGATTACGATTTCGTTACCGTCGAGCGAGAATATCGTCGGGCGCTCGAACTCAACCCGAACTATCCGTCCGCGCACCAGTGGTTCGCGGAGCATCTCTCGGCGATGAAGCGCTTTGACGAAGCGCTCGTCGAGATCCGCCGCGCGCTCGAACCCGATCCGCTTTCGCTGATCATGAATCGCATTTACGCCGACATTCTGCTTGACGCGCGCCGGTACGACGAAGCGATTGAGCAGTACAGGAAGACGATCGAGCTGGATCCGAGCGCGATGTTGCCGCACTATTTTCTCGGGCGTGCGCTGGAAGGCAAAGGCAATCGTGACGAGGCTGTGCGAGAATATGGCGAGTCGGCGAAATTGAACGGAGTGGCGCCGGAGACGGTCGAAAAGGTCAACGACGTTTACGCGAAGTCTGGTTGGAAACCGTATCTCGAAGCCGGTTTGAAAGAGGTCGTATTCGGGGCGCGCAGCAGAACGCCGCCGTTTGTAGTTGCGGGTTACTACGCGCGGCTCGGCGACAAGGAACAATCGCTCTCGTGGTTGCAGCGGAGTTATGAGCAACGCGATTTTCGGCTGACGCTGTTGAGTGTAGCTTTCGAGTTTGATCAGATGAGATCCGATCCGCGATTCAAGGAGTTGGTGCGCCGCATCGGCTTGCCGGAGTAGTTGGCAATGAAACGGTTTTTGTTTTTCGTCCTGCTGTTGTTGGTTTGCGCGGTCGAGGCGCGCCCGCAGGACCAGGAAGACGTAATTCGAACCGAGTCAGACCTTACAAACCTTCCTTTCACCGCAACTGATAAAGAGCATCGCTTCATCACCACGCTGCGCGCCGATGACGTGCGCGTGCTGGAAGACGGAGTGCCGCAAACGCTCTTCACGTTTCAACGCGAGACCGATCGGCCGCTGGCGATCGCTTTTCTGATCGACGTCAGCGCGTCGCAGGAAGCGACGTTGCCGGACGAGAAAGCAGCAGCGCGATTGTTTATTGAAAACGTGATCAAGTCGGACCGCGACCAGGTGGCGATTATCCCGTTCACCGGGCAGGCGTATCTCGAGCAGGGAATGACGCGCGATATTTTGGGTGCTTATCGCGTGCTGCAACAGGTCGAGGTGGCAGCGCCTGGTTATCTTGGTTCGGGGAAGCCGCTGACCGGCATTCCGACTGGTCCAGGCTTGCGCGCGACTCCCAATGAAGGTTCGACTGCGATTTGGGACTCGGTGGCGTTGACGTCCGCGGACGTGCTGACGAAAGCCCCTGGCTTGCGACGGCGCGCGATCATTCTGTTGACCGACGGTTACGACACCAGCAGCCGCATATTTTCGAAAGAAGCCGTGAACGCCGCGCTGGCGGCCGAGACCGTGGTCTATGTGATCGGCATCGGCGATCGCAAGCAACAGGGCGTCGATCGTTCGCCTCTGCGCGAGATTGCCGAACGCACGGGCGGACGAGCGTTCTTCCCTGACAAGAAGTTTGACTTGAACGCCGCGTTTGCGGAGATTGAGCGCGAGCTGCGCACGCAGTACCTCATCGCGTATTCATCGACGAACAAAAAGCGCGACGGCACCTATCGCAAGATCACGATCGAAGTCACCAACCCCGAGCTGCGCGACCAAAAACTGGAGCTTCGTCACCGCCCGGGATACTTCGCGAAGAAGGGTGGCGCGTAGCCATCTCACTCGCTAATCCCGCCAGCGCTCTCTCAGGCATCTGAAACGATTTTCCTCTTCTCATCATTAGTTTTCAGAACTGCTTCAGAAACTCCATTCCCTGCAAAAGGAGCCGGCATGCAAACCACGTCGCAAGCTGTCCACCGTTCTTTGGCAATCTTTTTTGTATTTACTCTCTTGCTCCAGGTTCCGCTCAACGCCGTCGCCCAGCGTCCCTGGTCAACGCCGGGTCCAGTCGACATTTCGATCGGCCGCCCGTCAATCTGGACGCTCGCCCAGGCTCATTACCTCCTGGCCCAGATGCATAAGGATGATCGCGGCTTAAAGCTGAAGACGCTGACCGACCTCGACCCAAACGCGACTAATCGGCAGCGGATCGAAGTACTGCAGACATTGCTCGGCGTGACCGGCGAGTTTGACCAGACGGCCGGCGCTACGAACCGGGTTTTGCAACAGCGGTTCGACACGCACAGTGCGCGGCAACAGACGGTGCAATCCGAACTCGATCGCCGCAATAACGATCTCATTCAAACCGACCGCGATCTCTATTTCCTTACCGTGGACCTGAACCGCCTCAAGGGCGCGACTCCTCCGGATGCGGACGCGATCAAAGCAAAGACCGCTGAGCAGGATGCCAAGAACGTGGAGAAGAGCGCGATTCAGGACAGAATCTCAGCCCTCAATTCTGAGGCAACCAGACTGCAAACGGAGAATGTAAATAATAATCTTCCGGGATTCACCGGCCCGTTTAGTGGTCCACAGGCGACACCTTCACCGCTCGCCAACAAGCTGAATGACCTCATTGACAAGAATTTTCTCAATAGCCTCTATGCCGACAGCGCAAAGTCCAGTTCAGCGCTGCAAGCGTCGATGCAGTTAGACAATTACATTCAGGGTCAATACGAACTGATCGCCAAGCAGCTTACGTTGCTGCGCGACGAGGTGGGTCCGAATGAGCGAGTCGTGTTTCTGGAGCTTCCCAGCGCCATCTACAGCGTACCGAAGAAGGGTGACGAGTATGTGGCGCAGGTTCGCTGGCAAGTAACGAGATACTGTCGCGAGTCGGCAGAGGAGTCCGAACAATCCGAAACTGCGGAGGAACCGGAAGAGGTCAGGGAAGGGCGAAGAGCATCTCCATCAGATTCTTCGCGCTGGCCCCAGGAGGCAACACGAGATCCGTACTATCAGAACGTGCTCACATTGGCGGACGAACTGGGATTGCGAACGCAGCCGCCGCCCAGGCCTGCTCCCACACCGGACGCAAACTGCTGGCAGAACGCAACGCCCAATGAGGTGCGTACCGTCGATATCGTGCCGCGCCAGAGTGCGCTGAACGTAAACTCGATTCACGAGACGTCGAATGGCCTGGCGATCGCGGCGCGATTCATGTCGATATTTGGTTTCGGCGCGAAGGTCGATTACCAACGCCAACGCGATATTTACGATCAATTCGTGTATCAAGACATTTTCGCGTCAGGGTTTGGCAAGGGCAGCAACCTGTTTGGCTGGACGTTTGGCGCGTTGCCGGGAACTAAATCTCTCGCGCCGGGAGTGCGCACGACGTTTGCCGTCGTCGTAATTCCGGCTTCCGCGAGAAGCATCGAGATCGCGGGTAGCGGCTATTCATTCCGCCGTTCGCAACCTCAGCCGGCTGTGAACCAGCAGCCCGACGCAATAGACACGTTTCGCCTGGACGTACCCGGCGAAGATACCAACGCGTTTTGGGTGAAGACTGCTGACTACGCGACGGTGCAGGCAGGGAAGCGAGTGTCGCTGGTTCTTGGTGGTCCTTATTTTTCGCCGCAGGTTGGTGTGTTGATAAACGGGATCCCTTTGGAGCGAGCAGTAGCGATCGCGCCAATCGATCCACCATCAAATTCAGGAACGGGTAACACAAACAATTCCGGAGTCACGGGCCAGTATGAATATGTCAACTCGCGGCGCCTGATAGCTTCGTTCTCGATGGGAAACGATTATGAGGGCACGCCGGTAATTTCACTGGTGACACCGGACAAGACTTCGATCATCAACCGGTACCACATTGATGTGAACCACAACCATTGGCAGCTTGACTCACTGGCGATGCACGCTTTGCTGGAGCCGATGTTCCTCATGCCGCTTGCGATCACGAAGATCGAATTCATTAACCGCTGGATTGATGCAAACGGGAACCTGAAAGCACGTGCGGTAATAAGCGGCCGCGGATTTCGCCCGCGTGCTTCCATAAGCATCAACGGCGTTCGCATCGACGGCCAGGTATTTCAGCGGTCGACGCACCAATACGACATCACGTTCTCTCCGCCGGCCGCACCTTCGTGGGATTTCACGATTCGGCAGAATACAACCCAGGGCCAGGAGGAAGCGGTCTTTTCGCTGAATCGCCCGCTGGCGCCGCAAGTCACCTACGACATTCTTCGTTACGCGCCGCAAAAAGAGAAAGCTCAGGCCCAGATGGATCTGCGTGTCAGTAGCTCCGGTTTTCAGAGCATCAGTTCCGTGCAACTCTTGCAGGACGGAGTGCTCATGCCGGAGTGGTCCTGTGTGCGGAATGCTGCGCTTCCGATTCCGCCTGCGCCAACGCGATCGAGGCGTTCGAAGAAAGCTCCGGAAACAACACGCGGAACCTGCAGTGTGGTTGGTGGCGGAGACGTTCTGGTCTCGCTGCGTTTTCCCAAAAAGAGCAACAACGAATCACTTATCTTCATAGTGACGGGTGACAGAGGTGACGCGACGGTGCTGAACATCTTGCCGCCCGCGCTGCCGACCATCACCAGCATCGTCAACGACGCTACGAAGAAAGGTGAAGGTTCGCCTGACGGTGGTTATTCCGTCGTGATTCACGGTGAGAATCTCGAACAAGTCGATCGCGTTTTCTTCGGGAAGAAAGCCGCGGTAATTCAGCAGTCATCGGCCGGCGTGATCACCGTGCAAGTGCCGAAGGGTGATGAAGGACCAGTCCGCGTTGTGCTGGAAACCAACACCGTCTACAGGAACAAGTTTCTATCTAACAGCGAAGATTTTGCTGATCCGGCTGAGACGCGAGCCATTTTTACTTACGTGAAGCCAAAAGCCTGACCACGACTGGCGCTGATTGAACAGTCGGGAAGGGGCATCGCCCCCGCTGAGACAGAGCGGGGGCGCTGGCCCCCTTCCTGACCTGTTCTACCTGTTAACGCTTCTACTTATCGTCGCACCGCCGACCTCACGCCATAAAATCTTGACGAACCTCACCGGCGTGCGTTATGTTGTTGGCCCACTTCTCAGAAGTAGGTTTACTGCTATGCTTCGTCATACGAGTCTTTTCCTATCGTAAGTCCTTTGCGGCCCGTTTGGCCGTGACCTCCAACTCTATTTACTCAAATTAGAAGTAGGCACACCTAAGTGTGTTTGTTGTTATGGGCATGGAAAATTTTATCCGTGACGCACATCACCAGCCGTCCGACTACGTCGCTTATCACGTGGCGCGCGAGCTGGCGGAGATGCATCCCGGAAAGACAATTCTGGAAGGAACTGACTGGGAATTCGATCTCGAAGCCTTCGTGCGCGCCGGCCAGTGCTCGATGGTGGAGCAGAAGTTTGTCTTTAGGCAGACGCGGATCAATTGGGAAGGCGTGGGCAAGAAGCTCAAACCCTGGACCAGGAACGCTTGGTTCAATGTCCTGTGGCAAGGCGAATTGCTCGACGTTGTTTTCATTAGCTGGGCTGAAGGCCAGTTTATTTCGCGGCATCAGTGGATCGTCGCTGACAGCGTCCCGGTCGCCGAGAAGTTCTACGACGCGGTTTGCGAATGGTCGTGCGAAGTGCGCGGCGAAATACTCGTGTATGAAAACGGGTACTTCGAAAAGAACAAGGAACTGTTTGACTCGATCAGAAGCGCGACGTTCGACAATCTCGTGCTCAGCCAATCGCTGAAGCAACAGGTCCAGGACGACTTCAAGCAGTTTTTCGAGTCGCGTGAGACTTACGAACGTTACGGCATTTCGTGGCGGCGCGGCTCGCTGTTCATCGGCCCGCCCGGCAACGGCAAGACGCACACGGTCAAGGCGCTCATCAATTCGTTGGGCCAGCCGTGCATCTACGTTCGCGGTTTTGCCGGTGACGGCACCGAACAGCAAAACATGGCGGAAGTCTTCAAGCGCGCGCGCATGTCGCCGTGCCTCGTCGTGCTCGAAGATCTCGACGCGATGCTCGACGGCAAAAATCGTTCGTTTTTCCTCAACGAGCTTGATGGGTTCAAGGCCAACACCGGCGTCGCGGTGCTGGCTACGACCAATCACCCGGAGAAACTTGACGTTGCGATTCTTGATCGCCCGAGCCGTTTCGATCGGAAGTACTACTTCAATCTGCCGGCGGAGGCGGAGCGCTCGGCGTACCTGCAGAAGTGGAACAGCGAACTCCAGCCGGAGTTGCGTATCTCGGATGCAACTGCGCCATTAGTAGTGAATCAAACGGAAGGCTTTTCGTTTGCCTACCTGAAGGAGTTGTTTGTTTCCGCAATGGTCCAATGGATGTCAAACGACGGCAAGACTGCGATGGGCGAAGTGATTCTCGGGCAAGTGACGCTGCTTCGTTCGCAAATGAACGACAAAAACGACGAGAAGAAGGAGAAGAAAAAGAAATGGTTCGCGCGGGTTAGTGGCTCATCGCGTAAATGACGACGTTGATGCCGACCTTGTACGCCGGCAGGCCGTACTTCACCGGATAGGAAGGATCGTTGATCCACTCCCAGGCGTCGCCCATGTCGCAGTTGCGCGAGATGAAACCGACCACGCGGCCTTTCTTGTTCAGCACGCCCATGTAGTGCGGCACGATTCCGCCTTTTTCCGAAGTGACGCCGCGTTGAGCGTTGTAGATGTTCGGCACCTGGACCACTTCTTCGACGTCGAGATACGAGTGAAAGATCGGATGGCTGAGTGGCAGATCCTGGATTTCAAACTCCGGATCGATCTTGTTTATCTGTTCCTGCACGTTGCGCCACTCGTACTCACCCCAGAAGTCGTCCCAGTAAATAAAGCCGCCGCGCATGATGTACTCGCGCAGCCGCGCGGCCTGCTCGGTTGAGAGTTCCATGAAGCCGGGCTCGACTGCGTAGAGGATCGGGTAATCGAAGATGCGGTCGTCGAGGATCTCGAGTTGTTCGGGACGCGGCGCGATCTTCAGGTTGGTGCCCGCCCACTCGCGCAAGCCGACGATGAAGTTGTTGTCGGCTTCAGGGAAGTCGGTGGTCCAGGTGCCGCCGCCATAGTAGTTGCGGCGGCCGCGAAACGGTGAATCGTAGATCGTGCGGACGAAGGTGTACTCGCCGAACGAGGGGCCGGCGTTTTGCTGAGTTGGGGTTGAACGGCGACGTTGGCGGAAGTTGTTGAAATCGTCGAACGGGCGTTGGGCCACGGATGGAATCAGCAGCGCCGCCAATACTGCCGCCGCGAAGATGATTTTAGAAATTTTCTTCATTATCCGTGGCTTACTGCTTTTGCCGTGCGCCAGATAAACGCCGGTAGTACTCCTCAACCGCCTTGCGATACTTCTCCGGCGCGGCCCCCTCATCACGCAGCCGCAGATTCGTGCGTCCGCTCTGCTGTTGCAACGTGCGACTGAGTTCGAGTTCGAGTTGCCGCAACGGTTCGACGACCTGTTGTTTCAGCCACGAAGCCGTTGCCGCGTCGCCGTCCATCCGACCGTCAGCCCGACGCCTGAGTTCTTCGATCACATCATCGAGACGCTGCGCGCCCAATCCAGTCGCGCCCCATTCACGCCGCAGGTCCTGCGCCTCACGCAAACGCTCGCGAATCTCCGCGGGAATCTGCCGGCTATCGCCCCAGTCGCCGCCGATCGGGCCGCCATTATCCGTACCGCTGCGTTGCCGGTTCGCCGACGTTTGACCGCCGTTTTGCGAGGCGCCGGCTTGTTGATTAGCTTGCTGATTGCCCTCGGAACCTTGCTGTCCCTGCTGCCCCTGACCCTGGCCTTGACCCTTCTGGCCTTGTTGTTGGCCCTGTTGACCTTGTTGCCCCTGTTGGCCTTGCGCTTGTTGTCCCTGACCTTGTTGCTGGCCATTGTTTCCATTGCGTCGTGCGTTCTCATCCAACCGGCGTCGCAACGAATCGAGATTGTCAGCCAACTGCCGCGTGCGATCGAGGTTCTCTTCCGCACTCGATGAGTTTGCGCCGCGCGCACTCTGCTCCGCCGCCTGCAAACGTTCG
>Ga0247688_1000454_pt1 | contig 11889 bp, 8 predicted proteins | sample CNK29_metaG_FD_182718 | JGI IMG/M metagenome (GOLD analysis project Ga0247688, IMG submission 182718) | Soil microbial communities from Purdue University Martell Research Forest, Indiana, United States - CNK29 | ecosystem: Environmental > Terrestrial > Soil > Temperate forest > Bulk soil | place...
CTGGCTGAAATAGATGCGCGCGATCTGCCAGCGCGTGCCGCCAATCGCTTTCATCACGCCGATCTGGCGCACCTGCGCAGCCATCATCGCCGTCAGCAGGTTGATTACCAGGATGCCGCTCAACACGAGCACGAACAGGCCAAAGCTCGACATCGCGAGCAACATCATGCCCATCAGATCTGAATGCGGATGCTTGCCGGGCGCCGGAATCTCGACGCGCCAAACTTCACGTCCGCGCGACTCGATCAGCGTCTTCACATCTTCCGCAACCTTGCGAATGTGATTTTCATTAAACCTGTCTTGGGCGACGAGAATGTTGAGCCGATCGAGAGCCGGTTTTTCGCCGAGTTGGGCCAACGTTGCGAGATTGATGTAACCGTAAACGATGTTCTCCATGCGCGCTTGCGCCTGGCCCACGTCGTGAACGCGGCCGGTAATCACGAGTGGTTGCTCGACGCCGTTCGCAGTCTTCACGATCACGGTATCGCCGATCTTCGCGCCGGCTACTTGAAACGCGTCGCGTTCGATCAGAATCTCGCCGAGCGCCGGCGGCCACGCGCCTTGTTCGGGCGTGAGTTTGCTGACGCGAATGTTGCCGTAGTCCTTCACGACAAAGAGCGTCAGGTTGTGCCACTGCATCGGGCCGGATTTAATCTGGCCGGTCACGACGCGGCGCGGTTCAGCGTCGCTCACTTCGGGGTTTTGCAGAATCGCGGCGACGAGATCGTCGTCAATCTCATCGACACGAAGGATGGCTGACGCGGGATTCGTCTCGAGATAACCGCGATCGAGCTCGCGGGTGAGAATCGCGTAGGACGACATGATCGCCGCGAACGCCGAAACTCCGAGCGCGATCGCCAGCACGACGAGCACCGTGCGCGCGCGCTCGTGCCAGAAGTCGCGGACTGCTTTGCGCCACGGTGTTGTCATTCGGCTAAATCCGTGGCAATACGGCCGTCGCTGATCTGGATTTTTCGATCGCTCACGCGAACAATGTCCGCTTCGTGAGTGGCAATCACAACCGTGGTGCCTTGATTCGCAAGTTCGCGAAACAGATCGAGAATGCCGCGCGCCGTGATCGAATCGAGATTGCCGGTCGGTTCATCAGCAATCATCACCGGCGGTTCGTTTGCGAGTGCGCGCGCGATCGCGACGCGCTGTTGCTCGCCGCCCGAAAGCGTGCTCGGCAACTTGTCAGCCTGTGGGCCAACGCCAACTCGTTCGAGCAACGCCACCGCACGCTGGCGTCGATCGCGTGCCGGAAACGTTTTGCAAAAATCCATCGGCAGCATTACGTTCTCCGCGGCGGTGAGCGTCGGCAACAGTTGAAAGAACTGAAAAACGAAACCGACATTGCGGCCACGCCAGGCGGCGAGCTTATTTTCCGGCAGCGTATGAATCACCGTTCCGGCCACGCTGATCATGCCGGACGACGGCCGATCGATGCCGGCGATCATGTTCAGCAGCGTCGATTTTCCGCTGCCTGACTTGCCGACGACGCCGACAAATTCACCTGTGCCGATCTCAACGTCGACGTCGCGCAAGGCGGCAAACGCGCCGGCGGGCGTTTCGTATTTCTTGTTTACCTGGTGTAGAGAGATCATAGGGTGCGCTACTCTAAGCGGCGTCTGGCCGAGTGTCCAGCGTCACGAGAGCGAAACTTGCCGTAAGCGAACAAAGAGGTAGGCAATGTCCGACAACGAACGACTGCATCTTGTCGCGTCGACGAAAAAGACTGATGCTCGCGTGCGGCGAACGCGCGACGCGCTCGGCGATGCGCTCGTGGCGCTGATGCAGGAAAAACCTTTCGACACGATCACCGTGCAGGACGTTTTGGATCGCGCGAAGGTCGGGCGTTCGACTTTCTATTCGCACTACAGCGACAAGGACGACCTCTTGATGAGCGACGCGGAGGAGTTTTTCGAATTGATCGCGACGGCGTTATCGACGCAAGGCGACAAATCTGATCGCGTGTTTCCGGTGCAGGAATTTTTCGCGCACATTTCCGAAGCGAAGCAGTTTGTGGAAGCGTTGATGTCGTCGGGGAAGTTTCACGACAACATGGAACTCGCGCACGGAATGTTTGCGCGCGGGATCGAGCAGCGCTTGTCGGAGTTGCCGCGCGGCCAGGGAATTTCAGCAAGCGAGCGTCCGGCGATTGCGTTTGCGCACGCAGGAACACTGTTGTCGTTGTTAACGTGGTGGATCGATCGCGGGATGAAGGAAACGCCGGCGGAGATGGACCGGTTATTTCACAGGATGGTATGGCAGGGAGTTGCGCCGCGAATTACTTGAGATCTACAGCAAACACTTTGACGTCGTCTTTCACACGTTCGAATTTCATTCCGAGCTTTTGCAGCAACTTGATCGAGGCCTCGTTGTCAGGGTTGACGATGGCGAGAATGCGCGTGAGGTTCAACCGCTCGCGGCCGTCGTTCATGACGGCGCTGGCGGCCTCGAACGCGAAGCCTTTATTCCAAAAGTCGGGCAGGAACGCAAAACCGATGTCGGGGTCCGGCAGATCGTCTCGCTTTAGCAGTCCGCACATGCCGACGGGCGTGAGCGAATCTTTGAGTTGGATCAGGCACAGGCCGAAGCCATGGCGCTCGTAGCTCGCTGCCGGACCGTTGCGAATGTACTGGCGCGCGCCTTCGAGGTCGCGCACCTGCTTGTCGCCGATGAAGCGCAGGAACGAAGGCTCGTTCAGAAGCGTGAGAATAAACGGCGCGTCGTCGTCGGTAAGCCGGCGAATTACTAATCGTTCGGTTTGGAGGTCTGTCATAGAATGCTGAGTATGTCAGAAAAAGGTTTTGCCTGTCTCGTGGTGATCTTGTGCGTGAGTTTTGGCGCGCACGGGTCCGACGTTTTGCATTACTCAGCAACAATCGAACCTGACATCGCCAACAAATCCGTCAAAGGATCTGTCTTGATCCGCGTGCTTACCACCTCGAACGTGGTGGACTTTGACTGCGGCGATCTCACCATCGATTCGGTTCAAGAAAACAACCAGCCTCTCCAGTTTTCGGTCAACGACCACAAGCTGCACGTCACGCTGCCGGAAGGAAAACGAGAGCGAGAAATCGACGTCCATTATCACGGATCACCAAAGCGCGGCATTCGCTTCTTCCCCGATCGACAACAGGTCTACACCGTTTTCTCAACGAGCCAGTGGATGGTCTGTGTCGACGATCCGTCCGACAAAGCAACCCTGGATTTGCAACTGATCCTGCCCGACACGCTTACGCCGATCGCCAACGGTCAACTCGTCTCCGAACGCACTCTGCCAAACAAGAACCACCTCACCGCGTGGCGGCAGCGTGCGCCGATTCCGAGTTACATCATCGGTTTCGCCGCCGGTCCATTTCAGGTTGTAAAGCAGAAGCAGGGAAACGTTGAGCTGCAATATCTCGCGACCAACTACACCAACGCTGAAGTCCAGCGCATCTTTCGCACGACGCCCGACATGCTCGAGTTTTTCGAAGATCGCGCAGGCGTGAAATACGCGGACAAGACTTACACGCAGGTGCTCGCGGCGGGCGGTGTCGAACAGGAGATGAGCAGCTTCACCGCGCTGAAGGAGTCGTACGGAAAGGACCTGCTCGACAACGAACAGGATCTTTGGCTTGGCGCGCACGAGTTTGCGCATCAGTGGTGGGGCAACATGGTGACCTGCCGCGACTGGACTCACTTCTGGCTCAACGAAGGCATCGCAACGTTTATGGCCGCCGCTTATCTCGAACATCGCTTCGGCCGCGCGGCGTATCTGCACGAGATCGACACCTATCGAACGAATTACGAGAAAGTGCGCGCCGCGGGGAAAGACAAATCGCTCGTCTTTCACGATTGGCTAAACCCGACGCGAGAGGATCGGTCGCTCGTTTACGACAAGGGCGCTTACGTCATGCACTTGCTGCGTGAAGAGATGGGGGAGAGCGCTTTCTGGAAAGGTTTGCAGATCTTCACGCGACGGCATTTTGGGAAGTCAGTCGTCACGAGCGACTTCATCGCCGCGATGGAAGAAGCCAACGGAAAGAGCTTGCATGCGTTCTTCGCGAAGTGGGTGCTTTAGCGTTGCCTTTTCACCATTTGCTGTTGCACTACTTTTGATACGACCGCGTCGAATCCCGATCGTTCGCCGCCGTTCTTCTTCTCTTTAGCAGCGATGAAGTCAGCTCGTTGCTTCGATAGCGTCGTGATCTGTGAGCGAATCTCGCGGCGTTCGGCGAGACGCTTTTCAATCTCCTGACGGCGTTGCTCAGGCGACATTGACTGGAACCAGGCCGGCAGGTCCGCCGGATTTATGGCCTCGATTTTTAGCGAGCCGTTTTCGATGTCCTGCAACAGATCTCCGACATAGGCTTTGTTACTCAAAACTTTATTAACCGCACGTTCAGCCTTTGCTTCTTCCGGAGCGTCGAGCACGCGCGACTCGGTGGCCGCTGCTTGCGTTGCCACTGCCTTTCTTCTGGCTTCCGCGTCGGCTTCGCCCGCGAACCCGTACGAAACAAAGGTCGCACCGAGTTTGTTTGCCAATTCACCCAACTGTTCGTCGTAAGGCGTCGCGATCGCTTGCACGCCGCCATTTGCCGGAACTGCAAAGTATTGGCCGTCGCCTCTTCGAGCAATGGCTTGCCAGGCTTGAGTCGTTACCGCCAGGTTTCCGCATTGAATCGTGTTGACAATGATGCCTTTCTGAATGGCGTTCGTGGCGGTGGTGAGCGTGTCGACGGTGTTGTCGTAGTCGTTGTGCGGCGGAGCGTCACCGACCAGAAACATGATTTGCGTCAGGTCAGGCGCGGTTGCCGACCAACCGGCTCTGTTGAGTCCGTCGGCCAACGCGGTGCGCACGTCCTCCGGAAGATCACCGCCACCCTCAGCGCGGTAATCCATGAGCGTGGTGTAGACCTTGTCCAGATCGTCCGTCAACGGCAGCACCTTCGTCACGTAAGCATCGCCACGATCGCGATAGGCGACGAGACCGATGCGTACGGAGGCATGCGAGGTCTGCATTACGCCGTTGACAATGCCCCAGATGCGTTGTTTCGCGCCGTCGAGCAGCCCGCCCATCGAACCGGTGGTGTCGAGAACGAATACCATCTCGAGCCGAGCGGCCGGGACTTCGGTAGCGACGGGATTGGTGATCGGATCTATTTCATTAACGAAACGCCAGCGTGTCAGCCAAATACTGGCCACGCCGACGCCAATGATGAACGTGATAACTGCGACTAGAATTCTCGCGGACAGCGATTTCATGGTGAGAACCTCCCCTTCGAGCACACAACTCGATCATGACAAGTTCTCTATTAGACGCGTGAGTGAGGAATTCGTTCCCGTTAGAACACGGACGAACTTATTTAAACTGAGGACCCCGATTTATGGCTCCAGTTTGCTGGAGTCGTCACGCTTTTTCACGTAGATGTCTCCGCGCTTCGTCATGCCGGATTTTTGCGCGAGTGTCACCAGCACTGATTCCAGCAGTTGCTTATCGTCGATTTTGAAGCTCATGATGCCGCTGACGTGCGAATCGGGATCGCTGTATTGCAGCGTCAGGTAGCGCACCTTTGTCTTGATAAAGCGCGCCGGCAGCGAATAGACCGACGGCACGTTGCTGGCTACGGTCGCCGCCGCGGGCTGCACTTTCTTGGTGTCGGAGTAAACGGAAGTCAAAGACTCGTAAGGCATCGAGATCTCTTTGGGCGTCTTGCCGTCTTTGAAGACCAGTCGATTGTTGTTGTCGTCGAAGGTGAGCGTGCCGTCCATCGTCTTGTTGTAGCCGAAATAGCCGCCTTCGTACTTGGCTTTCACATTCGACGGCGCCGGTGCAGTCGGCGCGGGGTCCGCAGCTTTGGCCGGCTCGGATTCCGTCGTCGTGCGGGGACGTTGCGCCAAAGCACCGGAGGACAACGCTCCGAGTAGAAGCACGGTGAAAAGAATTCGCATGTAAGTCTCCTTAAGCCGGGTTGAAATTTTATTTAGCAACTGCCCAAACAGGTATCTGGTACAACATCCACCAAAGCACCAACTGCGCAACCAGAACAACAACGCCTATCATCGCGCTGAAGTAACAAGCCGAACGCGTCGCGACGGTTTGCGGCGAGCGAAATGACCTTACGACTCCGACTGCTCCAGCTATCACCGCACCCGGACAGAACAGAATGCCGAGATATGGCACCAGCGAGTAAGTCGCGAAGGCGCGTGCGACTGCGGGTAATCCGTTCGAACTGTCGTCAAGGGTCGTTACGCTCATTGCGTCTTCGCAAACGGTTTCACACGCTCGATCGATTCTTTGAAGTCCGGGTCGTTAGGCGCGAGCGCCGAACCGCGCTGATACGCCGCGAGAGCCTTCGTGTAATTCTTCGTCACTTCATACGCATAGCCAAGCTCGCGATAGACGTTCGGATCATCGGGCGACTTCTTCGACGCGGTATCGAGTGCGGCGATGGCTTTCGGGAAGTTGGCCGCGCGCGATTGGGCCACGCCTAACAAGTAGAACGTAACGCCGGTCGCGTCCGGTCCGGCTGTGGCGCGGTCGAGCGCCGCCGCAGCTCGTGCATATTGCTTCGCGCCGATCAGGGCCTGCCCGAAAAGCGTGACTGCCTCAACGTCAGTGCGCAGCTTGATCAGCGATTCACCGGCGCGCACGGCGTTGATGTAATCAGCGTCGGATTTTGTTGCGTCAGTGCTCATCGCGGCGCGGCGCAAGTATGATGAAGTCAGCAGCGTCCACGCGCCCGTCATGCGCGCGTCGTTAACGGTGGCCCGATTCAGTGACGCAATCGCGCCGTCGAGATCGTTTTTGCCGAGCGCGATCTGCGCGAGATAAAAGAGCGACAAAGAGTCTTTGGGATTAAGTTTGACGACGGAGTTGAAACTCTTTTCCGCGTCGGCAACTTTTCCGGTTTTGTATTCGGAGATGCCGCGGTAATAAATCATCATTGCATCGGGCTGCGCGGCGTTGCGCGAGGTGGCCGCGACGAGTAACGGCAGCGCTTCCTGATATCTTTCCGAAAGCACGTAAGCCTGGCCGAGCGCGCTTTCGGTGTTCGGATCTTCCTGCTTCGAGCTGCGTTGTAACTGAACTGCCTTCTCCAGATCTTTCGCAGCGTCGGCGTATTGCTTCAGGTTCAACTCGGCAAAGCCGGCGATCTTCCACGCTTCCGGATCGTTTGGATGGAGCGCCGCGAGATCCTTCGCTTCTTTCGCCGCAGCCGCAAACTGTTTCTGCTCGAGCAGCAGATACGCGTGCTTCGTGTCGGCAGCCGCGACCGTATTCACCACGGGCTTAACCGGTTGCACGTCGAGCAATGAATCATCGGAACTAGTGCGTTTGGCTGTGGGCGCAGGAGTCGGTTCGGGCCGGAGCAAAGGGTCCGAGTCTTTGGTTGTGGTAGTGCTCTTTTGGCTCGACCTGACGCGCCGCGGTCGCGTGGTCTGGGCCTGCGACTCGGCCACGAGAAATATGAAAACGAAGCCGAGGGTAAAAAGGCGGACGATAGGCGTAAATCTATTCATAGTGCAAACGATTGTATTGCGGGAGAGGGACAGGTTGAAAGCTCAGATCCCCGTTGTTCGTTGAACAGACGTTCGGATGCTGCCAAACCCCGCGGAGTTCGCCTACGAGAGTAAAACCGGAAGAGGATCTTAAAAATTCAGCTTGACGCCAAACTGAAACTGCCGCGGATCGAAGGCCGCCGTCGGGCGGCTGTAGTAACGGCCGTTGTTCGCGCGTTGGTTGAAAGCCTTCACGTCGTCGATAAACGGCGAGGCGGCCGCTTCGTTGAAGCGATTGAACAGGTTGAAGCCCTCGGCAATCAGTTCCAAACGCACGCGCTCGCCAATCGGGATCATCTTCGCGAGGCGCATGTCGAGTGACATGAAGCTATGGGTCAGGCCGAAGTCGCGGCCCAAACTACCACTCGTAAACTGGCCGTTGGTAATTATGCCAACGCAGCCCTGCGCGCCGGCAACGCAGAGCGTGCCGTCGGACAGGACAGTCGGGCGATCGGTCTGGTTTGACTGATCGTTGTTGGTGTCCTGGTTGCTGAGAATATTGAACGGGCGTCCTGACGAGATTTCGAAGATCGGCGCCAGCGTGAAGTTCGATAGCGCACGCTGCCAACCGCTGCCCTTGGTCCAGGGCGCCGGCGACGCGAGCACGCCGCTGAACACAAACCGGTGACGCTGATCGAATAACGAATCCGCGCGTTCAGCGCCGAAGTTACGGTTGTCCTGCGGCAGCAGAAGCGTTTGCAGGTCGGATGAATCGTCGATTGAGTGGGACCAGGTATACGACGCCAAGAATTGGAAGTGGCTTGAGAAGCGCTTCTTCACGTCGACGTTCAGCGCGTTGTAGGTTGAGTTGCCGTCAGAAGTTTGCGCGTTGATTGAACCGAACGGCGTAATCGTTCCCGGCGTTCGCAACGAACCCGGCAGAGCACTGTTCAAGACGCCCGGAGTTACGAGCCCGCCTGACAGCGCCTGGGCCAGAAAGTAGTTCGGAGCGTTGGGCCGGAAGAAGTTTGCGATACCGGCATTGACGATGCGACTGCTGAGATTCGTTAGCGGCGCCGCCACCATGCCCGGAATGATGATCGCGAACGTTTGACCGGCAGTCGGATACGCCGGAGCGCCGGTCGGCGTGGTCATCGTGAAGCACTGCAATGGCACACCAAACGGACAAGCCGCACCGCTGGTCGGAATCGAAAACGCAACGGCTTCCGTCGTGCTTACCGGATTGCGGCCCGCGAAGCGGAAGAAGTTCTGAATCTGAAGATCCGTGCGCGGCGCGTTGATGTCGAGCGGATGCGGCAAGTGATGCGCGCCAACGAAGATGTAGCTCGCCGACAGCGTCATGTTCTTCGACAGCTCACGCTCGACCGTGAAGTTGCCTTGATTCGCGTAAGCGTATTCAAAGTTCTTCTGCACGTGCAGCGTGAACGGCAACACCGGGCCAAAACCGGGGAACGTCTGATCGTTGAATCGCTGGCGGCCGAACTGATACTGCGCACCGGCGGCGACACCCGGCGTCAAAACACCCGGCGGGCAGATTGGATTTCCGCCGCCCGGAGGACAGACGGTTCCTTGAAAGACCTGCGCCGCGTTCAGCAGCGACGTCGGCGACGGGCTGCCCGGGGTCAGAATGCCTTGTTGCTGTTGCACTGCGTCCGCGATGTCAGAGTTGAACGCGATCGCGAGCAGCGGGTGGTCGTAGAAAAGCCCGAACGCGGCGCGAATGACCGTCTTGCCGTCGTTCCTCGGATCCCACGCTACCGCCAGGCGCGGCGCCCAGTTGTTCTTGTCGCGTGGAAAACCTTGCTGCACACCCATCGCGTCCTGGGCCGCCAGGATGTCAGCGGCGGAAAGGCTGATGCCCGACAACGGATCATGCAACGGCAGCGTCGGAATTTGTTCGGTGATCTCGTAGTCGTAACGCACGCCGTAATTCAACGTCAGGTTTGGCCGGACTTTCCACGAATCCTGCGCGAAAAACGCGAGCGGCTTGTTGCTGATGCTGCTGACCGGGTCGCCAAAACCCTGAATGAAGTTCGTCGGGAATCCGAGGCCGTATTGTTGGACCGGTGTGAAATCCGGCGGCGGTTGCAGGCTCGCCGGCAGCGTACAAAGTTGCGCGATGAGAGTACACGCGCCGAGTCCGCCGAAGTTGAAAAGCCCGGCGAAGTTCAATTCGAAGATCGCTTCAGGGATGCGAACGAAAGCCGCGTCGCCGCCAAACTTGAAGGTGTGATTTCCGTGAACGAGATTCACGTTGTCAGTGAACTCGTAACGCGTCTCGGTGCGAACCACCGGCGAGAACAATTCGCGACCGATGAAGGCCGCTCCGGAAATGTTGAAAGCAACGGCGTCGCCATTTTGTGACTTGAACGTGGCGCGCCGCTCACCGAAGTTGAACCGCGCTTCATTGACGATGCTGTTCGAAAGCGTCGACGTCAGCGTCGTGACCGCGGAGAAGTCGCGCAACGTTTGAATGCCGGTGCGCGAGAAGTCGTTCTGGCCCAACGACTGGTTTTGCGACTCGACCTGGATGCCGGTGATCGTGCTCGGATTGTAACCAAACCGGAAACTGAGCTGATGCTTGTTAGTGATCAGATGATCGAGCCGGAACGAGTTGAACGTCGTTCGATCAGTTACTGGAAAGATCGACTGCAAGCCACGCAACGCGCGAAACGCGATCGGTTGGCCCTGGCTGTTGGCAGTCGAGAGCGGAATCGGCGCGCCGGTCAGGAAGAACCTGTTGCCGATCACGGTGCCGGGCGTGAATGGTGCGCCAGTCGCGAGTAGCGGATTGAAGCCGTTGAGCGCCGTGCTGCCACCGCCCGAAGCAAGGTAAGCGTAGGCGATGCCGAGCTGAGCAATTTGGCCACCCTGCGCCAGCAGGTTGTTGATGTAAGTCGCCTGTTCCGGCCGGATGTTGGTCAGCGTCTGGGCCGGAAAACCGGGCGCAAGCGGCGGCAAGACGACCGAACCAGTCAAACCCTGGGCGACGTTGCTGGTGAAAAAACCCGATTCATTGCGGCGACGTTGTTCGAAAGCAAAGAAGAAGAACGTGCGATCGCGATCGAATGGACCACCAATCGTGAAGCCGTACTGCGTGCGGGTGAACGGCGGATCTTCGATCGGAGCAAACGCATTGCGCGCCTGAAAACTTCGGTGGCGCAGGAAGCCAAACATGTTTCCGTGAAAATCGTTTGTGCCCGACTTCGTGACGACGTTGACGACGCCACCGGCCGAACGCCCAAACTCCGGCGCGAATGAATTCGTCACCACCTGAAACTCCTGCACCGCTTCCTGGCTCACAGTTGAGCGAGACGCGTTCACGGAGTTGTCCGTGTTGTCGGCGCCGTCAACCTGGACGAGGTTGGAACGGCCGCGTTGGCCGCCGAAGTTCAAACCCGTGGTGGGCGCTGGTCCAATCGGACGACCGTTGTCGCGGCCGACGGTCGAAGTAGTCAGGGCAAACGAGAGATAGTTGCGCTCGTTGATCGGAAGATTGTTGATTCGTTGCTGATCGATGGTTGTAGCGACGGCGGTTTTCGAAGTCTCGATGATTTCAGAAGTCGCATCGGAGATAGTGACACTCTCAGTGATCTGTCCCGGTTCGAGCGTGACGTCGACGTCCGCGACCTGGCCGATCGTGAGCGTGACTTTCGTCAACACGGCTTTCTTGAAGTTGGCAGCTTCGACAGTGACTTCGTAATCGCCGGGCGGCAGATTGACGACGCGATAGTAGCCGGCGTCGTTCGTCGTCGCGCTGCGCGAGATGTTTGTGCCGGGATTGCGTGCCGTGACGGTGGCGTTTGGCACCACAGCGCCGGACGAGTCTTTCACAGATCCCTGAAGGTCGGCGGCATTCGCCTGAGCTTGTCCCAAGGCCACGCTTGCAGACACCAGCAAGATCGCTAGCAGAGAGATGAGTTGAAAAGATCCGAAACGCCAGGACTTCAACGATACCAACATCGTCATATTCTCCTTAACTAGTTTCGCGGCTATGGACTCGCACTCAATGAGTTCTTGAAGGTTCGGTCGTTTACCCTGGGACGGGAGATGACAGAGAGACCGGTACAGCCTCGCCTTTTTACTCTAAAAAGAGTAGGCGTGGCAACAATTATAATTTCGGTCGTGTTTCGCGCATGTTCAAACAGAGCGGTGGTTTACGCCGGCTGCTGAACGCGTGGCGCGCGCGACTCGGCTGCGGAAGCGCTCGCTTGCGCCAAAGAGCGCGACGCCCAACTCGGTGAGGCGCGGGTGAAACGCGGCGCGGCGCAGAAGGCTGCAAATTTTTAGTCGTGAGTCGAATTTTTTCCGATAGCTTTCGACGTAATCAGCGGCGAGGAGCGCGGCGTCCAGTTTGTTGCGGTGGCGAACAATTAC
>Ga0247688_1000455_pt1 | contig 11821 bp, 7 predicted proteins | sample CNK29_metaG_FD_182718 | JGI IMG/M metagenome (GOLD analysis project Ga0247688, IMG submission 182718) | Soil microbial communities from Purdue University Martell Research Forest, Indiana, United States - CNK29 | ecosystem: Environmental > Terrestrial > Soil > Temperate forest > Bulk soil | place...
GTTTCTCGTAGCATTCAACGAGACGTAGATCCCGCCGTAGTCGAGGAATCCGAGCGGTTGGGGCAGGATTTTCGTCGCGATCGAATTCGCGACTTGGGCCGCATGATCGACCGCATGCAATTTCGCAAGATAGTTATTGATTGCCTCTCAAACACTGGAGTGCGGCTACTCGACGTACTGAGCCGCATGCGCAGCCGGGTTAACGCCAACCCAGCCTGTCTCAGGTTCTTTCAGCAGAACTTCAGACTCTCACCTGACAGCCTTTTCCTGCCCAACCGTAATCCCACGATAACGGTTGATGCCGGACTGACAGTTAGCGGTAGAACTCGCTGTCCTGAACCCGCTGTCCTTGTTCAGGGAGCACTTTGTGGATCGCCACTCCGGGAGCGAGTCATCATGCACGAGCTGACTCACTATGCCGGTTGCTTAACCAGTACGAATACGCCGAGTTCCGAGGCATTAGCGGAACAAGGCGCGGACGTGTGCATGGGGACAGTTCGGGAAGCCTTGGACGCAGCGCGCCAGGTCGCACCGACCGCAGCGCCTCAGCCGCCGCAGCAGGGAACTCATCCAGTCCAACGCAAGGTGATTCACGATGAGCCATGAGACACTAACGATCTCATCGAAATTGCTATATGCTGGACTAAAGCAGGTTCAGATTAAACGGCAGGCCCTAACAAGAATTGGCCTTTGACGGAGGAGGATGAAATGTTAGCTTTTGCCTCTCAATCTAACAGCGATCGTGCTTCTGTCAGGAACCAGAGTTTGAAAGTCAAAGCTGCCGCTCCTTCTCCAGCGCATATCCAACCTGTGATGGGAGTCGATGGTCCAGCTATTCAGCGCAAAGCATCGTGCGCTTGCGGCGGCGGTTGTCCCCGGTGCAACGCCGAGTCTAATGATCTAAACGTTTCGCAGCCTGGCGACCCGGCTGAGATCCAGGCAGATCAGATCGCCGATAAGGTAATGCGGATGGCCGTCGATCCATCTCCAATGGCGGGGATTCATGCAAAGGTTGCGCCCCGAACCAGCCATCCAAGCCGCTCTCAGAGTTCGGGTAGTGGTCCAGTAGAAAATAGTATCTCGGACAAAATATATTCATCACGCGGCAGTGGAAGCGCGCTTGACCAAAACACCCGAGGCTTTATGGAAAGCCGTTTTCATGCTGATTTCGGCGACGTGCGTGTTCATACCGGGATCGAAGCTGAAGGACTAAGTCGTGATCTCAATGCAAAAGCCTTCACAATCGGAAGCGATATCTACTTCGGCTCGGGGCAGTACGAGCCTGGGATCGCGAAGGGTAATCATTTGATAGCCCATGAGCTGGCGCATACTCTCCAACAGAGGACCTCCGCGGAATTTGGAATTCAGAAACAGGATGACTCAATTGAAGTTGAGTTCATCGAAACACCCTACGCCGAAACATTGGAACTCCACAACCGGGGCATCGATCTGCCGGTGGTTGGAACGCCTCCGCCAGTGAGGCAGCAGCAAGTTTTAAACGGAAGCCCTTGGAGTCTAAATGGCCGGCGAGCGAACAATACTAAACGGGCTCCTGGATTTACGGGGAACACTAGTGGTACGCACATCAGCCATATTGATGTGCAAATTAATCCTGCAGGTGACAGCACAGCAAGCTTGAGGTGGGCGAATATGGGTAACAGCCCCGGCTATAATTTGCCTGCCAGTCTCCGGACTTCGCCAGGCGCCGGAAACTGTGCGGTAGATTGCAGCGATCTTGCGCAAAGCCAGCAGCCCGGTTCACACTGCACTCCACTTTCACCACCCGATTACGTTGTTCAGGGCTTTTCACCTCATCTAGGCAGCTATCCGACAGCGACCTTTGTGACTTGGTATAACTACGATCGCGGCGTTGCGTTTCACTACTATGCTGTTCCTTCGCGGCCTGAATCACATGGTTGTACCAGGCTAGATCATGCCGAAAATGGCGCGGAGTGGATATATGACAACAGCCTTCCCGGCGTCACCACGGTGACCGTTAACCGAGACGCTTCGTTAGGTCCCGGTCCCATGTGCTGGCGTAGGGGAAGTCTGATTCCCAGGCCGCAGCCGCAGCCAGGATCCGGCCCCTAAGACTCCGTAAACTGGTTCCTCGGCAGCCAACAATGCGGGGATGCAGGCACTCCGTTGAAACGGTACCGGATAGGTGCTGAGTGTGGAGGTGTTGGGCAATCCCATGCGCAGCGTTGGTATTGTGGGCTCATTGATCAAATCCTCAGCCCAACTCATCTCAAGGTAAGGTGGTTCCAGAGATCTTCCTTGCCAGACTTTTGCCAGACTTTTTGAAGTGCAGGTGCCGCTACGAGCAGCCTAAATTGTTTTAACCTGGACGCAATCCGCTGTCATTTGCTTGAAAGTCCATTCGACAATCTCGTCAAAGTCGATCCTCTCCCATTTCTGAACTGGGCAACCTGACTGTGAGGAAGCTTTCGCATGGGATGAGGAAAAGTCCACAAAATCCGCGATATTTTCTTCGACTTGCAGCCAACACGAGCGGGTACGACGCTTGCCAGATCACTTTGTGAAGCTGTGTGACAGCGAGGTGAACTGATGAAAATTCTTATTGCTTATGACGGTTCCGATTGTGCCGATGCTGCGCTCGATGATCTGACCCAAGCCGCATTACCACCAACTTGTGAAGCTTATATATTGTCGGTGGCTGAAGTGTGGCTTCCGCCGCCACCACCTTCAAGTTACGAAATCATTGAAGAGGCCCGTAAAGCCAACTCCCCCGCTGAACTACAACGCGATTTTGGAAAACAGTGTGCGGCCGCCAAAGAGGCGCTGACGCTGGCCGCGCGCGCGCGTGATCGCGTTCAGGCTCTCTTTCCAAATTGGAAGATTACAGTTGACTCATCCTGTGGTTCACCGGCCTGGGAATTGGTTGCGAGAGCCGACGAATGGAAACCCGACTTGATCGTCGTTGGATCACACGGGCGCACCGCTCTCGGACGCTTCGTTTTAGGAAGCGTTTCACAGCGTGTGCTTACTGAAGCTTTGTGCTCCGTGAGAATTGCGCGTGGTCGTCTCGAAGAACCGAATTCGCCAGTGAGGATCATCGTGGGAACCGATGGATCCCCACAAAGCGAGGAAGGTTTGAGAGCGGTTGCCGCGCGTCACTGGCCGCTCCAAAGTGAAGTCAAGATCGTTTTGGTTGACGATCCGTTAGCGCCCGAGTTCCTCGGAAAAGTGATTCCCGCGCTCGGAAAGGTAATCGAAGAAGATCGACAAGAAGAGCGAGCCTGGGTGGCAAAGATTGCCAAAGAGTCCGTAGAGATATTACGCGCGGCAGGAGTCAAAGTTACCTGTGTGGTGAGGGAAGGTGATCCAAAACAGGAACTCTGCAAGGCAGCCGAAGAGTGGAACGCCAACTGTATCTTCGTTGGTTCCGCCGGTTTCAGCAATCGGTTTGAAAGATTTGTGTTGGGGAGTGTCTCTGCAGCAGTTGCGGCCCGGGCGCACTGTTCGGTTGAAGTCGTTCGCAAGCCTGTGAAGCATTAGTCAATTTCGGATCATCATAGATTCAGAAAGGCATGCACATGATGAGAACGCTGAACAACGAAGAAGCGCGGCGTCTTTTGCAGACCGCGAAGGTTTCACGACTCGGTTGTATTGTGAAGGGTGAACCATACGTCGTTCCCATCAACTGCTATTTGGAAGGTGACTACTTGTATAGCCACTCTCTGGCGGGCCTTAAGATTACTGGCCTGCGTGAGAATCCGTGCGCCTGTGTTCAAGTGGACGAAATCGAGAGCGACTTGCGTTGGCGCAGTGCAATTGCTTTTGGCCAGTATGAAGAAATTAGCAAGCCCGACGAACGTGCGGATGTTCTCAACAAGCTGCTTCACAGATTTCCTATGTTGACTCCGGTCGAATCAAACATTGCCGTCGACGGTTCGGCGCCGGAACTCGTCGTTTTTCGAATCAGGATTGAGCGCCTCACGGGAGTTTCGGAGGGCTAAGACATCAGATAGACTCTCTCGCCAATGCGTCAAGATCAGTTTATTGCGGAAAGGAGCCTGGCCACGCGCCGTGACGGCGACGTCGTTTTGCGTGATGGCTCAACGGTTCATATTCGGGTCATGACTCCGGCCGATGAAGCCGGTCTCTGTTCATTATTGACCTCATTATCGGAAGAATCCCGCTGGCTGCGCTTCTACTGTGCGCAGAACAGTGCCGGCCTCGCTGCCGAAGCAAACCGCGAGGTGAACCTGGACCACACGTTTGGATTAATAGCCTGCAGTGGCGACGAAGATCGCGTCGTGGGCCATGCATTCTATGTGGGCATCGACGAGCAACGTGCCGAGGTCGCTTTTACTATCGCGAACGAATTTCAGGGACGTGGCCTCGGCACCATTTTGCTGTGCCAACTGGCAGATGTCGCCGCGGCGAACGGAATCAAGATCTTTGAAGCCGAAGTGGTCGCGTCGAATCATGCGATGCTCCACGTGTTCCGCGAATCAGGATTTACGATCGAAGTCAACGCGACCGCCGGGCAGCTTCACGTTGTTTTTCCAACCTCGTTTACCGCTGAAGCTCGCAAGCAGTTTGAGCGCCGGGAGTCCATCGCTGCGGTAAACGCATTGAAGCTTTTCTTTCAGCCTCGTGCCGTTGCCGTGATCGGCGCCTCGCGCCAGCGTGGAACAATCGGCGCAGAGATCCTGCATAACTTGTTGAGCTTTGGCTTCCACGGTCCGGTTTATCCTGTCAATCCTGCCGCAACTTCCATCGAGAATGTCAAAGCCTATCCGACACTCGAGGCTATTCCTGGTCCAGTCGATCTCGCCGTGATCGTTGTTCCCGCCGCGAAGGTGATTGAGATTGCAAGTGAATGCGCGCGAAAGGGCGTGAAGGCCCTGGTCGTCATCTCTGCCGGCTTCTCGGAGACAGGCGAGGAAGGGAAGCAGCGACAAGCTGAATTGGCCAATGTTTGTCGCAACGCCGGCATGAGATTGATTGGCCCAAACTGCATGGGCATCGTCAATACAAATCCCGATGTCCTGCTCGATGCGACGTTTGCTCCCGGAGTTCCGCCGCGTGGACGCGTCGGGTTTTCATCTCAGAGCGGTGCGCTTGGGCTGGCGATCATGGAGTTTGCAAATTCGCTTGGCCTGGGCATTTCAACGTTTGTCTCCGTCGGCAACAAAGCGGACATTTCCGGAAACGATCTATTGCGTTATTGGGAGGCAGATGACGACACGGATGTGATTCTTCTTTATCTCGAGTCGTTCGGAAATCCAAAGAAGTTTTCCGAAATAGCCCGCCGCGTCGGGCGCAAGAAACCTATCGCCGTGGTGAAGAGTGGACGCTCGGCCGCGGGTGCGCGCGCCACTTCATCGCACACCGGCGCGCTGCTCGCTGCTTCCGATGTCACGGTTGATGCGCTGTTTCGACAAGCCGGTGTTGTTCGCACAGACACGCTTTCGGAACTGTTTGACGTGGCTTCGTTATTCGCGAACCAGCCACTGCCGAAGGGCAACCGGGTAGGGATCATAACCAACGCCGGCGGGCCTGCGATTCTCTGCGCTGATGCTTGTGAAGCTCGTGGGCTTGAGATCCCGGTTCTGTCAGATGCCAGTCAGGCTCAACTCCGCGCGTTTCTTCCAGCAGGTGCTAGTGTCGGCAATCCAGTGGACATGACTGCTTCCGCGCCAGCCGAGCATTACCGAAAAGCAATCGAGATTGTTGGCGGAGACGAGAACATTGATTCATTAATCGTAATTTTTACGCCCCCGCTGGTGACTCGCGCTGAAGACGTCGCCAAATGCATCGTCGCTGCGGTGCAGCATATCGACAGAAGTAAACCGGTGCTGAGTGTTTTTCTTTCCGCTCAACAGGCTCCGCAGGAATTGCGAACAACGAAACTCGCGATACCGTCTTATTCATTTCCTGAGACTGCGGCGATCGCTTTAGCGCGAGCGACGCGTTATCAGGAGTGGCGCGAGCGACGCGAAACGTATCCAGCGAAGTTTGCGGATATCCGTGCGGACCAGGCGGCGGCCGTCGTAGCGTCGGCTCTTGCTCGCGGTGAAGGCTGGTTGCTGCCCGATGAGGTGGCGAAGATCTGTGCCTGTTACGGCTTGCCTTTGATTACGCAAAGAGTGGTGGCGAGCGCTGAAGAGGCGGCGAAAGTAGCAGAAGAATTCGGCGGTCCGGTTGCTCTGAAAGTTATTGCACCCGGGTTAATACATAAAACTGAAGCAGGCGCAGTGAGGCTTCATTTGCATGGTGCGGAAGCGGTTCATCAGGCGGCGCAGGAAGTGAGTGAACGATTGAAGTCGCAGGGACTCTTGCCGTCGGGCTTTCTAATTCAGGAAATGGCTAAGCCAGGCATCGAGATGCTGGTCGGCGTGGTACACGATCCACAGTTTGGCCCAGTCGTAGCTTGCGGTGCCGGCGGAGTGCAGGTGGAGTTATTGAAAGACGTCTCGATACGTCTCACTCCTCTTTCAAACGAAGACGCGGGCGAGATGATCCGCGAACTTAAGACTTATCGATTACTCACGGGATTTCGCGGCAGTGTTGCGTCCGACATAGCGGCGTTGGAAGAAGCCCTGTTACGCGTGAGTGCGTTGGTCGAAGACATTCCCCAGATAGCAGAACTCGATTGCAACCCATTAGTGCTTCACGAGACGGGTGCAACTATTCTCGACGCGCGCATTCGCGTAACTGCGGTTGCGCCCAAGCCGCTGGTTGGCGCTCGTCGCTGAGTTTATCCGTCGTAGACCAGATCGTCGTACTCCTCGTTACAGACTTCGCAGCGAAACGGATTGTCTAAACCGGAGTTTATCGCCTCCATATAAAGGCGATAACCGTCTTCATCCACGTAAAGCTCTTTGGCACACATGCCACAACGCACCTCGTGTTGATTGTTGTCAGTCATGGCAGGGGTAGCAGTCGCCGGGCTTCGTTGAATTTCATCGGTATATGAGCGAACTGTTGACATAATCCCTCCTCTAGTTTTGTGTATTCGAATAAGTACGGTCTCTGTAGGGGCAAAGCTTGTGCCCTGGAAAATACGGTGAGTTCGAAGCGGGTTTGCGTTAGAGTGCGGAAAACGGCTCTCGTGCGTGCGAAGTTTTGCTCAGTCTGCAAGCTCTGATGCGGCAATCGGAATCACACCAGCAAGCGAGCCTGATCGATTTGAGCCTTCACCTGAGATCTCCATCTCAGCCGTAAACTAAAGGCGCCCGTCGTCGTCGCCGCAACGCGAACTTCGTCACCTCGACAATGCCTATCGGCAGCAGAGTGCAAGCAACGATCACCGTCCAATCTATTGCAGACAGCTTTACTGTTCCGAGGACCGCTGCAAGCGGTTTCAAGTAGACAGCCAGTAGCTGTAACGCCACCACGATGAGCGCCGCGACCCAAAGAAAAGGATTTCTGAAGATTCCGTCGATAGCGGAACGTGTGCGCGAGCGGCAATTGAACGTATGACCAAGTTGGACCGCTATCAGGACAAAGAGGGCAATAGTTCGCGCATGAGAACCTGGTCCATAAGCGTCGAGCGCCCACATGTAAGCGCCGAGTGCGATCGCTGCCAGCATTGCGGCTTGCCAACCAATCAACACGAGGAATGGCTTTGACAACAGAGTCGTATGCGAGCTTCGTGGCGGCCGGTTCATGATGTCCCTCGAAGCGGGCTCGACAGCCAAAGCCAATGCTGGAAATACGTCCGTTACCAGATTCATCCAGAGAATTTGCAGTGGCAACAGCGGCAAGGGCCAGCCGGCCGCGATGGCCGTGAAGATCACGAGTACTTCACCAAGATTATGAGAAAACATCATGTGCACAAACTTGGTGATGTTCGAATAGATCGTGCGGCCACCTTCGACGGCTTTCAGAATAGTTGCGAAATTATCGTCTGCGAGTACGACATCGGCAGCTTCTTTCGCGACTTCCGTTCCGCGTTGGCCCATGGCAATGCCGATGTTTGCACGTTTTAGGGCTGGCGCATCATTAACGCCGTCGCCGGTGACTGCCACGACTTCGCCGGCTTTTTGTAATGCTTCCACGATCCGCAATTTCTCTTCCGGGGAAACACGAGCAAACACGTCGGTGTTGCGGGCGAGGTACGCAAGTCGCACGGGTTCGGTATCTATCAGTTCACGCGCGTGAAGAGCCGTCGGTTGCTCCTCGCCCAAGCCCAACTCTCGGGCGATTGCGATCCCTGTATTTAACTGGTCGCCGGTAAGCATCACGGTGCGAATGCCCGCGGTCTTCGCGCGCTGGATTGCCGCGGCGACTCCCGGACGTGGCGGATCGATCATTCCTACCAGTCCAACAAAGGTATATCCACCTTCAAGCGCCTCTTCCGAGGAATATTCGGCGTCGCTTTCGAAATGCTTGACCGCAAGCGCCAGCACGCGCAAGGCGCGATTTGCCATTTGCTCATTCGCTGCGATGAATCGTGCGAATGCAACCTCGTCAAGCGGTAATGTATTACTCGCCGCATCTCGATAATTTGAACAGGCATCGAGCACGACGGCTGGCGCGCCTTTCAATGCGGCGAAGTGCTGACCGTCAGTTCTGCGATGCAAAGTGGTCATTCGTTTTGTCGCCGCCAGGAAGGGTTGTTCCGCGATCTTCGGATGAATGGCGCGCTCGTGGGAAACATCGAGAACGAGTGCGTCGGCTACAACCAGCAACGCTGTCTCCGTTGGGTCACCGATGGTGCGCGTTTCATCCGCTGCTTCCGCGCGGAACGATGCTTCATTGCAAAGCACGCCGATTCGAACTGCCTGCTGTAACAACGGATCGCTTTCGAGCAGGTTTTCACGGTCTCCGATTTCAATGCGCCGTCCATCCGAGAGATAATACTCACGCACTGTCATGCGGTTCTCGGTCAGTGTTCCGGTCTTGTCCGCACAGATGACTGTAGTGCTGCCAAGCGTTTCAACTGCGGAAAGGCGGCGCATGATGGCTCGGTGTTGGGCCATGCGTAAAACGCCGAGAGCGAGAATCAGTGTCGTTACTGCCGGCAGGCCTTCAGGTATCGCAGCAACAGCAAGGCTGATGCCGACCTCCACCATTAACCAAACACCATCGCGACGTATCCATCCGGTCACCATCACGACCGTCGCAATCACAAGGACCAGGTAAACCAGATGCCGTCCCAATTGAGTAAGTTGAATCTCGAGCGGTGAACGTTCTTTGGTCGAAGTTGCGACCAGGCGGCCAATCTTGCCGAGCTCAGTGGCGGCGCCGGTACTCACAACGACTGCTTCACCTCGACCCGCAGCGATAGCGGTTCCGAGAAAAAGCATCGAGTGACGTTCAGCCAAAGGTGTTTGCGCGGGAACCACGTGGATATTCTTTTCGACAGTCGCACTTTCACCTGTTAATGCTGACTCTTCGGCTTCAAGATGCATCGCCGCAATTAGTCGTGCATCAGCCGGAACCCGATCTCCAGCGTTCAAAATTACGATGTCGCCCGGCACAAGCTCTTCGGCCTCGACGGTTGATTCAAAGCCTTCGCGTCGTACGCGCGTGAGCGTGCGAGATTGGCGGCGCAGTGCATCGAGCGCGCGACCGGCTTGCCACTCAGTCGCAAAGCCGACGGCGGCATTGAGAATGAGAACAATCACAATCGCGATCGCTTCAGCGTGGTCACCGGTCGCCCATGAGATGACAGCGGCAACTGCGAGCAGGGCAATCACAATGCTGGTGAACTGATCGACGAGCACGCGCCAGGCGGAACGAGATCGAATCCGCTGGAGGGCGTTGAGACCGTATCGCTGTTGTCGCTCGGTTACTTGAGAGCTGGTGAGTCCGGCTTTCGGTTCGACCTGAAGCAAATTGGTTACTGCAGCCGAGTTCAAAGAATGCCAAGCGGTTGCAATGAGAGCACTCGGCGACTCTGTTGCTATTACGGAAGCAGTGGCCGGTTCGGATGAAACTCGCGCGGCGTACATTACCCGCGTTAACGGCAATGTGTGTGCCTCTTGCTTGGCAGTCAGTTTGTTGAAAGAAACGGCCGCGCCAGCGAGAATCCGCGGGGTTCTGCGCGCGAGTTTCCACACAGATTTGGGGAACTTTCCGCACGAAACCTGGTCCAGGCAGGAGTTGACCCGATTTTCTCGAATCAGCGCGCGGCATATTCGTTGCTCGGGTGGTATCAGGGAGGAAATGAGTCATGAAAGTAAAAGATGTAATGACGCCACATGCACAGACGATTTGGCTCACTGAGAGTGTTGCTGATGCGGCAAGACTGATGTGGGAAAACGATTGTGGCGCGCTACCGATTGTTAAAGAGCAGAAGGTAGTCGGCATGATCACCGATCGCGACATCTGCATGGCGACAGCGATGAGAAAGTGTAACGCCACAGGTATTTCCGTCGAAGAAGTAATGACGGGTCAGGTCTACTCGGTTGATCCGGAAGACAACATCGAGCAGGCCTTGCGACTAATGCAGCAACACCAAATTCGAAGGCTGCCGGTTATCAATTCCGAAGGCGAGTTAAAGGGCATCCTGTCCATGAACGACATCGTGCTTAGCGCCAATGCGTCAGGCGGGAAAGCAGGAGACTCGATCGGCTACGCCGATGTTGTGAAGACTTATCAATCGATCTGTCAACATCCCGTTCCTGTGCCCGCAAGATCGAGTATTTCGGCGTAGGAATGAATTATGAACCTGATTGACTTCCGCAAGAACTTTCATCTGAAGCGCTCGCGGCAGATAGCCAGTGTCCTGCTCTCTCAGGGCTGGGATTTCTTAAGGAACAACGATCAGCGAACAGCCGGCGCGACCTCCTCGCTGGCGGCGAACGCGCGACCACTGCATTTACGATTGGCTCTTGAAGAGCTGGGAACCACCTTTATCAAACTGGGCCAGATCCTCTCCACCCGTGCGGATCTCTTGCCTGCGGAATATCTGGCCGAATTAACAAAGCTCCAGGACTCTGCCTCACCGGTTCCTTTTGAAAAGATTCAAGAAGTTTTGTTAACCGAGTTGGGCCAATCTAATGAAGATGTCTTTGCGCAGTTCGATCCGGTGCCGCTTGCTGCGGCGTCCATTGGCCAGGCATATGCAGCCACTCTGCGCGACGGAACGGAAGTCGTGGTCAAAGTTCGCCGGCCCGGAGTGGTTGAACAGGTGAACGAGGATCTCGAGATCCTCAACGAACTTGCGGCTACGGCCAGCCGGCATTGGGAATTTGCAGGCAACTATGACCTGACAGGTTTGGTTGAAGAATTCTCTCAAACACTGCGACGCGAACTCGATTACATTCGAGAAGCTCACAGTGCCGAGCGGTTCGCCGTTAACTTTGCAACTGATCCTCAGATTCACGTCCCGCGTGTGTTCTGGGAAGCGACAACGTCGCGCGTGCTCACGCTCGAGAGAATCCGGGGCGTCAAGATCAACGATCTGAAGGCGCTCGACGAGCAGGGCACCGATCGCCGCCGGCTTGCTGATTACGCAACCAACGTCGTGCTCAAAATGGTTTGCGAAGACGGTTTCTTCCATGCCGATCCACACCCGGGGAATTTCTTCATCGAGCCCAGTGGCACGATCGGTTTGATCGATTTCGGCATGGTCGGCGTGATTGATGAACAGACGCAGGAACTCCTCGCTGAGTTATTGATTGCCATCGACCACCAGGATGCGGATCGGCTTGTGGACGTGTTTCTCGATCTCGGTGTCACTCGCCGGCGAATTGATCGGGCGTCCGTGCGGCGTGACATTGACCGCCTGTTAGTGACCTATTGGGGATTGCCGCTAGGCGAACTGAGGGTCACCGCGCTACTGAATGACGTCTATTCGATCATGCGCCGGCATCGCATGCACCTGCCGTCGAATCTG
>Ga0247688_1000456_pt1 | contig 11763 bp, 8 predicted proteins | sample CNK29_metaG_FD_182718 | JGI IMG/M metagenome (GOLD analysis project Ga0247688, IMG submission 182718) | Soil microbial communities from Purdue University Martell Research Forest, Indiana, United States - CNK29 | ecosystem: Environmental > Terrestrial > Soil > Temperate forest > Bulk soil | place...
CTGGCACCGCCACGGTCTTGATCCGGTCGGGCAACTGGTTTTTGGTCACCGGCTTGTAGCACTCCGCAAAGCCGGAAACGAAGAAGAGCATCAGGATGAAGAGGGACAGGCGCAGTAATTTGGTCATCGGCGCGACATCTTACTCAAGGTTTGATGGATTCGGAAACTCGGATCGTTTCCGCCGCCGCCTTCACGTCATGAACGCGCACGATGTGTGCGCCCTTCATGACCGCGGCGGTGATGGTCGCCATCGTGCCGTGGAGTCGTTCGGAAACCGGTGCCGGAGTGCCGTTTTCATCGGCGAGGATGCGGCCGATGAACGATTTGCGCGAGGTGCCAATCAACAGCGGGTAATCAGGAAACGCAGCGATCAGTTCGTCGAGGCGCGCGATGAGTTCGAGGTTCTGTTCCTGAGTTTTGCCAAAACCAATACCCGGATCGATGACGATCGACTCGCGCTTCACGCCGCGGCGCTCCGCCATGTGGACACTCGCACGCAAGCTGCTGACGACTTCCTGCATTACGTCCGCAACTGGCGGCAGACGGTGCATCGTGGCGGGCGTACCGCGCGAGTGCATCAGCACCAGTCCGGCGCTCGCACGCGCCACTGCGTCGGCGATGTAGAAATCAAACCTCAGCGCCGAGATGTCGTTAACAATCGCAGCGCCCGCAGCGAGCGCCGCGCGCGCGACTTCCGACTTTGTCGTATCGACGGACAAAGGCGTCGAAAACCGTTTCGACACCGATTCAATCACCGGCACAACGCGCTCAATCTCTTCTGCAACGGAAACCGGCTCGCCGCCCGGGCGCGTTGACTCGCCGCCCACGTCGATGATATCCGCGCCTTCGGAGATCATCCGCTCAGCCTGGGCCAACGCATCGCCGACGGACAAGAACTGTCCGCCGTCGCTGAAACTGTCAGGGGTAACATTAAGAATGCCCATGATGAGCGTTCGCTCACCGATGGGCATTCTGTAGTCCTTGATTTGCCAGAACCTGGTAGCCACAGAGGCCTAGGCCGGGGCTGGATTGCCTCCAGTAATCGGAGGAAGAATCGGCTTGAGCGGCTTGGCCGTCGGCTCTTTCAACTGCGGCCGATCCTGATCGCCACCCGACTCGACCGGCGGATTCTCATCGAGCGGCAAGCCCGCGACAATCCGGCGAATCTCAACGCCGTCCAACGATTCGCGTTCGAGCAGGCATTCCGCCAGGCGAATCATCGTCTCGCGATTCTCTTCGATGATGGCCTTCGCGCGTTCAAACTGCGCGGTGACGATCTTCTTCACCTGCTCGTCGATCTTGATGGCCGTGTCTTCGGAGAAGTCGCGATGCTGGGCGATTTCACGTCCGAGGAAAATCTGCTCTTCCTTCTTGCCAAACGTGATCGGTCCCATCTCGGACATGCCGTACTCGCAAACCATTGCGCGCGCCAGTTCAGTGGCTCGCTCGATGTCGTTTGAAGCACCGGTGGTGATGCTGCCGAGGAACGTGTCTTCGGCGAGGCGTCCACCCATCAGAATCGCGATCTGGCCCAGCAGGTATTCCTGGCTGTAGTTGTGGCGATCGCCTTCCGGAAGCTGTTGCGTCACACCCAACGCCATGCCGCGCGGGATAATCGTGACCTTGTGCACCGGATCGGCGTTCGGCACTTTCAAACCGACAAGCGTATGGCCCGCTTCGTGGTAAGCCGTGACGCGCTTCTCCTCGTTCGAGATCACCATGCTTTTGCGTTCGGCGCCCATCAACACTTTGTCTTTCGCAAGTTCGAAGTCACCCATCGCGACCAGTTTTTTATTATACCGGGCGGCGTTGAGCGCAGCTTCGTTCACGAGGTTCGCCAAGTCGGCGCCGGTGAAACCCGGAGTACCGCGCGCGATGACGGAGATATCAACGTCCTCACCGAGCGGAATCTTCCGCGTGTGAACTTTCAGAATTCCTTCGCGGCCGCGAACGTCAGGACGCGAAACCACTACGCGTCGATCAAACCGGCCGGGTCGTAACAAGGCCGGATCCAAAACATCGGGACGGTTGGTCGACGCAATCAGAATCACGCCGTCGTTCGATTCAAACCCGTCCATCTCAACCAGCAACTGGTTCAACGTCTGTTCGCGTTCGTCGTGACCACCACCGAGGCCGGCGCCACGATGGCGACCCACGGCGTCGATCTCATCGATGAAGATGATGCACGGCGCATTTTTCTTGCCTTGCTCAAACAGGTCGCGCACGCGCGACGCGCCCACGCCGACAAACATCTCGACGAAATCAGAACCGGAAATCGAGAAGAAGGGAACGTTTGCTTCGCCGGCAATCGCGCGGGCCAAAAGCGTCTTGCCCGTTCCCGGTGGTCCCATCATCAAAACGCCCTTCGGAATACGGCCGCCGAGCTTTTGAAACTTCTGCGGCTCTTTCAGGAACTCGATGATCTCCTGCAGCTCTTCTTTCGCTTCTTCAACTCCGGCAACGTCTTTGAACGTAACGCGCTTTTGTTGATTGTTGAGCAGCTTCGCGCGGGATTTCCCAAACGACAACGCCTTGTTTCCGCCCGATTGCATCTGCCGCAACATGAAAATCCAGATGGCGATAATGAACAGCAGCGGCGCCCACGTTATCAGCATGGGCCAGATGTAACTGGCGCTCGATTCCTCTTCAACCTTCGCGACGCGTGGCTTGCCATTAACGACTTCGCGCGCTGACTTGAGCAAATCGGCTTTGGCCGGCTCATTGGAAAGCGCAACGCGATATTCCTGGTTGCTGCTGTCGATAGCCACCGTTTCGCTCGCCTTGACGGTCATCTGTTTCAGGCTTCCGCTCTGGATCATCTGATCGAGCTTGGTCAAGTCGACGGTCTGGTAACTACTGCCGCGCGGGTTGACGAGCTTGTAGAGCAAAAGGGCTCCCGCGATAATCAGGAGCCAAAATACGATCTGTCTTGCAGTAGAACTCAAATTCATTAACGCCTCCGACCCGCGATAATAACTTATCGGGCCTCATTTGTCGCTGTCCCGCCTTAAAGCCTTACCAACCTTATCGAACACCTAAAATAACCGTCGCTACGATGCACGTCTGCAGCACGTCGTTGCGCCCGGAAGTGCCATTGATAGAACCCCGTACGCCACATTTACGTGGCCTTTTGACTATAAAGTTTGAATACGGCTTTTTCAATCACTTTTACTTTCAAACTCCAGCCGGTTTCGGCTTCGTCTCACGCGTCCGCCGCCCGGCAATTCGACTATTCGCCCGCCTTTCGTGCCCTCCAAAAGCTTCTCCACCGCCAGCAGATGAACCATTTCCAACCTTCGCGCGTCACCACGAGCTACCGAAAGCCACTGCCGCAACGCCCGTCGCCGCAACGCCGGCGGCTCGTTCGCGAGCAGCTTTACGTCCAAGGGCAGCACTTTGGTTTCACCGTCTTCGTCAGCTTCTGCCGGAGCCGAGGCTCGTCGCAGCAGTTCATCCGAGCCGGTCGAAAGCACTGCCCGATCCTCACGCAATTGAGCGGCCGTCCGAGAGAGCGCTTCGACGATGCGATTGTTGAACGACTGCATCAGCGGCAAGAGCTGTTGGCGAACGCGCACGCGCGCTAGCCCGAGGTCGTTGTTCATCTCGTCGACGAGAAACGCCGTCTTGCGCAAACGGCAATAGCCCTCGGTGTCGACGCGTCGCGCCCACAGTATCGGCCGCACGAGCTTGATCATGCCTTTGGCGTCGAGTGGACGCATGGCTTCCATGCCGCCGAGCCCGGCGCCGGCGCTGCCGCGCATTAAACGCAGCAAAACTGTCTCGGCCTGGTCGTCCATCGTGTGCGCACTCAATACGTATCTCGCTGACTTCTTTTTGGCCGTGCGTTCCAGAAAGGCGTAACGCGCTTGCCGCGCGGCTTGCTCGAGATTGTCGTTGTTTGTGCGAGCCATCTCGGCCACTTTCGAACGGCCGGTTACTGATTCGTAACCGAGCTTCTCAGCCAGTGCGGCGACCCAGCGCGCGTCTTGCGCACTCACTTTGCGCAACTTGTGATCGAGATGCGCGACGACGATCTTCACCGAGAGCTTCCCGGCGGATTTGAGTTCATCGAGCGCGAGCAGCAGCGCGGTTGAATCCGCGCCACCCGAAACTGCGACGACGATCGTTTCGTCCGCGAACGGAAGCTTGAGCTTGCGCCACTCTCCCAGCAGCAGCCGTGGAAACTGATTGATTCGTGTTGTTCGACGCATTGAGGCAATTCTAAACGCGATTCGAGAATTGACAAGAAACGCGTTAGACACAATTCGATGAAACTAACGCGTAAATTCTTCTTTAAAAGACCTCACACTTCTTACTTGCACTAATTTCAACGAGCCTTTGGGGGAGGAGCATGCGATGAGGGTAGAGAAGGAGATCAGGTTTAATGAATGGTTGCTGGGCTCGACGATCCTGTGCCAGTCGTGTGGTTGCCTCTGGCTGGTCCCAGCCGCGGAGCGCGAAGATCGTTACGTCTGCCGGCAGTGCGGCAGCGAAGTAACGAGCAAGGTAACCAGCAAGCCGCGAGTGCGTGTCGATCCGAAAAACAAGACCGCGAATACACGCTAATAAAGCCTCACTCGTTCTCAGTTGACTATTCCTCGTCCCTCGGTTTACGTTCTTACGTCCGGGCATCCGAACCGACTGCGTGACACTCTAAGCTTTCCCTGCGACATCACTCTCGAGGATTACTAAATGAGATTAAGAAGAACTCTTGCGGCGCTGCTTCTGGCGCTATTCAGTCTGCAAACGCTCAATATCACTGCCTTCGCGGACGAGGGCATGTGGACGTTCAATAACGTCCCGCGAGCGGAGATCAAAAAGAAGTATGGGTTTGAAATTACTGATGACTGGCTTAACAAAGTGCGGTTGGCGTCGGTCAGATTCAACAACGGCGGTTCCGGCTCGTTCGTGTCACCCGATGGCCTGGTGTTGACCAATTATCACATCGTCGAAGACATCGTCGGCGAAGTCAGCACGCCGGAGAAAGACCTCGCGAAAGAAGGTTTTCTGGCCCGGACCAGGGCGGACGAGATCAAAGTGCCGAATCTCGAACTGAACGTCTTGATGGGTATCGAAGACGTCACTGCGCGCGTGAACGGCGCGGTGCCGGCAAATTCCACTGACGCGCAGGCTTTCGGGGCCAAGCGTGCCGAGATCAGCAAGATCGAGGCGGAGTCGACGAAGGCGACCGGCTTTCGCTCCGATGTGATCGCGCTTTACCAGGGCGGCCAATACAATCTTTATCGCTACAAGAAGTACACCGACGTGCGGCTCGTGTTCGTGCCGGAGTTTCAGGCAGCCTTCTTCGGCGGCGACCCTGACAACTTCAACTACCCACGTTTCAATATCGACATGTCGCTGGTGCGCGTTTACGAAAACGATCAACCAGTGCATCCGCAGAGCTACTTCAAGTGGTCCACCTCGGGCGCGAAAGACGGCAGCCTGGTTTTCGTGAGCGGCAATCCCGGTTCAACTTCACGCCTGTACACCACTGCCCATCTCGGCCTGCTGCGCGACACGAGCATCCCGATCATCATTCGCCTGCTCGAACGGCGCGAAGCCATGCTCAAGAAGTACATGGCCATGGGCGACGAGCAAACACGCCAGGGCCAAAACGAACTCAATAGCGTGCAGAACAGTTTGAAGGTCTACCGCGGCCAGCTTGCCGGACTGAAGGATCCGGCCCTGATCGCGCGCAAGACAAAAGAGGAAGACGCAATTCGGAAGTCGGTCGCCGCAAATCCGGAAGAACAGAAGTTATACGGCGATGCCTGGGACGCCATCGCGAAAGCCGAACAGGCGTACCCGACTTACATCCGCGAGCGTCGCATCTTCGATCAAGCCGGCGGCTTCAACACCGTGCTGTTCAACTTCGCCCGCACGCTGGTCCGCCTCGCTAGTGAAAACGACAAGCCAAACGCCGAGCGTTTGCCGGAATACACTGACGCGCGACGCGCTTCTCTCGAGGCTGCGCTCTACTCGCCGGCTCCGATTCACGAAGACTTCGAGAAACTCAAGCTCGCTGATTCGCTTGCTTTCATGATCGAACTTCTGGGCGCCGACAATCCACTCGTGATGCAAGTGCTCGACGGCAAGTCGCCGGAAGCGCGCGCCGAGGACTTGATCGACGGCACGAAGTTGAAGGATCCGGCTTATCGAAAGGAACTTGCCGCGGGCGGCAAGGAAGCGATCGAGAAGTCGACCGATCCGATGATCGTGGTGGCGCGAATTATCGATCCGAAAGCACGCGAGCTTCGCAAGCGTTACGAAAGTGAAGTGACCGGAGTCGAACGTGCGAACTACTCGAAGATCGCGCAAGCGTTGTTTGCGACGGAAGGCACGAAGCTTTATCCGGATGCGACGTTCACGCTGCGACTTTCGTACGGGCAGATCGCGAGCTACATGGAGAACGGCAAGAAGATCGCGCCGTTCACGACACTCGGCGGACTCTATGCGCGTTCTGATTCGTTCAAACGCGAGTTTCCTTACAACCTGCCGCAGCGTTGGTACGAGAAGAAATCGGCACTCGATCTGAGCACGCCATTCAACTTCGTTTCGACGAACGACATCATCGGCGGAAACTCAGGTTCACCGACGATCAATCAGAACGGCGAACTGGTTGGGCTGATCTTCGACGGCAACATTCAGTCGTTGGTCGGCGACTTCATGTACGACCCCTCAGTGAATCGGGCGATCTCGGTCGATTCGCGAGGCATGCTGGAAGTGCTGAAGAAAGTCTTCAACGCGAATGAGGTCGTCGCGGAGTTAACCGGTCAGGCGGCGACAACGCGCGCCGCCGGACGCTGATCTGCGGTCAGGCTTTTTCCAGGCCAGCGTATTTTTCAACGAGCTTCTTCTGCCCGTAACCAGGAAAGCTCACCGTCAGTTTGGTCGATTCTCCGGCGCCCTCACGCCGGAGAACCAGGCCCCGCCCATACTTCGAATGTCGCACATAAGAACCCGGCACGATTTCGCCGGAACTCGCCGCAGTTGATTTCGCCGCGTTCATCCGCTCGTTGTTCGATTTCGAATTGAGTGGAGGTTTGATCTCGCCTAACTGCCGGTTGCGTTGCTTGAAAAACTCCGCGATTGAATCGGCGCTGTCGTAAGTTTTGCCCATATATTTCTTCTTCTCTTTGCGATACTCGCCTTGTTCGTAATCTATCGCCGACGAGCCGCGCGCAAACGAAAGCCACGACTTGCCGAGACTGAGATCTTCCAACAGATCGATCGGCATCTCATTCAAAAACTGGGACGGCTCTGACGCGAGTTCTTCACCGTAGACGCGTCGCTTCATCGCGTGCGTGACGTAAAGAATACGTTCTGCGCGCGTCATCGCGACGTAAGCGAGCCGGCGCTCTTCTTCGAGTTCCGCGGGATCGGTGGCCGAACGCGAATGCGGAAACAATCCGTCTTCAAGTCCGACGATGAAGACGAGTGGAAACTCGAGTCCCTTCGCCGAGTGAATCGTCATCAGCGTGACGGGCGCGTCGCGTTTGTACTGGTCCTGATCGGAAACGAGGGCCGAGTGATCGATAAACTCACGCAAGCCTTCGAGTCCCTGCTCGTCGTAATCGACGGCGGCGTTAACGAGTTCCTGCAAGTTTTCGAGCCGCGCTTCAGCTTCGTCTGTCATTTCCGCGCGCAAGGAGCTTTCGTAACCGGTGTCGAGAATCGCCGCGCGGACGACGTCGGAAACCGGCGACGAAGATTCAGGAAGCGAAGCTTGCTCCGCGTCCATCGTGCCGGCCATTTCGCCGAGGCGAATGACGATGTTGCGGAAGTTTCGCAACGCACTGACGGCGCGTGGGCCAAGGTTCTCGGGCTTCTCGATAATCAGCGCGATCGTTTCCCACGACGAGAGTTCCGCATCTTTCGCGCGCCGCTCGATCTCGTCGAGCGTCTGTTTGCCGATGCCACGTGGCGGGCTGTTGATAACGCGCTGCAACGCGATCGTGTCGTTCGGATTCAGCGCCAACTTCAAATAAGCAATGATGTCGCGCACTTCCATGCGCTCGTAAAACGAAAAACCGCCGATGATGTTGTACGCCAGATTAGCGCGTCGCATCGCTTCTTCAAACACGCGCGATTGCGAGTTGGTGCGATACAACACGGCCGCGCGCAGATCAAACTCGTCACGACGATGCTCGAGAATCTTTCCCGCGACCCAACGCGCTTCGGCTTCGGCGTCGAGCGCCTGGTAGTAACCGACTCGGCCGCCTTTCGGATTCGACGTCCAGAGATTCTTGCCTTTGCGCTGGAGATTGTTTTTGACGACCGCGCCGGCGACGTCGAGGATCGTCTGTGTCGAGCGGTAATTCTGTTCCAGCCGGATCGTCTTCGTGTTCTGGAAATGCTTTTCGAAGTTGAGAATGTTGCTGATGTCCGCGCCGCGCCATTTGTAGATCGACTGATCTTCATCGCCGACGACGCAAATGTTCTGCTGCTTCTGCGTCAGCAAACTGATTAGCGCGAATTGCAGTGAGTTGGTGTCCTGGTATTCGTCGACGAGGATGTAACGAAACTTGTTGTTGTACTTCTCCCGAACTTCGCCGACGTCGCGCAGCAAACGCACTGTCTTGATCAGCAGATCGTCGAAATCGAGCGCGTTATTCGCGTGCAGTCGATCCTCGTACATCTTGTAGACGCGAGCCATCGCGGCGCGGCGCTCATCAACGTATTCGGCGCGCGCGGCAAACGCTTCAGTATCTTCGCCGCGGTTTTTCGCCGAGCTGATTGCCGACTGCGTGGCGCGCGTGCCCAGATACTTCTCGTCGTAACCGAGTTCCTTGATGGCTTGCTTGATCAAGCGCAGCGAATCGTCCTGATCGTAGATCGTGAACGTGCGCGTGTATTTGTCGTTCAGCTTCTCGATGTCCTGGCGCAGAATCCGCACGCACAAACTGTGAAACGTCGACACGAGCGGCAACTGCGTGCGCTCGCGCTCGTGCAGCAGCCGTTGCACGCGCAGGCGCATCTCTTCCGCGGCTTTGTTGGTAAAAGTGACGGCGAGAATGTTCCAACTGGGAACGTTCTTCTCGGCAATGAGGTGCGCGATGCGATGCGCGATGACGCGCGTTTTACCTGAGCCCGCGCCGGCGAGAATCAGGAGCGGACCTTCGGTCGCGAGTACTGCTTCTCGTTGTTGTTCGTTTAGTTGTGAAAGGAGTTCCGAATCCACGTGCGCGAGCATTTAATCACGAAGTGCGATCCGCGCAAAATGCAGTTTGATCGCAAGAAGCGGATAGATCGGTTTTGATCCGTGATCTATGATTCGTGCCATGAATAACGAACAACTTTGGCAAGCTGTCGTAGCCCGCGATGCCCGTTTCGACGGCCGGTTCGTATTCGCGGTCAGCTCGACGAAGATCTACTGCCGGCCATCGTGTCCGTCGCGCCGTCCGCAGCGCGAGCGGGTCTCGTTTTTCAAACTGCCGGAGGCGGCCGAAGAAGCGGGTTTTCGTGCGTGCTTGCGTTGCCGCCCACGGAACAACGAGGTTGTCGATCCGCATTTAGAGATGGTGCAGCGCGCGTGTCGTTTGCTCGATACGGCGACGGATGGCGACACGTTAAAGCTCGCGGAACTTGCGTCGCAGGTCGGCGTCAGCGCGTTTCATTTGCAACGCACGTTCAAACGCGTGATGGGAATCAGCCCGCGGCAATATGTGACCGCGCGGCGGTTCGGAAATTTTAAGCAACTAGTCAGGGAAGGTGAGTCAGTGACTAACGCACTCTACGATTCAGGTTTTAATTCCAGCAGCCGCGTTTACGAACAGGCGCCGGAACAGTTGGGCATGACGCCCGCGGCGTATGGGCGTGGCGGGCGTGGCGTGCAGATCGATTACACGATAGTGGCGTCGCCACTGGGCCGTTTGCTCGTTGCGGTGACTGAGCGCGGTGTGTGCGCGGTGCAAATGGGCGATACGGACGCGGCATTGGAGAAGGAGCTGCGCGCGGAATTTCCCGAGGCGAAGATTCAGCGCGCGGATTCGCGTTTGAAAGATTCGGTGCGGCAGATACTGAATCACTTGAACAGCAACGCGCGTCTCGATCTGCCGCTCGATATTCGCGCGACTGCGTTTCAGCGCCAGGTTTGGGAACAGCTGCGCGCGATTCCTTACGGGCAAACTCTTTCCTACGGCGACGTCGCGAAGGCTTTGGGAAAACCCGGCGCCGTTCGGGCGGTCGGACGCGCATGCGCGACGAATCCAGTCGCGCTGGTGATTCCGTGTCATCGCGTCGTTCGCGAAGACAAGGGTCTTGGCGGTTATCGCTGGGGACTGGAACGAAAGAAGAAGCTGCTCGACCTCGAACAGCGCAAATGAGGTTTTCCCCTCGGCCCTATTCCCCCCGCATTTTCGCGTTTAGTGAAAGCGGGGGGTAAACGGGCTAGCGAGGAGGCACGCTTGGGGGAAGTAGTGCCGCCTGGCCGTTTGCCCCCGAGGGGGCTACCTTCGCTGGTTTTGTAAGCACCCACCACGACAACGCAAGCGCCAGCATGACCATCCACGTCCAGATCAAATAGAACGCAGATATTCCCGAGCCGAGTTGGCCCAGTGCCGCCAGCAGCAAGTGCAGGATCGCCAGAACGGACAACGACAGCAGCCACATCTTTCTGGCCCAACGTTGCGCGAACAACAACCCGATCGCCGCGATCATCAGCGCCATCCCAAACACAAAATCGAGCGACATCACGGAAAAAGAGTAGGCCAGATCCGGAGCGTCGTGTTGCCGGAAAGCGTCGCGAGTTCGTGAGATCAGGGAAACGCCCTGGATCAAATATCCCGACGCCAGTATCAGCCCGAAGATGCCAAACAGTCTGACGAGCATCGATCGTCCTCCTTATTTGCCGGGTTGTGTTAGCGAAGACCGGTTATTCCACCGTCACGGACTTCGCCAGGTTGCGTGGTTGGTCCACGTCGCAACCGCGCCGCACCGCGATGTGATACGCGAGCAGTTGGAGTGGAATGATGGAGAGGATGGGGGAAAGCAGATCACTCGACGGCGGAATCTCGATCACGTGGTCGGAAACCACCGACGACATCGTGTCGCCTTCAGTCAGAACAGAAATCACGATACCTTCGCGCGCCTTTACCTCGACGATGTTTGAGTGCGTCTTTTCATAACGCAACTCGGAGGCGCGATTGCCTTCTTCACGAGTGTTGATGAACAGCACAGGCAGGCGTTCGTCGATCAGCGCGTTTGGCCCGTGCTTCATCTCGCCGGCGGGATAACCTTCCGCGTGGATGTAAGAGATTTCTTTCAGTTTCAAGGCGCCTTCGAGCGCCACCGGGAAATTGATCCCGCGTCCGAGATACAGGAAATCCGTAGCCCGGAAAAACTCTTTCGAAAGTTCTTCAATGCTGTCGGAGTTGTTGAGCAAATGTTCGAGCTTGACCGGCAGTTCCGCCAACTCCTGCGCGTGAAAGCGCGCCTGTTCTTCCGATAACGTGCCGCGAAGCTGGCCGAGATAGAGCCCGAGCAAATAGAGCGCGACCATTTGGCCGGTAAATGCTTTCGTCGAAGCGACGCCGATCTCCGGACCGGCGTGCGTGAGGATCGTGCCGTCAGCTTCGCGCACGATCATCGAGCCCTGCACGTTGCAGATCGCCAGCACTTTCGCGCCAAGTTCTTTGGCTTCGCGCAACGCGGCGATCGTGTCGGCTGTTTCGCCAGATTGCGAGATCACCAGCAACAGCGAGTTCTCGTCCAGCACCGGATCGCGATAACGAAACTCCGACGCGTAATCAACATCGACCGGCA